>Ga0187892_10001615_pt1 | contig 50307 bp, 46 predicted proteins | sample MA1701073metaG_FD_139345 | JGI IMG/M metagenome (GOLD analysis project Ga0187892, IMG submission 139345) | Bio-ooze microbial communities from a basaltic lava cave in the Kipuka Kanohina Cave System on the Island of Hawaii, USA - MA170107-3 metaG ...
ACGAGAGGACCGGAGTGGACGCACCGCTGGTGTACCGGTTGTGACGCCAGTCGCATCGCCGGGTAGCTATGTGCGGAAGCGATAACCGCTGAAAGCATCTAAGCGGGAAGCGCGCCTGGAGATGAGATGTCCCGGAGGGTAACCTCCCTGAAGGGTCGGGATAGACCATCCCGTTGATAGGCCGGATGTGGAAGGGCCGTAAGGCCTTGAGCTAACCGGTACTAATTGCCCGTGCGGCTTGATCCTATAACCCTAAGCGAGTGACGCGAACGCCGTCGCGCGTGCGATCACGACCGACGCTTCTTCCGAAATGCTGAGCTGCCGCCCGGAGCGACCGTTCCGCGGCGCGGCTCACGACCGAATTCCTGACGATCACAGCGCGCTGGAACCACGCCTTCCCATCCCGAACAGGACCGTGAAACGGCGTCGCGCCGATGATAGTGCGGGGTATACCGCGCGAAAGTAGGTCATCGTCAGGATCCCCAAACGAACCGCCCCGGCGCGCCAGCGCCGGGGCGTTTTCGTCTGGGCGGACGAGGACCGGATTGAGCGCCGCGCGACAACCTCGCGAGGGCGGAGGCCGGGTTGCGTGCTGGAGCGCGGGTCGGCGGATCCGAAGTACGTCAGTCACCTCGCGGCGTCTTGCGACGGCCCCGGCGGCTGTCGACTAGTTGTCACGCAGAGGCCTCGCGGCGCTGCGACGCACCATTCCGAGCATTTTCCACGGCGGGATTGCCACTTTATCCGCCCAGTCACGGACTTAGGCCGTTGGACGCCTAGACGTCGGGAATGTGGCGCGCTACCCTCTTTTGATTCAACAACACCGATAAGACAGCAGGCCGAACGTCCAATGTCGCGTGCCAGGATCCGGGCGATCCCCGCCATCAAGAACAGCGTGATGGTGGTGGACGACCAGTCGACCGGCCGGGCGATCCTCGAGGAGGTCGTTCGGAGCATCGACGCGAACATCGCCGTGCAGCCGTTCGAGAGCCCGATCGACGCGGTGCGCTGGGCGACCACCCATCCCTCCGACCTGGTCCTCGTCGACTACCAGATGCCGGAGATCGACGGCATCGAGTTCGTGCGCCGCCTGCGCCTGCTGCCCGAGTACGTCCACGTCCCGATGGTCATGGTGACCGTGCACGACGATCGCAAGGTGCGCTACGCGGCGCTGGACGCCGGGATCACCGATTTCCTCACGAAGCCGATCGACACGCGCGAATGCCTCGCGCGCTGCCGGAACCTGCTCACCCTGCGCCGCCAGCAGCTCGCGCTCGAGGACAAGGGGCGGTTGCTCGAGGGGATGGTCCAGGAGGCGACCGCGGAGGTGCGCCAGCGGGAGAAGGAGACGCTGTTTCGCCTCGCGAAGGCCGGGGAGTTCCGGGACGAGGACACCGGCAACCACGTGATCCGCATGGCCCGCTACTCGCGCCTGATCGCCGACGCCATCGGGCTCGATGCGCAGGAGGCCGAGACGATCGAGCTCGCGGCCCCGCTCCACGACATCGGCAAGATCGGCCTGCCTGACCACATCCTGCTGAAGGCCGAGAAGCTGACCGAGGCCGAGGCGAAGGTGATGCAGCGCCATCCGGTCATCGGCTACGAGATCCTCAAGGACAGCCCCTCCAAGTACCTCCGGATGGGCGCGCTCATCGCCCTCGGGCACCACGAGAAGTTCGACGGCTCGGGCTATCCCTACGGGCTGGTCGGGGACCATATCCCGCTGCCCGCGCGGATCGTCGCGGTCGCGGACGTCTACGACGCGCTGACCTCGCGGCGGCCGTACAAGGCGGCGTGGCTGTCCGACGAGGCCCTCAAGTACCTGCAGACGCATCGCGGCGCCCACTTCGACCCGGCGCTGGTCGACGCGTTCCTCAGCGTCCGCGAGGAGGCGCTCGCGATCCAGGAGGAGCTCCGGGACGTCGTCCCGCCTGGCGCGCCGCAGGACGCGAACGCGGCATGATCGGCGCGCTCCGCGGACTCCTGGTCGGCGTGCGGGCGCGGCTGAAGAATCGCGCCGACAGCGAGCACGAGCAGGCGCTGATCCGGCTGGTGGTCGGCGCCGTGTTCTTCCTCTACCTCCTGCCGGAGGCCCTGCAAGTCGGGCTCGACCCCGACCGCCTGGAGAGGTCGCTCTTCCTGCCGATGTGCGGGTTCATGGCGCTCGCGGCCGCGATCTTCGGCGCCATCGTGCTCTCGCCCGGGATCTCGCCGGCGCGCCGGGTGTTCGGCGCGGTCGTCGACAGCGTAGCGATCAGCTACTTCATGGTCCGCACCGGCGTGAACGGGCTGCCGCTGTACGTCGTCTACCTGTGGATCATCGTCGGCAACGGCTTCCGCTACGGCAAGTTCTACCTGCTCAACACCCTCGCGCTGAGCGGCGTCGGATTCGCGATCGTCCTGTACACGAGCCCGTTCTGGCAGGCGTATCTCGCGGCCGGCGTCGGGTTGCTGATCGCGATGGTCGCGCTGTCGGTGTACGTGCTATCGCTGGTGCGGCGCCTGAACGACGCGCTGCGCCATGCCGAAGCCGCGAACCTCGCGAAACGCCGGTTCGTCTCGACGGTGTCGCACGAGATGCGCACGCCGCTGAACGCCATCATCGGGATGATGGAGCTCCTGCGCGATACGCCGCTCAACGTCGAGCAGTCCGGCATGGTCAAGACGGTCGACCAGTCGTCGCGCGCGATGCTCGGACTGATCGAGGACGTCCTCGACTTCTCCAAGATCGAGGCGGGGAAGCTCACGATCGAGTGGGAGAGCTTCGATCTCTACGCGCTGGTCAACGGCATCATGCAGATGCTCCGGCCGCAGGCCGAGGGCAAGGGCCTGAGCTTCGTCTCGACGCTGATGCCCGACGTGCCGCGCAAGGTCCGCGGCGACGAGCCGCACCTGCGGCAGGTCCTGATCAACCTGCTCGCGAACGCCGTGAAGTTCACCGCGCGCGGCGGCGTGACGCTGCACGTTTCGCGCGTGGGCGAGGCGCCGCAGAGCGTCGTGCTCAAGTTCTCGATCCGCGACACCGGGATCGGCATCGCGCCCGAGGACCAGCGGCGGATCTTCGAGAGCTTCACCCAGGCCGACCAGACGACGACCCGCCGCTTCGGAGGCACCGGGCTCGGCACGACGATCGCCAAGCAGCTCGCCGAGCTCATGGGTGGCCGCATGGGCCTCGAGAGCGCGGTGGGCCTCGGGAGCACGTTCTGGTTCGAGCTTCCGCTCGAGGTCGAGGCGGCCGAGGTCCGCGCGGAGGAGCCCGCCGCGCTCGTCCAGATGCAGGTCCTCGGGATCGGCCTGCCGCCGGAGCCGATGGCGCAGATCGAGTCCATGGTGCGGGGTTGGGGCGGCGGCTTCGTGCGCGTGTCAGGGCTGGAGGACGCCGTCGTTCACATGATCGCCGCGGAGCGGCAGGGGCAGCTCCCCGGCTGCGGGCTGCTCTACGCGGAGGACCTGGAGTCGGCCGAGCAGGTCGTCACCCGGCTGCGCCGCCAGCTCGGCGGGAAACGGCTGCCGATCGTGCTCTGCGCCCCCGAGGCGTCGAACGTCCACCGCATCCCCATCGTCCACGGCGGCTATGCCGCGGTCCTGGCGCTGCCCGCGGACAAGCGGATGCTGTTCAACACGCTGCACGCCTTCACGGCGACCGACCAGGCCGAGGGCGTCGTCTTCATCAGCGACTACCTCAAGCGCAAGGATGCCGGGCGCAGCCTCAAGGTGCTCGTCGCCGACGACAACGCCGTCAACCGGACGGTGCTCGCGAAGATCCTCGAGCGCGCGAGCCACGAGCTGACGCTCGTCGAGCACGGCGACCAGGCGCTCGACGCCATCGAGCGGGAGCGGTTCGACGCCGCCATCTTCGACCGCAACATGCCCGGTATGTCCGGCATCGAGGCGCTGCGCGCGCTGCGCGCGATGGAGATGGGCGGCGCCCGCTTGCCGGTGATCATCCTGTCGGCCGACGTGACCGAGGAGGCCCGCCGGGAGGCGACCGAGGCCGGCGCGGACCTGTATTTGACCAAGCCGGTGCAGGCGACCCGGCTCCTGGAGGCGCTCGTCACGCTGTGCCCGACGGCCGAGGCGGCTGCCGCCGCGCCCGCCGCGAGCCGCGCGCCGGCCGAGGCTGCGAGGCCCGAGGCGCCGGCCGCGGCGATGCTCGACTACGATCAGCTCACGCTGCTCGAGGGCCTCGGCTCGCGATCGGACTTCATGGAGCGGCTGATCGCGGTGTTCATCAACGACAGCGCCGCCCTGATGGACAAGATGGACGCGGCGGTCGACGCGAAGCGCTTCGGCGAGCTGCGGTCGCTCGTGCACGCGCTCAAGGGGTCCGCCGGCAGCATCGGCGCCGAGCGGCTGGCGGGCGCCTGCACGCGGCTCCAGGAGCTCGCGGAAGGCGACCTGCGGATGCGGGGGAAAACGCATCTCGGCACCCTGCGCTCCGACCTCGATCGGACGCGCGCCGAGCTCACGGACTACCTCCGGAAGCGCAAGAGCTCCACGGGCTGACCCTCGTCCCCGGCCCCGGCGTGGGCGCCGGCGGGGCGCTCAAATGAAGCGGCCCCGCGCGCGCCACGAACGGGCGCGGGCGGGGCCGAAAAACCTGCTTTGCTGAGGACTTGCGGTAACGCTTAGGCCGCAGCCTGCGCTTCGAGCAGCGCGGGGGAGGCCTCGCCGGCGAGACGGCGCTGCTGCGCGCCCACCAGCCGCTTCATCATCCGGAGATCCTTCTCGTCGAGGCGCAGCGCCGCGTCCACCCACGCCTCGGCGATCCGATCGAGCTCCTCGCGCGTGATCGGGTGCACGAAGCCGCGCGAATGGAACACCGCCTGCATGCCGTTGCGGCGCCGGTCGTTCTTCCGGATCCACTCGTAGGTCGCGCACTCGCCCATGCCGTCGGGCGCGACGACGTCCACGAGGCCCATGTCGGCGAGCTCCTTCGCCTTGTGGATGCGTCCGCTCAGGATGAACTCCTCCGCCGCCCGGAGCCCGATGCGCCGCGTGAGCAAGCTGATCGCGCCCATGCCCGGGAACAGGTTGAAGAGGATCTCGGGAAGGCCGAGGTTGGCGCTCTCCTCGGCGATGATGACGTCGCTCGAGAGCGCGGTCTCGAAGCCGCCGCCGAGCGCATCGCCCTGCACGAGCGAGATCGTCGTCAGGGTGGGGCAGCCGTAGTGCTGGATGCGCGGGTAGATGCAGTCGATGCAGCGGCGCGCGTAGGCCGACAGGGCGTCGCGGTCGCGGGCGTTGATGAGGAGCGTGAACAGACCCAGGTCGCCGCCGAGGTTGAACACCCCTTTCACCTTGGACCCGGCGACGTAGTAGCGCGCCTCACGGACCTCGCCTTCGAACAGCACCCGGCCGTGGTTGAGCTCGAGTTGCTCGTCGTGCGCGCGGATGTCGTTGAGCAGCCCGAGGCTGAAGCACGGCGTGCCGCGCGGGCTGAACATTCCCCAGATGACGCCGTACTCGGGGTCGAACTCCACCTCGAACTGCGTGGGACGGGCCTCGGTCAAGCCGCTGATCGACGCCTTCTTGCTGACCTGGGGAAGGGAATACAGCTCCCTGGGAAGGGACATGTCCATGACGTAGCTCCTCAGCAAAGTGTTGTCGTTTCGCCCTGTGACCGGGCATCTCGGTACAAGTCGAGCCCCCTTTTCATCCCTGCTTTTTTGGTAGCTCGTCTGTGGACTATTTAACACGCCTTCCGTGAAAAGGGCAACGCGTCAAGGGGCTCAGCAAACGGCTTCGAGCAACTTCGCAAATGCGAATGTCATGATTGTTCTAGGGGTCCTCGGGGGTTCCCTGAGATGGGCCTCAGGAAAAATCCCGGTGCGCGGCCGACGCCCGCGCCGGCAGGGAAGGCCTAGCTAACCCCTTGGCCTCCCACGCGTTCGCTTCGCCGGCGCGGTTGTTGACGGGGATCAAGTCCCCCGCGCGGGGCGTTCCCGCGCAGCGGCCGCGTCGAAGATTCGTCTCCCGCCCGGCCCGGGCCGTCCGCTTCCGGCGCCGCCGGCGACCCTCCGGGGGATGTGACATTCTTCACATTTCCGGATCGACCGGCATCCCATCCGGGGCCCGGACCGGCCCGCCGCTGACCCAAGAGGGAGGCCTTCGATGTTCAAGCGCGTTCTGATCCCGACCGACGGCTCGAAGGTGGCGCGCAGGGCGATCAAGGCGGGCGTCGCGCTGGCGAAGAAGCTGGGCGCGAGAGTCACCGCGTACCACGCCCTGGAGGCTTTCCAGCCCTACGTCTATAGCGAAGGCTATGTGCTCAACACGGCGACGCTCAGGAACTTCGAGGAGCGCGCTCGCGGGCTCGCGCGCAAGTACCTGGGCGAGGTCGAGAAGGCGGCGAAAGCCGCCGGCGTTAAGTGCGACACCGTCGTGAGCAAGCCGGCCACGCCGGCGCAGGGGATCATCGACGCCGCGAGGAAGAAGCGCTGCGACGTCATCGTCATGGCGTCCCACGGTCGCGGCGAGTTCGCCGCGCTGGTGCTCGGCAGCGTGACCCAGAAGGTCCTCGCGCGCACCAGGATCCCGGTGCTGGTGTTTCGTTGATGGCGGTCCGGGACCCGATCGCCGACCCTGGGGCGGGATAGGCGAGGTGCGTTCGCACCTGTCCCCGAGCGACGCCGCCACGATCCGCCCACCCGCATGCCGTCCGCGCCGCCGCCGCCCGAGATCCACGAGAACTGGACGCTCGCCGACGGCAGCGCGGCGACCCTGCGCCCGATCCGCGCCGCCGACATGGACCTCGAGCGGGCGTTCGTGCGCAACCTCTCCCCGCAATCGAAGTTCATGCGCTTCATGGGCGAGGTGAAGGAGCTCAGCCCCGAGCAGCTCTACAAGTTCACGCACCCGGACCACGCGCGCGAGGCGGCCTACGTGGTGATCCGCTCGACGGTCGCGGGTGAGGAAGAGATCGGCGTGGCGCGGTTCGTGGTCGATGCGGACGGCGCGACCTGCGAATTCGCGGTCACGGTCGCCGATGCGTGGCAGGGCAAGGGCATCGGCGGGCGGCTGATGCGCGCGCTGCTGCGCGACGCGCGCGCCCGAGGTCTCAGGCGCATGGAGGGCTATGTGCTCGGCACCAACGACCAGATGCTCGATTTCGTGCGCCGGCTGGGGTTCGAGGTCGAGCTCTGCCCGGGCGAGCCCGGCATGCGCCTCGTGCAGCGCGCGCTCTGAGGCAGCCCGGGATGGAGAGATGGTGGGCGGTACTGGGATCGAACCAGTGACCCCTCGCGTGTGAAGCGAGTGCTCGTACCGCTGAGCTAACCGCCCGGATCGCGCGCGATTTTCCCATAGCGCTCGGAAGCGGGTCAAACCCGCGCGCGGTAGGGCGCGCATTCGGGAGGGTTAACATCGGGTCTTGAGGTGGCGAGGTGGCGATGCGGCTCGGGGTGCCCAAGGAGATCAAGACGCACGAACATCGCGTCGGCCTCACGCCGGCGAGCGTGCGGGAGGTGCGCGCGCACGGCCATGAGGTGATCGTGGAGCGCGGCGCCGGCCTGGGTGCGGGCGTGACCGACGCGGAGTATGTCGCGGTGGGCGCGCGGCTCGTCGACACCGCGGACGAGGTGTTCGCGACGGCCGAACTCGTCGTGAAGGTAAAGGAGCCGCAGGCGGTCGAGCGGAAGAAGCTCCGCGCGGGGCAGGTGCTGTTCACGTTCCTCCATCTCGCGGCCGATCCGGACCAGGCGCAGGATCTGGTCGCCTCCGGCGCGATCGCGATCGCGTACGAGACCGTGACCTCGCCGCAGGGCAGCTTGCCGCTCCTCGCCCCGATGTCGGAGATCGCGGGGCGCATGTCGATCCAGGTCGGGGCGACGCAGCTGGAGAAGTCGCGCGGCGGGCGCGGCGTGCTGCTTTCGGGCGTGCCCGGTGTGGCGCCCGGCAAGGTCGTGATCCTGGGGGGCGGGAACGTGGGCAGCAACGCCGCCTACGTCGCCGTCGGGCTGGGTGCGGAGGTCGTCGTCATGGACCGCTCCCCCGACGCGCTGCGGCGCATCGCGGCGCAGTTCGGCGCGCGGGTGAAGACGGTGATGTCGCTCGCCGAGCTGGTGGCCGAGCACGTATTCGCCGCGCATCTCGTGATCGGGGCGGTGCTCGTGCCCGGCGCGCGCGCCCCCCGCCTCGTGACGCGGGACATGCTCAAGCGCATGAAGCCGGGGGCGGTCCTCGTCGATGTCGCGATCGACCAGGGCGGCTGCTTCGAGACCTCGCGGCCGACGACGCACGCCGACCCGACCTACGTCATCGACGGGATCGTCCACTACTGCGTGGCCAACATGCCGGGCGGAGTGCCGCGCACTTCGACGTTCGCGCTGAACAACGCCACCCTGCCGCATGTGCTCCAGCTCGCGGACCGCGGCTGGAAGGCAGCGCTGGCGGCCGATCCGCACCTGCGGCACGGCCTGAACGTTTGCGAAGGTCGGGTGACGCACCCGCAGGTCGCCGAGGCGCTCGGGCACCCTTACACCGATCCGCAAATCCTGGTCGCCGCGGCCCGATGATCCGCACCCGATTCGCGCCCAGTCCCACGGGCTATCTGCACATCGGCGGCGCGCGCACAGCGCTCTTCTGCTGGGCTTACGCGCGCAAGCACGGCGGGCGGTTCGTCCTGCGGATCGAGGACACCGATCTCGAGCGCTCCACCCACGAGTCAACGCAGGCGATCCTCGACAGCATGCGCTGGCTCGGGCTCGACTGGGACGAGGGGCCGGTGCACCAGATGGAGCGGCTCGCGCGCTATCGGGAGGTCGCCGACCAGCTGATCCGCGACGGCCAGGCGTATCACTGCTTCGCGAGCAAGGACGAGCTCGACGAGCTTCGGGAGCAGCAGCGCTCGCGCGGCGAGAAGCCGCGCTACGACGGCCGCTGGCGGCCGGAGAACGCGAAGGGCCGGACGCTGCCGTACGGCGTGAAGCCGGTCGTGCGCTTTCGCAACCCCGACGACGGCGAGGTCGCGTGGCGGGATCTGGTCAAGGGCGAGATCCGCATCGCCAACAGCGAGCTCGACGACCTCGTGCTGCTGCGCGCCGACGGGGTGCCGACCTACAACTTCGGCGTGGTGGTCGACGATCTCGACATGAACATCACGCACGTGATCCGTGGCGACGATCACGTGAACAACACGCCGCGGCAGATCAACATCTACCGCGCGCTCGCCGCGACGCTGCCGGAGTTCGCCCACGTGCCGATGATCCTCGGCGCCGACGGCGAGCGCCTGTCGAAGCGGCACGGCGCGGTGAGCGTCCTGCAGTACCTGGACGACGGCTACCTTCCGGAGGCGATGCTGAACTTCCTGGCCCGGCTCGGGTGGTCGCACGGCGACGCCGAGGTGTTCTCGCGGGAGCAGTTCGTGCAGTGGTTCGACCTGGAGCACATCAGCCGCTCGCCGGCGCAGTTCAGTCCCGAGAAGCTCGCCTGGCTCAATCAGCAGCACCTGAAAGGGGCCGCGCCCGACCGCATCGCGGAGCAGCTCGCGCCCCGGATTGCCGCGGGCGGCGGGGACGTCGGGCGCGGACCGCCGCTCGTCGAAGCGGTGAAGCTCTTTCAGGAGCGGGCGCAAACGCTGAACGAGCTCGCCGAGCAGGCGATGCTTTTCTACTCCGATATCGCCCCGAGGGCGGAGCTGCTGGCCGAGCACGTGACCGAGGCGGTGAAGCCGGCGCTGCGCGGCCTCGCCGAGCGCTTCGCGACCGTCGAGCCCTGGGCGGAGGACGGGATCCGAGCGGCCTTCGAGGGCGCACTGAAGGCGCATGGGCTGAAGATGCCCAAGCTCGCGCTGCCGTTGCGCGCAATGGTTTTCGGCGTCACCCAGACGCCATCGCTCTACCCGACGCTCGCGCTCGCCGGAAAGGCGCGAGTGCTGGAGCGGTTGCGGCTTTATCTCTGAACTGCCCCGCTGTTAAGGGGGGCGGAGCGTAGCGGGGGTTTCGAAGTCCCGGCGAGCCGCCCGCGGAGCGCGGATTTCTTTACACCCTGTTGATCCGTCGATACAATCGCGCCTTGCCGGTTGGGGGTATAGCTCAGCTGGGAGAGCGCTTGCATGGCATGCAAGAGGTCAGCGGTTCGATCCCGCTTACCTCCACCAGCCCGATCCCTGCATCCCGTCCCCTTCGTCTAGAGGCCTAGGACACTGCCCTTTCACGGCAGTAACAGGGGTTCGAATCCCCTAGGGGACGCCAATGAGATCACCGACTTAGGCAAATCAGCCTAGCGAGATCGCCGTGCGTGTCTAGACGGTGTCGAGAATGCCAGTCGACCCTCCTGCGGATGCGTCGGAACCTTCGGCGCGCACCAAGCCCCAGGTCTCCGACCTCGGGCAACTAATCAGCCCGATCCTGGCTGCCATCAGCGAGCGGCGCGTGTTCGCTGCATCGCCGGCATGGATCGAACTTGCCGTCACCGTGAAGGTGATCGACCTCATGGCGCCCCTCGCAAAGCCGCTCACGGAGAATCTTCCCGACGTCCTGAAGGTGCTCGCGCGCGCCATGGAACTAGTTGTTGAGTCTCCGGAGGTTCAACACGAGAAGCCCGATCCTGCCCGGATCGCTGGTATCCGTGCCGGCATTGAGAGATTGAAGGCCGACGCCGGTACTGCTGGTCGCCTAGGGAAAGAGACCGAGCGCTTTCTTGTTGGCACGCTTACCGCTCGTCTCGTGGACAACTTCGAGCTCTACCTCGCGCAGATGCTCACGCGCGTCCTGCTGAAATATCCTGGGCCCATCGAGAAGATGCAAGTATCGGTAGCTGAGCTTCGCGAGTGCGCAAGTGTCGATGATGCAGTCGCGCGTATAGTTGAGAAGAAGGTTCACGAACTCACGTTCGACGGACTTCCGGCCGTGACGGCCTATCTGGATCGCTACTTCAGCGTCAAGATCGACAGCGACTCCGAACATTATAAGAAAGTTCTTCTGCTCACCGAGGTTCGCCACCTCGTGACGCACAACGGGGGCCGCGTCACGCGCCGCTTCTTAGAGAGAACGAAAGTCGAGAATCTCGCTCTCGGCGCTGAGTATCCTTTGTCATGGACCGAACTTCAGGCCGGCGCAAAGGCCATCTTCGCGATTGCCGACGAAATCGATCACAAGCTCCTCGTTGACCTTAAATTGCTCAACGCCAGCAACCCAAACGCGCTGGCGTCGGAGTAGTTGTAGCCCAGCTACCGGGGAGGACGACTATGGATTGGATCGCCGCGGTTTGTGCGGCCGTCGCTCAACTGGTATCGCTCGAGACCGTCGTCTCAGTCGTCATCGGTGGAGCGATTAGTCTCGCTGGCTCGTGGTTCTTCGGCGGACGTTACTACAGGCGTGCGGCAGTTGACCTAAGGGACGAGGCTACCAAGTCGCGGACGCTGGTCGAGGCCGTATATCGCGCGCTCAAAACCCCGCACGGCACCGAGCTCATCCGCAACGGAAAGGGCGACGTCACCGGTGTGGCGTTCTCGATCCAGCCTCAGTCAGCTGAGTTTGGTATAGTCGGACAGTCGGCGAACTTGGAGAAACGATAGCCAAGGGATCACATCGCCTACTCGATGTGTCGCAATCGAGATAGCGCGGCAGGCTCACCATGAGCGAGCAGCGCAATTCCTACGAGGACGTCGAGAAGCTTGAGCGCGAACTCGGCATGCCTGATGGCTGGTTTCACTCGCTACTCAGAAAGGAGGAGTCTGACTGGTCGTTTGTCATCAAATTACATGCGCTATTCGAGGCGGCCGTTGCCCATGTCATCAACGCGAAGCTCAACAGGCCTGAGCTCGATGCGTTTGTCGAGCGCCTAAACATGCACGGCCCCATCAGCAAAACGGCGCTCGCGAAAGCATTGAATCTGCTCGAGCCAAGACACGCCCGCATCATCGGCGCACTCTCCTCGATACGGAACGACTGCGTTCACGACGTGCGCAATCTCACCTTTCAATTTAGCGAATATGTCAAGGGGCTCGAGCAAGGGCGGCGAGAGGGCTTCCTTGCGGCATTCGTGGATCTCATTCGCGACGAGATTCCACTTGGAGATGATATGCGGATGCCGCGTGACGACTTCGTCTGTCGTCACACGCGCCACGCGTTCTGGGTAGCGGCAACGGTCGTCCTCGCGGACCTCTACACCAGTAAGGAATTAGCACAGAGGCTTGCGAGTGGCACGCTTACATTGAAAGAGTTGCTCGGGACCCCAGGCATGCTTTCCGGTAAAGCTCCAAGCTGAGGCGGCTGCCCGCGCTGCGGCAAGACGCTCGACGTGGGCCGCGCTCAGATCAAGCGTCGGGCCAACGTGGTGGTTCAGGCGCTACGTCGAGGAGCAGTTGGCCGAGGAGCGCGGGCGCCATGCGAGCGAGGAGGAGGACGCCCGGTTACGGAAGGGAGAATTGTGGGTGAACAAGAGCCCGGTGTCGCCGTGGGAGGGTGTCCGGGAAACCTCCTAGGGCCACTCGTCCGAAAGCTGTTGCCACTCCCGCGGGGTCAGCGGCTCCACGTTGCCGCCAACTACATTCTCCGGCCGTACTCGTGGCCGGGAGAAAGCAGCCCGCGCCGCGGGCGTGCCGCCTTCTTCTGCGCAGATTTGAACACGGGTAAGCCTGTCAACTTCATGCAATCAGTTTGCTAATACGCTCGCGTAGCGTTTCTTGCGTCGGGTGCTTCGACGTCTGGGAAACCAGATCGTCGTATCCTGCGATTGCAGTCTCGTCGATACTCGCGTGTTTCCCTACGAAGGGTGAAAGGGTCTGAAGCGCTTTGAGGCCAGGGGCAAGCGTCTGCTTAAGCCTCTCTCCCAGAAAGACCAACTCGTCCGGCGTAGCGTCCCTACCTGTCCGCTGAAGCTCGGATGCACGGTTCGCCAAATCACGCCTCCATGCTGCGTGGCAGTAGTAGAACCTGATTAGTGCGCCTGGCGCGTCTTCACCGAGCAGCGCAAGTTGATCGGCCGTGGCTTCGAAGATCGTCGGGGACTCGGGTAAGAACTTGAGCATGCTGAAAGCATCTCTCTTGTCGTTGAGGCGTCTGCTATCCGCGTAATCTCCCCATGGATCCTCGAAGTCGAAGCAACACCGCGCTACGCGGTCAGCAAGCTCTTCATATAGAGCTCGCGCAAGGTCCCGGGATTGTTGGGGACGCTTGATCGCCTCACTCAGCAAACTTACAAAGACGGCGAGTAGAGCACCCAAGACAAGAAAACCTACGTTCGTCAAGAAGTCGCGTTCCGTCCACATCATCGCGGCTGAAAACACCAGCGCGATAACCATCGAGGCTGCAAGCAAAACCAGTCCGACGTTTCGGCACAAGAATTTCATCCCTTTGCCCCCGAAGTGCTTTCGTATGGCGTAGTTTCCGTCAGCGCAGGGCCGTCACCTTCTGATCGTCCTGCACTCCGAAACTCGGTAGTTTCTCGACAGCGAGCGCGAGCCCGCGGTCGGTCAGGTGCGCGCAGTGCTTGCTCGTAATCCTCGCGTGGCCAAGCAGCTTGCTGATCGTGAGCAGGCCGACGCCAGCCTGCGCGAGATGCGAGGCGTAGGTGTGGCGTAGCTCGTGAAACAAATCCCCTAGGGGACGCCAAGAAACCGGCGAGCCATCCGCCGACCCGCCGCCGCTAGCGCTGCGGCGCCTGCTGCAGGAACTCGGTGATCGCGCCGGCTTCCTGCTCGATCAGCGTCCGCGATTTCGCCAGCACCTCGTCGAGGTTCGCGCCCTCGACTACGTGCCGCGGCGAACGGCGGACGCCGGGAATCGCCATCGTCTGGCCGAGCGGCGTGTCCTTCGGGACGATGCGGATCTGGGCGCGGAAGAGCGTCGGCTGGAACTGGTAGACGTATCCGGAGAACGCCTTCTCTCCGGCGGTTCCGAAGAACGATGTCTGAAGTTGCATCGCGTGTTCTCGATGTTGTGCCGTGAACGGAGCGCGGACGCAGTCTTCCCGTACGGGGGAGCGGCGTCGCTCCTGATCGCAGCCTACTGCAGTCCGACCGCGGGCGTCACGCACGCCGCATGGCCTTGTTCCGATCTGTGACAGTCTTTTGCAGAATGGTCCGGCGCGCTTAGGCGGTTTCCCGATTCGACGGCAGGCTGAAGAAGAAGGACGCGCCCTCGTCGACCTTTGCCTCGGCCCACACCGAGCCGCCGTGACGCACGATGATCCGCTGCGCGATCGCGAGGCCGACGCCGGTGCCGCCGAAGTCCTCCTGGCGGTGCAGGCGCTGGAAGACGCCGAACAGCTTGTCGTAGTAGCGCATGTCGAATCCGGCGCCGTTGTCCCTGACGCAATAGACCGTCCGCGCGTCGTCCCGCCAGCCGGAGATCGCGACCAGCGGCGCCGCGCGCCGGCTGCTGTACTTGACCGCATTGCCGATGAGGTTCAGCCAGACCTGCCGCAGCAGCGCGGGATCGCAGGAGGCCGGCGGTAGCGGCCCGACTTCGATCGCCGGCCGCGCCCCGTTCACGTCCCGCAGGACCTCTCCGGCCGCGTCGTTCGCAAGGGCGGACATGTCCGCGTTCCGCCGCGCGAGCGGCGCCCGACCCGCTCTGGACAGCTCCAGGAGGTCGTCGATCAGGCGGACCATGCGGGCCGCCCCAGCGCGCACTTGGCCGAGCAGACGTCGCCCCTCGGCGTCGAGCCGCTCGCGGTAGTCCTCCTCGAGCATGTGCGAGAAGCCGTCGATCGCGCGCAGCGGGGCGCGGAGGTCGTGCGACACCGAGTAGGTGAAGCTTTCCAGATCCTTGTTGGCGGCCTCGAGCTGCGCGGTGCGCTCGCGGACGCGCAGCTCGAGCGCTTCGGCCTGGCGCCGCACGCGCTCGTGCAGTCGCGCCTGCGCGATGGCGATGGCGAGCTGCGCCGCCGCCTCCTGCGCGATGCCGATCTGCCGGGTGGGGAACGGTCCGGGCGCCCCGCCGAAGCTCAGCGCACCGATCAGCTCGCCGCCCGCGATCATGGGCACGACGAGGTATTCGCGGACCCCGGAGGCGAGGAGGGCGTCCACGTCCGGGCCCGGCGGCAGAGCGTGCACGTCGATCCGCTGCAGCTCCCCTTTTTTCAGCGCTTCCACGTCGCCCATGAACCGCATCGAATAGCGGACGCCCGGGCCGCGATGAATGCGACGCCGGCCGGCGGCGGCCAGCCACTCGACCTCGCCGGCGGCCAGGTCGAACACGTTCACGATCGCGCGCGCCACCCCGAGCAACTCCCGCAGCGGCCCGATAGCCGCCGCCGCGATCGCCTCGGGGGTCTCCTCGGCGACCAGGCCCCGGTCGATCTCGTGCAGGATCCGCAGCCGCTCGGCCTGGCTGGCGAGCGTCGCGTTCAACCGGCGGATCTCCTGCTCGGCCTCGCGGCGGCCCGCCTCGAGCTCGAGCTGATCGAGGGCGAAGCCGATGTCGGTCGCGATCTCGCCGAGGAGGCGCAACTCGGCCTCCTCGAAGTGCTCGGCCTTCGTCGAATAGACCATCAGGACCGCGTGCACGCGACCTGCGCTGCGGATCGGCAGCCCCGCGACGGACCGGTAGCCGAGCCGCAGCAGCGCGGCGTCGCGCTTCCGGGACACGGGCAAGCGGGCGAGATCGTTGACCACGACTGTCTGCGCGTCGACCGCGATGCGCGCGAAGCGTGCGCGGACGTCGGTCTGCTCGCGCATGGCGTGCACGGCATCCGCGACTAACTCTTCGTCGGCGCCGGCGCGGGCGGCTATCCCGGTCACCTCGCCGCGCTCGTCGATCCAGCCGACCCACGCGCAGGCGAATCCGCCGACCTCGACCGTGCCGCGGCAGATCTGCTCGAGGAGGGCGTCGCGGTCGCGCGCGTGCACGACGCTTTGATTGGTGTGGCTGAGGAGCGCGTAGAGCCGCTGCGCGCGCAGGATCCTCTCGTCGGCGCGGTTGGCCCAGTGCGCGTGGAACAGGATCACCCCGGCCAGGATGACCATGCTCGCAACGACCATCACTGCGAGGCCGTATTCGGTCCCGTACCAGCCGGCCTCCTGGCCCTTCAGCCGCAGCCAGCCGACCACCGGCACGACGACGACGAGCGCGACGAGCAGGTTTCGCGCGAACTTGGCGCCGGGCAAGTCTGCGGCGAGGATCGACATCGGCGGCGCGTCGTGCACCGCGCAGAGCGTTCCAGCCGCCAGAACTAAAAAGGTGACCGCGGTATGGAAGGCGGTCGACGCGTAGGGGCCGACCTGGTACAGCGCCTGCACGCCATAGCCGTAGCCGAGCACGGCGACGAGCGCCATCAAGCCCGCCGCCGCGGCGAAGAGCTGCGCTGGGAGGCGAGCCTTGGCACGACGCGTGCCGGCCAGCAGGAGCGCCGCGCTCGTGAGCGCGAACGCGAGCGCGGTCATGGGCGACATGCGGCCGGGGTGGGGCGCTTCGGTCGCGACCGCGTCCGCGAAGAGGAGCCGGTCGATCCAGAGGTCGACCGCCACGCCGTACTCGATCAACGTGACGCCCGCGACGAGCGCGACGATCAGCGCCGGCGCGATCCAAGCCGGTCGACGCCAGGGCCGAACGTCCTCGCCCGGCTTCGGCAGAAGCCACAGCGCAGCCCCTAAGAGCAGGAAGCACAGCGCGGTGTTCGGCTTCATGGTCGCGAAGCCGGGCAGGATCGCCTTGAGCGCCCGGATGTCGAGGAGCCATCCCAGCAGCACCAGCGCCCCGACCACCGCGGTGAGGAGCGCAGCCGCTTTGCTGGCAGCAAGCAGGGCGCGGCCGGGGGGCGTCGCGAGCGGACCTGCCATCTGGGCGCGGGCGTATGGGGTGGCGCAAGCGGTCGGGACGCGGCGGCCAACCGCGCCCGTGGGTGCGCGCCGCTCCATTATAGGAACTGTCGCCCCGAGGGCGCGCCGACCGGGCCCCTCAGTAGGGCGTGCCGTCCTTGCGCGTGAACCTGCGTCGTCCGTCGGCGTCTGGCGTCGCCTGCAGGTCGTCGTCCGGGTACTCGACCGCGTCGTCGGCGGTGCGATCACCGACCTCGAGGTAGACGACGTCGCCGTCCGTGCGGTTCACCAGATGGTGGCCGTCGCCGGTGCCCGCCTTGAACCCCGCGCACATCCCCGGGGACAGCACGGTCTCCCCGGCATCGGTCACCAGGGTCGGCTGTCCCTCCAGCACGTAGACGAGCTCGTCCTGGCGCGAGTGCGCGTGACGCAGCGCCGAGACCGCGCCGGGCGCGAGGCGCGTCAGGTTGACGCCGAAGTTCGTCAGTCCAAACGCGTCTCCGAGCGCCCGCTTCTCGCGTCCCGCGACGCGCGCAGCGAACGGCTGGGGATAGATCGACTTCGTGCGCGGCGGCACTTCGACGGCGTGGACCGCGCGCGGACGGAGGGGAGGACCCATCGACGCTCCTCATGGCAGATGCGGCCGGCGAATGGTACCGAGCGGCGCGCGGACCGGGGTATCCTCGCGAACCTCGGCGCCGCGAGCGCCCGCCGAGCAGCCAGCGCCGGAACGAGGTGCCAACCAGGAAGAGCAGTCCGCCGCCGCGCGGCCTCGAGGAGTACGAGGCCAAGCGGACGTTCGAGTCGACCCCGGAGCCGCGGCCCGCCGCGGCGCGCGCGCGGGCGGGGCCGCTCCTGTTCGTCGTCCAGCAGCACGCCGCCCGCCGGCTGCACTACGACTTCCGCGTCGAGGCCGAGGGGGTCCTCAAGTCCTGGGCGGTGCCGAAGGGGCTGTCGTTGAACCCGGCCGAGAAGCGCCTCGCGGTTCGCACCGAGGACCACCCGTTCGACTACGCCTCGTTCGAGGGGATCATCCCGGCCAGGCAGTACGGCGCGGGCGAGGTGATCGTGTGGGACTGCGGGGTGTACACCCCGGACGAGGACGACGCGCACTGGTATCACGATCGCGCGGAGGCGGAGCGCCAGGTCAAGGCCGGGCTCGACAAGGGCAAGCTGAGCCTCTTCCTCCGCGGCGAGAAGCTCAAGGGGTCGTTCGCGCTGGTGCGCACCGCGGACGCGAAGAACTGGCTCCTCATCAAGCACAAGGACCGCTTCGTCCGGACGGACGAGGATCCGGAGCTCGAGCAGTCGATCGTGTCGCGGATGCGCGTCGACGAGCTGAAGCGCCTCCCGGCCCACGCGCGGCTCGACGCCGCCGAGCTCGCGCCGACGGGTCCGCTCGAGGGGCTTCCGAGAAAGCTCTCGCCGATGCTCGCGGAGACCGGCGATTCGCCGTTCACCCACGCCGACTGGATGTACGAGCCGAAGCTCGACGGCTATCGGGTCCTCGCGTTCATCGAGGGCGAGCGCGTCGAGCTTCGCTCGCGCCGCGGGCTCGATCTGACGGCCATCTTTCCCGGCGTGGCCAAGGCGCTGGCGGAACAGGCGGTGAGCGGCATGGTGCTCGACGGCGAGATCGTCGCGTTCGGGCGCGACGGACGCCCGTCCTTCGATGCGCTCCAGGACCGCGCGCAGCTCAAGAACCCGCGCGAGATCGCCGCCGCCGAGCGCGCGACGCCGTGCGTCTTCTACTGCTTCGACCTGTTGCACTTCGCCGGCGTGAATCTCCGGGGCGCGCCCTACGTCGCGCGGCGACGCTATCTCGCACAGTGCCTGCTGCCGTCGGCCCACGTGCAGCTCGTGCACGCCGAGGCGGACGGCGACGCGCTCTACACCGCCGCGCTCGCGCACGGCTTCGAGGGGATCGTCGCGAAGCGCCGCGACAGCGCCTACCAACCGGGCAAGCGGTCGCCCAGCTGGCGCAAGATCAAGGCCACCGTGAGCGCCGAGTTCGTGATCGGCGGCTACACGCAGGGCAAGGGCGCGCGCGAGCCGCTCGGCGCGCTGCTCGTCGGCTACTGGGAGAAGAAGGGCAAGCTCCGCTACGCGAGCCACGTCGGCAGCGGCTTCGACGCCGCGACGCTCGCCGAGCTCGAGCGGCGGATCGAGCCGCTCAAGACCGCGAAGATGCCGTTCGCCGACGATCCGCCGCTGAACAGCCCGACCACCTGGCTCAAGCCCGAGCTCGTCGCCGAGGTGCGGTTCGCCGGCTGGACGGCGGACGACCACCTGCGGGCGCCGGTGTTCGCGCGGCTCCGCGACGACGTTGCGCCGAAAACGGTGAAGCGCCGCGCCGGCGGGCCGGCCGCGGTGCCGGCCGAGGCCCCGGCGGGCGACCGCGCGATCGACGAAGTCCTGCAGCAGCTCGAGGACAAGCGCCCGACCCTCACGCTCGTCGTCGGGCCCGAGCGCCTGAAGGTCACTCATCTCGATCGCGTGTACTGGCCCGCCGAGCCCGCGCTCGACCAGCCGGCGCTCACCAAGCGCGACCTGCTCCGGTATCTCGCGCGCGTCTCGCCGCTGATGCTGCCGCACCTCGTCGACCGCCCGCTGACGATGATCCGGATGCCCGAAGGCATCCACGGCGAGCGCTTCTACCAGAAGCGCTGGGAGCAGCCGCTGCCGGCGTTCGTCGAGACCGTGACCGTGTTCTCCGGAAGCAAGGGCCACCCGGACAGGTGCCTCCTGTGCAACAACCTGCCGGCGCTGCTGTGGCTGGCGCAGCACGGCACGCTCGAGTACCACGTATGGCACTCGCGGGCGACGCCGGGCGCGGATGCCGCCAGCCGGAGCACGGACTTCGCGAGCTCACGGGACGCGCTCGACGAGTCGGTGCTCGACTATCCCGACTATCTCGTGTTCGACATCGACCCCTACATCTACTCGGGCAAGGAGCCGCCGGGCGCCGAACCGGAGCTCAACACCGCGGCGTTCGAGAAGGGGAAGGAAGTGGCCTTCTGGCTGCGCGAGCTGCTGCAGAGCATGCGGCTCGAGCCGATCGTGAAGACCTCGGGCAAGACCGGCCTCCACGTCTTCGTCCCCATCCGGCGCACGCTCGATTTTGATGCGGCGCGGCACACCTGTGAAATGGTCGGCCGCCACCTGCTGCGCCACCACCCCAAGGACATCACCATGGAGTGGGCGGTCGACAAGCGCACCGGGAAGATCTTCATCGACTACAACATGAACGTCCGGGGGAAGACGCTGAACGCCGCCTACTCGCCCCGGGGGCTGCCCGGGGCCCCGATCTCCATGCCGCTCAGCTGGGAGGAGCTCGCCAAGGCCCACCCGCTCGACTTCCGGATCCTCAACGTCTTGAGCCGCTTGGAAAAAGTCGGGGATCGCTGGCACAATGCGCTGCTCGAGAAGCAGAGCCTGGAGCAGGTCCTCGGCGAGTCGGGGCCCTGACCAGTCCTTTGAGGTCACTTTCGCGGAGCACTGATGGCTGCCCGATCGATAGCATCGCTGACGGTCTCCTTCGGCCTAGTCGCGATTCCGGTGAAGCTCTATTCCGCGACGCAAGCCTCGGGAGCGATCTCGTTCAACCTGCTGCACAAGCCGCCGTGCGGCTCGCGCCTGAAGCAGCAGTACCTCTGCGCCAAGGAAGGCGTCCCGGTGGAGCGCGAGGACATGGTGAAGGGCTACGAGTTCGCGAAGGACCAGTACGTCGTCTTCACGCCGGAGGAGCTGAAGGCGCTGGAGGAGACGGGCACGCACACCGTCGAGATCACCGAGTTCGTGCCGATCGCGAGCGTCGATCCGGTGTACTTCGACAAGGCCTACTACCTCGGGCCCGACAAGGGCGGCGCGAAGCCGTACGCGCTGCTGACCCGGGCGCTGCGCGAGACCGGCCGCTGCGCGCTCGGCCGGTGGGCGGCGCGGGGCAAGCAGTACATCGTGATGATCCGCCCGGTGGAGGAGGGGCTGGTGATGCAGCAGCTCCTCTATGCCGCCGAGGTGCGCTCGATCAGCGACGTCGAGATCCCGAAGACCGACGTCCGGGACGCGGAGCTGCAGCTCGCGACGCAGCTGATCGAGCAGCAGGCGACGGAGACCTTCGACCCCGCGGCGTACACCGACGCGGTGAAGGCGCGGATCGAGGCCGCGGTGCAGAAGAAAGTCGAGGGCCAGGAGATCGCGTTGGCCGAGGAGGCGCCTGCGGCCACGGCGCAGGTCATCGATCTCATGGAAGCGCTCCGCGCGAGCCTGAAGAAGAAGGCGCCCGAGGCGGCGAAGCCGGCCGCCGAGCCGGCCGCGCGCAAGCCGCCGAAGCGTGCGCGCGAGGAAGCGCCGCCGGCGAAGAGGGCGAGCCGGAGATAGCGCGTCCCGGCGGTCCGCGGTGTCGGAGTTCGGCGTTCGCGACGTCGAGCGGCTGCTGGGGATTTCGCGCGGCACGATCCAGGGGCTGATCCGGGCGGGCTTCGTCGCGCCGAAGCGCGGGGCGCGCGGCGAGCACCGCTTCTCGTTCCAGGACCTCATTCTGCTCCGCACCGCGCGCGCGCTCAGCGCGGCCAAGGTCCCGGCGCGGCGCATCACGCGCTCGCTCAAGGCGCTGCGGCGTCGCCTGCCCGAGACGGTTCCCCTGTCGGGGCTCCGCATCAGCGCCGTCGGCGATCGGGTCGTCGTCGCGGAAGGCCAAGGACGCTGGCAGGCGGAGTCCGGCCAGTACCTTCTCGACTTGGACGTCAGCGTCGCGGATGGGGAGCTCGTGGTTCGCGCGCGCGACCCGGACAGCGGATCCGCCGACGCGGAGGAGTGGTTCAGCCACGGGGTGGAGATCGAGCGGAACGACAGCGAGGGCGCGCAGGCGGCCTACGCGCGCGCTCTGGCGCTCGATCGGGGGCATCTGGCCGCGCGGATCAACCTCGGCCGGCTGCTGCACGAGCTCGGGCGGCTGCGCGAGGCCGAGCGCGTGTATCAGGACGGGGTGACGAGGGGCGTGGAGGACCCGGTCCTGCTGTTCAACTTCGGGGTGCTGCTGGAAGATCTGGGGCGCCGCGCGGACGCCATCGCGGCGTATGAATCGGCGCTAGGTGCGGATCCCCGCTTCGCCGACTGTCACTACAACCTGGCGCTCGCCTACGAGGCCGCCGGGAACGCGCGCGCCGCGATCCGGCACCTGGGCGAGTACCGGAAGCTCGCCCGACGCTGAGCCGCCGCGCTCGCCGGAGCCGCGCGCTACGCGAACGTCCACTCCTGCTCGACGTGGCCGGAGACGCCCATGATCTGAAGCTTGCTCGGCCGGTGCGCCGCCGCCCAGCCCTTGGCGAAGGTGAGCGCGACGTGCTTGTCCTGGAACGCCTGCGGGGGATGCTGCCCGTCCTCGAGCGCCACCGCCCAAGTGTTGTTCGCCCCGGGCTTCACCGAGAAGGGGGTGTACTTCTTCGCGACGTCGTCGCGCAACCGCGGCGACACCGGTGCGCCGATCAGCGTGTCCATCTGCAACCTCCCGCGTTTGAGGACCTCGAGGAAGGGCAAGCACGGCACGCGCCAGTGATCGCGTGGTGCACTGCGGCGGTGCGGCGCGTTTCACGGTCGCCGTGCGGTCGGCCGGCGCGGCCGTCCGCCGCGCCGAGAATCCGCGAGAATCGAGGCCGCTCGAAAATCGGGGAGGAACCGTCCATGCTGGACCTGCTCGTCTGGATCGGCGGTCTCGCCGGCGTCGCCGGGGTGGGACTGTGTGCGCTCGCGGTGGTGACCCGGCTGCTCGGGGACTTCTGGCTCGGGGGTTTTCAGGTCGGGACGCTGCTGCAGGCCGGCGTCGCCGCGATGGTGCTGGGCTGCTTGAGCTTCCTCGCCGCTTTGACGGAGCGACTCAGGGCGCCACGGCCGTGATTCGTCCGGGACGCGGGCGGTCGCCCGCAGGACGCCTCAGTGCTGGGTGACGGCGTAGTCGCCGGGGGGCAGCGCGCCCGCGCGGCAGAGGCGGTTCAGGATCTGGTAGACGGGCACGAAGGTTGAAAGGCCCTCGAGCCAGGCGTCGAAGTCGCGATCGAGGAAGGGATCGGGGCCGCCGTGGACGAAAGTGACGACCGGGCGCCCGGACTTGAGGCCGAGCTCGGAATCGGCGCAGAAGAGGCGCTTGGCTGGGAACGTCTCCCGGACCAGGCGCTCGACCTCGCGTGCCACGATGACCTTCATTTCGCCTCTCCTTCCACCGTCGAACTTGCTCGGGTGCCGCAAAACTCAGGTTGCCGTCTCTGGTCCAGCAAATCCCGTTCCCGGTCGCCGGGCCCCCGCCACCCGCCGTGACCTGGTTGGCCCCACGTGGTTCGAGCAATTCACGGCCCGCAGGATGGCGCCATCGCGAGCGTGTCGTCTTCCACCAGTTGGCTCGGGCTCACCGCCTAGTGCTGCCGAGGGAGCGCCGGGGCGAAGGACGCCTCGGGACCTAGGACTGTCGGAGGAGCGTCACTTGAGGTGACGCCACGCGGCACCCGGGGGGGCCCCCACTGTGCGGTTTGTCACGGATTGCGGCCACTCGGCCCACCCGACCGGCCCGCGCGTGATCGACGCCCGTGCCGCGGGGAGGGGTGGTTCCTATCCTCCGCGCCGGTGCGACGTTCTCCATTCGCTCGGGGCGCGGCGGTCGCGGCGCTCCTCCTGCTCGCCTCGCTCGGGCATGCCGGTCAACTCGAGCTCGAGGGAGAGATCGTCGCCGTCCACGACGGCGACACGGTCATGCTCCTCGATGCCGGGCGGGCCCAGCATCGCGTGCGGCTCGCCGGGATAGACGCACCGGAGCACGGCCAGCCCTTCGGTGCGACCGCGAAGGACGCCCTTGCCCGTCTCGTACACGGCCGGCGCGTCGCGGCGCGTTGCCACAAGCGCGACCGCTACGGACGCGAGGTGTGCAGCCTGTTCGTCGAGGCGCGGGACGTCGGCCTCGAGCAGATCCGCAACGGCCTCGCGTGGTGGTACCGCGAGTACGCCCGCGAGCAGACCGTCGCGGACCGCGCGAGCTACGCGGCGGCCGAGGCGGAGGCGAGAAGTGCCGGCCGCGGCCTGTGGCGGGACCCGAGGCCGCAGGCCCCGTGGGCCTGGCGCAGGCAGCACGCGCCCGGCCGCGACGCCGCGCCGACCTGAGGCACGCGCTCAGCGCGAGCGCGTCAGCGGCACGAATCGCACCGGAATCGTGCGCCGCGTCGCGGTCGAGCCGTCCGGCCGCTTCTCGATGACCAGCAGCTCCTGGACCTGCCACTGCGCGCCGACCGGGATCACGAGGCGGCCACCCGGCTTCAGCTGCTCGACGAGCGGCTGCGGGACGTAGGGCGCGGCGGCGGTCACGACGATGCCGTCGAAGGGCGCCGCCTCCGGCCAGCCGGCATAGCCGTCGCCGATCCGGAGCGCGATGTTGCGATAGCCGAGCGCGGCGAGCTGCGTCTCCGCGCGCTTGCCGATCGGCTCGAGGATCTCGATGGTGTAGACCTTCGCCACGAGCTCGGCGAGCACCGCCGCCTGGTAGCCAGAGCCGGTGCCGATCTCGAGGACGACGTCGGTCGGCTTCGGGTCGAGCAGATCGGTCATCAAGGCGACGATGTAAGGCTGCGAGATCGTCTGGCCGTGACCGATGGGCAGCGGGCGGTTCTCGTACGCGTAGGGGACCTGGTCGGCGGGGACGAGCCGGTGGCGCGGGACGCGGCCCAGCGCCGCCATCACCCGGTCGGAGAATTTCGGCCGAGAGGTCTCGGCCGCGGTCGCACGCGCCGTCGCCGCGATGTCCGCGAGCATCTCCGTGCGCTGTCTGACATAGGCGTCCTGGGGGAGGGCAGGCTCCGGCAGGGCGCCCGCGAGCACGCTCGCGAAGAGGCCGATCGTGCGCAGGCCTTTCATGCGCCGATCCTAGCCGCGCACCCGACGGCTCGCCAGTGAGACGGCGCGGCGTTCTCTATTCCCTCCCGGATCGGCGGCCCGGGAGCGGGGCGGGACCGCTCCAAAATTGTCGACACTTGTCGGAAGCTTTGCCTCCGACTCGCGGCCTCGTCTGGCGGACAGGCCACGACATGGGCCAATGAGTATCATTGATTAGTGTGTAAAAATAGCGTATTAGATTGCCGATTTCATGTTGTCTCTAAAGTCGTGGAACAGCGCGAGATTGTTGACAAAATCGCCCGAGAATGCAGACTAGACCGGATTCCGGACCCCGCGCCGGCGCTGCGTCCTGCCCGCCCCACCGAGCGGCAGATCCCCGCGCCGACGCACCCGCGAAGGACATGAGCACGTCCCCGCCCAACGCCCTCCGCTACCTGCTAGACGGGCAGGTCCGGAGCGTCGCTGCGATCGAGCCGACGCGTACCGTCCTTCAGCATCTCCGCGAGGACTTGGGGAGGACGGGTACCAAGGAGGGCTGCGCCGAGGGCGACTGCGGGGCGTGCACCGTGGTGCTCGCGGAGCTCGACGGCGGACGCGTCCGCTACCGTGCGATCAACTCCTGTATCCAGTTCGTCCCGACGCTCGACGGCAAGGCGCTCGTCACGGTCGAGAGCCTGAAGGACCGCCGCACCGCCGCCCTGCATCCGGTGCAGCAGGCGATGGCGGACGGCCACGGCTCGCAGTGCGGGTTCTGCACCCCGGGGTTCGTGATGTCGCTCTTCGCGCTCTACAAATCGGATCCCGCTCCGGATCGCACCGGGATCAACGACGCGCTCGCGGGGAATCTCTGCCGCTGCACGGGCTATCGGCCCATCGTCGACGCCGCGCGGACGATGTACGACCTGGGGCGGACGATTCCGCAACGCGACCAGGACTGGATCAGCGCCCCGGCCGGATCGAAGTCGAAGGCCGCGGCCGCGAGCGAAGCGCGACTCGCAAGCGCGCTGCGGACGCTCCGCCGCCGCAACAGTCTCGTGCTCGAGCACCCGACCGGCGCGTTCCACGCGCCGCGAACGCTCGCCGAGCTCGCGACGCTCCGGCGGCGGCTGCCCGAGGCGCGGATTCTCGCGGGCGGCACCGACGTCGGGCTGTGGGTCACGAAGCAGCACCGGGGGCTCGGCGACGTCATCTACGTCGGCGAGGTGCGGGAGCTGCGGCGCCTCGCGGCGTCGGCGCGGTCCCTCGAGATCGGCGCGGCGGTCCCGCTCACCGACGCGTTCGACGCGATCGAGCGCGCCTATCCCGAGCTGCGCGAGGTGCTGCGCCGCTTCGCGTCGCCGCCCATCCGCAACGCCGGCACGCTCGCCGGCAACGTCGCGAACGCCTCGCCGATCGGCGATTCGATGCCGCCGCTGATCGCCCTCGGCGCGCGGGTGGTCCTGCGCCGGGGCGCGGTGCGGCGCGAGCTGCCGCTCGAGGAGCTCTACCTCGCGTACCAGAAGACCGCCATGCGGCCGGGCGAGTTCGTGGAACGCGTGCGCGTGCCGCAGCGCCGCGCCGGGCTGCGGGTCGCCTGCTACAAGATCTCCAAGCGCTTCGATCAGGACATCTCGGCGGTCTGCGGCGCGTTCGCGCTGGTCACGGAAGGCGACCGGATCAAGTCGGCCCGGGTCGCGTTCGGCGGCCTGGCGGCGACGCCCAAGCGGGCCTCCGCCGCCGAGCGGGCGCTGGCCGGCCAACCGTGGAACGAAGCGACCTGCGAGCGGGCCTCCGCGGCGCTGGCAGACGATTTCGCGCCCATCTCGGACATGCGCGCGTCGGCGGCATACCGCCTCGCGGCCGCGCAGAACCTGCTCCGGAAGTTCCATCTCGAAACCTCGGGAGCGCTCGCGGGCGCCCCGAGCCGGCTGTACGATCTGGTGCAGGTGCCCGCATGAACGACCCTCGTCTGATCCCCGGAAGCGCGATCGCAGGCGGCGGCATCGGCGAGCCGGTTCGCCACGAGAGCGCACACCTGCACGTCTCGGGCGAGGCGGCCTACACCGACGACATCCTGGAGGCGCGCGGGACGCTGCACGCGGCCTTCGGGCTCTCGCAGCGCGCGCACGCGCGGATCAGGGCGCTCGACCTCTCGGCCGTCCGGGCCGCGCCGGGCGTCGTGGCGGTGATCGCGGCCGCGGACATCCCGGGCCGGAACGATGTGGGACCGATCCTCCACGACGACCCGATCCTCGCCGACGGCGAGGTCCAGTACCTCGGCCAGCCGATCTTCCTCGTCGCGGCCGAAACGGTCGACCAGGCGCGCCGGGCGGCGCGGCTCGGGACGGTGGAGTACGAGGACCTCCCGGCGATCCTCACGATCGAGGAGGCGCTCGCCCGCCAGTCCTTCGTGCTGCCGACGGTCACCCTCGAGCGCGGCGACTGGCGCGCGGCGCTCGCGGGCGCGCCGCACCGCCTGAAAGGCGGCTTCCGCATCGGCGGCCAGGAGCAGTTCTATCTGGAAGGACAGGTCGCCTATGCCGTCCCGAAGGAGGACGGCGACATGCTCGTGTACTGCTCGACCCAGCACCCCGGCGAGGTGCAGTTGGTGGTCGCGCATGCGCTCCGGATCGGGGCGCATCGGGTGGCGGCGGAATGCCGCCGCATGGGCGGCGGTTTCGGCGGCAAGGAGACGCAGGCCGCGCTGCCGGCCGCCGCCGCCGCGCTCCTGGCGCGGCACACCGCGCGCCCGGTCAAGATGCGCTACGACCGCGACGACGACATCACCATCACCGGCAAGCGCCACGACTTCCTCGTCGAGTACGAGGTCGGGTTCGACGGCGCGGGACGCATCCTCGGCCTGGACGTGATGTTCGCGTCGCGCTGCGGGTTCTCGGCCGACCTCAGCGGACCGGTCAACGACCGCGCCGTGATGCACGCCGACAACTGCTACTGGCTCCCGAACGTGCGCATCGTGTCGCACCGGTGCAAGACGCACACCCAGTCGAACACCGCGTTCCGCGGCTTCGGCGGTCCGCAGGGAATGATGGCGAGCGAGTACGTCCTCGACGAGATCGCGCGGCACCTCGACAAGGACCCGTTCGCGGTGCGGAAGGCGAACTTCTACGCCCCCGGCCGCGACCTGACGCCCTACGACATGAAGGTGGAGGACTTCGTCGCCGACCGGCTGTTCGATGAGCTCGCCCGGTCGTCCTCCTACGAGGCGCGGCGCGCCGCGATCCGCGAGTGGAACGCGACGAGCCCGATCGTCAAGCGCGGGATCGCAATGACGCCGGTCAAGTTCGGCATCTCGTTCACCGCCACGTTCTTCAACCAGGCCGCCGCGCTCGTACACGTGTACCAGGGCGACGGCAGCGTCCTGCTGAACCACGGCGGCACCGAGATGGGGCAGGGGCTGTTCACGAAGGTCGCGCAGGTGGTCGCGCACGAGTTCGGCATCGATCTCGATCGGGTGCGCGTCTCGGCCTCGGACACCGGCCGCGTCCCGAACGCGTCGGCGACGGCGGCCTCGAGCGGCAGCGATCTGAACGGCAAGGCCGCGCAGGCGGCCGCGCGCGAGATCAAGGGACGGCTCGTCGCCTTCGCCGCCGAGCGGTTCAAGGTCGCGCCGGACGCGATCCGCTTCGTCGCGAACCACGTCGAGGTGGGCGGCGAGCGGCTGCCCTTCGCGGAGCTGGTGCGGATGGCGTACCTCGCGCGCGTGCAGCTCTGGGCGGCCGGGTTCTACCGGACGCCAAAGATCCACTACGACCCGAAGACGCTGCGCGGGCGGCCGTTCTTCTACTTCGCCTACGGCGCGGCGGTGTCGGAGGTGGCGATCGACACTCTCACCGGCGAGACGCGGCTGCTGCGGGCCGACATCCTCCACGACGTGGGCCGCAGCCTCAACCCGGCGATCGATCTCGGCCAGATCGAAGGCGGATTCGTCCAGGGCATGGGCTGGCTGACTTCCGAAGAGCTGTGGTGGGACGGCCGCGGCCGGCTGATGACCCACGCCCCGTCCACCTACAAGATCCCGGTCGCGTCCGACGTTCCGGCCGACTTCCGCGTGCAGCTCTGGGCGCGGGGCGAGAACGTCGAGGACAGCATCCATCGGTCCAAGGCGGTCGGCGAGCCGCCGCTGATGCTCGCGATGTCGGTCTTCCATGCCATCCGCGATGCGGTGGCCGCGGCAACGGCGGACCGCGTGTCGCCGCGGCTCAATGCTCCGGCGACGCCCGAGGAGGTCCTGCGCGCGGTGACCGAGGCCAAGGCGCGCGCCGTCGAGACCCCGGCGCGGAAGGCCGCCGCGTGACCGACTGGCTGCACACGCTGCAACGGGTCGGCGAGCGCGGCCTCGACGCCGTGCTCGTGACGGTGACTTCGGGCCAGGGGTCGACCCCGCGGGATGCCGGCGCAAAGATGCTCGTGACCGTGGACGGCATCCACGGCACGGTCGGCGGCGGCGAGCTCGAGTTCCAGGCGACGGAGGTCGCGCGCAGCCTGCTGCGCGCGACCGGCGGCAAGGAGGGCAGGCGCTTTCCACTCGGCGCCGATCTGGGTCAGTTCTGCGGCGGCGCTGCGAATCTGATCTTCGAGCGGATCCCTCCGGGCGTGGAGTGGGTGCAGCTGCTCGCGGAGTGGCAACAGGCCGGGGAGGCCTGCGTCCTTGCGACCTCGGCCACGGGTGAGGGCCGAATGCTCGTCCGCGCGAACGCCGCGTGGGGCAGCCTCGGCAGCGATGCGGCGGACGCCGCGGTGCTCGAGACGGCGCGCCGGCTCCTCGCGCAGGGCGAGGACGCGCCGCGGCTCGTCACCCTTGACGACGGCGCAGCGGTGCTGCTCGAGCCGTTGCGACCGTCCGACTTCCACGTCGTGCTGTTCGGCGCGGGGCACGTCGGGCGCGCGCTCGTGCGCGTGCTGGGCACGCTGCCGTGCCGGGTGGCCTGGGTGGACGCTCGCGCGGCCGAGTTTCCGCGCGAGGTGCCCGACAACGTCCGCGTCGCGCTCACCGACGCGCCGCTCGGCGAGGTCTCGGCCGCTCGCCCCGGGAGCTACTTTCTGGTGATGACCCACAGCCACGCGCTCGATCTCGAGCTCGTCGAGGCGATCCTGAGGCGGCACGACTTCGCGTACTGCGGCATGATCGGGTCGCAGACGAAGCGGCGGACCTTCGAGAACGGTCTCGCGAAGCACGGCGTGCCGCCGGAGGCGCTCGCCCGCTTCACCTGCCCGATCGGGATCCCGGGCATCAAGGGCAAGGAGCCCGGGTCGATCGCTGTCGCCGTCACCGCGCAGCTGCTGGAGCTCCGCGAGCGCGGCGTGGCCGTGCGCGCCGCGAGCGCCGCGGCCGTCTGACGCGAGGGGAGGGACATGCCAACCGCCGGACAGGGCGGGACGCCGCGGCTGAGCCTGCGCGGCATCCGCAAGGTCTATCCGTCGGTCGTCGCGAACGACGGGATCGACCTCGACGTGGCCCCGGGCGAGATCCACGCCGTGCTGGGCGAGAACGGCGCCGGCAAGTCGACCCTGATGAAGATCATCTACGGCGTCGTCAAGCCCGACGCCGGGGAGATCCGCTGGGAGGGTCGTCCGGTGGAGATCGCGAGCCCGCGCTCGGCGCGCGAGCTCGGGATCGCGATGGTGTTCCAGCACTTCTCGCTGTTCGACACGCTCACCGCGGCGGAGAACGTGTGGCTCGGGCTCGACCGCTCGGCGCCGCTCGCCGAGGTGGCGCGCGGCATCCGCGCGAAGGCGGCCGAGTACGGCCTGAAAGTCGATCCCGACCGCCCGGTGCACACGCTCTCGGTGGGCGAGCGCCAGCGGGTCGAGATCGTGCGCGCGCTGCTCGCCGAGCCGCGCCTGCTGATCCTCGACGAGCCGACTTCGGTACTCACGCCGCAGGCGGTGGAGAAGCTCTTCGCGACGCTGCGGCTGCTCGCCGAGCGCGGGTGCAGCCTGCTCTACATCAGCCACAAGCTCGACGAGATCCGGGCGCTCTGCCACTCGTGCACGGTGCTGCGCGGCGGAAGGGTGACGGGCGTCGTCGACCCGCGCACCGAGACTTCGGCCGGGCTGTCGCGGCTGATGATCGGCGCCGAGCCGCCGCGCCTCCAGCATCGCGAGATCGAGCGCGGCGCGGTGGCGCTCGAAGTCCGCGCGCTCTCGCTCGAGCGGCAGGACCAGTTCGGCGTGACCCTCGACGCGATCGCCCTAGAGGTGCATGCGGGCGAGATCGTCGGCATCGCGGGCGTTTCCGGCAACGGCCAGCGGGAGCTGCTCGCCGCGCTGGCGGGCGAGGACCGGCGCGCGCCGCGCGGGAGCATCCTTCTCTTCGGCGAGGACGTCGCGCGGGCGCCGGCCGGGCGCCGTCGCCGGCGCGGGCTGCACTACGTCCCGGAGGAGCGGCTCGGGCACGGCGCGGTGCCGCCGCTCGGGCTCGCGCACAACCTGCTCCTCACGCGGCACGAGCCGGTGCGGGCGGGTGGCTGGCTCGACCTGCGCCGCATGACCGGGATGACCAGGCAGATCATCGAGCGCTTCAACGTCAAGACCGGCGGACCGGCGTCGGCGGCGCGCAGCCTGTCGGGCGGGAACCTGCAGAAGTACATCGTCGGCCGCGAGATCGACGCGCAGCCCAAGGCGCTGATCGTGGCGCAGCCGACCTGGGGCGTGGACGTCGGGGCCTCGGCGCAGATCCGCGCCGAGCTGCTCGCGCTCCGCGACGCCGGCTGCGCGGTGCTGGTGGTGAGCGAGGAGCTCGACGAGCTGTTCGAGATCGCCGACCGGCTGTACGTGATCGCGCGCGGACGGCTCTCGCCACCGATCGCGACCGCGGTTGCGACGCCCGAGCAGATCGGGCAGTGGATGAGCGGCCTGTGGACGGACTCGCCCGCGGCGGCGCGGGCGCCCGAGAAGGCGGCGCATGCTCCGGCTTGAGGCCCGTCCGCAGCCGTCGCGGGCGATGTCGATCGCATCGCCGCTCATGGCGCTCGCGCTCACGGTCGTCATCGCCGGGGTGCTCTTCGCCGTGCTCGGCAAGGATCCGGTGCGCGGCCTGAGCATGTTCTTCGTCGAGCCGCTGCGCACCCTGCGCGGCGTGACCGAGGTCGCGCTGAAAGCGACGCCGCTTATCCTGTGCGCGGTCGGCCTGGCGGTCTGCTACCGATCGAACGTCTGGAACATCGGCGCCGAAGGGCAGTTCCTGCTTGGCGCGATCGCCGCCGGCGGCGTCGCGCTGTACGTCACGACGGAGGGGATCGCGGCGCCGCGCTGGGCCCTGACGCCCGTCATCCTGCTCGCCGGCGTCGCCGGGGGGATGGCTTGGGCCTCGATCACCGCAGTGCTGCGCGACCGCTTCAACGCGAACGAGATCCTCGTGAGCCTGATGCTCGTGTACGTCGCGCAGCAGCTCCTGAACTACCTCGTCTTCGGGCCGTGGAAGGACCCGCAAGGCTTCAACTTCCCGCAGACCAAGACCTTCGTCGCGGAGACGCTGCTGCCGAATCTCGTGCCGCAGTCGCGGCTGCACATCGGCTTCGCGATCACGCTCGTGCTGGTCGCCGTGTTCTGGGCGCTCATGTTCCGATCCTGGCGCGGCTTTCAGCTCCAGGTCGGCGGGCTCGCGCCCGACGCCGCCCGCTACGCCGGGTTCTCGGCGCGGACCGCGCTGTGGACCGCGCTGCTCGTGTCCGGCGGCATGGCCGGGCTCGCCGGGGCGATGGAGGCGGCGGGGCCGCTGCGGCAGCTCACCCCGCACGTCTCCACCGGCTACGGCTTCACCGCGATCATCGTCTGCTTCGTCGGCCGGCTGCATCCGCTCGGCATCGTGTTCGCCGGGGTGCTGCTGTCGCTGTTCCTGATCGGCGGTGAGCTCGGGCAGTCGCGCCTCGGCCTGCCGCACGCGCTCACCGGCGTGTTCCAGGGCCTGTTGCTCTTCCTGCTGCTCGCCTGCGACACCTTGATCAACTACCGCGTGCGCCGCCGCCCGGCGCAGGTGCGCGCGGCGGCGCCGGCATGACCGAGATCGCGCTGCTCATCGCCGCCGCCATCGCGTCGGGCACGCCGCTCGTGCTCGCAGGGCTCGGACTGCTCGTCAACGAGAAGGCGGGCGTGCTCAACCTGGGCGCCGAGGGGATGTTGCTCGTCGCCGCCATCGCCGGGTTCGCCGCCGCGTTTCACTCGGGCAACGAGTGGATAGCGTTCGCGGCCGGCGCCGGGGCCGGGATGGTGCTCGCCGCGGGCTTCGGCGTGCTCGTGATCTGGCTCGGCACCAACCAGTACGCGACCGGGCTCGCGCTCAGCCTGTTCGGGGCGGGCTTCTCGGCGTTCGTCGGCGTGGAGTACGTCGGCAAGAAGCTCGGCGGGCACACGAGCTTCGAGATCCCGTTCCTCGCCGATATCCCGTTCTTCGGGCCGGCGCTCTTCAAGCAGCACCCGATGGCCTACCTGGCGGTCCTGGTGGCGCTCGCGCTCGCGTGGTTCCTCTACCGGAGCCGCTCCGGGCTGACGCTCCGCGCGATCGGCGAGTCGCCCGACTCGGCGCACTCGCTCGGCTACCCGGTCCGCTGGATCCGGCTTGCCGCGGTGATGGCCGGAGGCGCGCTGTGCGGCGTCGCAGGCGCGTTCCTGTCGGTGGTCTATGCGCCGCTCTGGGTCGAAGGGCTGGTGGCGGGACGGGGCTGGATCGCGCTCGCGCTCACCCCGTTCGCGACCTGGCGGCCGGCGCGGGTCCTGCTCGGCGCGTACCTCTTCGGCGGCGTGACGATGCTGCAGTTCCACCTGCAGGGCGCCGGCGTCCAGATCGCGAGCCAGATCCTCGCGATGCTGCCGTACCTCGCGACCATCTTCGTGCTCGCGCTGATCTCGCGCAACCCGGCCTGGATTCGGATTAACATGCCGGCCTCGCTGGGCAAGCCGTTCCATCCCTCGGCGTGAGGGCGGCTCGCCCGGCGTGCCAAAAGATCACCCCGCTACAAAAGAAGGAGCAGCCATGTTCAGTTCCGTGAAGCGTTCCTGGTTGAGGGCCGCGGCCGTCGCAGCGGTGGTCGTGCTCGCGGCCTGCGGCAAGGAAGAACCACCCCCGCCGAAGGCCGCCGCCCCGGCGCCCGCGGCGAAGGCCGCGCCCGCCGAGCCGTTCAAGGCCGCGTGGATGTACGTCGGCCCGGTCGGCGACGCCGGCTGGACGTTCGCTCACGACCAGGGCCGGAAGGCGGTCGAGGCCGAGTTCGGCGACAAGGTGAAGACGACCTACGTCGAGAAGGTGCCCGAGGGGGCCGACGCCGAGCGCGTGATCCGCGACCTCGCCACGCAGGGCAACAAGATCATCTTCGCGACCTCGTTCGGCTTCATGGAGGCGATGCTCAAGGTGGCGGGCGAGTTCCCGGACGTGAAGTTCGAGCACGCGACCGGCTACAAGACCGCGCCCAACATGCGCATCTACGACTCCAAGTTCTACGAGGACACCTACCTCGCCGGGATCATCGCCGGCACGATGAGCAAGACCGGCACGCTCGGCTTCGTGGGGTCGTTCCCGATCCCCGAGGTGCTGCGCAACATCAATGCGTTCACGCTGGGCGCCCAGACCGTCAATCCCAAGATCAAGACCCGGGTGGTGTGGATCAACACCTGGTTCGACCCGCCCAAGGAGAGCGACGCGGCGCAGTCGCTGATCAACGGCGGTGCCGACGTGCTGCTGCAGAACACCGACTCGACCGCGGTGCTGCAGACCGCGGAGAAGAACGGGAAGCTCGCGTTCGGCTGGGACAGCGACATGAGCGCGTTCGCGCCGAAGGCGCATCTCGGCTCCGCGATCGTCGACTGGGGGAACTACTACAAGCGGGCGGTCAAGGAGGCGATGGACGGCACCTGGAAGACCGAGCGCACCGTCTGGGGCGTGAAGGAAGGGCAGAACGACCTGATCAAGATCGCCGACAGCGTCCCCGAGTCGGCGAAGAAGAAGGTCGCCGAGATCAAGGCGGCGATGAAGGCGGGCACGTTCGAGGTCTTCACCGGGCCGATCGTCGACAGCGACGGCAAGGAGCGGCTCGCGAAGGACGCGAAGGCCGATCAGGCCTGGAAGGACAAGGTCGACTTCTACGTTCGCGGCGTCGAGGGCAAGATCCCGACGGCGAAGTAAGGAGTGGTTTCTTCCCCTTCTCGGACGAGGAGGGGTGGCCGAGGCGAAGCCGAGGACGGGGTGGTCGAGGCCGGCCTCTGGCATCCGGTCGCCGCGAGCGCCGAGGTCGGCGCCGCGCCGGTCGCCGCTCGGCTCCTCGAGCGCGAGCTCGTGCTCTGGCGCTCGCCCTCGGCCGGCGTGCAGGCGTGGGCCGACCGCTGTCCGCATCGCGGCACGCGCCTCTCGCTCGGGCGGATCGTCGGCGGCCGGCTCGAGTGCGGGTATCACGGGTGGCAATTCGACGCGGGGGGCGCGTGCGGCGCGATCCCCGCGCTGCCCGACTTCGCGCCGGCGCCCGCGCACGGCGCGACGGCCTACGAGGCCGCCGAGACGCACGGGATCGTCTGGGCGAAGCTCGAGCGGTCCGGCGCGCGGCTCCCGGAGATCGACGGTGCTCCGGCGCGGCGGATCGTGAGCGGTCCGCACGACGTCGCCACCAGCGCGCCGCGCGTCGTCGAGAACTTCCTCGACATGTCCCATTTCCCGTTCGTGCACGAAGGGCTCCTCGGCGACCGCGGGCACGCCGAGGTGCCGCACTACGACGTGACCGTCGCGCAGGACGGGCGCCCGATCGCGCCGGCGTACCGCGCCTGGCAGCCGCAGGGGCGTGCGGGCGGAGCGGGGGGAGCATGGGTCGATTACCGGTACGAGGTCCTCGGCCCGTATTCGGCGGTGCTGTTCAAGCAGGCCGATGCCGGTGCCGCGCCGCTCGAGGTGTACGCGCTGTGGGTCTGCCCGACCGCGCCCGAGGCGAGCCGCGTCTGGTTCACGCACTTCACTGGCGACGACCGCACGCCGGAGGCGGAGCTCCGCGCGTTCCAGGACGCGATCTTTACCCAGGACCGGCCGGTGATCGAGTCCGAGCAGCCGCGCCGGCTGCCGCTCTCGGGCGGCGAGGCACATTCGGCCGCGGACCGGCTGGCGGTCGCCTATCGACGCTACCTCCGCGAGCTCGGGATCGCGTTCGGGGTCTGCTGAGCGGCGTTCCCCTCCTCGAATGAGCAGGGGTGGCCGAGGCGCCGCGGCAGCGGGCCGAGGACGGGGTGGTCAGCCCTTCGGCCGCAGGTCGATCACCCGCTTCGCCTTGCCCTGCGAGCGCTCGATCTTGCCCGGCTCCACGACCTTCACCGCCGCCGTGACTCCGATGTACGACTTGACGTTGTGCTCGAGCGTCTTCGCCTCGGCGGCGCGCTCGGCCTCGTCGAGCGGCGCGCCGAGGTCGCCGCGCGCCTCGACGACGACGTCGAGCGTATCGAGGCGCCCCTCGCGTCGGACCTCGAGCACGTAGTGGGGCGCGAGCTTTGCCTGCTTGGTGATGAGCTCCTCGATCTGGGTCGGGAAGACGTTCACCCCGCGGATGATCAGCATGTCATCGCTGCGCCCGGTGATGCGCGCCATGCGGCGCATCGTCCGCGCGGTGCCCGGGAGGAGCGTGGTCAGGTCGCGCGTCCGGTAGCGGATCACCGGCAGCGCCTCCTTGGTGAGCGAGGTGAACACGAGCTCGCCGGATTGCCCGTCGGGCACCGGCGCGCCGGACTCGGGATCGACGATCTCGGGATAGAAGTGGTCCTCCCAGATCGTGAGGCCGTCCTTGGTCTCGATGCACTCCTGCGCGACGCCGGGCCCGATCACTTCCGACAGCCCGTAGATGTCGACCGCGGCGAGGCCCATCCGGCGCTCGATCTCCTCGCGCATGCCCTCGGTCCATGGCTCGGCGCCGAAGATCCCGACCCGGAGCGAGCAGCCGCGCGCGTCGAGGCCCTGGCGGTCGAACTCGTCGGCGATCGCCAGCATGTAGGACGGCGTCACCATGATGATGTCGGGCTTGAAATCGTTGATGAGCTGCACCTGCCGCTCGGTCATCCCGCCGCCGAGCGGGATCACGCACGCCCCCAGCGTCTCGCCGCCATAGTGGGCGCCAAGCCCGCCGGTGAACAGCCCGTAGCCGTAGGCGACGTGGATCTTGTCGGTCGAGCGTCCGCCGGCGGCGCGGATCGAGCGCGCCATGACGTGCGCCCAGGTGTCGATGTCGCGCTGGGTATAGCCGACCACGGTCGGCTTGCCGGTGGTGCCGCTCGATGCGTGGACGCGGACGATCTTCTCCATCGGCACCGCGAACATGCCGAACGGGTAGTTCTCGCGCAGATCCTGCTTGGTGGTGAAGGGGAACTTGGCGAGGTCCTCGAGCCGCTTCAGGTCGTCCGGGCGGATCCCGCGGGCCTCGAACTTCTTGCGGTAGTGCGGCACGTTCTCGTACGCGTGCCGCACGGTCCATTGCAGCCGCTCGAGCTGGAGCGAGCGCAGCTCGTCGACGCTCGCCTTCTCGATGTGCTCGAGCTGATCGTACGCACCCATCTCGTCTCCTCCTTCGCTCCTTTCCGCGCTAGGCCGCGGGCCGGGGTGGGGGCTGATCCGGCCCGACGATCTGCCCGTGCAGCCGGAACGACTTGCCGCGGAATAGCGCGATCCGCTCGCCGTCCTGGTTGGTCACCACGATGTCGTACACGCCGTTGCGTCCCCGGACGTGGCGCTCCTCGCCGACCGCGGTCAGCCGGTCGCCGAGCTTGCCGGGCGCGAGGAACTCGATCGACGCGCCCTGCGCCACCGTGACGTGATTGTGGCTGTTGCAGGCGAACGCGAACGTGCTGTCGGCGAGCGTGAAGATGATCCCGCCGTGGCAGATGTCGTGGCCGTTCACCATGTCCTTGCGGACGGTCATGCGCATCCGGGCGTAGCCGGGGCGGATCTCCTCGAGCGCGATGCCGAGCGCGCGCGAGGCGTGATCGTTCGCGTACATCGCGCGACCCGCCGCCTCGGCGAGCGCCTGCGCGTTCGACGGCTCGTCCACCGCCCGGGCTCCTCGAGCGCTAGCGCCCCGTGAACTTCGGCGCGCGCTTGGCCATGAACGCCGCGACGCCTTCGCGGTAGTCGGCGCTGCGGCCGAGCTCGCGCTGCAGATCGCGCTCGAGGTCGAGCTGGGCGTCGAGCGTGTTGCTGGCGGAGGCGTAGATGGCGCGCTTGATCTCGCCCAGCCCCTTGGTCGGCCCGGCGGCGAGCTGCGCGGCGAGCGAGCGCGCCTGCGGCATGAGCTGCGCGTCGTCGACGCACTTCCAGATGAGGCCCAGGCGCTCGGCGTCCTCGGCGCCGAGCTTGTCGCCGAGCAGCGCGAGGCCCATGGCCCGCGCCGTGCCGAGGAGCCGCGGCAGGAAGTACGTGCCGCCGGAGTCGGGGACGAGGCCGATCTTGCAGAACGCCTGGACGAAGCTCGCCGAGCGCGCGGCGATCACGAGGTCGCAGGCGAGCGCGATGTTCGCGCCGGCCCCGGCCGCGACGCCGTTGACCGCGCAGACGATCGGCTTCGGCAGCTCGCGCAGCGTCCGGATCAGGGGGTTGTAATAGGTGCTGAGCGAGTAGCCGAGGTCGACCGGTTCGGCGCCGGCGGCGACGAGCCGGTCGGAGAGGTCCTGTCCCGCGCAGAAGCCGCGCCCGGCGCCGGTGAGCAGCACTCCCCGCACGTCCTCCCTGCGCTTGAGCTCGACGAGCACTTCTCGCATGCGCTCGTGCATCTCCGGGTTGAAGCTGTTCAGCCGGTCGGGACGATTCAGCGTCACGACGGCGTAGCCGTCCTGCGCTTCGAAGAGGACGGTGCTGGACTCGGCCATGCGGGCTCCGGGGAATCGCGCGAACGACGGACGCGCGAGTGCGCCGGTTAGGATACCGGAAATCCCCGGCGGCGCTCCCCGCGCGACTCGCGATCCGCGGGGCGAGCGCCCCGCGGCTAGGGACGCTTCAGCTCGGCCGGCGAGATGAGCACGCCGAAGTGCTCGCACCAGATCACGACGCTGCCGTACTTCGCGGGATCCACTCCCGCCGGCACCGCGTAGTTCTGGCTGCCCTTGAACGCCTTCAGCCGGCCGAGGTCGACGTACATCGTCTTCGCGACCTCGGTCGACGGGGTGACGTTGCGCTCGGGCACGAGATAGACGTGGAACTTCGGCCCCGGCCCCACCTCGAAGTCGCCTTCCAGGTGGACGAGATTCTCGAACACGGTCACGTTGCCCTTGCCGTGATGGATCGGGTCGGAGGGGTTGGCATGGATGAACATGCCTTTCGCGACCAGCTTCCGGGCCCCGGCATCCTCGACGCGCTCCGCGGCGACGATGTCGGCGAGGAAGATGTAGGGGTACACGAAGATGCCGGCGGCGAAGCCGGCGACGCCGCCGAGCAGCCCACCGATCACGAAAACGAGGATCCACTTGGCCATAGTGCTCCTTGGTCGCCCGCCCCGGGCGGGCCTTACATCAATACACCTTGCGGACTCCCGCCCGGTGGTACACGGCCTCGACGCGGTTGCCTTCCGGATCGCGGAGGAACGCGGCGAAGTAGGCCGAATGGTAGTGCGGCCGCAGGCCGGGGTCGCCGTCGCCGGTCCCGCCGGCGCCCACACCCGCTTCGAAGAACCGCCGGACCTCGTCCTCCGAGCGCGCCCGGAAGCACCAGTGGCGGCGCGGGTCGGGCGCCGCCGAAGGCGATTGGTACACGCTCAGGTAGGTATGCGAGTCGTCGCCGCCGGCGTTGCGCTCGCCGTAGCCGACGGCGTCGAGCCGCTCGTAGGCCTTGACGACGCCGAGCGCGGACATGACCGCGTCGTAGAACCGCTTCGCCCGGTCGATGTCGCGGACGGTGATCGAGACGTGATCCAGGAGGAACATGGCTCAGCCGTCCGCCGCGCAGCGCACGCCGATCTGGCGATGGCCGGTGGCCGGATTGCGCCACGAAACCGTCCGGTTCCAGGTCGTCAGCCGCTCGGGCGCGTCGTCGAACACGTAGTTGCCGCCCCGGACCACGCGCTCTCCCGGCAGGCCGGGATCCTCGCGCCCGTCGTCGGCGCGATACGGGTAGGGGCGGTCGAGCGTGCTCGTCCACTCGAGCAGGCTTCCGGCCATGTCGAGCAGACCCTCGGGCGTCGCGCCGCGCGGCCGGCTGCCGACCGGCAAGATGTCGCCGCTCGCGCGATTGATGACCGCGAGCTCCGTGGTCGGCGTTGCCTCGCCCCAGGGAAACGTGCGGCCTTCCATCCCGCGCGCGGCGGCTTCCCATTCGACCTCGGTCGGCAAGCGCGTGCCGCGCCAGCGGCAGTAGGCGAGCGCGCCGGCCCAAGTGGCCTCGGTGACAGGATGATTCTCGAAGCCCGGGTTCGGTGCGAACCGCCCGTCGCGGACCCCGATCAGCGCCTCGGCGTCGTCGAGATCGATGATCGTGTACGGCGCGGGCTTGCCGCTGAACTCGAGAAACAGCGCACGGTCGGCGGGCGCGACGTTGGCGGGGCCGACCTTGCCGCCAAGCGCGGTGCCGGCGGGCTTGGCGGGCAGGGCGTTCAGAAACTCGGCGAACTGCGCGTTGGTCACCTCGGTGCGGTCGATGCGAAACGCCGCGAGCGTCACCCGGTGCGCCGGCATCGCGGCCGGGTTCGCGAGCGGATGCTGCGCGGGGGAGCCGATCGGGTAGACGCCGGCGGGGATGCGCACCATCGTCGCGTGCTGCCGCGCCGAAGCCGGCGCGGCGCGCGGATCGAACTTGGTCGCCTGCGGAAACCGCGGCGGGGGCGTGGAGGGCGACGCGGTCTGCGCCGCGAGCTCGACCCATGCGCTCGTGAACACCGAAGTCGCGAGCGCCAGCACGCCCGTTCGCACGTGAAGCCGGATGATCAACTGTCGTCCCGCTGCGACATTGAGTCCTATCAATAAAGGCTACAACAAGTGCGGGCGCTTCGGCGCGCGAGCCGCGCGCGACCGAGCCGGCCGCAGCCGGCACGGCGGGAATACGAGCGAGCAGGCCGATGTTTATGAAGATCCGGAAACGGCCGCCCGCCGGTCGGGAAGCATGGCTCACCCTGGAGGACTGCAATGACGAAGTCGGATCTCGGCAAGGTGGCATCGGTCGCGCTGCTCGCGCTCGGCCTCGGCGGCGGGGCCCAGGCCCAGCAAACGGGCATGACGTTCTTCATCACCAGCACGGGCTCGGGAAAGGGGGCCGACTTCGGCGGGCTGGCCGGCGCGGACAAACACTGCCAGTCGCTCGCGGCCGCAGCCGGCGCGGGCAACCGCACGTGGCGGGCGTATCTCAGCACACAGGGCGCGCAGGCGGTCAACGCCCGCGACCGCATCGGCGTTGGTCCGTGGCAAAATGTCAAGGGCGTCGTGGTCGCCCGCAACCTCGGTGAGCTGCACGGCAGCAACAACCTGAACAAGGAGACGGCGCTCACTGAGAAGGGCGCGACGGTCAATGGACGCGGCGACTCGCCCAACATGCACGACATCCTCAGCGGCTCGCAGCCCGACGGCACGGCGTTCGCCGGCAGCGACGATCGGACCTGCGGCAACTGGACGAAGAGCGGCGAGGGGCACGCGCAGGTCGGGCACCACGATCGCATCGGCCTTCGCGACGACGACGCCTCGCGCTCGTGGAACTCCTCGCATCCGTCGCGCGGCTGCAGCGACGATGCGCTGCGCGGGACCGGCGGCGCCGGCCTGATCTACTGCTTCGCCGCGAAATGACCGGGCGGCGGCCCGGCGCTCAGCCCGGGCTGCCTGCGTGCCGGGCGAGCCGCAGCTCGAGATGTAGCTTCACGCCCGGCCATTCGTACGCCAGGATGCTGTAGATCACGGTATCGCGCACCGTGCCGTTGCGGCGCGGCCAATGATGACGGATGACGCCGTCCTTCTTGGCGCCCAGCGCCTCGATCGCCCGCTGCGACGCGAGGTTGAAATTGTCGGTGCGCAGGCCGACCACTTTGCATCCGAGCGCGTCGAAGGCGTGCGCTAGCAGGAGCAGCTTGCAGCTCGTGTTGACGTGGCTGCGCTGCCAGCGCAGCCCGTACCACGTCCAGCCGATCTCCACGCGATCGACCTCCGGGATGATATCGTGATAGCGCGTGCTTCCGATGATCGCGCCGCCCGCGAGCTCCCGCACCGCCCACGGCAGCATGTGCCCCTCCTGCTGCCCGGCGAGGGCCTTGGCGATGTAGGCGTGCGTCTCGCCCGGCTCGGGCACGCTGGTGAACCACAGCTCCCAGAGCTTCCCGTCCGCCGCGGCGGCGGCGAGGCCGTCATGGTGATCGGGAGCGAGCGGCTCCAGCCGGACGCCGTGGCCTTCGAGGGTGACAGGGCGGATCTTGATCATGTCTTCCAGGTGTCTGAGCTGCGCGACCTAGAGGCGCGAACCGCTAACCGGCCGTCGTCGGCTGGACGAGCGGAACGAAATCGTACTCGCCGATCCCCTGCAGCACGAGGAATGTCGCCGACCGCTCGCCACCGTTGGTGACCAGATGCGGGCGGCGCGGCTTGACCGAGTAGGTGTCACCCGGGCCGAGCCGGACCTCTTCCTTGGGCTCGCGCAGGAACAGCCTGAGCTGCCCGTCGAGCACGTAGAAGGTGTCCTGGATGTTGCTGTGAAAGTGCCACGGCACCTGCTGGGTCCGGGAGATCTGCAGCTCGGTGATGCGAAAGCCGGGGCGTGCGGCGTGCTCGGCCCGGCGTTCGACCTCGTAGAGGTGGCTTCCGTCTTTCATCGCTTCCATGGGGTCCTCCGGCCGCGACGCGCTGTTGCCGCGACCGGCCGCGCGCGCAAAGCAGCGAAAATACCAAAACGCGCGAATCGCGGCCATGCGCGAGGCCGGTCGCCCCGGGCGGGCCGCCGAACGAGCGCAAGATGCCGACTCTCGGCCGGTGGTTGTGCTTGCGCGCTCGCGCTCGGCGCCCGGCGCGCCGGCTCCGCGGCCGCCACAACCCGCCGTCGATCGTCAGCGCGTGGGAACGAAGATCGGAACGGGCACCGGTTGGGTGACGAAACTGACCTTGAGGGTGAACTGCGCGACCTTCCGCTCCGACTCGCCGGTGACGTCGAGGAGCTGGAAGACGAAGCTGATGCCGCGAAGATTCGCGCGCAGCCAGTACTTCCTGCCCGCCTCGAAATCCAGGTCGACGTAGTCTTGCGCGGTCTGGAGGTTGTTGTAGCCGCTGACGCCGAGCCGGCGTTTGCCGGGCGGAAAGCAGTAGGGCTCGCCGCTCCCGGTCGGCACGCCGTCGATCTCCTTGATCTGGACGTGCGCTTCCCCCTCCGCGAAGAACTTGACGAAGTTGGCGGTGTCGCCCTTGATGCATGCGGCATCCTGCCCCGCGTAGTTCTGGTACCGCGGCGCGGTCGCGCAGCCGGCAAGACCAGTGAGCAGCAGGAGCAACGTGACCGATCTACCCATGGGAATTTCCTCCTCGATCGGCGTCGACCGACTCGCCGGAGCGGCGGCTCGATCAGTGATCGCCTTCGCGCGCGCCCGCCTCCCGGAGCCGCTTGACGATGGTTTGGTGGCCGCGTTGCGCCGCGATCTGGATGGCGGTGTGCCCCTGGTTGTTGCGCGCGTCGACGTCCGCGCCTCTTTCCAGCAGGGCCTGCAGAATCACCAGGTCGTCGCGCAACGCGGCGATCATCAGCGGGGTCAGATTTTGGGCCGCGCTCAGGTTGGGATCGGCGCGGGCGTCGAGCAGCATCCGGGCGATCTGTGTGCGACCCGTCGAGATCGCGAGGGCCAACGGGGTATTCCCGAACAGCGTGTCTTTGACGTCCAGCTTCACTCCCGCTGCCACGAGAAGGCTGACGACCTCCGGACGACCCTCTACGACCGCGATTCCGATGGCGTTGATGCCGCCCTTGCCGGTGGCGTTCACGTCCATGCCCTGGGCGAGGAGCTCGCGGACGACGCCGGCGTGCCCCTTTTCGCAGGCGAGCATCAGCGCGGTCAGCCCGTGGCTATCGGTATCGTTCAAATTGGCACCGAGCTCGAGCAGGGCTTTCACCGCGTCAAGATGCCCGTTGATCGCCGCCGCGAGGAGTGCGGTAAAGCGGGGCTCGCTGTGAGGCTTCAGGTTCACGTCGGCGCCGGCCTTGGCGAGGGATCGCAAGATCGGGATCCGTCCGTGGTTCGCCGCGTACATGAAGGCGGTTCGGCCGAGACGATTCCGGGCGTTCGGATCCGCGCCGGCGTCGAGCAGGGCCTGAACGGTCGTGGGGTGGTTCTCGGCGGCCGCGATCATCAAGGCCGTCCATCCGGGGCAACAGCTGGAGGGGCCGAGCGACACGTTCGGATTGGCGCCTTTGCCCAGCAGCAGCCGCACCATGTCGACGTGGCCCCGCTCGGCGGCCGCATATAGCGCGGTGTAACCCCGGCCTGCGGCCTGGTCGACGTCCGCGCCTTGACTCAGGGCGAGCGCGGCGGCCTCCCGATCCCCGCGTCCCGCGGCGTCGACGAGAGGCTCGCTGCCGTTTGCGGCCGCGGCGAAGCCGCTGCCTGCACTCCCGGCGAGGAAAAGCAGCGACGCCGCCAGGACTCGGCGCCATTGCGTTGCCTTGCGCGACAGCGACATCGCACGCCTCGGACGGTCCAACGCTCGTGCTCACGACTGCCCGGCGGCAGACGGAGCCCCGCCGATCGCGGCCGAAGCGCGCGGAGCACTCGCGTCCCGATCAGCTCGCAGAGTGGTACAGACGGTACCGAAAGAGCGGGCCCTGCGGCCCGAAGATGACGCTCAGGATCAGCCGGACGGCCGGTTCCTTGTCGTTGTTCCAGCGGGGAACGGCGGGGAGTTTACTCCCGCGTCGAATCGGTGCAAGCGCTCGGGCGGACCGTTGCTCCGCGGGTCGTCGACCCGCCGTGCGGTGGCGCGTTCCGTGCTGCGGAACGGCGCAGCGTCTGGCTACGCGGCGGCGTGGAGTAATGGCGCTTCGCGACGGGTGGGGCGCTCCATCAGCGCGAGCAGCGCCGCAAGGGAGAGCAGGTCGGCGCGGTTGTGCTCGAGCACGCGCCCGAGCAGGCTGCCGTCGCCGCGATCGAGCCAGCGCCGCCAGGCGCCGGGCGCCGCGGCGCCGGGAAGATCGTCCACCCGCTCGAGGCGCAGCGCCTGGGCCTCGGCGGTGCGCAGCCGGCAGTCCGGCCAGCCGGAGTGCAGCAGCCGGCGCGTGCAATGGAGCAGGTCGAGATGCACGACGTTCTCCGCGCCGAGCTCGCTACCGGCGAGCCGCGCCCGCGCTTTGAGGAGCGGCAGATCGAATGATTTGCCGTTGAAGGTGACGAGCACGGCCGCACGGGCGAACCGTTCGCGCACGCGCCCGACGAGGGCCTGTTCGGCGGCGAAGCTCGCCATGAGCCATTGAACGAGGCGGAGCGCTTCCCCCTCGAGCCAGGCGAGCCCGACGACGAACGCGACCGTTCCGGTCCCGCCGGCGAGCCCGGTCGTCTCGGTGTCGAGGAAGAGAAGCGACCCGGGCGCCACCGGATCGTCGAGCCGGGCGACGGAGCGCGCGGCGGCCGCGAGCCGCTCGCCGCTCTCGATTCCGACGTCCCCGTGCCGGTGCGGAAGGGGGAACGTCCAGGTGCGCTCGACGAGCCCCGGCGCGACGATCGCGCCGCCGAGGGAAGCCGCGAGCGCCGTGGCCGTCGCCCTTGCGGTCGGTCCGCTCGGCACCCGGAGCCGCTCCAGCCGCTCGGCGAACGAAGTGTCGGGTGCGGCCGCGGCGCGCGCCCGTGCCTTTTCGCGCAGCCGGGCGAGCTGAAGCTGGAGGTCCTGCATCAGTGGCCGCGGCTCGCGTGCGAGGAAACCTCGGCGCTAAGAAGCTCGAGCACCTTGAGGGCTGCCCGCTTTGGCGACAGGCGTTCCGCGCGATCCGTTGCCAGGACGGGCCCGATGCAGGCCGGGCAGCCGTGCCGGCAGACGCACTCGCCGACCAGCTCGATCGATCGGGCAAGGACCTGACTGCGCAGGTCGAAGAGCGGCGCGGCGATGCCGATCCCGCCGGGGTAGTTGTCGTATAGATAGAGCGTCGGTCGGAACGGCCAACCGACGCGGTCCGGATCGACGGGCGTCCCCTCGAGCGTGCGCGGCGCCGCCCGACCGTCGGGGCCCGCAGCGGCCACCCAGGCGCCCTCCGGGCTGCCGTCGGCGACCGCGCGGCCGATGTCGCGCGGCTCCGCGAGGGAGAGGAACACGCCGATCCGGTGCACGGCGTAGGCCGCGCCGAGGAAGCCGTCCAGCGCTTCGAACCGGGTGGCGAACGCCTCCTCGAGCGCGCGCGGGTCAAGTTCCCACCAGAGCGCGGTGGTGTGCATCTCCTGATCGGGCAGGCTCACACGGCCGTAGCCGACGTTCTCGTGGGTGTAGTAGCGGATCTTCTTGTAGCCCGCGACGCGCCGGACGACATGGACCTCGCCGTGCGCGGCGCGCGCCGCGGCGCTCGCTTCGCCGGCGAACTCGTCGAGGACCTTCAGCTTCGTGTAGTCGATCGCGTCGGTGTAGTAGTCGGCGCTCGTCGCGCGCACGAAGGCTTTCCGCCCGACCCAGTCGAGGCGCTCCACCTGCCAGGGGGCCGACTGCACCATGTGGATCGCGCCTTCGTAGAGCGTCGTGGCCGCCGCTGCGTAGTCCACTTCGGCGATGACCTCCTTGCGGCCGGCCGTGAGGTCGATCACGGTGAAGTTCCCCTCGACGATGGAACGCAGCGAGACTGCGTTCGCCGGGTAGCTGTCGGCGATCCAGTGCCAGCGCGCGCCTTCGCGATGGACGACGCCCTGCTCGGCGAGATACCCGAGCGCGTCCTCGAGCTTGACGCCCGCGAACGCCTCGCCCTCGCCGAACGGCAGCTCGAACGCCGCGCAGCGGATGTGATCCATGAGGATCAGCAGCTGATCGGGGTCGATCCGCGCGTGCTCCGGGCTTGCACCGAGGAAGAAATCCGGATGGCGCGCGAGGTACTGATCGAGCGGATCGCTGGTGCAGACGAGCACGCCGACAGCCGTCCGCTGCCGTCGGCCGGCGCGTCCGAGGCGCTGCAGCGCGGCCGCGACCGAGCCCGGATAGCCGTTCAGCACGCAGACGTCGAGCGCGCCGATGTCCATGCCGAGCTCGAGCGCCGAGGTCGACACCACGCCGTCGAGCCGCCCGGCGCGCAGCTTCGTCTCCTTGTCGCGCCGCTCGGTGGGCAGATAGCCGCCGCGATAGGCGGCGATGCGCGGCGGCCGGCGCGGATCGCGATCGAAGACGTCCTTCAGGTACTTGGTCAGCACCTCGACCTCGAGCCGCGAGTTGGCGAACACGATCGTCTTCAGCCCCAGCCGGATCGCGAGCCGCGCGATGCGCGTCGACTGCGAGCGCGCCGAGGCGCGGATTCCGAGGTCGGCGTTCAGCACCGGCGGGTTCCAGACGAGCAGATGCTTGCGCCCTTGCGGCGCGCCGGACTCGGTAACCGCGCGCACCGGGCCGCCGAGCAGCTTCGCCGCGAGGTCGGCCGGATTGGCGATGGTCGCGGAACAGGCGATGAAGACGGGACTCGATCCGTAGAACCGGCAGACCCGCCGCAGGCGCCGGATGAGGTTGGCGACGTGCGCGCCGAACACCCCGCGGTAGGTGTGCAGCTCGTCGATCACCACGAAGCGCAACGCCTCGAAGAACTGCGCCCATTTCGTGTGATGGGGCAGGATCGCCTGGTGCAACATGTCGGGGTTCGAGACCACGATGTCGCCGTGGGTGCGCACCGCGCGGCGGGCATCGCCGGGCGTGTCGCCGTCGAAGGTGTAGGCGCGGATCGCGAGCCGCCCCGCGGCGCTCAGGTCGAGGAGCTCGCTCACCTGATCCTGCGACAGCGCCTTGGTGGGAAAGAGGTAGAGCGCTTTCGCGCCGCGCTTCAGCGCGGCGTCGACGACGGGAAGGTTGTAGCAGAGCGTCTTGCCCGAGGCCGTTGGCGTGACGACGACCGTATCGTGGCCCGCTGCGACGTGATCCCAGGCTTCGCGCTGGTGGCTGTAGAGCCGCTCGATCCTCCGCGCCTCCAGCGCGGCGCGGAGGCGAGGATCCAGCGCGTCGGGGAACGGCCGGTAGCGGGCCTCCCGCGCCGGCGCCAGCACCTCGCCGACGATGCGCGCGCGGTGGTCGCGCTTGAGCGCGTCGATGAGCGCCTCGGCCGTGCGCGGCGCCCGCCGAAGCGGCTCGCGCGGCTCACCGAAGAAATCCTGCGTGCCCTCGACGAACGCCCCCATGCTCTCGCTCCCTCGAATGCGACCGGAGCGAAGGATGGCGGAGGCGCAGGCTCACGGCGTGAGCCACCGCTTCAAGAGGCCCGACTTTCGTCGGGAAAGGCTAGCGCACGACCTCGCGCATGATGTCGAGGATGGTCTTGGATCGCCGCTCGACCAGCAGCACGTCGCGGCCCAGGATCAGCCGCGCGTAGCCGCTCGGGAGCGGGGGCAGCTGGCTGTCCAGCGCTGGCGGCAGGGGCCGGGTCGACGCGCCTTGCGGCAGGCGCTCGCGGATGAGGAGCGGCTCCCGGCGACCCTTGGGCTCCTCGCGGTCGGCGCGCGCGCCGGAGTGACGGCGGAAGAAGTGGTCGATCGTCTGGCGATCCTCGCCGGTGAAGAGGATCGCGCGCTCGGTCGAGTTCGCCGCCGCGCGCGCCGGGTAGACCTGCTCCACGCGCACCGTCGCCTGGGCGGACCCGGCGGCGAGCGCGCAGGCAATGGACGCGGCGAGCAGGCTGCGGAACATGCTTGGTCGTGCGGAGTACGGCGGTGAGGAGCGGCGAGTGTACCGGTCCGGGGCGGGCCGGCACGCCAAAATTTTCCTCTTTTACAACAGAATGTTAGGGTCCGTCCGGGCTACAGACGGCCCTCGTAGCCGATCGCGACGAGCCCTTGCGCCACGCGGCGCACGTCGACCCGCTCCGGATCGAGCCCCAGGCCGTCGGCGAGCCGGTTGAAGAAGCTGAAGAGACAGCAGACCAGCGTCGCGTGGAAGAGCGCCGTGTCGTCCCAACCGGCGGCGCGCACCGCGTCCGCGTCGGCGTCGGTCATGCGGCTCGGGGTGAGCGCGAGCTTGCCCACGAAGGCGAGCACGGGCGCGAGCCGGCCGTGGCGGTCCGGCGACGGGCCCTCGGCGACGAGGGCTTCGAGCGCGGCGGGCGCGACGCCGAGGCCCGTCGCGACGGCGCGATGCACGCCGACGCAGAACCCGCATGCGTTCAACCCCGAGACATAGGCGGCGATCAGCTCGCGCTCGCCGGCGGTGAAGGGCGAGGGCCCGCGCAGCAATTGCTGCTGGAGGCGCAGGAGCGGCCGGGCGATCTCCATGTCGAGCCGGTAGACGTCGAGCATGCTCGCATCGGGCTTGAGCGTACGGAGGCGTGGCATGGCGTCCCTTTCGTCGCGTGGCCGGTCCGTCCGCAGGGCGCGATGCGACAAAACCGACAACCTTCCCGGGGGCTTGATTGATCCCCGGGGAAGAACCATTTATCGTCAAAGACCTGCTCCGGCCGCGGCCGCCGAGCCGAAATCCTACCCCGAGGATCCCATGGAATCGCGCGACCCGAGGAACCGATGGATGTGGGCGGATGCCCTGGAGATGCTCGACGAGGCGACCCGCCTGCAGCGCCGGTTCTTCGAGGTCAGCGTCCGCTCGACCGCGGCGCCGCGCTGGGAGCCGCCGGTGGACGTGTTCGAGTCCGAGGAGGAGGTGTGGTTCTTCTACGCCCTCCCGGGGGTGCCCGTGGGCCAAGTGGAGGTCGCGCTCGAGGGCGCGGAGCTCGTCGTGCGCGGCGAGCGCAGCCTGCCGCTGGTGGCGCACACCACGACGATCCGCCGGCTCGAGCTGCCGCACGGGCGCTTCGAGCGCCGCGTGGCGCTGCCGAGCGGGCGCTACGACCTGATCACGCAGCAGCTCGACCAGGGTTGCCTCGTGATCGGGCTCCGCCGGATCGCCTGAGCTCGCGAAAGGTGAAGGACATGGATCTCGAGTGGAACCGACCCGAGGCGATCGAAGCCGAGGAAGCGACAACGGCGTCCGCGCAGCCGGCGCGCGCCGCGCAGCCGGCGCCCGCCGTGCCCGAGGACGCGCTGATCGTCGTGCCGGTGCGCAACCTCGTGCTCTTCCCCGGCATGATCCTGCCGGTCGCGATCGGCCGCGAGTCTTCGGTCGCCGCGGCGCAGGCCGCGGTGAAGGCGGACCGCCCGATCGGGCTGCTGCTCCAGCGCCAGGCCGAAGTCGACTCGCCGCGTCCGGAGGACCTGTACCAGATCGGCACCGCCGCGCAGATCCTGCGCTATATCACCACGCCCGACGGCTCGCATCACATCGTGTCCCAGGGCGAGGGGCGGTTCCGCGTGCTCGAGTTCCTCGAGGGCTATCCGTTCCTGGTGGCGCGGGTGATGCGGTTCCCCAGCGAGGTAGAGGAGGGCAAGCAGATGGAGGCGCGCCTCCATCAGCTCCGGGAGCGCGCGCTCGAGGCGCTGCAGCTCCTCCCGCAGACGCCGCCGGAGCTGGTGCAGGGCGTGCAGGCCTTCACCTCCGCCGGGCAGCTCGCGGACATGATCGCCGGCTTCATGGACCTCAAGGCGCCCGAGAAGCAGTCGGTGCTCGAGATCTTCGACATCTCGGCGCGCGTCGACCGCGTGCTCGAGCTGCTCGGGCACCGGATCGAGGTGCTGAAGCTCTCGCGCGAGATCGAGAGCAAGACCAAGGCGACGATGGACGAGCGCCAG
>Ga0187892_10001617_pt1 | contig 50230 bp, 62 predicted proteins | sample MA1701073metaG_FD_139345 | JGI IMG/M metagenome (GOLD analysis project Ga0187892, IMG submission 139345) | Bio-ooze microbial communities from a basaltic lava cave in the Kipuka Kanohina Cave System on the Island of Hawaii, USA - MA170107-3 metaG ...
AAGATTTTGTTTGGGATACCAATTGGAACAACATTAACATAAACAGCAATCCAATTACAAATGCAGTATTGGGTGGTTCACTCAATGCTAACGGCCAGACAATCACTTCGCTCGCATCATGGGCCAGCAGTGGAGCTGATCCAGCTGACGCTGGTATCGGTCGGTTGGCTAATGCTGAACAGATATGCTGGGAAGCTTCTCCCGCTGGCACCGATTCATGTCTCACATATGATAGTAGTGAAACACTGCAATCCAGTTTCGCTGGTACTTTCTATGATATTCCAATTGTGTTAGATAGAAACATGGCTCAGACGGATGTAGTCAGCAGCACTACAGAAACAACAGTTTACAGTTTTTCCGTACCAGCTAATATAATGGACGCTAACAGATGCTTGAATCTCAGACTTATGGGAGATGTTCTTTCAAACGTTGCTATAACTGATACAATAACATGGAGGTTAAAATTCGGTGGGACAACAGTATACCAAGATACCATAGATCACGCTGCTATAAGTGCCAGTAGACATCCTGTTTATGTGGACTGGATGCACTGTAATGATGACGCTACTAATGCACAGCTAGGGCATGGTATTATTACAGAAGGAACAGCGGCAGGAGCTACTACTGGTATCGGTGATGTTGAGACAGATGAACAAGAAATAACTGCCACATTTCAAACTGCAGCTGGTTCTATAGATACAACACTTGCCCAAACTATTGCGGTAACAATAACATGGGACGTATCCAGTGCTAGCGATAGTTTCCAAAAAGAAATGGCAGTTTTAGTATTATATTGATGAGGTACAAAAATGAGTAAGGCACTAACAATAAAGATCAATCTGGTAACATTAGTAGCCATTGCTATTGGTGTCAGTGCATTCTTTGCTGGATACTACTTTGCAACATACAAACAAGTAGGCTATGATGCGGGTTTCGCTAATGGCTATTCAAGAGCTGTGACAGATCTTTACACATTTAATTCGCAGCCAGACAAGTGGATTACCATAGACAGGAAGGCCGGCATGGCTATGATGAATGGTACAAGCGTTTACTTTATCTTTCAGAATGGAAACGAGACAGGTGCAATCATGCTTCGTTCAGCCGATGATCTTGGAGTCAAGAATGAAAAAGGAATATTGTTCTTGATGAGCGATCCTATACAACTGCCCCAACAGTTAGCAGATGCTTTCAATATACACCAGAAGCAGTATTTTGTATTTCAGAATGAACAAAACCAGAAATACATGCTGCAACGAGAGATTTGATACTCCATTCGTAGCATAAACTGACCTCACCAGATCGTATGAATACTTTCCCTTATTTCAAGATCGTTTGTTATTACAGTCGCATTACGGGCTACAGCTACAGCACAGATCATGCGGTCATGCAATTCTGGTATCTTAATGTTCAAGAATTCCTGCCACTCCGCAAATGTCATATCTACCTGGTGGATATATTCCGACATCTGAATGGTTTGAAGTAATTCGATAATTGTCGAGTTTATGTCTGCAACCTTAAGCCTGCCCTTCAGAACAGAATAAATGAACTCCCCCACAACGATAGAAGGAATAAGGAGTTCGGCTCTGCCTTCCTCCGCTAGCCTAAAAATCTTATCAGCAGATCTGGGCAAGTCATCTTCGAAATATCTTGCTAATGCGACCGTATCTACCACATAGGTTTCCATCACAATCTCCATTGTGAGCGAAGTTCCTTGACATCGCTTTCTATTCCTTTAACGTTAAGCTTGCCCTTCAAGTAACCACGAAGCGTTGCTTTAGGATGCTTAACTAATATCCCCTCTTCTGACGGTAGTATCATAACCTCTTCTCCTTCCTTGAGGTGATATCTGTCCCGTAGTTCTTTCGGTATAGTTATTTGGCCCTTGGGTCCAACCCTGCTTTTATGAAAGGTTATCATATGGCTAATATCTTACTCTAAGTATTAAAATCTTACCTAGAGTAATACTCAGACGACATCCTTTTAGACGCGGGTTTTTCCCAAACAATTGATACAAATGTCCGTGGTTCGCCATCGTAAATCACGATTTTCTGAAAACATGATCTTCGCACTAACTAGTAACTTTAGTGTCTCATCGCGTATAATAATGTCACCAATTCTAGTAGCTTTCCCTATAACTTGTCCACAATGTTGCTACACCTAAGGTTTCTCTTCCTTGGTAGTGGTAAAAACTTGTCGCAGTATACACATTTGTATCATTGCGACGAGTTGTATTTCCATGCCGTGACAGACAGTAGGTAATATTCGACAAATATGCAGTTTTGGTAGACATTGTCACTTAAGCATAAAACGACGAAGCGGTATAATCCGCCAAATAAGAATAATCTACCTACAAAGTATAATCTACCTATACGAAGAAGCAAGATTCTAAAATCAACAATATCAAGAGCGCATCCTAACAGCATATCCGTCAGAACTACGATCCCACAACACATAACTGAACTGTTAGATTGGCTCGAAGGTGATATTCTTGCTTGGGAGATCGAAAAGCGCGGTGACAAGTATATCGTTACGATAAGGAGGTTGGAATAATGATCAATAGAATAATTACGTTAACAGTTCTTGCAATATGGCTATCGGGAAGTATGATCAACTTTGAAAACGCATATTCCGCAAAGCCAATAATAATCTTCGACAAACCATCATACAGCCCATTCGGAACAGCAAAGATACTGATAGTTGATCCAGCATCTAATACTGACAAGGATCAGACAAACTTCATTCAAGCAGTAGTCTATACAAAATCCAATGTCGGTAATGTATTTACATTCACAGAAGTGTCGCCTGATGCTGGAGTATTCGAGACTCTGATCAAATTGACGCCAAACCAGAACGAATGGCCAGCAGATCTGGTTGTACAAAAAGATGATACTGTATTCGTAGATTTCAGTTCAGAGGGCGGCTCAACAACAAGCGGTGTTGGAATAGATTTCGCCTCTAGTACGGTAGTATTCGATAAAGTTCAATATAGCAACGAACAAGCCAAGATCTTCGTTCTAGACATTGAAGAGAACAAGGTGTCTAGTGCTACAGACACAGTAGAGATAATGGTATGGTCTACTACAGATGTTAAAGGAATCAAGTTAGCTTTGAAGGAGATCAGCACCAACATTGGTATATTTGCAGGAACGTTGTCTTTCACAAAAGATCAGAGTGCTGGCACTGCGTTGAAGGTGACTAGCGCTGATGTTATTACTGCAAAATATACAGACAAGACTCTACCGCCATCAGCAAAGAAGGATGAAACCAAGGTAGAAACGAAGGATCTGTTCGCTGCTGCACTTATCGGGCAGAAGAACATAGAACCAGACATCAGACCACCTCCGGGACCAGAGATTGTCGATCAGTTTGGAAACATACTTACCAACATACAGCTAGGACAGGTAGCAATCATACAAGACAATGTGGTGAATAAACAGAATACAAACCAAAAGTTTGCGTATATAGTTCTCATAAAGGACCATGACGGAATAACAGTATCGCTCTCATGGATAACGGGCGAACTGCAACCATCGGTAACATTCAAGGCCAGCCAGTCATGGGTGCCCGAGCAAGCCGGTGAGTATACCGTTGAGGTGTTCGTATGGGAGAGTGTTGAGAATCCTGCCCCATTAGCACCTAGCAAGAGTATTGCCGTAACTGTCACTCATCCCCTGGAATGATGATGTATATCGCTAGCAACATGAATAAGACTCAGTCATTCCCTTCGTAATACGCTATGGCAACATGTTCTGGGTTACCTTGCTCTACCCCGATGATATCGGCCTCAGTAATTGCTATCCAGTAATATCCAGTTTCGTTGCCAGAGAATCTGTCTAGTACATTCGTGTAATGGCAGCCCTGGCTTTCAAAGACAGAAGCTTTTGTAAATGTATGTTCATCACCTACACGTAGAATTCCAGCAATTAATCGTGTATTGTAAGGAGATTCACCGTAAATAATTACAGAATCGCCTTCACGAAAGACATTCCTGCTTACATTAAGTGAGAGTTCACATCCTGCCCCAAAAGCATTTGATCCTTCCATAAGTTCCAACATCGAATGATCATACAGAAGGAATAAACCAGCGCCGATTGCAAAGATCGTGTATACAATGTATGGATTGAGAAAGCAAATCATTACTATTTCATACCTTTGAATTGTATGATTTCGTAATCGCCTACGAGACAGGTGCCATCATGCATTTCTTTGACAGCGTTGATTATTACCGCATAATCAATCTCTTTATCCTCTGGGCTGAACTGATGCAGCAAATACTCAAAATAGGAGCCTCTTACAGGAATGTCAACGCGCTTTCCGACGGTCTTACCATCTAGGGGAATTAGTATTCCCTGAAGATCTACGCCATGAGCTACACTGCCTTTGATTATCAATTTATCATCTACGTAGAAGACATTGTAGTTTACGTTCAACCGCAGTTGCAGGTCACAGTATACGTATGCATTTGCTGAATTTAGAGCCCAAGCAACTATTAACAAAGACGCCAATACAATTGTTACTAACAGCGTCAGGTCAAGAAGCCACATTCCAGGCCTCTTAGCATGGTTGTCTGTTGGTGCCCCTACTCTCTCCTCTGGCCCAGTTTCCATCTATCTCTCAATGACGATTTAGAATTATTAACATGTATGGTAGATCGATATGAATTGTCTAAACTACGAATATTGGTTTCTAGACTATAAATCAAGTTCCATAGGTACAATTCCTTGGCTAAGCTATGGATTATCGCAAGAATTTATACACTTCATACTAACATCAACGATCAACTTTCACGTTAATTTGTTTAAGTTTACCAATAGATTCCATAATGTCATTCTCTTCTTTCTGGGTCAACGGAATTGAACCGAAATAATCCCATATAGTTGCTTTTTGCTTTGTAATTCTGAGTATCAGCTCGCTAAACGATTCGTTCTTCCGCTTAAGCCTAACTAGCGTTTTGTATGCCTCTTTGGTAAGCGAGATCGTTGTGGTCAATCAGTGCATATGTGCACGCATATGCGTATAAATATTATTGTGCACGTAGACAATGGGAAGGAGTCAGTAACTTATCATCGATGTTGCTTGTGTTGGACATACGCGAGAAGAACGCCATCCCATTGCAAACAGAAAACTCATTGCGTCTACAAGCCCGCTTGAATTGGTGTAGGTTCCAGCAGCCTCCTTATCCTTGTCTAAATTCAATAACAGCAGCTCCTTGTTATCTACTATGATAAAATGAGCCTTATCATTAAGATCGTGTGGAATGTCCTTGATAGAGCACAGATTTACCTCTTCCAACAGTGAACTATCACACAATTTAGTATTGGTCATGATCTTCACGTTTATGCCATTCGAAGCAAGCTCCTGAAGCTTGTCCGTTATTTCGGCATGGGAAACCTTCGACAAGTTCCTGACATTCATGAATACCGTCACCTCCCTGGTAGCCTTCTTCAACATCATTGCAGCAACGCTGTAAATCCTGTGCTCGCCAGCAATAAACTGAAGAGTGCCTTCTGTTTCTTGCTCTAGATTCTTCACAACTTCATGTTGTTTTAGCAGAGACCAGTCTTGCTTCACCAATCTCCTAGCATCTTCCAGCAAGTTCAGCTTCTGTTTGTAACTCTTGATAAGAAAGTCCACTGCGTTTTCCATTTCGAGGGCGCTGTACTTTGCCGGCCTTTCTACAGTGCAAGAAATCAGACCCTTGCGTTCAAGATCATCCAAAACATAATACAAACGTGTCCTGGGGATTCCTACACTCTTCGCTATCTCTGCGGCCTTCATCTCGCCCTTCTTATTCATGAAGAGCATAACGGTGGCCTCATCCTTCGTCAATCCCAGATCCAGAAGGGTTTGCGTGATCTTTTTATTGAGAAATTCCAGATCCACATTAGTCACTGATCCTGCTTTCTCTGAACTAGTATTATCCGCTAGAAATTCATACGTGCTAGCCGAGGTAGTTCACCTCTGCCTTACTAGTTAAGCGTGTAACGCTATCGGGAGATGATAATAGTAGACTGGTCAAGGTTCTTGCGTCTTCGTTTGTCAATCCTACATCAATTAGGGTTAGTCTGATCCTTGTGTTGAGTAATTCTAGATTCGCATTAACGTTCGAATCTGCCTGTTCTAATGCGTCTTCTGGCAAGATACTTACCAATACCGCTTCCTGTGTGTGCGTCATGTTCTGATTCATGGTTTCTGTTAATAAAAGAAGGACGGAACTGCTGTGTGGTTTCGGGTTCCAAAACGGAAAACTCCACACCTTTGCCGTTCCAGAGAGATTATTAATCTACCATGCATAACCATTAATCATGGAGCATAACGGGAACGCAGCAAAATTCTCCCAGACATTTCTAGATGCTGTAAAAGCAGAGAGGAACCACAGGTATGAGCTGGCTTCTAACGCTTATGCAAAGGAAGCAGGTGGACTACGGCAAAAGAATGATCTTGAACATTCTGCACTTTGCTTCCTGTTGGCAGGTCGTTGCAAGCTGCAAGGCAAGAAGAACGCCAGAGAAGAATTCGAAAAGGCTGCGTCAATCTATCTAGAGATCGCGAAAGGTATCAGGAATAGTTCACCAATGAACTCCCGAATGGCGTACAGATGTGCGGCAAGGTGTTTCTTAAGGGCCGAGCTTTACGATAAAGCGCAGGATGCCCAGAGTTCGGCAGATTCAATAAAGGACGTTAGAGAGGCTGAAGGTGAAATCAAGCAACCTATTATGGTAGTCGACGATAGTAAGGTTGTCACTCTAAAATTAAAGAAATACGTAACACAGTTCGGTTTTCGTGAGATAACTGTTTGCAACGGCGGAAAGGAAGCTTTGGAGAATTTTAACAAATTAGTTAGCAACGGTCAGCTACCAATTGTTCTTTTGGACATGGTCATGCCGGATATGGCTGGAAACGAAGTGGCTGCGAATATGCTCAAGATTCGTCCGGAAACAACGATCGCGTTAATTACAGCTGAAAGCAAGGATTCTGACGCAGTCAGAGAAGCTCTTGCTAATGGAGTAGGTTACTTTTTGCAAAAACCCTTCCATTATGGTGAGATCGAGGAACTGTTGGAAACAATACTTTACGAAGAAAAATTCACATAATTAGTCTACAGGAACAAGATAGGCAGGTATAGTGCGTTTACATGTTCAAGTCTGAAATCGCTTATCCTGAAATCCGCTATGTCGTCTGCAAATTTTTCGACTAGTTTCGATTCAGGTTTAAGGCTTGAACCACTGGTGTCGTGCCCCATCAAGACAGCCACATGCCACTCGCCGCTAAGACCAGCAACCATGATGCATGATGGTAGGTTTTTTGCGTGTTCTTTCAACCGTTCCACAGTTGCATTAAAGTCCTTTGTAGGCTTAAATCTTAACAGAATAAGATCCATATGCTCCGTGGGCTTTTCTTCAGCCAGAATGGCAGTGTAGCCTCTTATCACTCCCTTGCTTTCCAGTCTCTCAATTCTCTTCCTTACAGCTCTATCTGTGATCTCAGTACCCATAGACTTCAGTTTGTTAGCAATATCCCTTGAGGGCGCGCGGGCGTTCTTGTTCAGTATCTCCAGTATGAGTCTGTCAATCTTATCAAGTTCTGAGAATTCTGTACCCGCCACAATAACGGTTGCGTAGTACATGTTTTTTACTCTTACTATGAACCCACCATTTCATTGAATTTGCCCGACAACGACAGGAATAGGCTGCAACTAAAGCATACCCAGGATCTTCTGTTCGTCCAGTTCAACATTCATCGCATTCATATTTTCTTCAGCCGCCACTTCCAGTAGTCTTTTATCCGCGCTTAGGAAAATGTCTGCTTTTTGGCTCCTAGCTGTGACTATCTGAATCGCATCAGCTTCATAGATATGGTATTGCAAAACAATCTTCCACGCCTCCGATAGTAGATCAAAAGTTAAAGGTAGGACTTCAAGCGTCATGAGTCTCGTTAATCTGAGAGTTTCACCAGCGAAATCGTCAAGAGAGCGAGCAAAGCTTCCTGAATCTAACAAATTCTTTTTCATGTATGAATCGAGGACACCCAATACTTCTCCTACGTTCCACAATGAGAAGATAAGCGATGCCTCTGAAACATCTGCCTTCTTGTAAACAGCCTTTACCGATGCGCTGCCAAGTTCCTTCACGTATCTCTTAACAATGGCACTGCTATCCAGATATACTTTCAGCTCTTTCATCCCTCATTTTTCTTACCGTTTTCCCGGCGGATGAGGACTTCACTGGTGTAACAGCTTCAATATCGCTAAACGAAGGAAGTTTCTCCCAGTTCAAACCGAGTTTCTTAAATGCATTGAGCAAACCTTTGTCTACGATTGATTCTTCCACAAGCATTTGAACCTCTCTGCTCAAAGATCGGGTATCCCCGGTCTTGTGAACGACCATCTTCTTGAACCGCTCCCAGAGTTCCTCGTCTATGTATACGCTGACCTTTCCCAACATCTTTACCTCTAAGACTCTATAGAGGTACATTAATTTAACCTTTCCTAACGTCTTCAGAAGGTTGTCTGAGTCTAAATCATATACAATGGCAGTTCACGATGCAAGATACTTTTCTACCTGTGCTAGAAGGAACTCTTTCTTTACAGGTTTTCTTATCAGACCCGCAGCACCCCTTGCCACGTAACCCTGTACCTCACCTTCTGTAGGTGCTGATGCAGTAAACAGTACAACCTTGAGACCCTTCTGTCGCTCGTCCTTGTGTAATTTATCCAAGACATCGAGGCCGCTTGTTTCGGGCATAGCTACATCTAGAAGAATTAGATCGAATCTTTCCTCTTGTAGTAATCCCATGCACTGCCTTGCGCTATTGGCCGCTGCACAACCATATCCAGACCTTTCCAGCATCAACTTTACGAGGTCTGTTATGACTTTGGAATCGTCAACTACCAATATCTTCTTCATATTACATCCCGCGGTAAAGTGAAGTAGAAAGTGGCACCTTTTCCAGCATCGCTTTCAACATAGATCTCTCCTCCATGTCCTTCCACAATACCCTTGCTGATAGCCAATCCCAGTCCTGAACCCTCCGACTTTCTTCGCGCACTTGTATCTACCTGATAAAACTTCTTGAACAATTCTTTCTGCATCTCCTTTGAGATCCCAACGCCGTTATCCTTGACGCAGAACAATGCTCCTCTGCCATGTTCCAAAACTCCTACCTCAATCATACCCTCTTTCTCTGGAACGAATCTTATGGCGTTCTTGATCAGGTTTGTCAAAACTTGGACTATTCTACCTGGGTCACATTGCACTTTTGTAGGCTTTTCTATGAACGTTGTTAGCTTTACTCCGGTTTTTGCGGCACTAGGTTCCATGATTTTAATTGCATCGCTGACCAATTGACCAGCATCTACGCTAACTTTATCAAACTTCAATTGACCTAGCTCCAATCTTCTGACGTCAAGCAGGTCCTGGATCAATTGTGAGAGCGACAAGGAGCTGTGATAAACAACTTTAATCTTTTCTTTCTGTTCTGTGGTTAATTCGCCTAGTGTGCCATCAAGCAACAACTCGCTGTAACCCTGAATAGGGACCAAGGGCGTCTTCAATTCATGCGTTATCATTGCCAAGAATTCATCTTTTGCCTTATCGACTTCCTTTGACTGCTCGATCTTTTCCTTCATAGCTGTAGATAATATGTTGAAGCTCTTGACTAAGCTACCAACCTCGTCTCCGCTCTTGTGTTCTATCTGAATTCCATACTCTCCCTGTTGTATACGCTTAGACGCATCTATCATTTTTGTGACTGGTGAGAGAGCTCTTGTAATGACAAGTGATACGACAACGAAAACTGCAACATTAGCTGCTGCCAATAAGTAGAAGATCTGGGTAGTGAAGGTTGTTTCAGCCTTATTATCTGCCTCCAATAGAGCGAGGCGTTCCCAGAGCAGCTCAGCCAGCCGATCCGTGTTTGCATTTACGAAGTTTAAAGCATTCTGGAACGATTCCGTGCGTATTCCATTATTCGTAATAACCAGCAGGTTCTCCTTCAAAGGCATCCAAGCTTCCTTGACTTCTACCCATTCGTTTTGCAATTCCTCGGGAAGTGGCTTAACGTTGTTTCCAGTAAGATCTGAGACGCCTCCCTGTAGCATTATATTCAAATAAGAATCGAACGATGCTACTAACCTAGAGAGTTCTGAAGCAAGCTCGGCTTGCTTAACGGCTCCAAAACGCTCTGCAGGCTGGCCGGTAACTTCAAGCGTATATGAAAGCAAACGTGGACCTATCGTTTCCATGGCTTGTGACAGCACTAAATGATCGGGAACGAGTTCTTCATCGCCAGAAATGTTGCTTGGTCGGACATTGCTTAGATCTTCTGTCATAGTTTCCAGTTTGTCATTGGCTGTTTGTACCATACTGAACAACGTATCGGTATTCTGAACCACACGATCCCTAGCGTCAAGAACATCAGTATTGAACACCTTCAATTCAGTTATGTTCAACGCGTTTGTCCTGTATTCGACCCAGAGGCTTCTAATTTTTTCTTCAAGTGCTGGCGACAAATACGTTACAGATTTAACCTCAGAACCGTTTACAAATCCACCGTTAACAAGTATATCTCTTTCACTTCTATACTTGTTTACATATTCTAATACTTTCTCTCTGTTTTCAAGTTCCCCTTGTGCGACAAGTAAGGAGTGTTCCTTGATCTTCTGCAGAGAAATTATCTGTTTGTTTGCCAAGTCTATGGTCACCGTGTCAGCCTGCCTTATATCATTAAAGTATGCTAGAACGGAAATGTTAAGAACAGCAATTCCAACGACCGCACTGGTAATTAACAGTATCTTGGATAACAGCTTCATATAGCAATTACACTGCTACTAACTCCGTGGTATAATCGATATCATGATTTGTCAGTAATTTGTAATACATACTAACAACACATACTGAGAACACATACATGAGGCAATCAAGCCTTTATCAGCAAATTATGATAAATACTAGGCAAGAATCTGTAAAACAAGCTATTATTAGTTCAAAATTGAGACAAACATTGTTAGATTATGATGCATGTTTAAATTATTCAACCTGCAATACCGGCTAATGGAAGATGATAGCAAGGAGATCCATGAAGCATACAAAGCTGAGGTAGAAGAAATATTGACAGAGATGAGAAGGTCTTACGAGACTCTCAAGAAAGGATTCGATACAGACTCCCTTGATGATATAGCTCTATCTTGCCACAAACTCAAAGGTGCTGCAGGCATGATGGATTATTCGCATATAGAAGAGCTTGCAAAAAAGCTGGAATCTGCCGCTAAACTCCTTGCAAACAGAAAGGTCGAACCCAAGCCAGAGACGTTCAGTGTGCTCCTGGAAGCCTTTACCTTGCTCACTAATTACATAGAAACCGATTTTGGCGAAAGAGATCCTGCGTTGTTGGAAAAACTTAGAAAGTTAGGTACTGTTTGATATATTATGCCAAGGATATCTTAGTTCGTACCTTCGAGCAGTGTTATAACCATGCCCAGTATCCTGTCCTGGGTCACAGTATATTCTCCAGCAAAGATTCCATCCAACTCTGTCTTCTGGAAAGCGTTCAAGTTCATTACGTCGAGCGATGACACACTTCGCATATCAAGATCATATGCAGCGTTGCTCTTTTGCTCGTGTTGATATAATCTCACGTCTTCATTTACAACTACATCGAACGTTGCCAGTAATCCTTTGTTGGCAGCGAACACGTACACATAGCCGTGTCTTTCCTTGCCATACTGTCCCTTGTAGGTAAGCTCGATCGTCTGCTTTCCATCAATTTCATTCAATGCCTTGTCGCTAATATGAAATTCCCTGTCTGTAAATTCAGGCGACTTTACGATCCTTATCTGCTTCAGAGGTTCAGTGGTTTCCAGAGTAATGCCTTCAATACCATGATGAGGATTCAGCTCCTTCGAAACTACTGCACTGAAGGTCTGCTCTGCATCTACCTGCACTACGTTCAGTGGGTTTATGGCAACCATCTCACTCTCGTTGCCCGCAATATCCTCAGCCACGATCTTCACTATGGCCGGTAATTTTTCATTAGTACAGAAGTGGTCGTTTGAACCAGACCATTTCTGAATCTCTATTCCGTTGTAAGTCACCTTGACTGTTTGCGTATTGTCAGTGGTCTTGACGCATAGATTGCCAGTTGGTGTCATGAAGGTTTTGACGATTTTTGGAGGTACGGTGTCAATAACTACACATCTTGCGTACACTGAAGGATCATTGGTGATCGTTACGGTTCTGCAGCCGCCAGAAGTATTTGATGCTTGAGTACCTGGACCGCCTGGGTCAACAATTTCGCCATTCGCTAGACCGTCTTGATCTCCTATTCCTCCGTCTGTCAGAGTAAGTGTTAGAACGTTATCACCGTCATTGCTTCCCACAAGTTCAGCAGGAAGAACAATCCAAGCGTTTCCTACTATCTTCCAGTACTGCGAATCTGCAGGCACTGGAGATGGGAAGGTCAGTGTTACGGTGGCAGTCGAACCTACTGGCACACCAGATATTGTGAAACTTAGTAATCCATAAGGCAAGTCAGCTGGCGGTACACCTGATATTGAAGAAATGCTTTCTACATCAACATTATCAGAACTTGAGAACCACCCTGAAGATGTAGCAAGAGCGACTTGAGCAGATCCATTATCGGTTTCAACAGTCACGTTTGCTGCGTTGCTGGTTGTGGTAGTGGTCGTGGTTGTAGTTGTTGTGGTAGTGGTCGTGGTTGTGGTGGTTGTAGTGTCGTCATCGTCGTTGTCCTTCTCTTTCTTGTCCTTGTCCTTCTCTTTCTTGTCCTTGTCCTTCTCTTTCTTGTCCTTGTCTTTGTCCTTGCTCTTGTCCTTATCATCTGATTTTTCGGCAAAGACTGCAGGTGTTGATATTACGGTCGCAAATACTAGCAACGCTATCAGGGTAAATCCGGCAAATGTTTTCGTATCGAACGAGACATTCATACTTGTTCGAACTATTCACCTCATGCTGATTATAAGAAAAGGGCGGAAATTCCACCATTCTTCAAGTTCCGGAGAGGAAAAACAGGCATTTTGCGGCTTCCGCAATAGGATGCCTCTAAACAAGGCAAAGCTGAATAAAGAAAAGTATGGGTTATTTCTTCTGCACGAATGCGGTCATTCTCTGCTCTCTGTCTGGGTGCGTAAAGCAGAGAGACCAGCCGAAAATCTCTAGTTTCAAACCAGTATTGATATCACTATCTATTCCTCTATTCAGCAACGTCTTTGATACTCTTACTGCAATAGAGCTGTTCTTTGCTATCGTCTTTGCGATATTCATGCATTCGTCCATCAGTTGCGGCAATTCAACAACTTTATTCACAAGACCCATCTGGAATGCCTCGTCAGCACTTATCCTCCTGCCGCTATAGATCAGGTCTTTTGCCCTTGCAATCCCGACCACTCTCATCAATCGCTGCGTTCCACCCCAGCCAGGACATATACCAATAGTTACTTCTGGCTGACCCATCGCCGCATTCTTGGAAGCTATCCTTAGATCGCATGCAAGTGAGAGCTCGCAACCACCGCCCAAGGCATAGCCGTTAACAGCTGCAATTACTGGCTTGCTTAGGTTCTCGATCTTGTTCAACGTAGCGTGTCCCGTTAGAGCATACTGCTCTCCCTCCAGAGGCGAAATCTTGCTCATGTATTCAATATCCGCACCGGCAGAAAACGCCTTCTCTCCCGTGCCAGTCACTATCACTACCTTTACATCATCATCTTTATCGAGCTGATCCATTATGTTACCCATTTCTTTTATTACATCGATGTTCATCGCGTTGAGCTTCTCTGGTCTGTTTATTCTAACTACTGCAATGTTTTCTTTTTTCTCAACCTGTATGTACTGTTGTGATCCCATGCAAACCTTTCCAAGTTGGGTGAACTTAAATCTATTGCAACATCTCAAAATCTCCATTCATTAAATGATTAAAATATGCACTTTCAGGTTAACTACCATTCTGTCTTAACGACCTTAGAGACTGCTTTGTCGACAGTGATAACAGTTGCACCAGATTCCTGCGCCATGCCCGCTAGCAATGAGTCAAAATATGTCATTCCAGACTTGTATAGCGTTAAGCCCCGCAGCATAGAGCCGATGGACTGGGGTAAGACCTTATTTTTGGGAACTACGGCCACCAGATCTTCCAAGACAGTCCTTCTCTGGTCTTCGTTAAAACCATGACTCATAAGCTCCAGTTCAAATTCAATAAGAACGGGCGCAGGAATGAATGTCTCTGCGTCCAAAGTAACAGCGTCCAAATGATTCATTGCCTTCAAGTTGCGTTTATTCTTAGGATTTATAGATGCAATGAGAACCACAGTATCAATCAGTTTCATGTTTTACCGTTTTGAATAACAGCTTTTCACCTGCGTGATCTTCTTCTCGCCATCCTTTGAGCTTCTTAGCTCCTAAGGCTTGGGCTCTTGCCAATTTCTCGCCGATCTCTTTCAACTCAATTACTCCCCCTGGCCTGACTGAAGCAAGCATCGTGCAAGGGGTTTGAATCCCTGCTTTTTCGAGAACCTCCTTCTTTATCACCGCTCTACCCTTCTTGTCAACTTTGACTACTGACAAATTCCACCAAATCTGTTTCGCGGTACTAAGTATTAAACGTTCCTAGGATTCAGTTCAGTGGAATTGCACGTTAGGTGGAGGACTTTACATTTGCCCATTTCGTAAGTGCGCTTGCGGCCACAACCCAAGGCACTACCTCATGATACACTGGTATATTCTTCCCCTCAATCGCAGTTGACATCTTTTCCGTAAACGGCCCTCCAATACATCCTATCAGAATGGGTTTCTTGTTCTGCTTCTGGAAATCCGCCAACACATCAACTATCGTTTCCTCCAGTGGATCGTCCTGAAACACGAACCAAGGCATGATTATGTCAACATTAGGATCGTCCATGAACTTCTGTATCGCATACTGGTAATCGGCAGCAACGGCACCGCCAGTCACGTCCATTGGATTGCCAGTTGGAAATGTTGGAGGATAATGCTCCTTCATCTCCTTCATCGTCTTATCCTGTATGTTTGCCACCTCCAGCCCGTACTTCTCGAACTGGTCAATCGCTGCAATCATAGGACCAGCTCCGTTTGATACTAGCGCAATCCTGTTTCCTCTAGGAACCGGCTGCCATGCCAGTGCCTTGACAACGCCTGCGAGTTCAGAATAGCTATCGACTGAAATTATACCACCCTGATCAAATGCTCCCTTTACAACAGTATACGTTCCTCCCAATGAACCGGTATGAGACGCGGCCTGTTTTGCACCTCTGGCACTCCTGCCACTCTTTAGAACTACCACAGGCTTTCCCTTCTCCTTCATTACACGTTTAGCTGTATTAACAAACTTCCTGCCATCGCCAAGACCTTCAACATACAACCCAATTACTTTCGTACTTTTATCATCAGCTAGATACCAGATCATATCAGCCTCATCAACATCTGATCTGTTTCCGTAGCTTACCATCTTGCTCATTCCAAAGGTTTCTGCAGTCTCCATGAAGCTTATGCCAATCGTGCCGCTCTGAGTAAGAAATGATATCGGCCCAGATGGTGGTCTTAGCATCCTGCTATGACCCTGAAAGGCAGCATCTAACCTGTTCTCGCCGTTGAACATGCCTATGCAGTTCGGGCCTATGACACGTATCTGATGCTTCTCTGACAGAGCCTTTATCTTAGCTTCTGCTTCCGCCCTTTCCCCTCCGAGTTCCTTTCCTCCTCCAGATATGATCAGAACATCATGGATGCCAAGCTTAGCACATGTTTCCATTATAGCCGGCGTTTGCAGAACATCAACACACACTACCACAAGGTCCACAGGTTTCCCTATATCCTCAAGAGACTTGTAGCACTTCTTGCCCATGATTTCGTCCCTGTTCGGATTTATTGGATAAACCTCCCCCTTGAACTCATGATTAACAAGGCTGTCAAGAACGGAGTAACCGATCTTGCCTACTGTAGATGATGCTCCTACCAGTGCAATCGATTTTGGATAGAAAAACTTCTCCATGAACTTGGAATTTGCTTCAGCAGTAGAGATCGGATTTGCCAGGGGTTTCTCCCGCAAAAGGATCTTGGCATCAACCACCCTATAATCGTCAGGATATACAACAACTGGATTGAAATCAACGCTTTCGTAGTAGGACGCTGTTTCTGTCCCCATCTTCCCTATCCTTACGAGTGCATCTGCAAGCATATCGATGTCAATTGGTTTGGCACCCCTGAAACCGTGAAGTATCTTCTTCCCTTGAAGATCGTTAAGCATGGACTTGGCATCATCCTTCGTTATCGGTAGCATCCTGAAAGACACGTCCTTGAAGATCTCGGTAAAGATGCCCCCAAGACCGACCATCATAACTGGTCCAAACTGTTGATCATATTGCAATCCAACTATCAGTTCCACGCCTGAAGGAACCATCTTCTCAAGGAGAACGCCCTTCACATTGTATTTGCCAGAAAGTCTGCCGTACATGTCATTGAATACCTCTTTAACTTGCTGCTCCGAAGATACTCCAACCTTGACCCCTCCAACGTCTGTCTTGTGTAAGATCTGAGGCGAGACTATCTTCATGACCAAGGGAAAGCCGATCTTCTTTGCCTTTGCAACAGCATCATCTGCAGTATTAACCAGAGCATAATCAGGAACCTTTACACCATACTCGGCAAGAATCTGTTTTGCCTGTTCTTCGGTTATGACCTTGTCCTTACCCGATATGGTTCCCTTGAATATCTGCTCTACAGCCACCATATGTAACCCTTTGCTATAACCTCGCGGTTGTTTTTATTTAAACTTTAGTCATGAGCCCAAGTTATTTTATCAATTTCTTGAAGTTCTGGTATAAAACTCTCGTATACTCATTCAAGGCGCTAACATTGGCGTCAATATCTGCAATTATATCATCTATATGTACGGAGTCCCGGACAGATTCTAGCTCGGATTTGTACTGGCTTATCCAATCCATTACCATATCCTTTGAAACTTCCAGATGGAACTGTATTCCTACCGCACTTCCCACCTTGAATGCCTGCACGGGATAAAGTTTTGACCTTGCCAATGTAACGGCATTTGTCGGCAGATCATATGTATCTCCATGCCACTGGAAGACTGTGATATTCTTTTTCAAACCGTTGAACAGATCATTCATTCCATCATTAGTTATTTCAACGGGATACCAACCTATCTCCTTCTTAGAACCCTTGTATACCTTGGCTCCAGCTGCCTTTGCAAGTAATTGCGAGCCCAAACAGATTCCAAGCGTAGGTATCTTCCTTACCATAGAATTTTGTATGAGTTTCTGCTCATCTCTCAAGTATTCATGGTTCTCGTAAACACTGGCAGGACCTCCTAAAATTATTAATGCGTTATATCCTTCTATTGTGTTAGGTAATCGATCGCCGTCAACAGGAATCAGTCTGTCAATTACAAAATCGTCTTTCTCAAACATTGACTGCAACGTTCCCAAATGTTCGCAGCGAGCGTTCTGTACCAGTAACAGCCTTTTCATTGTTACTCAAACAGTCTGCAATGGAGGTATAGGTGTTGGTAGAGGTGACGTTGGTATACCGGGTACAAGCGCAACCGTGGCAATTCCTATCAGAAAACTTGCCACAATGAACACTACGATTGCAAGCAACGCTATCCCCAGAGCCTTGAACCAACTAGTCTGGAAAAGTGATTTGAACACTCCTAACCAAGCAAGTATTGCCAATAACACTGCAGGTAATGTTGCAAAAGCTCCTAGAATGGCGCCGAGTACAAAAAGTGTAGCAAACAACACAATAGCATATACTATCGGACCAAGTGCTGTTGCGCCCATTGCCTGGGTGAACCTCGCCCTTCCGTTTGTTACTATCTTGGCAGAGAAGTAAACAGGAACAGATACTACGATCCATACAATGATCAGCATGATGATCATTATTATCAGTGACGACGAATCTAGGGTCGCCATATTCAACGATCGTTCGATTCCACTATTAATGCTTTTAACAAGGAGTCATATGAATTGTTTAGCATTACAACATTGTTCATCTTGCCAGAAGCAAAATATTTCACAAAGAGAGTTACGAACGTGAAACAATCATGCGCAATATCCTCTGTTTGATTCCACAATCATGATTACACGCAATAATTCTGTTCCGTATCTTCCGCAACACAGCCACTTGTAGCTAACCTAATTAACTTGTATGCTCCTAATTTCTACAGGTGTAGAATGTGGTATGGTAGAACCAACGCTAAATGCTGCTATCGGATTTATCATTGGTCTAGCTGTCTCTACTATCATAATTTACATCATCACAAAGCTGTTTGGTGAAAAGGAAGGAATAGGAAGAGCGTTTCTAACTGCGATTATCGGTGCGGTAATCTATGGTATAACATATTTTCTGCTGGGTCAGGGTTGGATAGCAGCGATAATTGGTGGAATAGTGTGGCTCTTGGCACTTAAGGGATTGTATAAGATCGGCTGGTTGAAAGCGTTAGTGATTGCGGCAGTAGTATGGGCAGCCGCTACAGTTGTTGGTCTCTTGCTGCCTACCGTTACGGGCCCATTGTAAGACAACATTGGTTCATATCTATTGTTAAGTAATCATAACAAATTATCTAACTTTAACACGTCCACATTTCATACACGAGTAAAGTTTAACATCCACCATCATATACACAACTATGATGGCGAAGAAAAGCAGAGGCGGTAGAATGACCGCAGCTAAACGTCGCGCAGCCAAAAGGCCTGGTGGACGTGGTTCAATTAAGAAGCGTTCCGCAGGCAAAAGAATTATGAAGACTTAGTTGTGTTGAAATCTATCGCATAAAGTTAACTACATGAAAACACTAGTTAGAAGACTAGATTTCATTAACCATGTCAGTCTCGGGCAGTTTTTCATCATACGATATCAACATCCTATTCACTAATTATGCCCATGTGAATTATTTTGGTTTTGTTTTGTCCTCTGTAAGTTTGTATCTAGCGAGTTGCTTGTAGGCAATGAAAACTATGAATGCAATTATGACGAAGTCTATTATATTTGCAATAAAATCTCCATACAGGAACTCGGAATTTCCGATCTTGAATGACATTGCCTTCAAGTCTCCTGCCGGCAGGAATAACCCGATAAACGGAGTTATTAGATCAGATACAAGGGCAGTAACCAGTCTAGAAGCAGCAGAACCTATGACAAATGCAATGGCCAATCCAATAATGCCAAAAGTCTTCAGAAAATCCATGAACTCCTGCATCAACGACTTTTTTGGTGGAGGTTGAGGCTGTTCGGACATCTGCTAGAGCCACATTACAGACGTACTTAATGATTTGCTTACTAGAGACATTTCGGATTGATTAACGAAAGACAATCGTTAAATTGTTGCATTTCCAAATAAGCATGTACAATGGCCCGTATAGACCAGGATGAAGTACAAAAGGTACAGAAGTTTGTTAACATGCTGAACGAAGAATCGGAAAACGGCGCCATCGTGGTAGTCGAAGGCAAGAGAGATGTTGATGCCTTGGTATCTATTGGCTTTAATGGGAACGTGGTTACGCTCAACAATTTCAAGGGAGTAAATGGTCTTGTAGATAATCTCGAAAAAGTAAGAAAAGTAATACTGATGCTTGACATGGATCGCAAGGGCAAGTATCTTACCCACAAGATCCTTACATTACTGCAGTACAAGGGAAAGAATGTTGACATGTTTTACAAGAAGATGCTTGCTGAAATAACGAAGGGGAAGGTAAGGCATGTAGAGGAGATCGTGATCTATAGGAAGTATATTTCAGATATTAGCCAGATTTACAAAGGTCGCTTTGCTTCCTGGATATAGTTATAACTGATCTTTAATTAACCAAAAGTGTAGCCTCAATCATGACAAAGTATGATGTTGCAATAATAGGTGCTGGTGTAGTCGGTCTTTGCATAGCCAGCGAGCTTTCAAAATACAAGTTGGATATAGCTTGTGTTGAAAAGGAAGAATGTATAGCAACTGGTGCGAGCGGTAACAATTCTGGCGTGATCCATTCTGGCATTAATCTCAAACCCGGGAGCACGAAGGCAAGGCTTTGCGTCGAGGGCAACAGAATGATGTATGATTTGTGCGAGCGTTTGAAGGTTCCTTGCAGGAAAGTAGGGACTCTCGTTGTCGCACAGAACGATGAAGAAGTGAAGGCTCTTGGGGAACTGAAGAAACGTGCGGATCTGAATGGTGTCGAGGGTGTAAGGTCTCTGGCAAAGAAAGAGATACAAAGCATAGAACCTCATGTAAGGGCCGACCATGGCCTTCTCTCTCCTACTGGAGGAATAACACTGCCAAAAATATTGTGCAAAGAACTTGCTGACGATGCCAACAAGAATGGTCTGGGATTCATTTTTAACAAAAGAGTATCGAGTATCGAACATGACAACCAGTACAGGCTGAATGTAGAGAAAGATATCATTGATGCGAATGTAGTAATAAATTCCGCTGGGCTCTATTCAGATGAAATTGCTGCTATGGTAGGTTTCAACAAATTTACTGTACAGCCATGGCTTGGGGAGTATTATGTTATCAATAATAAAAAACATCTTGTCAATTCGATGGTCTATCCTGCTCCACAGTTCGGGGGTGCCGGTCTTGGCATACATTTGACGAAATCACTAGAAGGTCACATACTTGTAGGTCCAAATGCTACGAAGATGAAGACGAAAGATCATAAATTCAGATCGCCTGTAGATGATTTCTACAATGCAATAACAAAATTCCTTCCCGAGGTAAGGATGGATGACCTTGAGTATGGCTATTCAGGCATAAGGGCCAAACTTGCGGGCTCAGAATCGTTGCTAGACGCAGATTTTATAATTGAGGAATATCCCAACAATTTCATACATCTCATGGGTATAGAATCACCAGGATTGACAGCATCGCCTGCCATAGCGAAACACGTTGTTGGAATGATAGGAAAGCGTACAGAATTGAAAGCAAAATAGTTAGTTCACTTATCAGATATGTGCAGCAAACACAAGAATTACTGCTACTTCCTTTCTGTTTGGTCGTTCTGCAATTTTTTGTTCATAACCCAAAGCACTTATATCTAGGCTGAATCTTTAAAATTCCGATTTCAGTAAGGAGATTGAAATTTGCCTAATTCAGGAATTGTAAAGTATCATGTTAAAATGAAGTTCGACGTCGATGGAATAGTAGAGAAGGCGGATATCATAGGAGCTATATTCGGACAGACGGAAGGCCTTCTTGGACCAGAGATGAATCTGAACGAGCTGCAGAAGGTGTCCAAGGTGGGCAGGATTGAAGTGAATGTTGACACTAAGACCAACAAGACTGTAGGAGACGCGGTAATACCTATGAGTACCGATATTTCGACAGCGGCGCTGATAGCGGCTGCCGTAGAGAGCATAGACAAGGTAGGTCCGTTTCAGGGAAAATTCACACTGGCAGGCATAGAAGACATTCGTGAGATAAAGAAGAAGGTAATAGTTGACCGGGCAAAGAAGATCGTGCAGGAATGGGCTACAAAGACCATGAGCGAGTCGGAAGAGATGCTAAAAGATGTTTATGACGCTACAAAACCAGGAAAGTTAACTGCGTTTGGAAGAGAACAGCTGGCATGCGGCTCTGGTGTCTTCGAATCAGAATGGATAATACTGGTTGAAGGCAGGGCTGACGTGATCAATCTTTTGCGAGCTGGGTTTGATAACGCAATAGCGATCGAAGGCGCAAGGATAGCCGAACCGGTCGTAAAGTTGTGCAAGGACAAGAAACGGATCATTGCATTTCTGGACGGAGATCGAGCTGGAGATCTGATCCTGAAGGAACTTGAAGGTGCCGTGAAGATAGACAAGGTCGTCAGGGCACCAACAGGTAGAGAAGTTGAAGAACTTACACCTACAGAGATAATAGATCTGCTGAAAGATGCCACACAAGCGATGCAGGTGAGTCTGATGCAAAAACCAATTGAAGGTAATGATAACTTCGCAACCAAGGTAAGAGATTTTTTCCCCGAGATAAATGAAACGCTTGAAGCAGTAGCATTTGACAATACCATGAATCAAATGTTCAGAGTACCTGTCAGTGAAGTGGTGCAGAAATTGCAGGACGAGCACGGAGTCAAGTATCTTGTGTTGGATGGCATAATAACACAGAGATTGATCGATGCTTGTTCCAAAGCTGGCGTGCAGTATATAGTTGGTCACAGGATGGCTGAACTGAAGAAAGCTAACGAGCTCACATTAAGGACATTCAATGAACTCGGCGTGAACTAGATAAGATCGCCAATGAGCGAGATAAAGCTGCAGCACATACTCACATTGGCAGAGCTACTGCTAAGAGGTGCAAGATACAATTACGTGGAGGTAACCACGAAAGAATTAGGGAAGCGAATAGGCAGGTCGCAACAGGCGGCATCTAAACATTTGCTTGATCTCGAAAAGGATGGTTATTTGCATCGAGTAAGAAAAGGCCAAGGATTTCGAGTAAAGGTAACCGAGAAGGGGTTTGAACAGATGTCCAGATTATTTTTGGCTGTAAAGACAGCGCTTGATTCAGCACCAAATCACTTGGAGTTCCAAGGCGTTGCAATATCTGGCATCGGTGAGGGGTCGTATTACATGTCTATGCCTGGCTACAAGAATCAGTTTGTTAAGAAATTAGGTTACGCACCTTTCCCTGGCACACTTAACATCAAGCTTGAAGACCAGGTATACGTTAATGCAAAGAAGGAACTAGATAGATATCCTGGAGTACTAATTGATGGTTTCAGTGATGGAAAACGTTCCTACGGCTGGGCCAAGTGCTATAACGCGATAATTAATGACAAGGTAAACGGTGCATTGCTGATAATCGAAAGAACGCATCACGGTGATTCAGTAATAGAAGTGATCGCCCCAATGAAGATCAAGGACGTTGTTAGAATCAGAGACGGCGATAAAGTGAACATCAAGGTTCCTTTATCTGTAAAATCCAACTAAGTTTTGTAGAGCGACTCCCCCAAATTCTTTTTTATTGAAGAACTTTTGAGGTCTGGAACGGGTGATTGCAATCTTACAACCTGAAGATTCAGGCCACGTTTCTTGCATTCCTCGGTAATATGTTTCTCCTGATGCACTTGATCATAGCCTAGAGCAATTATGTTTGGTCTGACCATTTCCACGGTTTTGAATATGTCTTCTTCACTTCCAAGCAGGGCCAGATCCACGAACTTCAACGATGAGACTAATTCTTGCCTTAATTTCTCATCGTGTATTGGAGGATTGCCTTTGGTCTTCACTGCGGTAACATTTCTTGCAATTGAAACCACGAGAACATCTCCCAGTGCCTTCGCTGACTTTAGCGTATGTATATGTCCAGGATGTATTATGTCGAAAACTCCCCCAGCAAACACAACTTTCAATGCATCCCTGCCAATATCAGTCAGATGCATTCCCTCATTGAGCATGCCAAGTGAAGTCAGAGTTTCTATTCGGCTCTTGAGAATCTCATCGGTAACTTGGATTCGCTCCTTTACAGTTTCAAATATGTTCCTACCATCTAGGGAACATGTGTATATAGATGATAGCAAAGTTTTGTCCAGTGCGTCCAATCCTACTACCATGCAATGCATGATAATAAAAGCATACTTGATCTTAATCTAGAAATATTACCTTATCAAAATTATTTTGGCAGGACTATTCCCAAACATTTACTCCTTTCAAGAACCTAATTCCATCTATCAAACCCTCTGCATATCCAATGCTCAAAACTGCAAGCTCGAGCTTACCTTGTTTAAGAAATCGCTCAGCATCGCTTATGTAATATTCTGCGTTTTCGAATATTTCAACAAAACTCTTGTCGCCTTTTACCAGATTGATTGCCTGCTCAAGGGCTCTCCTTGCCTTTGGGACATACTTCTGCACCATCTGTTCTGCAATCTTCGTTACGCCTTTAGAATTGTCAGAAGGTTCGTCCAAGGTCTTGCTCAATGCCTTCAACGCCTCTATCTCTGTAAAATGCAAATTTCCAGTAATAATTATGGAATGTGGAGGAGAACCAAAATCATGTTGCAACAAAGAACTCATTTTGCCTGACGTTATCTCCTGATCATCCCTTCCAATTCTCGATGCGACTATTGCGAATGTATTTTCAGTAATAACATCGTGCCTTTGATCCTTCTCGCATTCTAACAACATGCATAATGCATCGCTCGGCTTCATGAAGAAGTTCTTTTCCTGATTGTATTCGAGAAGGATGAGCGTATGACTACCTACTACTAGGTTGCCGTAAATTGTGTAGTAAATGCTTGCAACCGCCTGTGCTTCAGATACGAGAGTTATAATTCTCCCGATCTTGTACATATGCAAACCGGATTCGCCCACTATTGATGTTATAGATGATGATGCGTGTAATACTCTGCTCTTTATGCCGTTCTTCTCTGCTCTTACCCTTAGTTCAAAGTGCGTGGTTGCAATCAATGGATCGCCGTAAACTACTAGTGCAACATCATTATTCTTAGCAGACTCCAGTATCTCTCTTCCATCCTCAATGAACCATCTAGGCGCTATCTTGATTTCTTTATTCAATGAACTCTTTAACGCATCAATATCTCGATCTGATACAGGACTGGTGTATTTTTCTACGTAAATTATCTCAACACTTTTCAGAACTTCTAACGCCTTTGCACTCAGTCCCTCATGTCCGTATATTCCAAGCCCCACAAACCAGAGCATACCAGTACAAGAATATTCTGTAATAATAAGTTCATGATCAGGGCGTAGAAAACTTTTCCTTGCAGTCGTTACACGAGAACTCAGTCGGCAGAGTGCACCAGCACTTGTTTCTGTTATACAGGTCTGGTCTGTTATCTAGCAAAGATTTAACATAATCAATGAATTCTATAGCAACAAGACCGCAGCGTTCGCACGTAACATCATGACCCTTGTGACGTGTTGTTGTTTCCTTGCTGGACATAGCTTTAGCATCTCCAATACCATTATTTATACAAACGCAATGTAACTTATCAGAAATTTCGATCAGGTAGATTTTTCCTTTCGCTTTCTGTGAAGTCTTGACAGATGATAGAATGTTCTTTTGAAGACATCTATACTAGACACATATTCATCGATCGAAACGCGTTCATCCACTGTATGAGAAGAGTGTGCATCGCCAGGACCGTAGGTTACGACGGGTATGTTGAATGCATTTCCCAATACGTTCATGTCGCCAGTTCCTGTCTTTCGCAAAAGCATCGGTCTCTTTCCTCTAACGTCAAGCACTCCCAATACCAATGCTCTAACTAGAGGCGATGTATGATCGGCCTCGAATGGTTCAGTTCTGTCTTCAAGTCTGTAGCTGGCCTTTATTCCCTTCTTTGAAGCAACGTCCTTTATGGCGTGATCCAGCATATCAAGCGTATTTGCTGTGTTCAATGGTGTGGGTATTCTGACATCAATAGTCATCTTGCACTTTGCTGGTGTGACGTTGTGACTTGATCCACCGTCAATCTCAGTAAGACAGCATGATATCCCAGATTTGTTTCCCTTTGGACTTGTGGTTTCTATTGCGCTCCTTATCGAACCCCAGATGTCAAAAATTTCCTCGATCGCGTTCTTTGCAAGCGATGGTGCGCTTGCGTGGGCGCTGGCACCAACATCGCATGTTATTCTCAAGGCAAGCCTTCCTTTGTAAGCAATCGTTATGTTGTCGATCCCACTGGGTTCTCCAAATATTGCGTAATCTGCGTCTATGTTACTTCTTATCAGATTTCTTACTCCAGTTGCATTGCCCTCCTCGTCAACAACGCCAGCGAATATGACAGTGCCATACTGTCTCTGCACCGTAGAAGCTGCGAGCAGCATGGAGATCAATGGAGATTTTGCGTCAGAAGCGCCACGACCGTAAATGAAACCATCATCTATTCTGACAGGTATCTGCCCAGGCACTGTGTCCATGTGACCGCATAGCAGAATCCTAGGTTTTCCATAGCCTTTCGTTGCAATTACATTGCCAACATCATCAGTCTGTACACTTTCAAAACCAAGATCGCTCGACGCTTTCTCTGCAATTAGTTTTGCAACTTCAGCTTCCTGCCTAGATGGAGTGTATAGCTCCAAGGCCTTCTTCAATAATTCAACAGCATATGCACTAGAGACCATTTCTATCTATTGGAGCCTGCAATGTAATCTATCATCAGTGATGGCACTTCTGCTCCTGTCACCCTTACAACATTCTTGAATTCTGTCGTGTTATTAACCTCATGCACCAGCAGACCCTGATCTTCGCTCTCCATAAGATCAACGCCAACTATCTCACCATGTAATACCTTGCTTGCCTTCACACACAAATCCTCGAGCTCCTTTGTTATTGGGCACGTTTCAGCCCTTCCCCCCAGCGCCATATTTGTCTTCCACTTGCCTTCAGGAGAATATCTGTATATTGCTCCTACCAGTCTATCGCCAATGACCACAGCTCTAATATCTCTTGGAGGACGTTTTACAAATTCCTCTAGGTAGTAAACATGATAAAGCGGGAACATGTGCTCCCTGTCCTCAATTATCGATTCTGCCGAATCCCTGTCTTTCAACAAAGCAATGAGCCTGCCCCAGCTGCCTATCGTAGGTTTGAGGACAGAAGGATATCCTAGTTTCTCTAGAGCATTAAGCGCAGAATCTTGGGAGAACGCAAGCATGCTCTTCGGTGTAGCAATTCCTGCTTTCTGTAATTCAATATGCGCAAACAACTTGTTGCCAGCGATTACGCTAGTGTTAAAACCATTGACAACCCTTACACCCTTTCCCTCTAAAGCTGCGGTCGAATGAAGGCTGCGAAAATAACTTACACACCTCTGCAATACATTTCCATATATTTCAGCAACACCGTTGCTTAGATCAACGAAAAGATCTGTGCAGTTGACAGTTTTGACATCAAGACCTTTCTTTCTTGCAGCCTCGTACAATGCTTTTTCTTCCCAGCGAATGTTGTCGTAAAGAATTGTGAGTTTACTGTTCACTGGCCCCAATCCTCGCCAACCACTTGTGCTGGTTTGATATTAAACCCATCTTGCGTCTTCACAAGCTCGTAACTTGCTCCGCAGTCTGGGCATGTTACAATCTCTCCCTCTATGGCATCACTTGGTGTTTTGATCTCAGCATCGCATTCTGTGCACTTGACCATACTTGTCACTCCTTCACATTATCAGATTCGTAGTTAATTATCCTTTGCTCCATCTTTTCGTCGAGGAATATCTCGAGTACATCACCCATTCTCAATTGCTTTAACCCATGCGCAAATTTTTCGGCGTCGTTGACCTTTGACTCCAAACCAAGCAATGAGAGCAGGAATGCTGTGCCGTTCTTGCCAGCAAGTTCGCCGAAGACGATCTTCCTTCTGTTCCCTACTGTTCTTGGTTCTATAATCTCATACGCTGATGGATTCCTAAGAACCGCTGCTAGATGTGTACCAGCCTTGTGCTTGAACGCACTCTCCCCTACCAATGGTTTCGATTCTGGAGTACGTATGTTGGTGTATTGTTCTAGTAATTTCGAGAGATCCTTTAACATATCCAGCCTGAAATCATTCCTTGAATTGTAAAGCAGTGTTAATGCCAGCGCGGTTTCTGCAAGCGATGGAATGCCTGTCCTTTCTCCAAAACCATCTATTGTAGTATGGATCTGATCCGCACCTGCATCTACACCAGCAAGCGCGTTTGATAAAGCCAAACCTATGTCGTTGTGGCAGTGAACGTCTAATGGCGTGTCAACTGTATCCCTGATCATTTTGACCAAATTATACATGCCCCTAGGTCGCATTATGCCAACTGTGTCAGGTATACTTATCCTGTCAACATGTGCATCGCTTATCGCCTTGCAGATCTGCTTCAGGTATTCTGGATCTGCTCTGCTTGCATCTTCAACAGTGAACCTGCCCTTCAGACCATGTGCCTTCATGTAATCGACAGCTTCTACAGATCTCTCCAAAGCTTCTTCCCTCCCTATCCTGAGCTTGGCGGAAAGATGAACGTCAGAAATTCCAAGATACATAGCCATCCATTTTGCGTCGCACCGTAATGCAACGTCAATATCTGACTTTAACGCCCTGCAATGAGCAACGATGTCAGCATTCAAACCCGCTTTGATTATTGTCTTTGTTGCTTCTTCATGGTCTGACGATATAACTGGGCTGATCTCTATCTGATCTACACCAAAATAATCTAGCATCCACGCAACTTGGATTCTTTGCTTGACGGTAAATGAAACACCCGGATGTTGCTCGCCTTCTCTTAGCGTACTGTCAAGTATCCTTATGCGTCTGCTACCGTTGTTGTTCGCTTCATTATACAGGTTTGCAAAGTGGTTCGGATCTTGCATTGCTAATAGTAAATGTGATGTATTGTATATACAGATTTCGCTACGTAATTAGCAGATTTAGGCGTAATTAACGGCTTATTTCGCTGATTTCAGAAATTATTATGACGAAATTCATACAGAAATCATATTTCATGCCGAAAAGAGCGGCCCTCAGCCCACTGTCCTGAGAATTATGACAGTATTGGTGTCATCAACGCCGTTTATACGCCTGACTTCATCTATGGACTTGTTTATCTCCGCAATAGTTGGAGCGCTGACGATTGCAACTATATCATACTGCCCCGTTATTTCATATACAGTATCAACACCTTTCAACGATTTCAACCTTTCAGAAACCTTTGAAGTATCAGTTGATGGGCTTACGGAAATTAATGTTATAGCACTTGTCTTGTTGCTTAAACCCATTTCTATTGTAAATTTCTTTATCGCGCCAATATCAACTAGGTTCTTAACTCTTCTTCTAACTGCTGACTCTGACAAACCAATCTCCTGCGCTATTTCCACAAACGCTTTTCGTGCATCTGCTTTCAGTATGCTGATTATTTTTTCATCTGTTTTGTCTAAACTAGACATTTCTCCTTTCCTCCTCTTTTCCCAAAACTCTGTCCATGATCGTCAGTGCGTTTGATACCGCATGCTCGTCGATCACTAACGGAGGCAACAATCTGATTATGTTCTTGCCGGAATAAAGCATCAGCAAACCTTCCTTGATTCCATCGAATAAAACATCCTTTACCTCAAACCTTAGTTCTGCCGCCAGCATCAAGCCTAAACCTCTAACCTCTCTTATTATCTTATGCTTGTCCTTCAACGCAATCAAACCTTCCTTGAAGTACTTGCCGACCTTGTTTGCATTGTTCATCAGACCATCATCTACGATGCATTCCAGAGTTGCTTTACCTGCAGCGCACGCCAAGGGATTGCCTCCGAATGTGGAAGAATGTTCCCCCAGCTTCAGTGAATCCATGACATCATTTTTTGCCAACGCAGCTCCCATTGGTACTCCACCAGCAATGCCCTTTGCTAAGCACATGATATCCGGTGAAACGTTCCAGTGCTCACCAGCCCACAGCTTTCCTGTTCTTCCCAAACCAGACTGAATCTCGTCGAATATCAAAACTATTCTTCTCTTGTCACAGATCTCTCTTACCTTTTGTAGATATCCATCGGGTGCTACATGTATGCCGCTCTCACCTTGTATAGGTTCGACAATTATCGCACCGATGCTATCATCGATTGCTTCCTCTAGTTTTGTTGTATCGCCAAAAGGAACAAACTTAACGCCTTGAAGCAAAGGATCAAAGGCCTTTCGATATTTTTCTGCATATGTTACAGATAACGCACCCATCGTCTTCCCATGAAACGATCCCACCATGGCAATGATACCATGTTTGTTCGTATACTTTCTCGCGATCTTTATTGCGGACTCGCTGGCTTCTGCACCGCTGTTGCAGAGGTATGTCTTTCCCAACCCTTTAGGTGCAACGCTGATCAATTTTCTTAGAAATTCCAATCTGGCGTCATTGTAGCAAGAACTATGGCAAGTGATCAGCTTGTCTGCCTGTTCCTTTATTGCTTTCACAACTTTATCGTTGCAGTGACCAACAAGAGCAACGCCGTAACCACCCATGCAATCTATGTATTCCTTTCCGTTTGCATCCCAGACTTTTGCTCCCTTTCCTTTAACTAAAGTTAGAGGGAAGCGTTGATACACATTTGCCAGATACTTGTCCTCTTCACTCACCACTTATCACCGTGCAATTATCATGCTTCAAAGCAGACGAAATCGGATTAGTTACTTGCCCTGATGCAATTATAGCTTCTTTAACACCCATGCTTAGAGCTTCAGTGCAAGCTAGTACTTTCTTTTCCATGCCAAAACCAATCTTTGGAAGAATGTTCTTAGCCTCGCTAACAGTTAATCTTGTTACCAACTTGTTGTCCATCATCAAACCATTAACATTTGTAATGAAGATTACGCGATCAGCCTTTACACTGCCAGCAACATAAGCTGCTGCCCTGTCGCCATCAACGTTCAGGAGATCAAATTCCTCGCTGAGTGCTATGGGAGAAACTATTGGAACATATCCATCGTCAGCTACTGACTGCAATAATGATGAATTAACTGTAGTGATCTTTCCGGTATAGCCTCCATCTATTGCAACCTTCCTTCCTCTCTCATCGATTATGATGAGTTTCTTCTTTCTTTCTGCTTTTATTATGCCGGCATCAACTCCCGATAGACCTATTGCGTTGATGCCATTCTTCTGCAGCATCAAAACGATCTCCTTGTTTATCTTTCCTGACATGACCATTGTGTAAATCTCTGCCGTTTCCTTGTCTGTATACCTGCTCCTTACACCACCGGGAGAGACAATAAATTTTTGTTCTTTGCCAAGCTTTTCAGCAATGCTTGTAACTTCCTTTCCTCCTCCGTGCACTAGAATCACTTTGTCTTGACTTGTGACTTGCTTTAGATCTGGCATTGTGCTCTGGTGTAGACCATCGACAACGCTACCCCCAATCTTGATAACGATCATTATGCTCACACTGGGTTGACGGGTGTATATCTCAATCCGTCGCTCTCGTCAAAACCATGCATCACGTTCATGCATTGTACCGCTGATCCAGCAGCACCTTTCATTAGATTGTCAGATGCTGAAAGCGCAACTAGTCTTGAATTCTTTTCATCGACATCAAATCCGATATCGCAGAAGTTTGAACCTACCACGAACTTTGGATCCGGATACTTGTACAGTCCTTTGGTATCCCTGATGAACCTTATGAACGGTTCTCCCTTGTACATTGCTCGATACATCTTCCAGAGTTCCTGCACAGTTACCTGCTTCTTCAGAAAAGTATGGTTTGTGCAAAGAATTCCTCTAACAATGTTAACGGCATGCGGTGTCATGCTTATCCTGACGTCTCTATGCGCAATCGCTCCTATCTCCTGTTCTATCTCTGCAGTATGTCTATGCTTCACAGGTTTGTATGGCCTTACGACTCCGTAGCGCATAGCATGATGTGTTCCGGCTGAAGGCTTGCCGCCAGCACCCGAGGAACCTATCTTGCTATCAACTATTACATGATCCAGATCTATCAAATCATTCTTCACCAAAGGCGCAATTCCTAGAACTGATGTTACGGCCATACATCCTGGGCATGATACTAGTTTCGAGTTCTTTATCTCGTCTCTATGCAATTCAGGAACACCATATACTGATTTGACAAGCAGTTCTGGATGCGGATGCTCCCAACCGTAGTATTCTACATACGCCTTTGGATTCTTCAATCTATAATCGGCACTCAAATCTATGACCTTAACACCAGCATCGTAAAGTTTTTTCACAATCTCAACTGCCTTCCCATGAGGAACAGATGTGAATACAACGTCGCAACTGCTTGCCATCTTGTCCGTATCTACAGGTGAAAATGTTAGTTCTGTGAACCCTTTGAGACTAGGATGTACCCGGTGTACATATTCACCAGCGTACTGCCTAGATGTAACCGTGCTCAATTCTATTTTTGGGTGCATAACTAACAGTCGCAACAACTCTCCGCCAACATAACCAGAAGCTCCAACTACTCCAACTTTCATTTGATCACCTTGCCATCTTTGCCGCATAATTTATTATTTCTGCAGCTATATCCTTGGTACTAACACTTGATGCACCCTTGAACTCTACAGTATTGTTAACTTCATGGACTACCAAACCCTGTTTTTCATCTTCCATTAGATCAACACCCAAAACTCCACCACCTACGGCTTTTGATGCTTTGATACAAATATCTTCCAACTCGTTTGTAATTGGACATGGTTCTGCCTTGCCGCCCCTCGCGATGTTTGTCCTCCATTCGCCTTCTGCAGAGTATCTGTAGATTGCTGTAACAACTTTATCCCCAGCGACGATCGTCCTGATATCCCTAGGGGGCCTTTCCACGTAATCCTGAATGTAGTAGATCTTGCTCAACGGGTTTGGCATCTCTTCCCTCATTTCTATCATGGAATCCATGACGTCTCTGTCCCTTACTGGTATGACCATCCTTCCCCAGCTGCCAACTATGGGTTTCAAAACTACAGGATATCCTAGTTTGCCTGCAACATCTGCCGCAGTTTCAGGACCAAATGCAAAATGAGTTTTGGGCGTTGGAACATTGGCTTTTGATAGATAGAGAGATGTAAGCAACTTGTTGCCACAAACTTCCGCTACAGAATACGAGTTTATCACCTTCATATCCAGAAATTCCAAACATGCCGTAATGTATAATCCTCTATAATGACTGACACATCGCTGCAGCACGATATCTCCAAAACCATTACTGACAGTTCCGTCATGCGTGCTTACCGACAGAGTTTTTCCATCGATCAACTTTGCAGTATGGCCTAGCTGTATTGCTTTTTCGGATAACTCCTTCTCTTCCCAACGAACTCTATCGTACACTATGCAGATATCAGACAACTCATTCTCCCCAGTCTTCGCCGACTTTTTCCGCTGGCTTCAGCTCGACCTTCTTGTCGCTAACACTCACAATCTCAAAGTCAGACCCGCAGTCAGGACACGTTACAATCTCGCCTTTCACTGCATCGTCAGGCGCACTCAATTCCTTGTCACATTCTTTGCAGTTTACCTTCATTTCTCCTTGCTCCTCATGACCTCATTCGCAATTATTGATTGCAGACCCCAAAGTTCGACGAATCCCTTCGCCATGGTTTGATCAAACGCTGATCCAGCACCAAACGTTGCCAGCTTCGGCTGATACAGGGAGTACTTGGATTCTCTTCCTACGACACGGAGCGAACCTTTGTACATCTTGACCTTTACCTTACCACACACACGCTCTTGAGTTGAATCTATAAACTTATCTAAATCGATCTTTAGAGGATCCAACCATAATCCAGAATAAGCAAGCCACGACCATTGCTCATCTACAATATGCTTGAATCTTAATTCGTGTTTTGTCAGCGTTAACTTTTCCAAATCTTTGTGTGCTTCGATTATACAGGTAGCTGCTGGAGCTTCGTAAACTTCCCTTGACTTTATTCCAACTACTCTATCTTCTATGTGATCTATAATACCAACGCCGTAAGTACCTGCTTTTTCATTCGTGTATTGAAGCAGGTCAACTGGATTCATGAGCTTGCCATCGATTGCAACTGGTATGCCTTTATCAAACTCAATATCCATGTATCCTGCTTTATCTGGAAGGTCCTGCGTCTTTACCCACTGAAAAGCATCTTGCGGTGGTTCTGCATCTGCATGTTCGATAACTCCACCTTCTATAGCCCGTCCCCACAAGTTCTGGTCTATGCTGTATTTCTTTGCTTCAACACTGACTTGTATGTTCTGTTCTTTCGCAAACTTGATCTCTTCATCTCTTGTTAGATTCATGTCTCTGATAGGTGCTACTATCTTCATAGAAGGTTTCAGTGATTTCATGGTTATATCAAACCTAATCTGATCATTTCCCTTACCGGTACAACCATGTCCTAACGCGCTTGCAGCTTCTTTTTCTGCAACTTCGACAACTTTGGTTGCGATCAACGGTCTTGCAAGCGCAGTTGCCAATGGATACTTGCCTTCGTAAAGGCCGTTTGCCTTTATGCAAGGCATAACGTAATCACTAGCAAACTCTTCCTTGCAATCAAAAGAGTAATGTTTTATCGCTCCTGTTTCTTTCGATTTCTTCTCTATCGCCTTGAAATCATCGCCTTGGCCAACATCTACTGTCACAGTAATAACATCATAGCCGTACTTTACCTGAAGCCATTTTACGGCAACAGAGGTATCTAGGCCCCCTGAGTATGCTAGTACAACCTTATCGCTCATGGAATTAGGAACTCATGTTTACCGCTACATTTATATTTTTTGGTCAGGCTATGCCAAGAAAGAGGAGCTTTGACCAATGCTGGTCACCAAGAACATCACGAAATCTGTAAGGGCGATCGTGGACAACGATCTATCTTTCCAAGACGCGCTCCAGCGAGACTATTGCAATTTGAGCGCGATGGCAAGGATCATCAAGCCAAGCATAGACGCTATCGCTGGTACTAACGTTAGCATGGAGAGTATTGTCACTGCGTTGAAACGTGCGAAGAGGGAATACAAGTTACCATACACATCTGTCGAACCCATAGTTGCCGGGAGCAAGATTAGTTTGAAAACTGATGTTGCGAAATTATCCATAGCAAAAAGTCGAAAAACTGTGGAAAAGATTGCCAAGCCGTTAGCGCAGCAATATGATAGTTTCATAAGCGTTTCAGAAAGCGTGAACTCTGTGACACTGATATTTGATCAATTGATACTTGAAAAAATGAAGAATCTTTTTGATGATGATATACTTGAAGTTGAAGGTAATCTAGCTGCAATAATTGTGCAGAGCCCTGAGGAGATAATAAAAACTCCTGGCTGTGCCTTGATATTCTATAACCAGCTTGCAAGAAGACATATCAATATCGAAGATACAGTTAGTTGTTATACAGATACTATCATGCTTGTAAACATGAACGATGTTGCGAAAGCGTTCAATGCTTTGACAGAACTCATAACAGAATCAAGAAAGTCGTTATCCAAGACCAAGACGAAGGCAAAGTAAGTCACAGTAATACATACCATAAATACGTCTGTACTTTCCCGAATACGCGAAAACACGCACGGATGCAAAAGCTATAGAGGGGGGAGGCTTAATAAAGGAGCCAAAGCGGAAATCATTCTGAGGCTCGTTCCTTCAAAGCGGAACGGAAGGAGTTCAAGCTGAATTCAAGCAAAATTCAAGCAAAATTCAAGCAAAAAAGCCAGAATTCATAGCGAAGCAGTTTTGGTAACTAGGAAGGATAAGGGAGATCAGCGCTATGTCCGCTCTATCTTCTTGCTGTTCTTCAGCAACCCTGACAATCTTGTGAAGAAACCGGGCATGGATGTGCAGCTCATATTATCAACATTACAAATCAAATCCGACTGTTCAGTATTCGTATCCATTTTAGAACCGATTCTTTCGCCAGTCCCGAAGAACCCTTTGATTATTTCAGAACAAAGAGGTAGCAAACCTGAGCGGGCACCAAATGCCCCTTTCCTCGTGATCATCCAGAACATGGTATTTGCATCAAAACCTTCAGGAAAAACCCTTTCTCTTATTTGCTGACCTTCCTTTGTGTAATGCCCAACCAAGTATAGCCTATCTCTAGATAGTATCCTCGATACCTTTGCGAACTTTGTGCATGAATTGCAGAAATTATCGTAAACAACTATCGGTCTTACATAAAGCAATTCAATTCCCTCTACCATATGTTATAGATCTGCTCTCAGGAATTTAATGGTTTATAGCTAAGGGTTTATGAGCAGATATCTGAGTTCTGCACCGTTAGGTATGGGTGCGCCGCATCTTACTACAAAGGAAGCGCCAGCAGCTAGATCACTAACAATGCATGTACCTAATGCTACATCCCCACTGTCCAATGTCACTGCAATCACGGAATTCGCCGAAACGTCCACGTCCGATACAGTGAAGGTAGCTAGTAAACCATCAGGAACCCAACCGCTCGAACCATCCGCTACCTGAACGAGTTTCAAAAGACTTATGCTCGCTAATTCGGAGGCACCAATCGAATCAGCTGCCATATCTACTGCAGTTATGGTATCAAGTGCGATCTCTGCTGTAGTCACTGCATCTGGGCCTAATTCAGAAGTTCCAACTGCGTCAGCTGCTATATCTGCGGCAGATATGGTATCAAGTGCGATCTTGCTGGAATCTACAGAATCAGCTGCAAGTTTTGCTAAAGTTACTGCTAGGTTTGCTATCTCTGCTGTAGTAATGGCATCATTCGCTATATCTACTGCGGTTATTGTATCAAGTACGATCTTGCTCGAGTCCACGGAATCAGCTGCAATTTTTGCTGTAATTACAGAACCGTCAGCAAGTTTTATTGCTAGTACAGCGCCGTCCGCTAGCTTAGCAGTGGTTATGGAGCCATCCGGTATGGAAGCACCCGAAAAACTCCTTGGGTGAATCGAGCTTGCTCTTTCCAATGGCATGACTGTGGCGAATGCGGCCGTTACCAACAACCCAGTCAAGATGCCAGACATCATTATCTTATTCATTCGAATCATATTTAGGCGAACCTCTCTATCAGCAGTATTATTTGGTCATTGTCGATATCCACAGCATTAGCATCTCCATCAGCAACATCGATGAGCCTAAGCGCACCTCTGTTAGTGAATGCAATATCGATCACTCCCGCACCTGTTGATGCTTGGTTAAGTTCACCTGCTTCAGCAAAGGTAGCGTCAAAATCGTCATCGCTCTGAAGATTAAATGTCAAATCAGCACTAGCAGGTACAGCCAGCGCGACAACCCTTCCATTAATTAGCTTTGGTTCAGTAGTTACTACTATTACATTACCGTCATCTGCAATTGTCGCAGCTGTTAGGGTAGTCAGGTCGTTTATGAAAACCTGTAATCCTGAATGAACTGTGCCAGCCTTTTCTATCGGAATAAGAGCTAGCATTCCTGCTAAACTTACCGTTGTTGCTAATATCGCAGGAATTGCTAGATTGCTCATTTAGATTTTATACACATTAAAGCAAGAAAGAACTTCTCAATAGATCGTTTGGTCAATCTCACTAGATAAAGTGATAAAGAGATCTTGCTGACAATATTAGATCATTTTCTTTCGGATTTTCCAACTGATGTAAATATCGCAACAAGTAGATCGCTGATAGCAATATTATCAGTTCTACAAAAAATAAGCGCGTTTGTCTATATTTTTAATGTGTTCCTGAACCTAGTAACTAACACCGTCATACCTACCACTGCCGCCATGACCGCCATGACACTCAACGGAAATTCTGGCGTGACTGATATAGTCGAACTGGCAGTACCGCTAAACGATGTATCGTATGGCGGCGCGCCAGCACCTTCAACATTTATTGTCATGGCAAACGAACCAGTGTCTGAAAATAATAGCGAGTATGAACCCATACCATCATGTTGATGCCCTTCGTATATTCTATGCACAACATTTCCGTTGGCATCAGTTATGATGAAGTTATAGTTCACATGCTCGATTGGTGCGCCACTTGCAGGATCAAAGAATCCCAGGTTAAAGGTCACTACCTTAGGCTGATCAATAGTAAACTGGTTATCTTCTAAAACGGCGTTCTCGACAGAAACTTCTATATTCACAGAACCGTTGTCCGTTGGCATGGTCATAAATGGTCCTTTAGCTAATACTTGCGTTGTACCAGTCATTAACACAAATGGTACAAGTAAGAGGCCAAACGTTACGATTTTCGTTACGCTATGCATCAGCATACAATCCAAATTCATGCTCTTAAACTCTACGGAAACTTTCAGCAAAAGTTTTCTGTTACATACATCCTACCATCGTCGGCTATAGCTACGCCGATGCCTTCAGACTGCCAAACATCCGTCATTATGTTTTCCTTATGTCCTGGGCTGTTCATCCATCCGTTGACCACTTTATACGATAACTCATCAGCCGTATAGTATTCTATGATAGAGCCGAAGGGAGAAATCCACTTGCCGACACTCAATGAAGATAGATTTTCGCCTCCGTCGTAGAAATAGTCACCGGATCTGATTCCGCAGGTGAAACCTGCAGCATAATAACGATCTGCGACGTGTCTGCCCTGTGGATCATAATGCGAAAAGAAGTCTTCCTTTGCCATCTGCTGGCTGTATGCTCTAGCTATCTCAACTAATTCAACATTGTAGCTAAGAGCGTTTAATCCTTGACTTGTACGTACTGCGTTGATCTGATCGTGTATCTTCTTCTCTATCTCCTCGATGTTCGCCGTATTAACTACTGTTTGCAGTTCTTGTTCTGCCTTGATTTCGAAATACAGAAACGTTCCTCCTGCGCCTAGTATTATGAGTAACCCGATTATCACTCCTCGAAGTGCCCGCATTAATGGAAACTTTGAATTGTTGCTATATAAGCAGTTGTCAGTTACAAACAGTATTTGACAAGTTCTGAATCTTATTGGTTAAGTGTTTTCGTACTGTTCCAGCTCATCCTTCAGAACTACAAGTTCGATTCCGCAATTTGCAAAAATATTTTTCGTATCTTCTGAAGCGTGGTATCTCTTTTCGCAGACAACTTTCTTTATCCCTGCTCCTACAATGCTCATAGCGCAGTTCCTACAGGGTTCCATTTTGCAGTATAAAGTTGCTCCGTCCAGTGATATTCCAAATCTAGCCGCTTGAATTAGCGCGTTCTGTTCTGCATGAATTGTGCGTACACAGTGCTGCTTTATGTTACCATCTTCGTCTATTACTTTTCTCAACTGATGACCTTCTTCGTCGCAGTGAGGCATTCCTGGTGGAGAGCCTACATAGCCTGTGCAAAGAATACGCTTGTCTTTCACAATAACACAACCGCTTCGCCCACGGTCACATGTAGAACGTGAAGCAACTGAATTAGCTAGTTGTATAAAATATTCTTCCCATGAAGGTCTTGGCATAGATCAGGGCATATAGGTTCACAAAGATAAATGCATCGATGAAGAAGGGTGAATCATCGCATTTCTGGTGTGGTCTATGTCAGATAAAATGGATAATTATGAGGAAGAAGCGCTAGATTGTATGGAAGAAGAGCCTACAATTGAAAAGATCACAGCTGTAACATCTTTCTTGCCATACTTTAAAAACAAAGAAAGTAAGTTCTATAAACAAACTGATTCTGGTCTGCGGTATTATTCCAAGGTTTACAAGTTCATGCGGACTCTATATGATGAGGGGTTTATCCTATCAATTGATTATTCGCCATGGATGGGCAAGGTTAAAGAATATGCAAATAATCCATCGCTTTTGGAGACGGCCGATATCACCACTATTCAAAAACTACTCACAGCTATAGTTAGATCGGAAAGAATGTTTGACGGTATGCTTAGTTATAGTATAAAGAAAAAGCTTATTCTTAAGATGCTTCAGAGGCTAGAAAAAATTAGGTTACACATGCAAGCAAACATAGGGTCGTGCTAAAATACCATCTGATTTAATAATAAAATGCCAGAGCATTGTCAGACAGAATGGATAATTATGCGTAAGAAGAGATAGACACGGTCACTCTGCGCACTAATGTAGAACGAGAGAATTATCAACACATCATTTGTCGTTTTCATGCTCTTGTACTTTCTGCAAGCGGAGTTGCTCGAGTCGTCGAAGGATTCTCAAAATTATTCCTTCTTCAATCATTGTCTTAAGGTATCCTGTACTACCTCTTTCACCCATATCTCGTCTATTGAACCTTACTATTGTTGTTAGCAATTTCTGTATAGTAAGGATGTCAGCACTATCAAGAAGCTCAGGTTTCTTAGAATATTCAATTCCACCTTCTTTACTGAACCATGTCAGATAATCGAATCCAAAAACAAATCCTTCTTCATGGATCGTACTTACAAATTTCCAAACATCATCAGTAAAATTAGAATAACCACCGGCTTCGATAACAAAGAATTGATTCTGATTATTTTCAAAAAATGGCAAAAAGGTTAGAACAGCTTTAATGTTATCAAGCGTAGGATTCCTATATGAAAAGTCCCACTTCTTGCCTTCCATTAGTTCAATATGTTTGACGGTTTTATTTACCCATTTCTTCTTGGTAATGCCTTATGGTGATACATTACGTGTCATAACAGCACTATCGTAAAATTCAGAGTTGTGAACCACTACGCTTTATCACGCTATATATGGGTAGTAAAACACTATGATTCTCTACATAAAACAATAGCACTTATCTATTACCGCACTTGATGGTAAAACGACTATGTCAGGCGCTCCAATAAACCCGAACATAGTACCGGACATAATAATGGCGCTAGTTTCTGAAGACCAGAAGGAGAAAGATGACGAGCATCAAAGACTTGAAGGACTTATAGCTAGCTACCCTAATACCGAAAGTCTAGAGTTTCGGTATTTGAACAATATTGTTCACATACTGCATGGCACAGCAGCACGAGTTGCTGCCTTTAGAAAAGAATTCAGAGAAAAAGTTGAAAGTCATGATGCCATCAATGAAGACGCAGTAATATTACTGGGGACGATTATTACCGCTATATCAACTAGTGGTTGGGGTATCCCTGTTATGGCGGCGATATCTGGTGGAGTAATGGCGGGGATTAAGCTAATCTTCAAGTTAGAAAAAGGAAAATACAAAGATAAGATGAGAGGGGAGCTGAATAATCAAATTAATACCATTATCATAGATGCTACGAATAGAGTTATTCAAATTTACAATGACACTTATGGACGACCGGTGGAGGCAGCGAAGATTGAGAGTATGAAAAAGGATGTTAGTTCTATAGCAGCATCCTTCTCCACAAGCGTGATTCCTCCAGCTACGGTTTTTTCATTTGTAACTTCTGGAAAACCATGAGAACAAGATCTAGTGAAACTTGGTTACCGCTTCAAACCTGGCATATTCGCGTTTTATATTGTCAGCTATATAGTGCTTTGCAATACCAATATCATGTCCCATAAGCCATTCAACTATTACAGGATTCATAGCACAGGTTAGAGCCTGATTGTAGAAGAAATCACGTAGTTGTGTAGGAGTGATGTTTTGTTTCGTTTGTGCAATACAGCTCCTTATCCGTTTGCCATCTAGGAGAGGGAATATTCTATCGGTATCTTGTGGTAATGCTTCTAACAGTATTCTTGCATCACTGTGCAGGGGATTAGGCCTGTAATGCTTCGTTCTGATATCTTCTATCTTTCTTAACACAAAACCATTCTCCAGATCGATGTCATTCCAGGTCAGTGATAGTATTCTCTGAACCCGTATTCCTGTAGTAGCACACAAAGATAGGTATGCTTTGACTAACGAGTCTTGTATTCCATGTATCAGTGTCCTGACCTTATCATAGCTGGGTGCTATGATTAGATTGTCGCTACTACTTCTCCTGAACCTTATTGCTATTCTCATATGATTCATTCTTCCTAAATGTATCAGCGCTTTAGCTGAATTGTTGTATGTGTTCTGGTTGGTTATCTTCCTTAGATACTCTGTAACGTTATCTTGTGATAGCGTGTCATATTGCTGTAGATAGTTCTGTATCATGTACCAGTAAGAACGAATTGTATTATCTCTTAATGGTCTGTCAATGTTCTTCAGATAATTACTGTATTCGTCTTCAGATACATGTATTTTACATGTATGAAGGTTCGAGAGTATTGTATTACTAGTTAGTTTTGTTCGTAGTTTAGTGGGGTCGGCCGGATTTGAACCGGCGACCTCGAGCGCCCAAGGCTCGAAGCATACCATGCTAGCCCACGACCCCTGCACTACTGCGTTGATATGCAGTATCTAAAAACCTTGCTTGCTAACAGATCTTATATTAGACAAAAAATAGTTATTTCAAGTGTCAATCTCTAGTAAAATTCCATTGGCTTTATAGGTAAATTGAAAGTTGGGTTGTAAAAACACATCACGCCCTATAATATTTGGTATCGTATTAATTAGCTGCTGTCGTACAGCGGGAATGGGGTGCTCGATCTTTGTTATGCGAAAAGCCCAATTGTTAAAGATAAATCTGATCGCATTATTCTCGTCCGAGAAAAATTATCAATCCTGCATTTTCAACTAAATAGGCATCCACAGTGCCACCGATTCCTGAAACTGGCTTGTCCTTTCTTAAATTATTGGTGTCGTTATAATCGATGTTGAGCTGATTTGCATAATAATTGCTTAGTGTTGTAATAGACGACCCTGTATCCAGAAGGAAAGGGAAAACTACACCAGTGATATTCAAACTAGGAATTTCAAGACCACAATTTATAATCGGACCTAATATGTCATGATGAAATCCAATGATCCTATGTCTCAACCATCAAATCACTAAGGTGACTTTATCTTTGCTTATAAATCTGATCAGTATGTGTTTGATATCATAATATTGATTCTTCAGACGTCCTATCAATCGTTGAAGATCATTATCGTGGTCTATGACCTCTTTGTTATAGACTGCAATATGTTCGTCAGGGTACTTCGTTTGTAAGTCTTGATAATTATCCATAATCCATTTCTGACATTCAACTATCGCTTTGTGTAAATTCCTTAATTGATCATCTGGTTTAAGAACTATAATTGGCATCTACTATCACCCATTGGGATTTTCGTATGGGAAATCAACCCTTTATGTTCTATGTAACTCATGTTATGTAATAGCTTTTGTAACACAACCTTAACAACTTGTGTAAGATTTTTGACTGACGCTTTTCTTGAACAGTCAAATCTAAGAGAAACAATATTTATCATTGCCCCAACACCCACAAGGCATAATCGAGAATTGGAGTATATAACCTTAAAGGGATGCCTTTGGCTATATGCAAATTTTATGTTCTTCATTGAGGGATTATACAACTTCATTATGTATAAATCATATGAATGAGGTAATTTAGATCTCCTATACTTTGTAATACTTTGCATTTCCTAATAGGTGATCATCTCACGTGGTTCTAGCACTTTTGTCGTATTAAAGGTCATGCACTTGAGAGTCTCAACTCGATCATATTACCTAGAGATTCGTATCCAAATGTCATATCATCGCTGCAAATTAATCCCAGATCTTTTTCTTATCTCCATACTCTTAGATTTATCGATTTTTCCAAGTTCTTATATTAGACCCTTGAAAGATGTTCACCTGTGAGCATTGAAGATTACAAAAAAGCTGGCAAGATAGCTGCTGAGGTTAGAGAAGAAGCAAGGAAGCACTACCATGTTGGTGAAACTCTTCTCCAGATCTGCGAGCAAGTTGAAGGAATGATAAGGCAGAAAGGAGCTGAACCTGCCTTTCCATGCAATGTAAGTCTTAATGAAACTGCGGCACACTATACTGCTGAGCCTAACGATCAAACTACCGTAAAAGATGGCGACGTATTGAAGATAGACATTGGTGCGCATGTTAATGGATATATTGCAGATACGGCAGTCACTGTATGCTACAACCCAAAGTATGATTCGATGGTAAATGCTACCGAACTCGCACTGCAGGAAGCAGTCAAGATCGTAAAGGCAAGGGTCAAGGCAAGCGACATAGGCAAGGTTGTAGAGAATATTACAAAGGAGATGGGTTTCAGACCAATACAAAACCTTAGCGGCCATTCATTGGCACAATACACGATTCATGCAGGCAGATCCATACCAAACATATGGACCGTAGGAACATTCAGTTTGTTGCCCAATGAAGCATATGCAATAGAACCTTTCCTTACTACCAAAGATGGAAGCGGTGTGGTTTACAATGGCAAGGTGAAGAACATCTTTGCAATTGCCAACAGGAAGAGAACAGGAGACAAGGAAGCAGATGCGTTTCTCGATGAACTATGGAATAGGTTCAAGACACTACCGTTTGCGTTAAGATGGGTTGTAAAAGATCATGATGAGAAGAAAGCGAGAAACATTATTGAATTTCTAAGCAAGAAGAAACTCGTACACGGTTATCCGATACTGGTAGAAGGAAATGGAAAGTTTGTTGCGCAGGCAGAACACACGGTCATACCTACTGAAAGCGGAGTGATGGTTGTAACACTATGATTTTAGTTAGATAAGCCTTAATTATGTGAGTATAGAGAGATTTAATATGGTACAGGTAGAAAGCGAAGACAAAATCGTGGTAGATAGGAAAACGTTCGTTGATCTAGTAAACGCGATAATAGAAGGAATAAAACATGGCCATACTAAACAAGAGATAATTGGTCAGATAGATTTGATTCTGGACAAAGAGTCCCAAAAGGCGATAGAGAGAGGGATGCGTGAACACAAGGAAGGCAAAACTAAGAGATTTTCTGATGTTAAGAAATTAATCGAATATCTTAACAAGTGAAATAGTTGTCTTGGAATCTTGAAACTACAAATACGTTTAAACGTAATTATAAAAAATTGAGCTCGGAAATTAAAGAACGGATCAGTAACGCTGTGGACAGCCTTTCTAATGCTGAAGACCCTCGAATATTAGGTGAGCCAAAATACGGTAGGTGGAAAGGTGCCTATAGCTATAATATCGGAAGACAGTATAGAATCATGTATGCTGTGGATTTCAATACGGAATCAATAATACTACTTGATGTTGGAACCCATAAAATCTACCGATGAGGATATTATAGCCACACAAAGAGATTTAAGCGAGAACTTCAATACACTAGAGAGACAGGTTATGAAGCTTGGCAAGAAAGAAGAGAGGAGAATAAGAAAAGAAATAAAGTTAGCCTTCGAAGCTGTGAAGGAAATAATCAAGGATCCAAAGCAATTCGATGCTATGCCAAATAATTCAATTTTGATGCCTGTCAAGGTAAAACATACGACACACAAGCGTAGGATGAAAGAACACAGTATGGAATAATTTTCTAGAATTGCTCAAAGATACTGCAAAACTGCCTTTAGGCCTTCATGTATTCAGCATAGATCATCGTTATAAGCGTCGAACCCTTGCACTTCGAACACAACTCTCCTATCTTGTAAACGAAATCATTGATCTTGAAGGTGCGCTTTGTCTTCAGACCGCATTCCTTGCACTCCTCGATTGTATAAACAACTGGTTTCGCTTTTGAATCCTCACTCATTGCGCCACACCTAGAGTATTACCAACGCCAATAATAAGCACACTGTCGCCTTCCTTTGTCCTCTCATCTATAACATTGAAGACCGATTTTGTTACCTTCTCTATTGATTCAGCAATCTCCTTCTTCATCACTGTTATAGCATCCAAAACAGACTGCTTTACTATTATAGCATAAACCGGTATGCCATGCTTTGTTGCCACTTCTTCAATCTGGAACCTGTCAACACCGATGCCACCGATAGCTGCGCCAACACCTTCGGCAAGTTCGCCTGTCTTCTCTCCCTCCAACTTGAGCGCGGCGTCGATCATTATTACCGAGTTTATCTTCACTCCCATCTCGTCGATCAGTTTTTCAACTGCCGTGCCTGGCTCGCCAACGCTACCCGCTGGACCCTCAGCCTTCATTAGATAAAGAGTTCTACCACCATACTGATCCTCGCTCACAACAGTTTCCTTTGCAACGGTCTTCTTCTCCTTGTTCAACATCATCTTTCCAACTATCATCGGTCCTATGCCATCGCCTATTGGCTGTCCTGCCTTGAAAGTTCCAATTGCCTTGTTCAAGGCTTCTGCTTCCTGCAACAGTATGGGCATTATCATCTGCAACTGTACTATGAAAAACATGCTGGATGTCTTCTTGCCCATAAGGTAGAAGTGTCTTACGACTTTGTAGATCAAGTGCAATATTGTAGCAGCTTCAAGTATGTTCTCCATCTTGCTAGCAGAAACAATATCCATATCAGGAGCCATTGCCCTAACTTCGGCCTTTACCCTGTCGTCCCTGATCCTCATAATATGTTGCAGTTTCCTGACCAACCCATTTGGATCAATATCGACCGGCATTATAGTGAAGTATTCGAGGAAGCGGTCAACCCTCTCTGTCTGATCGATATTCGGGTTTATTGTCTTGGCATATTGCAGAACTTCCTTTCTGGCTCCCTCCCTCATATCCTTGAGCTTGGTTACAGATCTTGCTACATCCCTGCTGACCATCCACAGTTGTATGCGCTGGAAGTACATCATGATGATGAATGTTGGTAGTATCCAGACTAGGTACATCCACCATGAATTTGGATCATTTCCAGTAGGAAATAGGGGATTAAGCTGCAATTGAATATCAAGTAAATTCATGCTTACAAGCTATCAGGTCATGAATAGTAAATTAAAGGTTTTGTTTTGCAGACGCCATTAAAGAGTTAAAGCCTTTATATCTCAACTGTGAAGTAACTGCAAGCATGGATTGAATGAATCCTGAAATTATCGCTAAATCTCTGCAAAAACAGATAACTGGAGACGTTCTTTTTGACGAATGGCAAAGATGCATGTATGCTACGGATGCAAGCTCGTATGAAATTTTACCAAAGTGTATTGTTTTACCAAAGAATACGGATGATGTTATCAATGTAGTGAAATTTGCCTATGACAATAATCTGCCAGTAATTGCTAGAGGAGGAGGTAGTGGTCTGGCAGGACAGGCAGTTGGTGATGGAATAATTATTGATTTTACAAAGTACATGAACAAGATCCTAGAAATCAATGAAAACGACAATTATGTAGTTGTTGAGCCTGGCATATACAAGGGCGTTTTAGATATTGAGTTAAAGAAACATGGCAAGTTTCTGCCCCCAGATCCGTCAAGCGCAAACTACTGCGCAGTTGGTGGTATGATTGCAACGAACGCAAGCGGTGCACATACAGTGAAGTATGGTAGTACTATTGATTATGTCTTGTCGCTTGATGTAGTGCTTTCCAATGGTGATCTTATACATACAAAAGCATTGACGGTAGGAAGTGAGGAATGGAACAAAACTATAGCGAGCAATTCTGTAGAAGGCAAACTATACGCAACACTGGCAGACATGCTACGACCAAGCAAGGCGTTGATAACAGCCAAATTCCCTAGGGTAAGAAAGAACTCCTGCGGGTACAGGCTGGACAGAGTTCTGCAAGATAACGTGTTGGATTTAAGCAAAGTCTTCGTTGCTTCAGAAGGCACTCTAGGCATTGTGGTGAGAGCAAGTTTCAGGATTATGGATACTCCCAAAAACAAAGCCTTGACGTTACTGAGCTTTGGCAATACGCTTGAAGCATCAAAATCTGTCCAAAAGATCTCAGAACTGAAACCATCTGCTCTGGAGCTTCTTGACAAGACTGTAATCGCGCTTGCGAGAACTGCTAGCGAAAGTTTTGCAGCGAAAGTTCCAACTGATACGAACTGCTTGCTCTTTGTGGAGTTTGATGGAAATGATTTGCAGCAAGTCGAGGACTCAATCAACTCCTTACTAAAAATGCTTGATCAGATCAGTGCTACAAGTATAGCACACTCGCTCGATCCTAACGAGATCAATCTTCTCTGGGGAATCAGAAAAAATGCGCTAGCATATACCATGAAGATAAGGAGCGGTAACAAGAAGCCCGTAGCTTTCATGGAAGATCCTGTTGTGTCGGTTGATAAACTTGGGTTTCTCGTTGACAAGATACAGGAAGTCTACACCAAACACGGTTTGAGCTATGTTATCTACGGACATGCAGGTGATGGTAACCTGCACACTAGACCGTTGCTTGACGTTGGGAAGAGCGAAGATCGTGAGATTATGAAACATATTGCAAGCGATCTACTGACTGTTATTACAAGCTTAAATGGGAGTGTCTCTGCAGAACACGGCGATGGTCTTGCCAGATCTGAATTCATCAAGGATGTATATGGAAACGAAATTTACAGTTTGTTTGTTAAAGTCAAGGAATTATTTGATCCGAAGAATATATTGAATCCAAACAAGAAGGTTTCAGTGCAAGGGACGTTTGTCAAGAACTTCAGGTATGGCTACGAAAGGAGAGAGCAGAAAACTGTCCTTAACTGGCAGATAACTGACAGCAAGATAGGTAGCAAAATAACCGGCTATGATACGGAATTGAATTATGACAGCGAGGTTGATCTTTGCCATGGTTGTGGTTCCTGCAGGGAACAAAATTTTGGTCTAAGAATGTGTCCCGTTTACAAAGGTCTCAACGATGAAGTATCAAGTTGCAGGGGAAGGAACAATGTCTTGAGATGGTTGTCAAAGGTAGATGGTCTTTCTAAAGAATTTGCGTTGACTGAAGAGTATAAGGATGTAATTTACAAGTACTGCGTTCAGTGCAGGATGTGTCTTGTAGACTGTCCATCAAATGTGAATGTGGGCAAGTCCATGGCAGAAGCTAGGGCAGCATATGCAAAAGCTAAGGGTTTGCCCAAAGGGTACGAATATTTCGTGAACATAGACGAGCATGCATCTCTGGGCTGCAAACTAGCGCCCTTATCGAACTTCCTAATGAGTAACAAACTCTTCAGAACTATCTTGGAACACAATACAGGCATAGATTCAAGAAAAAGATTTCCAAAATTCAGCAAGAAAACATTCGACAAAGTTTTTCATGAGTATATTCGTGACACAAAAACTAGTTTTAGCAAGCGTGTTGCATTCTTCTGCGACACCTACATAAGATATGTTGATCCGATGCTTGGCATACGAATAGTTAAGATACTGCAGAAAAATGGCTATGACGTTGTATTTCCAGAACAGATGTCATCTGGTTTACCTGCTCTTCTAGAAGGTGCGCCAGAAGTTGGAAGACACATTGCTGAATACAATGTGAAGAATTTGTATCAGTTCGTATCAAAGGGAATTCCAGTGATATGCTTCTCCCCAAGCTCTTCGATGGCCTTGAAGATGGACTACCTGAATGTTTTGGATAATGAACAGACAGGAACTGTTGCGGAGAATACTTATGACATTCATGAATTTCTAAGTAACCTTCACGAAAAGAATGAGCTTGATACTAATTTTCAGCCCATAGATGAGGAGGTTGGAATACACTTTCATTGTCATACAATAGTACAGGGCGTGGACAAACATGTCTTGAACTTGTTGAAACTAATACCTAAACTAAAGTATCATGTTGTTGAGAAGGGCTGTTGCGGAGTTGGTGGCTCATACAGCTTCATCAAGGACAATTACGATCTGTCAATGCAGATAGGCAGGGAACTGTTCAATATTGTCAAGCAAGAGAGGAAGGTCTACACAACTGGAGAATCCTGCATGTTGCAGATAGAAGAAGGCTCTAACAGAAATCTAGGCTTAACCATTGATCTGATCGCAAGAGCATATGGAATCAATCGTGATAGATAACGCATCAGCGGAGTTACCTGTTGATAGCATACTGTTCTGGCAGATCTATGAGTATCAGCTCAGTTGGTTTTGTCGCCTTTATGGAAAGTTTGTTTTCGCTTTCAATCATTGAAGCGTCTCTGGCTTGCATCATGTTTTTGTTGAGCTGTATTTCGCCTATAATGACAAATGCGTATGCTTTTCGTCCGTTTTTTAGTTCATGATCGACCTCGGCTCCTGGAGTCATGGTTGAGATGTAAAACAATGCGTCTTGATGAATCTTCAACGCATTACTGTTGCTGCTGGAACTATTCATGGAAACAACTATGGGGAGCAGTATGTCAGTCTGTTCTTCCTTTGTAAACTTCCTCTGATCCCATCTTGGCTGTAGACTCTTGGTATCAGCAAAGATCCACATCTGCAGCAGCCTTAGCGGTTTTTCTTTCGAATGGTTGTACTCCGAATGCATTATTCCAGAGCCGGCACTCATTACCTGAACTTCTCCAGGATAAATTACCCCTTGATTACCTTGATTGTCTTTGTGCTTCAGCTCGCCTTCTATTACATACGTTATTATCTCCATATCATTATGAAAATGAAAATCAAAACCTGTTCCGGGCTGAACAGTGTCGTCGTTGAACACTCGAAGTGGGCCAAAGTTCATCTTTTTAGGATCAAAATAGTCTCCGAAAGAAAAATGATGATACGTAGATAGCCAATCACTTTCGCGCTTGTAATGCTCGTTTGATCTGATAATTTTTATCATATGCATATAATACAAGACAAAATATTTAAGTTCAGCAGAAGAGAGGGTCTCGTAATTATTTTTAAACAAGGAGTTGCTATCGAAGCAAGATGGCTAAGCTAGGAATAATGGCAGTAGGTTTAGTTTGTATCTTAGCTATTAATATTCAGCAAGGATACTCTCAGATACCGCCGGTATTTTCACCTCCTGCGGCAGCAGGCGTTTCATTGTTTCATCGTACCAACATAAATGATGGACAGATAGCCTTCATGTGGCTTGGCGAGGGTGTGGGAGAGTGGGCTGGAACAGCTACTGCTGGTGTAATGGTAAAAACATCCAAGCATACAATAATCATAGATCCTTCGAATGTTCTGCCAAGCGATGCTATAGACGCAGTGGAATCCCTCGATCTGATATTGATCACACATGAAC
>Ga0187892_10001618_pt1 | contig 50214 bp, 70 predicted proteins | sample MA1701073metaG_FD_139345 | JGI IMG/M metagenome (GOLD analysis project Ga0187892, IMG submission 139345) | Bio-ooze microbial communities from a basaltic lava cave in the Kipuka Kanohina Cave System on the Island of Hawaii, USA - MA170107-3 metaG ...
CAAGGCCCTCCCGGCGGCGCGGACGCACTGAAGGTGTTTTCTACCCTCGCTTTCAGATAGGTGATAGATGGCGACCTCTCCGCAATTCCCCTCGACACCCGTAATCGGGATCGCTCAGATTTCTACCGCGAACACGGCGCGGGACGGGACCGGAACCATTGGTACAGTTCTCACGGGCTCCACGAATGGCACAAAGGTTGAGGCTCTCGTCATCAAGGCAATCGTCACGACCACGGCAGGGACCGTCCGCATCTTCATCCACGATGGGACCAACTTTAGACTTTGGCGGGAGATTCCGATTGTAGCAATTACCGTCTCGGCTACCATTCCCGCGTTCGAGACGGTCGTGCCGATAGGTATTACCCTGCCTAACAACTACTCAATCCGTGCCTCCACCGAGAAGGCCGAAACGTTCAACGTGTTCGCGCACGGAGGGAATCTCTAGTGTACGGGGAGTATAGTCTCAGGGATCTTCAGACCTTCTTCGACTTCCCCGGGTCTAGGCTGGAAAACCCATTGCCGCTTATCGGCCTGAACCCGGACTGGGATCAGCCGCCCACAAGACGTGAGTTGTGGGGAGTGGCGAGTGGGATTGCCGGAGGCAGGCTGACTTACCTTTCTTCTACCCTTATTACCTACACTCCGTTTTCGAGCAACTACATCGAGGTCAACTCAGAGCTGGTCCCGATTATCAACCCCTTCGCGGGCCCAGGTGTAGTCATCGTCGGATACCCAGTGGGCATGAGCATTGGAAATGCAAGCGCGAATCATCCACTCATCGATGCAAGCGGGGCTGCGGTGGCTGGAGGTGCGGCGGGTAGCACCACCTATTATGCCTATGTGTCAAACAGTAAGGCTCACTATGCCCCCAACTCGCTGAAGTTGTCTACTACTCCACCAACAAGTCCACCTTTGGGAGGATTGACTTTCGAGCATGGTCAACCAATAAGTACGACATTTGTTCAAACCGGTCGGGCGATGCTTGGGCCGTATCTCAGAACCACCGGCAACGCGAGAAATTGGAGATTCGTAGGATACGTAAGGACCAACGCAAGCGCCCAATTTGCTGATAGCGGGACTCAGAGATTCACAATCAACTACTACAATCGCAGAAAGCTAACTCTCACAAAGACAGAAGCAACAGCGAGCTGGACGTACACCCTCTCCTCTTTTCGTCCGTGGAACAACTCTACGGCCAACCGAGTCGAGTTCGTCGCTAACGGCGAGGACCCCGTATTCCTACTGTTCACGGCGTACATGACGAGCAATGGGTTTGCGGTGATTGGCATTGATCTAGACGGGACAACGACTAATGATGCCGTTACCGCGTGTCCCGGAAGTGGGAGTACCGGGCCTCACCGGGGCTCTATGATCTCCACGTACAACGCCGCGCCTAGCATGGGCTATCACTTCCTTCAGCTTCTGGAGGCTACGGATACGGGGACTATGACATTCTACGGGGCGGAATCCTCCCCGACTCGGCAAAGCGGCGCTACGGGGTGGGTGATGGGATGAGCGACCCCTACAACGCGACGACCCTAGACGCAGAGCTTCGGGCGGCGGGTCTGGAGATCCACGGATGCTCCTCACGGGGGAGGATTGACTGGAAGAATCCTCCCACGCCGCAGGAAGAAGCGACCGCCGCCGCCGTTCTCACCGAGCACGACAAGACGAAATTGTCCACCCAGGAAGCGTTCTTTAAGAACATGAAGGCGAAGCGCAGGGCCGGGCAGTTGCTCACGCCGGAAGAGCAGGCGAAGATCATGGATATGTTTCTTGGCGTTTAAGGATAACTAGGAGGACTTTGGCATGGCATCCAACAAGCTGTTCAACTTCGGGCCCATCGCACTTACCACGACGTTGACGACGAACATCCTCAACCCGGCGGCGGCGTCGGGCGGCGTCAACGGCGGGTCGAGCGGTCAGTACATCATCCTGCGCCATATCAGGATTGTGAACAAGACCGGGTCGGCCGCGACGTTCTCGCTCTGGCGTGGCGCGACAGGTGCGAACACGGCCGGAACGGAGGTGGTCGGGCAGGCGCTTTCGGTTGCCGCCAACTCGGCCTTCGACTGGTACGGACAGATGAGGTTCGACACGGCCGATTTCCTCGTCGGGGGCGCGGGCACCACGACGGCCCTCTCGATCCAGGGCGAGGGCGAAGTCGGCGTTTCCGGGTAGTCACCGGGCGTGCCGGATCGGAGCGTGACAGTCTAATGCCCGCAAGTCTCCGTCCGGCGGTCTCGTTATCCTTGTGGAGGTGAATCCATGAGTGCTGAGGAACCCATCGTCATCAACAAGTATGGGGACGGTGACGGCCCGGAGTCCCTGACGGACGAGATCCGCGTCGAGTATTGGCGGGCCCGGTACGAGGGCATCAAGCGTGAGTACCGGGAACTCCTCCTGGCCAAGGAGGAATCCAAGCTGGCCAAGGACGAGGCGCTCCAGGATCGGGTCCGCAAGGGGTTCGAGCAGAACTGGCAGCGCAGGAAGGTCATCGTCTGCGAGCTGATCCGGCTGGGCCACGATCCCGGCGACAAGTACGTCCCACGGGCTGAGGCGAGCAACGCTTGAAGGCAGTAACGTACCACACCCCTTCCTACGCCCAGTACGCTGACAAGTTCAAGGCGTCGTGCGCGGCCGTGAACCTGCCGTGCCTGGTGCGTGAACTGCCGTTCGAGTTCCAGTCCTGGTCCGAAGCCGTGCTGGAGAAGCCTGAATTCCTGTGGGAAATGCTGGTCGAGCACGGGGAAGTGCTGTGGCTGGACGTGGACAGCGAGGTACGTGAGTACCCGACGATGGCGTTGGCCCATGACCGGGACGTGGCCGTCTACTTCGACCGCCCCGGGGACCCGTGGGCCGGGACCCTGTTCCTGCGGGACAGCGCACGGACCAGAAGTTTTCTGACGTTCTGGACCCACCTGCTGGCGAAGCACCAGCCGCCCTCCGACCAGGAAGTCCTGGACATGGCCCTGAAGTTGTCCGGTGTGTCGATCAATCGGCTGCCGCCGTCGTACCACTGGATTGAGCGCAAGATGCGGCGGCGTTTCGGAGCGGCGGTGCCCGTGATCGAACACCACATGGCGCATGGACGTACCATCGTGCCGTGGACGGCAGGGGATCTCGGCGCAACACCGGACAGTCATGGCTCTTAGCTCTGAGGACCGCGAGTCCATCGGCAATCTCGTCAAGGTGTCCGTATTGGAGGCCATGGCGCTTCACATCGACCAGTACCATCGTAACGGCCATAACCTGGCCAAGTGGGCCGGGGCCGTCGGTTCCGTGGTGGCCATCCTTGCCGCCATTCTAGGAGGATTGATTTGGCTGATAAAGCACGCTTAGACGGGAAAACCCGGGCCCGCGTCCTCCTCATCGACATCGAGAACCACGACCTGCACGCGGACTACGGGTGGTTCATCTGCGGCTGCTGGAAGGTCATGGGGGAGGACAAGATCCACACGGTCTCCCTGCTGGACTACCCGAAGTACATCAACCGGACGTCCAAGCACTTCTATCCCAACTACGACGCCCCGGCCGTGCAGGAGTACATCCGGCAGATTTCTGATGCAGATATCCTGGTGGGGCACTATGAAATATACCACGACTTCCCGTACTTGCAGACCCGGGCGGTCATCCACAACCAGGATACGCTGCCGCCGGACATCCAGCTCCAGGATACCTGGAGCATAGCCAAACACAAGATGAAGTTCGGCTCGAACAGGCTGGCCTCGCTTGAGCGGGCCCTGAACATCAAGTTCCACAAGACGCAGATCCTCCCCGAGTATTGGGCCAAGGCGTCCTGGGGCCACAAGCCCAGCCTCCGGTACATCGTGGAACACTGCAAGCAGGACATCCTGGTCCTGGAAGAGGCGTACAAGCGCATCCGTGGCCTGTCCACGACCCACCCGAACGTCTGCCTGCCCGGGGGCGTGGACGGCTGTACCAAGTGCGGGGCGGTCGGCACCATGGAGCGCCGGGGACGCCGCATCACCAAGTCGTCCATCGCGCAGCGTTACTATTGTCGGACGTGCCGGAGCTGGTCCGTCACGGCCCTGAAGCGTGTGCCTGAGGTTACGTTGAGGTAGGCTATGACCAATCGCGTTCTCTTCATGTTGGGGCTCCTGGTCGGCGTGCTGGGGTTCCTGGCCGGGTGCGGCATCATGGACACGATGATGGGGTTCGACCCCGAGACCGGGGCATCCACTGGGGGAATCGTGGGCGCGGCCGGTACGGTGGCCTCCCCGTGGCTGCCCTGGGCGGGTGCCGCCGCAGGCTGGCTCACTTCCTTCTACGCGGCCCTTCGCGGGCGCAAGTGGAAGCGTGCCGCCAGCGTCACCTTCGACTCGCTTGAGGAGTTCCTCAAGACCCCCGAGGGTCTGGCGCTGGAAGGCAAGATCAAGGAATACCTGGCGTCTAAGCACGACGCCGCTGGCGTCTACGACTTCGTGAAGGCGTACGTCGAGCGGTTCGACCACTAGTAGTTCCTCCCGCCCTCTCCCCTACCCGGCGTCGGCTCACCGCTGACGCCGGGTTTTAATTTTTACCGGGGTTGCGGCGTTATCCTGGTGGAGGATGACACGATGTTGGAAAACATAATGGTGGGCGTTACCGGCGTGTTCGTGGTATTCGCTCTCTCGATAGCGGCAGTCTATTTGTTCCGGGAGGAGCAGTAGCGTGGAACCCCTGCTTGCCATTCTGATGATCGCCCTCGTGATTGCGGCGGCCTACCTGTTCCGGGACGAGAAGTAGCGTGGACCACCTGCTTGCCATTATAGCCATGGTTGTGCTCACTGTCAGCGTAACCTTCGGCGTGTGTGTGTACATCACCATGAAGGATGGGGAGTAATGCCCCTTCACGTCCCCGTTGACCGTATCCTGTGCAACCGCATCGCGGACATATACCGCGAACTGACGGGGGCCAACCGCTTCGTCAAGATCCGCCCCTCGCCCTCGGCCGCCGTGGAGTTCGATAGGACGGCTACGGCCCTGGGACTTGGGTTGCGGGAGGCTATAGTTCTGTCCACCGGCCGCTTCAGCGAGGACTGGTGCCAGGAGACCTTCGGCTCGAACTATCCGCCCATCAACGTGGTGCTCGGGCATAGCTCCAGGACGTGGCTGTCCCGCACCCAGCGCCGACTGGCCCTCAAGGAGGAGACCCCGGCCCAGCGCAAGGATGCGGCCTCCGGCATCGTGCGCAACATCTTGTCCACCATGAAGTTGCGTGACGCCCTGACCATGGTCCGCAGCGGCCTGTGGCCAACCGATGCCAAGGTGCGGGCCATGGTGGGGGAGATCCTGGAGGCCAGGGCTGCTGGAAGGGGTCGCCGTGGGCCGCTTTAGGTTACCCCAAAATCTCGATCCCAACTCCTTGACCGCCAAGAGGTTACGCAGCACTTTTGAGGCTCGTATCAAATCCGGCGGGGGTGGTGTCCGAGACCATGCCCGTTCGCCGAACAAGCCAAAGACCCCCCTGCAATCCGCCCTAAGTCGTTGGGACTCAGCGATTAAGGACACCGATAAGCACTCTAATACGTGCCGTAGCTGCCGAAAGAGGCGACTAAGCAAGGCCAGGGCCGTATCTACCGGCCAAGAACCGTACCGGCTGTGTGGCCGGGCCCTGGCCCTGTGGAACGCCGAGACGTCCGCATGGCGGGCGTACATACGACTGGGTGGCGGGATTCCGACGAGGTAGATATGCTGCACAACAAGGCAAGGCGCATGAGGTCCATGGCCCGCCCGTCCGTCCAGGAGGACGGGACCGTGGACGTGGACGCCATTTCCTACACACAGATCGCCATGTGGCTCAGGTGCGGGGAGCAGTACCGGCAGCGGTACGTGCTGGGCAAGAAGGAGCCGCCCGCCGTGGCCATGGCCGAGGGGATCGCGCAGCACGCGGCCATGGAGGCGGACAACCGGGAGAAGCTGGACCACGGCAAGACCCTGCCGACCAGCCAGCTTACGGCGATCTTCGCCGGTCATTTCGACAAGACCATAACGGAGTTTGAGGAGGCGTGCGACAGCCTCAAGACCACGCTGGACTGGGGCGGGGAGGACCGGGACGCCATCCTCCTGCGCGGCAAGAAGCACCTGGACAAGTTCGCCGCCGAGGTGACGGCGAAGATCGAGCCCGAGAGCGCCGAGGAGCCGTTCATCCGGGAGGTACCGGCCGGGGAGCACGGGGAGTCGTTCCGGCTTGCCGGGCAGGTGGACTTCACCACCAAGTCGCTGGTGGGGGACTACAAGGTCTCCTCCCGGGCCAAGAGCGACCGGGACATCAGGGAGGACTTGCAGTTGACGCTCTACTCCTGGGTCCGCAAGAAGCACCGGGTGCAGTTCGTTAACTTTGTGAAGGCGAAAGACCCATGGATTCAACTGATAGACCACGAGCGGACGCCGAACGACTGGGCCTGGTCCCTGGAGGTGGTGAGCCGCGTGGTGAAGTCCATCCGGGCTGGCCACTTCCCGCTGGTCAACACGACGCAGTACATCGTCCCGCCGTGGTGGTGTTCGGCGGATCGGTGCGGGTACTGGGCGGATTGCAAGGGCAAGTACGAGAATAGGTGAGCCATGGCGGTGAGCGAACTGGTCCAGGGCTTGTCCCAGGACTTCCAGCGGTGGGGGTTGGAGGCTGCTACCCGCGTGGCCTACGGGGTTGGCCAGTGGGGGATTCCTGAGGACAACGTTTGGATTGGCCAGACTGCCGATGGACGAATTGCCGGTTGACCTATCGCGTACGCTGCTGGCCGGATGCCAGGTCAGGATTTTGACGACATTCCCATGGATACAATCCGCTATTCGTACATGCAGGTTGATGGTCCTATGGCAGGTCATGTCGTTTCCCTGCCTGAAGGAACTACGGCCAAGGACGTTCTGGCCGCCGCGAGGTTGGCTATCCGCAGGTTGAAGAGATCCTCCTAGAAGCGTGGGGGGGCCGTAAACGAGCCCCTTAGAACAGTAGGCACCCACGCTTCTAGGGGGATTGCTGAGGAATTCACTCTTTAGGAGGATGGGCTAGTGCAAGATAACCAAGCAGCGGACAAGGCCCTCGACCTACTTAGAGACTTGGCGGGGGTGGTTGGAGGAACAGCAGAGAAACTCTGGCCGATGGCTGTGGAAGCGACGTGGGCTCGTGGCGTTACCCACCTTGTTTGTGGGACGGCAGGGGCATTGGTCTCCATTGGGGTAGTGTGCTTGGTATTCCGGCTGACGAGGAACCTGCATTCTGATGACAAGACAACGGCAAGGGCCGCATTCTTTTTCACTGGCCTTATTGGAGGCATCATTTCTTGTATAACGGGGCTTTCAATGGGGCTTCCTATGGTGTTGGCCCCCCAAGGTATGACGATCTTCAATCTTCTTGGACGCTAAGCTGGGGGAGTACTGTGAGGCGGAGGCGTGACCTATAATGACACACAAGTCCACCTGGAAGGCCGCCGAGAGGAAGGTCGCCAGGATCTTCAGGACCTCCCGCAGGCCATACTCGGGCGCGGCCGACAGCTACGGCAAGGACGACATCATCCACGACAAGGCGTTCGTGGAGGTGAGGCTCCGCAAGTCGTTCCAGCCTGTTCGGTGGTGGCGCAAGGAAGTGGAGCCGGAGGCGAAAGAGGCCGGAAAGCTGCCGGTGCTGGTCCTGTTCCAGAAGGGGGACGGGCAGCCGTTCGTCCTGTGCCCGCTGGATGCCGACTATCTGCGCAATCTGTGGGAGTTGATCGGCACGCCGGACGTTATCCTAGCGAAGGACGACGAATCCTGCGGTTAGGGAGGAGACATGAGCAAGCGCGAGTTGGTGGAGGTCCTGGCGAGGTCGTTCAAGTCGTGGCGCTTGGGTGCCGCCAAGCGGGTGGTCAGTGGGGTCCTCAAGTGGGGGATTCCCCGCAACCTCGGTGAGTGGATCGGCTTGAACGTCAAGAGACGTATGTCCGGTTGACCCATCATGTACGCCGCTGGCTGGACGCCGGTTCAGGACTCCAATGACTTCCCTGACGACATTGACCGTTACCGCTATAGCTGGGATGGGTGGGGGAACCGCGCTGGCCTGCCTGGAGGAACTACGGCCAAGGACGTGCTGACCGCCGCACGGCGGGCCGTTCGCCGGTTGAAGGAGAAGAGGAGCTGACCAATGGCCATCGAGGAAAAGAACTGGCTTCCGTGGGACAGGTACTTCCCGGACCAGGAACTCACGGACGCGGAGAAGGACGCCGGGTATGTTAACCTGAATACCCTGGGGTTTTCCGTCGGCCTGCTTGCGTTGTCTCACCTTGCCGATATGGCCCGGGCACAGGAGAGCGGCGGGGGCGTGGAGTCTGGCGGCATACTGACCGGGTACTCCACGGCCGGACTCATGGAGGCCATGGTGCGCTACGGATCGACCGCGGTCGAGCGCACCCTGGGCCGGGATGAAGCCATCCGCTGGTGGAAAATGTGCGTGTTCGACAAGTTGGTCCGCGTTTTGGGTGAAAAGTACCCGGAGGTGGCCAGTCTTCATGTCTGGAAAGACAAATCTCCTGGCGGACCCGGCGTGTCGGAAGTGCCCGCTCCACAAGACGGCGGGGACGGTTTGCATCCCAAGCCGGGGAGATAAGCGCCCCCGCATCCTGTTCGTCGGCCAGGCCCCGGGGGCGCTCGAGGACGAGACGGGCAAGTGCTTCGTCGGTCCGGCCGGACAGTTGCTCACCCGGGCCATCCGCAAGTACGTCACCGTCCCGTACCGCCTGACGAACGCCGTCAAGTGCTTCCCTCCCGGGGACCGCAAGCCCAAGGCGGTGGAGCTGGGGTCGTGCCGGTCCTACCTGGACGCCGAGGTCCTGCACTACCGGCCGGACATCATCGTGGCCGTCGGGGACGTGCCCCTTCGTCACCTTACCGGCAAGACCGGGATCACGTCCTGGTCTGGCCGCGTGGCCGGTACCCTCAAGTTCGAGTCGGGGGACACCGAGTCGGGCGTGCCCCCCTACGAGCCCCGGGTGTTCGCGCTGATCCATCCCGCCTTCGTGCTCCGGGCCCCCGGCAACCTACCCAAGTTCGAGGCCGGGATGCGGGAACTGAACAGGCTGGCCGTGGGCGGGCCAAGCGGCAACCAAGCGCCGGTCTCCGAGGTGGACCAGGAAGGCTTCTGCAACTTCTTCCTGGCTGCCGGACACGCCGGGAAAATCATCGCCTTCGACTACGAGACGAACGGACATCCGTGGTGGTCCGGCGGCAAGCTGCGGTGCGTGTCCCTGTCGGATGGGACGTCCGCCGTCTGGATGGACGTGGAAAAGCACGGCAAGGCCGCGCTCCAAGCCCTGTTGCTGTTCCTGGACAGCCTGTTCCCAAAGGCCGCCCACAACATTTCGTTCGAGACCAACTGGTCCCGGGCGTTGTTCAGCCGGGAGCCCCGGCGTCTCAAGTGGGATACGATGCTCCTCCACTACCTGTGGAACGAAAACTCCCACCACAACCTGGAATCGGTGGCCGGGGAGGTGTTGGGCGCGTCCCCCTGGGACATCCACCTGGAAATGAAGGGCCGCAAGTGGACGTGGGATACGGTCCCCATGGAGGTCTTAGGTCCGTACAACGCCATGGACTCCTACTGGACGGCGAGGCTTGCGGGCGTCCTGCCTGAGAGGCTGTCTCCCAACCACTTGAAACTGTACAGGCGGCACATCATCAAGCAGGCCCGGGTATGCGCCCGCATGGAGTGGAACGGAATCCGCCTGGACCCCACCTGGGCCGAATGTGCGGACAAGTACCATGAGAAGGCGATGTCGGCCATCGAGTCCGAGATCCGCGCCCATCCCAAGGTCACGGCCGTTCAGAAGAAACTGAAAGACGTCACGTTCAACCTGCGATCCGCCTACCACATGAGGGCGCTGGTGTACGATCACCTGCGGATGCCCGTGTTCGAGCGCACCCCCGGGGGCTTGCCGTCCACGGCCGAGGAGGTACTGGACCGCCTCAAGGGCCGGTCCCCGCTTCTCGGCCGCATCATGGCGTGGCGGGAGACCGAGACCGTGCGCCGCAGGTACTTGCAGAAGTTCCCCGCCTACGCGCATACGGACGGCATCGTGCGCCCCGGGTACAACCCGGCCCGGATCGTCCCCGGCCGGATCGCCGTGACGGACCCGCCGATGCAGACTCTCCCCACGTCCGCCGTCGTCCGGGGCATGGTCGTCTCGCGGTGGACCGGCGGCAAGATCCTGTCCGCCGACTACAAGCAGCTTGAGATCCGGCTGGTGGCCAACGAGTCCGGCGACGGCAAGTTGATCCGTTCCATAGCGGTTGGGGAGGACCAGCACGACAAGACCGCAAGTGAAATCTTCGGTGGCAAGTTCACCAAGGATGATCGGCTGATCGCCAAGCGCATCAACTTCGGCATCGTCTACGGAATATCGCCATACAGCCTGGCCGCCCAGTTCAACATGACGGTGGACCGGGCCGAGGACATCTTCCGCCGGTTCCGAAAGGCCCGTCCGATGATTTTCCAGTGGATGGCCCGACAGCACGCCTTCATCGAGAAGCACGGATACATCAAGTCCCGGTTCGGCCGCAAGCGTCGGCTCCCTGAGATCCGCCACGCGGACGAGAAGCTGAAGGCCCGAATCTTCCGCCAGGCCGGGAACTTCCCCATCCAGTCCGCCGGGGCGGACATCACCAACCTGGCCATGATCCTGGTGGACCGGGAGCTGCGCAGGAGAAAGCTGAAGTCCCTGCTCGTCCTGCAAGTCCACGACTCCCTGCTGGTGGACCTGCACCCGGACGAGGTTAACGTGGTGCCCGATCTCGTCGTTAACCTTATGACCAAACAAGTTCAACGGCTCTGTCCCTGGATGCGCGTGAAGCTGGAAGTGGACGTGTCCGTGGAGGACCGATGGGGAGGCGCGACGAATGTGGGCGAGGCGGCTGCTTGACGCGGAGGCGTTCCCCATCGACATCGAGGGCCGGGACAAGGAACCGGCCAGGTGCCGGTGGTGCAAGAAGCAGCAGTACGGGTTCGTCCGGCTGTTCCTCGTGACACACTTGATGAGGGCCGAATACGTGGAGTGTACAAGATGTCGTCAGCGGTTGGGCAAGGAGGTCGTCGAGTGAGGATCAAGTATTCCGTAGGGCGCACCGTGAACATCGGGAATTTCGAGTCGCTGAGGTTCGATGTCGGCGCGGAACGCACGCCGGACGCGGGCCAGGACCCGCTGGATGTCTACGACGAACTCAAGCGGTGGTGTGATACCAGGATGGACGTGTTGACGGCTCCGTTTGACGGCGGGGCCAAGAAGAACAGAAAGAAAGGAGCGAAGTGATGGGACTGGACCTGGACAAGATCCGCAAGCGTCAGGCCGACGACCGCGCCCGCCGGGGCGGACGGTTCAAGCTGGCCGACGGCAAGAACCGCATCCGCATCCTCAAGTTCAAGCACAAGGTCACCAAGGAGGACGTGGCGGCCAAGCTGTACGAGAAGGGCGAACTGGGGACCGTGGTCGAGGAGATCGACCGCCCTATCAGCATCCACTGGACCGGCAAGAACAACTCCCCGGTCCTGTCCACGCCGAAGCTGGTGGCCGAGTACGAGAAGTACGCCCAGTCCGGCAAGGCCAAGGACCTGGCGTACGCCAACAAGATCGGCCCCCGGTCGGTGTCGCTGGTGAACCTCGTGGACACGAACGAGCGCCCGTACCGCGTCCGACAGACCATGCTGCCCAAGTCCGTCATCGACGACGTGTGGGCGAAGGTGCTTGATGAGGACTACGGCGAGGGCGTCCTCGGTGTCAGGGGCCGGGACTTCACGGTAGTCAAGAACCCCAAGGCCAAGGCCCCCAAGGACTACTACAAGACGGACGTCCGGGACAAGGACGCCTGCGCGGCCCTGCCCGCCAAACTGGAGAAGGACGTCGCGGACCTGTACCGTCAGGACGTCCTGGTCAAGGTGGGGCTGGTCCCCAAGGACGGGGGCGACGACTCCGGGGAGGAGGAGTAGCATGGACAAACTGCACGCCCTCGGGGATCAGGTCATCATCGAGCCGGACGCCGGGGAGAAGGAGTCCCCCGGCGGCATCCTGATCCCGGAGTCGGCACAGAAGCGCGGCGGCAAGCCGCTGCGGGGCCGTATCGTGGCCGTGGGGCCGGGCAAGCGCCACACGGACGGCAGGGTGTACCCAGTGTCCGTACGGGTGGGGTGGTCGGTCATCTACTCCAAGTACGATGGCTACGAGTTCACCCACGAGCGCAAGGACTACAAGGTCGTGCCGGAGTCGGGGGTCCTGGTGGTCGTCGAAGAGACCAGGTGATGTCCGCCGGGCCGGGCTACTGCTGGCGGCCACGCCGCCCCGTAGCCCGGCCCACTTCCAGGAGGTGGCCCGTGAACGACGAGCAAGCCCGGATGGCCCGGTTCATCATCTACGCCTTCATTCTCGGGTTCGGCGTCCTGTTCATGACGCTGTTCCTGCACGCGGCGTACCGGACGCTGATGTTGTATACGTGAGGTGAACCATGCCCTACATCAAGCCGCAGGATCGCACGGAGGGAGCGCGTCTGCACCCCTGCAACATTGGTGCGCTGAACTACGCCATTACCACGCTGATCGACGACTACCTTTCCTCCAAGGGCCTGCAGTACAGCGAGGTGAACGCCGTCATCGGGGCCCTGGAGTGCGCCAAGCTGGAACTTTACCGCAGGGTCGCGGCTCCCTACGAGGACCACAAGATCTATGAAAACGGCGACGTCTATTCGCCTGGAAACCTCGTATGACTTCGACGTTCCCTTCCAGCGCAACCTACTGGCGGCGGCCTGGAACGACCGGGACTTCCTCGCCAAGGCCGAGGAGTGCCTGCGGCCCGACTACTTCACGGACGAGGTGCTGGCGGGAGTAGCCCGCGCCCTGCTCCACCTGTGGTCGGCCCACCGGACGCTGCCGGACCTGCCCGCCGTCCTTGAGCGGGTCCGCGAGGAGGTCGCCCCCGGCCGCAAGTACGGCGAGTATGAGAAGGAAGTCAAGCGCGTATGGAGCCAGCGTGGAACCAACACCGAATACTACCGCGAGCGGGCCGTTGAGTTCGCCAGACGACAGGCTGTCGCGGATGCTGTACTCGCTGCTGACGGCCTCATGGCTGACGGGAAACTTGACTCGATTGAGCCTCTCCTTCGCCGGGCTCTCGCCACCGGGGGTGGGCTCGCTGGCCAGTCGTACAATCACCTTGAGGAAGCTGATGCCCGGCTTGCGCTGTACGTTCAGCGCGACGGCGCACGATCCCGAGACGAACGGCGAGTACCTTGCGGAATTGGTCCTATTGATGCCGCCACGCAGGGCGGCCTCGGAAAGGGGGAACTCGGATGCGTCGTAGGGCTGGCCGGAAAGGGCAAGACTACGTGTCTTATCAACCACGGGGCGAACGTCCTGATGGGGGGTCGGAACGTCCTGCACGTCACCCTGGAGAACTCCCTGGAGGTGACGGCGGCGCGGTACGACGCCCGGCTGTTCGGCCGGTCGATGGCCAGGATCAAGAAGTTCCCGGCCAAGTTCCAGAAGCACATGGCGAAGCTGCGGGAGGATTTGACTTCCCGGCTGCTGATACGCTACTACCCGACTGGGATGCTTACGGCTTCGACCTTGGAGGTGGAGATTGAGCGGGCTTCACCTAGGCCGGACGTGGTGTTCGTGGACTATGCGGCCCTCATGCGAACAGCGGGTGCTGCTGGAGGTCGTGATGGGCTGCGGTTCGAACTGGCTGATACGTTTCGGGATCTACGCCGGGTCAGCGGCATTACGTCTGCACCTATATGGACGGCACATCAGGCGAACCGCCCGGGGGTGGGCGCTGAAAAGCTCGGTATGGTACATCTGTCCGAGTGTTTCGAGATTGCTGGCATCGTTGATGTGGGCCTTTCGATAAACTGGGACGACGACAAGCCCGCCGAGGTGTCGATGTATGTCTGGAAGAACCGGCTGGGTAAGGGCGATTTCGAGGTTCCCTGTTCTGTCAACTGGGAGACCAGCATCATTTCCTCTTACAGCGACGAGGTGTAGATGAGCGATCAAGACACTGCTGGGAATTACCAGGAACTCCCCGTGCCTTCCGATTTGCCTCTCCCCCCAGGGGACCCCGTTGACAACCCAATGACTCCACTGGACCCTTATCTTTTCCGGGACCAATACACCCCAGTGGTAGGAGTCCCCGAGGAGTCCACCGTCGTCATCCGGCACAAGCCGGACGGCGGCTACAAGCTGGACCAGGACAAGCAGCGGTGGGACTTGCTGCCCATCCGCCCCATGCGGAAGGTCGTGGACGTGTACACCCGGGGCTCCAAGAAGTACGCGGATCGCAACTGGGAAAACGGCATGAAGTGGAGCCGGGTGTACGGGGCGCTGCTCCGGCACGTCACCGCCTTCTGGAACGGCGAGAGCATCGACGAGGAAGGTGGCCAGCACCACTTGGCCAGCGTCGTATTCTCAGCCCTGGCCCTCATGCAGTACGAGGAGGACTTCCCCGACCTGGACGACAGGCCAAGGAAGCCGGGGGTGAAGTGATGGACGAGGCATACAGCCCGCTCAAGGTGTACATCGCCAGCCGGTTCCCCGACCGGGACGACTGTCTGTACCTTAAGGGGCAACTGGAAGCCCGAGGCTATCAAGTCACCTCGACGTGGCTCACCCCGGCGGACGGCAACTCCGCGAACATGGCGACCCTGCGCGGCAAGCACGTTGAGTGCCGACAGCGGGCTATCAAGGACATCGAGGACATCAAGGCGGCCGATGTCGTCGTCCTGATGTCGCCCAAGAAGGCCCACAGGAACGGCACAGGCGGGCGTCACGTCGAGTGCGGCATCTCCATCGCCCTGGGCAAGCCCATCATCCTCGTTGGGGAGCGGGAGAACGTGTTCCACTATCACCCCCTGGTGCGGGTCGTCGGGGACGAAATGGGCGTATACGGGGCGCTAGGAGCTTGAGCCTGTCCCTGCTGTCGGCCCTCACGTCCAAGCTCGGGGAGTACGACTCCAACCCTGTCCGAGACGACGGGGAGTACGAGTTCGTATGTCCCAGGTGCCCCAAGCAGGACGGCAAGCGCAAGCTGGGGGTCAACGTCTCCCGCAAGGTGTTCAACTGCTTCCGGTGCGGGTGGCGCGGGCGGCTGGTCGATCTCTTGCGGGCCCTGGGTATCAACCCGCTTTCCCTCGGCCCCGACCTGGGCATACGCCCGGTGGCCGCCTCGGACACCTACGGCCCGAAGGTGCGGCCGGACCAGATTCCCGGCTATACCCCTCTGCCGGAGCCGGACCAGCCCATGAGCCGGATAGAGCAGGTGGCGTACGACTACTGCCGGGAGCGCGGCCTGGACGACGTGGGCGAGGTCACGTCCCTTCGCCTGGGAACGTCCACGGAGAAGGACCTTGCCGGGCGGCTGGTGATCCCGGTGTTCGAGGACGGCCGCATGGCGGGGTACTTCGCCCGGTCCCTGTTCGACTACCTTGAACCCAAGGACAAGGTTGGGCCGGAGTACCTGGGCTGGGCCCCCAAGGGAGAGTTGGCGTACGGCCTGGACCTGATGCGGCCCGGCCACGTCCTCGTCCTGGTCGAGGGGTTTTGGGATTGGGTGCGGGTGCGGAAGGTATCGCGGTCCCTGGATTCGTTGGCGCTGCTTGGGTCCAACCTCGGGCCCGTGGCGGCGGGCAAGATCCTGGCCCGGCGGCCCGGCCGCATCGTCGTCATGCTGGACGGCGACGAGGCTGGGGAGCGCGGCACCCGCAAGATCGTGTCTGAGCTGCTGGTCCACCGGAAGTTCGCCTCCGTCCACGTCGCCCGTCCCCCAGTGGGCAAGGACCCCGACGAGTTGACGGCGGGCACGATCCTCGCCCTGGTGAACGAGGCCATACCCGCCGTCAACTGGCTTATCAAGCACGGGCGGTAGGTTCGCTGAACAGGTGGGCCGGGAACCTGAATCGGAAGGGCTTGGTGGGGAAATCCATGCCGACGTCCGTGATAGCCTAGGTTTGGATCTTGACCATACGTTTCGGCCAGGGATAGTTCAGGAGACCCTCTTCTCCATACACCATTGCGGACTTGACCTGAACACTGTGGCACTTGACTCCTGCGTCCAGCAGGGCTAGGGCCACAGGTCACTGCTCGGTGTTTCTCAACTGGGACCGTCCCCTCTTCAAGTGATCCTCGGTCACCGGGACGTAACGGTACTTCATGGCTGCCTCCTTTCCTAGACGGTAGCTCCAACCAACCCCTTGCACGTCGTCCTCGTATGCAACTGGGACGATACCGCCCCCCCGCTCACCGGCTGCTGGATTGTCTGCTGACAGTGGAGGCACGTCCAGCCCGTGCCGCTCCTCCACTCAGCCGGATACCGCAGGTCGGCCGCATCTGACACCCGGGATAGACGATTCGCCTCCCCTGACAAGGATGCCAGCGCCCTCCCGCGCTTGCGGGCGCGTTCCACCGCCCGGTTCCTTGGGCGGTCCCGTTCGACACGTTTCAAGTAGCTCATTAGTCCTCCTACGTGGACTTTAGCAGTCGGATCAGGCGGGCGGCCATTTTGTCCCACGCCGCCGCCTCCGCCGCCACCCACGCCGCCGCCCCAGCCGCCCTCGCCGCCGCCGCCGCCGCCGCCGCCGCCGCCGCCCATTCTTCGTTCGTAACCTTCGCGGTACGCGCCCGACAATGGAGCCCGGCGACCCGCTCTATCGCTTCCTTGATGTCGGCCCGCTCTTGCACCCCCTGGATGGGGAGGAGATCCTCCCGCAGCGTCTCGGCCGCCCACTGATGCCAAACCCGGTCCAGATCCGCGCCCGGCTTGATGGAGGATAGGAACAGGGCGGGCCACACCTTAGCCTTAGCCGGTTCAAGTCCTTCGAAGATGGCATCCTCCAGATAGGCCAGTTCCACCGGGACACCCAACTCTACCGGGTAGCGTGAGTGGTCGTACGATTCCAACGTGCAACCTACCGCGCAGCCCCGCCTAGACTCCGTGTCCCAACCCGTTCCCTGGATCAACCTATCCGCCCGGGCGTGGGCCCGGACGCGCCGCAGGTACTTCGCCTTGATCTTTGGGTCGCCGTGGTATGCCAGCATATTGGCCTCCTTCAGTACGTTAACGCGCCAGCCCGCGAATAGTTGCCTCGATTGTCGCCCACCGCCGGGAAATCTGCGGGGCGGTCACTCCCAGCTTCTCCGCGATGTCGCACTGTCGGTACCCTTTCCGGGCCCATGCCAGCACTTCCCGATCCTTCGGCCCCAGCCGGGCGCTAACCTCGTCCAGGAAGATACGGGCCGTCTCGTCCCGCCCCGGGGCGTGAAGGGACCGTGCCTCGTTGATCGGCCGTTCCCCGTCCGCCAACCTCTTGGTGCGCCGGATAGCGTCCGTAGACACGTTGACGAAGGCCCGGGACGCTATCTTGCGGAACTCGCCCCACGTCCTGCCTGGGTACTTCACGGACAGCCGCCATACCAGGGTTGTCATGTCCGCTACGGCCGCCTCAACGTCCCCGGGGCGCATCCGTCGGGCGACGTGGTACATGAGCGGGCGCAGACGGACTACCGCCTCCTCGAGGTTCACTCCTCCCGCTCCGTCCGTGGCGCCCACCGTGGAGTATGCCCGTAGTGCCGCTCCCGGTCGAGCATCCGAAGGATGTCCTGAAGCTCCCGCGCCAGTTTGCGCGACGGCAGCGGGACTCCCATCCGCCGATAGGCTCGGCGGTGCCTCATGAGTGTTTGCCACTTTGACCCCCGTTTCCTAATCGGGAAACTGATACCATGACTACAGGCGCTACACCGCACGGGCCTACGCCCGGCAATCGCAAAGATCGGAGAAGTACACCGGGTCGAACAGGCTCCCCACTTGGCGGTCCCGCCACGGGTCCCCGGGGCGGTGGAGCCCTTCCTGGGACAGCCGTATTTCCGCCCCGGTTGGAAGCGCATCGAAAAACGTCCCGTGAACGTGCCAACAAGCGGCGGATGTCCGCCTGCGCTCTCCGCTCTTGACGCGGTGTAATCCGTGCTGCGCTCCCGGGCCGCGACGGTCCAGGACTCGCAGGCGGACATTGTGCTTCTCGCTCCCGCCCCTTGTGTAACCGGCGGGGCGACAGAACAAGAATTGCACGTTGCCGCCGTAGTGTTCGTTGACGATGTTCAGGGCGGCCTGAAGGTCTTCATACGACGCGTTGCGAACCAGCATGGCTATCCCCTTAAAGGGTGAATTCCTCCGCTTCCCCGCGTGTCAGGAAGAAATGAATCCCGCCCGCGCACTCGATCCACTTATCTGGTTCCCACTTGTGGGCCTTGACCATTTCCCCGGCCCGGTAGGCTGTTACCGCGTCCCGCAGGCTATACCCAACATCCGCCCCGATAACGTCCAGGACGCGGACATGAGACGCTCGGCACTTTCGCCCCGTTGCGTTGGAGCGGGCCGCGTCGGCCGGGATTTCCAGTTTGACGATGACTTCTTTCTCGCCGCCCGGTTCCGCCTTACACTTTTTCCAACCGATGAAGGCCCCCTCCGGGGGCGTGATTTCAGTGGCTGGGAGGTCCGCCCCCTGGAGGTTCGCCCCCCGGAGGTTCGCCCCCCGGAGGTTCGCCCCCTGGAGGTCCGCCCCCTGGAGGTCCGCCCTCTGGAGGTACGCCCACTGGAGGTTCGCCCCCCGGAGGTCCGCCCTCTGGAGGTCCGCCCCCCGGAGGTCCGCCCCCTGGAGGTCCGCCCCCTGGAGGTCCGCCCCCTGGAGGTTCGCCCTCTGGAGGTCCGCCCCCCGGAGGTTCGCCCCATGGAGGTTCGCCCTCTGGAGGTACGCCCCCCGGAGGTTCGCCCCCCGGAGGTCCGCCCCGCCTGCTACTGCGGTGGCCACGGATTCCCACTCCCCGATTGTCGAGCCGTCCAAGCGCTTGATCAGCATATATCCTCCGCTTCCCTAGTGTTATCTGTGACAGTATCCCGCCTCGATCAACCGAACGGCCATCCGGCCATAGCTTCCCTGTAGCGTCCAGGCGAGCCCAGTGTCGATCAAATGCTGGAACAGCCGGACGATTTCCGCTTCGTCTAGCTCTCCCTGCTCATACCGGATGATTGCGTCCACGTCATCGTATTGTGTGTTCTTCATGGACTGTCCTCCGCAATTACCATGCCATACGAATCCTCGATTTCCACGCGGGATTCCATGTTCGACCCGACAAATTTCGTCATTGTGACGGGAATTGTCAACAATTTGTGTCACCTATCCCCATATGAATCCCGTATCCGGCCGGAACGTCGCCCGGTACGGCGAGTACCTGCGTCCGCCCCCGTCCCGTCGATTGCAGGGACCGCATAGCGGCCGTAGGTTCCCGGCCTTCCAGTCCCGGATGTACCGCGTCATCCTGGACCAGCGCGAGAGCCGGGCCGGATCATAGTCCCGGCCGTTCGGATGATCGAATTGCAAGTCCTTGCGCGTCTTGCACTCGGCGCACCGTCCGCCCATAACGCGGAACAGCTCTTTACGCTTGGCCTTAGCCCAACGTACCAACCGGGCGGATTTGGATTCCTGCACGTTGCTCTCCCTAATCCGTAGTGCCGAATTCCGGGCAATCGGGATACTCAGGCTCCGGCTCCCGGGGAACGTCAAGCTCGCAAGCGTAACAGATCCCCCGGTTATCCCGGTAGCATCCGCCGCACAAGTACACGTCGGCGTCGTGCCGGTCCATGTAGGCGCAAGAGAAGCTTGCGCCGGAACAGCCGCAGTTTACACAAGCGTACATGGGTTGCTTCCTTCCTGATATAGTACCGCGTCTTGGTCGAATTCGTTGCGAAGGCAGGCTGCCAGATCCCCGACGGCTTCCCCGCTCACTTCGATGATCCAGGTTTCCTCCCGCCTGCCTTGCCAGTACCCGATAGCGGGAATCAACGTGAATCCAAGGACACCGTAGTTAGCAAGGGCCCGGGCGAGAGCACCTTCGGGGATGCGCGCCCCGTTCCTTGCATTGTCGCCACCTAGATAGATCCGGCTCATACCGCTAATCCTCGGGATGCGCCCCGGTCGGGGCGCATTGACGGGGACTAGCAAACCTTGGTGATTCGCCCGTCCCGGACCGTTACTTGAGCATACCACTTGCGGACCGTGGGCGACGGCCCAACGACGGGGTACGTCCCGTCGCCCCGGTACTCCGGGCCAAACAGGGACGTTTCCAGGAATACCCGGCCCGCGTCACGGCCGACGAATCCGCGGAGATCCTTCTTGGTGCGGGCACCGTAAACGGACATCATGGGTCTAACCTCCCCTCGCCACTATTGGCGCTATCAGTCTAGCAATCCCCTTGCCAACCGGAAACGCTCCGGCCGCCCAGGAATTGCAGTTTACCACGGCCGAAATTTGTCATAGCGCCACGAATTGTCAACAATCTGCGTAATCCGTCCGCCTCGACCGTTCAACGCTCCTTCGAACAGGCAAGCGTAATGCGGCCCCCAACGTAGGGCGATCAGTCGGAAGTAGACGGCCGCATAGTCCGGCCCGTGATGGGCGAACCGGGGCGCTAGTACGTGGGCTACTTCATGCAGTACCATTTTCTCGAATCGGGCCCACTTGGGTACCGTGATGTACCGACGTAGCGCACTACCCCCAGCCCTACGGCGGCCCCGGCCGTCCGCTACCGCTATGGGTCTATTCTGTCCTGGGAAGGCTCTCCGGAACGCAGGGGACGATTGCAGGGACCGCACAATTGTGCCTACCTGCACTTCCGTCCCGCTCGGGAAACGGCCGTTACCCGGAGACTAGGATACCCGTATCTCCATGCCGCATAGGGTAGCGGTGCGCTCGGTAGGTTGGAATCGTAGATGTCATTGTCCAGGAACGCTACGGCGTGGGCCGCTACCACGTAAACTGGACTGAGGAAAGCAAACATCAAGACACCGCGTCCGCTAAGGTTAGGGTCATCTGTAGATATGACAGTCCGTCCTAGTACGTCCTGGATTGCGTCCCCTACCTGTTGATTGTGGCGCTCCCATGCTCGATAGGCCCACGGCGTCAATTCGGCCACGGCACGGAACGGCCCCGGGTTAGATAGATCATAGTATCCATGCGGCCGTAGGGCACGGTCGTACTCCGCGAGCAGGGGTTCGGCGTCCGCAGGCTCGAATCCTTCCGCTTGCAGGATGGCGGCCAGTAGACATATCGGCCGCCCGTGCTGCTGTAGATGGGTCACCATAGCTGCTATCCTCCCGTGCCGTCGAACGTTTCCCATCCGGCGTCCGGATTGCCGTCCAGCGCCGCTATCACGCGGTTCGGGTCCAGGTAGGATAGGTCCCGTTCCTGGTCCCGGAGCGTATCGCCCGGGGCGCTAGTGGTCAGGCCCATGCGGGCACCTACACCTTCCGCCCGAACACATAGCGGACACTCCAGCAAGTCCTGTGCCGTGCCGGAACAGCCTAGATTCGCGGGAATCGCGGTTCCAAACTGGGAAGTGACAAAAACTGTCAACAATTTGCGGAAGGTGACAGGAATTGTCACGTGGAAACCGCGAAATTTGCGGAATTTGGGCTGGCATGGGGATTGCGGGAAGGTCAGGGTGGAAAGAATGGGGGATGGATGATGGAGGAAGCCATGTACACGGTCAGCAGCGTCAAGACTAGCGACACGCAGTACCCTACTCTCCGAGATGCGGCCCGGGCCGCTCTGCGCATCGACGCTGAGTATCAGTCCGCCTACGGCGTGCAGGTCGAGGGCCCGAGCGGACGGTCGCTCTCGACGGACGACCCATCAGACCTGCTCCGCCTCCACCTCGCGGCGGCCCGCGAGTAGCCCCCGCCCGGTCGGCCCCCTGCGGGGGGCCCTCCGGTTGTGGACTGTGACACCATAGGTCGCATACGACCTGTGACCTATCCTGTCACAAAGGCAGCTAGCCTGCCTGCCACAATGACAGGGACAATTTGTCCCGCCATAATGGCAGGCTGCCATTGTGGCAGGCGGTCGAGTACGGAGTCCGGATTTTGTTAGACGGCGGGGGGGTGGAGGGGGGTGATACCCACCACGGACTTCCCGCATATTTCACCCATACACCATGGCCCGGCCGTGCCCATGCCCAGCCGTACCCCAGCTCAGTCGCGCCGCCCATGCCCAGCCGTACCCCAGCTCAGTCGCGCCGCCCATGCCCAGCCGTACCCCGGTAGCTCCGGGGGTGTCCAATCCATAGCCGGGTCCCATCCTCGGAGTCCCGGCCAACCGCCTCGTCTACCCGCGTATACGCGTATATACCGGCCACTTTCGTAACTGGGTGGTGCCCTGGTACGTACCTGTTTGGACCCCAAATTGCCATCTGTAACCCACTGGCTATCAACAGGTTGCAGGGGTGTTTTTCAGGATTCCCAAAAGCGGCCCTTGGCGGGGCATCCTGGGGGAGGGCCTGATCACGCCCTGGCAAGGGGTGGATTTGGGGTCGGCCGGTTGGCCGGTGGGTGGGCTGGCAGGTTTGGGTGGATTAGGGGGTTGGTACGGCTTAGGGGGTGGCCTGGTTGGGTGGGCTGGTGGGTAGCTGGTGCGAGACTGGCTGGTACCCCGGTACCTGATCCAATGGCCGGGTCCTATCCCCGGAGTCCCATACCCGCCGGGCCCATGTATGGTTCCTGCTGTCCCACCGCAAGGAGACTACGTTTTATGAAGGGTCCGCGTAAGGCTGGGTAGGGTCTGCATAGACTCCCCTACAGACAGGATTCCGAAATTCCGACAATAGGGCTTGACTTTTGCTGGTGCAAAATGTTACACTCCTAACCGGAGCGACTGAGTGAGTGAGCGAGCGCCGGGAGGCGCGAGCGAACGAACCCAGCCGACAGGGAAGGGACGGATGGCCGGGGTCGGGGGATGGATTTATTCCTGCCGGTGATGGATTGTGTGTTTGGAACTGGCGGTTGGGTACGTTATCTTCATAGATTACGAGCGACGAGCGAAGCGAGGAGCGAGTACGACGAGGCGAAGCCGAGGAGTCACCCGGCAACCGGAATGGTCGAAATGGTCGAAATGGTCGGTATGGTTGAAATAGTCGTGGACCTGGGGTGAAAGCATCCCACCTCGCCCCTTGGGGGGCTCGGTGGGATGCTACCCGGTGGTGATAATTACTAATAGCCGGTAGGAAACCGTGGTGGAGGAACCGTGTATGAAGAAGGTGCTGAAGGTTCGTGTGGGGAAGTACCACATCCAGCAGGGCATCAGGTGTTCCCTGACCAAGTGCCCTGTAGCCCTCGCCATTAACTCCCTGCTGCCCTAGGGTCAAAGCGGGTGTGTGGCACCGGACAGCGTGGATATTGGGAGTTCCAGTGACTCCTGGTACAAGACGTTTTACTTGCCCCCGAAGGTGGTGGCCTTCATTTACGCCTTCGACACCGGCAAGCCTGTCAAGCCCTTCACGTTCAACCTGGTGGTGGAGTTGTGGGCGTAGGAGATCAACCCATGGATTCCTCGGCAACCGGCAACTGCCCCTACTGTTGCCATGCTCCCGAAGAGCACGCCAATTGGATGGGGTGCCGCTACCCCGTCGAGCGGGATGCCCTCGGATTCGTGAGGGAGGTTTGCGGGTGTGTCTGGACGGCCGGTCACGATGCCCAAGACAGGAGGACCGATGAACCCCATCCTTGACGTGTACCGCGACGACCGCCTGATCCGCCACAAGTGGTCTGACGTGGCCCAGGACGGTCGCCAGCTCCTCTGTCTCTACACCGCGCTCGTTTCGGACCCAGCGGCACGCCCCTCGTCTTGCCCCCCCAACGTCGCCCCCAGGTGGGTGGCCTATCTTCTGCCATGGATGGATGATGCTGGGAGCGTGGAGGCATGGCCCCGCGTAGTAGAGCGGGTCGCGGCCCTTGCTCCACACCTGCATCGCCTATGTCCGGCCGCCGAGTGGCGCACGATGGCTATCATCATCCGTGAGGGGGTGCGGTATCTACAAGACGGACGGACGTTGGAGACTTGGGACCGTGTGGCTACGCTATACGAGCGGCTGGGACGCGGAGAGGATGTCCCGAAGGGGGAGTTCAATGAGGCGGCTGGGTGGGCCAAGGAGTTTGAGTCAGAGGCTTGGAGTGCGGCCGAGGTGGTAGTAGAGGCAGCAGCGGAGGGGGCGGACCTCCTGGTGGATGTGGTACGTGCGTCAGTGGCCGACCGCCTGACTGCGGCGATCCTATCGGACTGGGAGGGTGAGTTGGGGGTATGACGAAGACGAAGACTAAGAAGAAGAAGCGGGCGCGGTGCCTGACGTGCCGCAGGAGAGCGGTGTGCTGCGGGTACTGCGGGTGGTGCCATTGACCATGAGTTTCGCGTGTGACCGATGCGGCTCTAAGGCGGTGTTCGTGTGTACCGTATGTCGCGCCCCGTTCTGCACGGTGCGGGGATGCCCGCAGGGCGACTCGCATCATCCGTGCCTTCCGTATCCGGAAGCGATTCCGGACGACGGAGCGCCGCTACACGATACTTAAGAACCGCGAGAGGTAAATAGTGCCTATGACTAAACACGTCGTCATGTTCTCCGGGGAGTCGGCTCGTGGGCGGCGGCGAAGCGCGTTGTCGAGAAGCACGGTGTTAAAGATGTAACCCTCCTCTTCGCGGACACGCACATGGAGGATGAAGACCTCTACCACGACTGGGGCGGGTGCGGGTGCGCCCTTTCGGGCTAGCTTGGCACAGAAAATGACCAGGAGACAACCCATGCCCAGGACCGGCGTACCGACAAACGGCGATTGGCGTTCCTCATCCACCGGCACCAAGCAGCATTACGGGCGCGGCCCCATGGCCGTATGTGGATCGCCGCGATTGTTCTTGGACCCGGTAGACACGTCCCGGTACAAGTGTGTCAGGTGCCTTCGCATCGTCAACGGCCGCAATCCGTTCGTCGTCGATAAGTCCGAGGAGGAGTAGGATGCCATACACAGGCTCGGTGTGCGACTGTTGTCGTCTGTGCGCCACCCACTGTCCCCGTGGGCCGGACTGTTTCGAGTTCGAGTCGCGCCGTTATGAGGATGGAGAGTGTGCAGACTGCTCCAGGCTCCCCAGCGAACCCGGACCCGCCGACCGAGTGTGAGTTCGGCCGGTGCGACCCGGCTCATCCGCTCCACTGCTGCCACTGGGCCGTTGGCGAGCAGATACCCGCCGGACGCCGGGGACAATTCCTGTGCAGTTGGCGGTGCATCGTCTGTGAGTTGACGTCCAAGTCTGCTGTTCTGGTGTTCCTTCGCGGCGGCGTCCGGCGTTAACCTTTCGGAGGATTGCGCTATGAGTTCCTGGACGTCCTACCCGAAAATCTACAACCTCGGCCACCCGGCTATTGCCGACCTGTTTGCCGACCCGGTGATCGTGGAGGAGAAGGTGGACGGCAGCCAGTTCTCCTTCGGCATGATCTTCGATGCCCAGGAGAACGTCCACCGGCTTCGCGTCCGGTCTAGGGGAGCCGAGTTGAACATCGAGGCTCCCGACAAGATGTTCGCCGCCGGGGTCGCGGTGGCCCAGGAGCTTGCCCCGATACTTGCCCCGGGGTGGACCTATCGCTGTGAATACCTGGCGAAGCCCAAGCACAACACGCTGGCCTATGATCGCATCCCGGCGAAGCACCTGATACTGTTCGACGTGGCGACCGGGCCGGAGGAGTACCTGTCCCGCCGGGGGAAGGAGGAGGCGGCGGCCTCCCTCGGGCTGGAAGTGGTGCCGCTCATCTTCGATGATTCTGTGGACGGCTTTGACGTATTCCGCAGCTTCCTTGGTCGGACCAGCATCCTCGGCGGGCAGAAGATCGAGGGCGTCGTCGTCAAGAACTATGTCCGGTTCGGCCGGGACGCGAAGCCGCTCATGGGCAAGTTCGTCTCCGAGTCATTCCGGGAGGCCCACGGCGCGGACTGGAAGGAACGGCATCCTGGCTACAAGGACATCGTGCAGCGGATCGTCGAGAAGTACCGGACGCCCGCCCGGTGGATGAAGGCTGTCCAGCACCTCCGCGAGGCCGGGGCGCTGTTGGACGACCCGAAGGACATAGGCAACCTGTTCCGCGAGGTTCACCGGGACTTCGATGAGGAGTGCCGGGAGGCGGCCACGGCCACCCTGTACGGCTGGGCCGAGGCCAACATCAAGCGCGGGGTGACGGCCGGGTTGGCCGAGTGGTACAAGGACGAACTTCTCAAGAAGCAGTTTTCTGTTTACGTTCCTGTAGATGAAGAATGATGCCACTATGGATCGTCACGGACAAGTCTGACCAGCGGCCACGGAAATTGGCTGACAGGCACTATACCCGCCAGTCTGTAGGCCATCCCATGTGGACCCGACCTGGCTACAACCAGATCCTATACGCCGAGCATCCCAACGGCAAGGCGGCGTGCTTCTGCTGGTGGCGGCCGAAGTGGGAGTCCGGCATTAAGGGGACAGAGCGCAAGGACGGCCTGCGTTGTATTGAGTGTGCCCTCTTTAGAAATGAGACTCCTTGGCTATCATCCGAGTTGATCTCAGCGGCGGTCCAGGCCGTGATGTTGTGGGAACATGCCTGGGATGTTGAATGGCCGGATGGCCTAATTACCGGGATTGGCAGCAGACAGACATCTGCTGGTAGATCCAAGTTCCATAAGCCGGGTCACTGTTTCCGCAAGGCTGGGTTTGTAGCGTTCGAGAAGAATGTCGGGCGGGCCGACGTGTGGCTGAAGATCCCGAGAGAGTCCTTGCCCGGGGGCTGTGTACGCACCAACCCTAAGCAGTTTTCTGTTGACATTCCGGTGTCTGACAGTACATAATCCTTACATGGGAAAGCCTGGCCGTCCCCGAACGAGAGTTCCTCCCCCCGACCCCTGCAAACTGGACATCGACCCCGACTGGCTCGACTGGTTCAAGCTGGAATGTCCCAGGAAGCGCGAGTTCCTTCTCAGGTTCGAGGCGTGCGGGTCGGCCAAGACCGCCTGCCGGTTGACCAAGATCCGGCCCTCCGAATTGGACAAGTGGCTCAACGACAAGGACGAGTCCGGCCAGTTGACCCGGGACGCCGAGACCATGCGCATGGCCATGGACATGGCCCTCGAGCACCGCGTCCAGGTGCTTGAGAACGAGGCCCGCCGCCGGGCCTTCATGGGCTCCGACCTGCTGCTCATTTTCCTGCTCAAAGCGGCCAGGCCCAACGTGTACCAGGACAATATGCGGCTGGTCCATGCGGGCACCGATCCCCTGACCGGCCAGCCCCGGAACCAGTTGAACATCCAGGTCAACAACATGGCTCCCGCGCCGCTGGCGATTCACGAGCCAGAGCAGCTCGAGCGGGTAATGGAATTGGCCAGACGATACAATCTTGTAGACAGGCTGTTCCCGAAGGTCAAAGATGGCGAAGTTGCCGCAGATCCAGTTGGCGCAGAACCTGTTGACGGCTCTGACGCCGAAGTGGACGAGGTACATCCCGATAACACCGCACCCGAAGCAACATCTTTTGCTGTGTCTGGATAACGTTGAAGAGATTTTCTTCGGCGGCGCGGCCGGACCAGGAAAGAGTGCTGCCCTTCTCGCGTGTTGCCTTCAGTACGTGGACCAGCCCGATTACGCCGCGCTCATCGTGCGGCGCAACTATCCCGACCTGGTGCAGCCCGGCGGCCTGGTTGACATGAGCCACGATTGGCTGGACGGCACCGCCGCCAAGTGGAACGAGCAGTTCAAGAAGTGGCATTTCCCCGGCGGGGCCTGCCTGCAATTCGGCCACATGGACAACAAGACCGAGATCAAGCGGTACAAGGGTGGCCAGTACCAGACTATCTGCATCGACGAAATGACCGACTTCAACAAGACCGAGGCTATGTTCCTACACTCCAGGCTTCGTCGCCGCACCGGGTCCACGATCCCGCTCCGGTTCCGGGCCGCCTCGAACCCCGGGGGCACTGGGCACGAGTGGGTCAAGGCCCGGTACGTGGACTACGACGGCAGCGACCGCCTGTTCATCCCGGCCACACTGGACGACAACCCCTACATCGACCGGGCCGCCTACGTGCGGTCCCTGGACCGGCTGGACCCCATCACCCGGGAACGACTACTCAAGGGGGACTGGACCGTCACGGACGGTGGCCGGATCTTCGACCGTTCCTGGTTCGCCAACTTCTACGACGCCCGCCCGGAACTCGTGTCCGCTCGGGTGCGGGCGTGGGACCTTGCCGCCACGGTTCACGACGCCTCCAAGGAGACGGCTGGGGTGCTCATGTCCCGGACGGTCAAGGGACTGTGGGCGGTCGAGCACGTCGTCCACGGCAAGTGGCTGCCTGGCGACCGGGATCGTGTCATCCGCCAGACAGCCGAGACGGACGGTGAGTACACCTCGGTCGTGATCGAGGAGGAGCCGGGTTCCGGTGGAAAGGCTCAGAACGAGAACCTGATCCGTATGCTGGCTGGCTTCCGCGTGGAGTCCATCAAGGTCACGGGCGACAAGTTCGTGCGGGCCGGGGCCTTCGCCTCCCAGTGCCAGGCCGGTAACGTATTCCTGGTCCGGGGCCCGTGGAACGCGGCCTACATCGACCAGCTTCACGCGGCCGACCCTGAGAACGACGAGTTGCTGATTGACATGATGGACGCATCCAGCTTGGGATTCAACGCGCTGGTCCGCAAGCCGCTCAACCCGTACGCGGTGGAGACGCCGGAGCGCACCGCCAAGCGGTCCTTGGGCCTGGACCTGGACTGGGAACGGGCCGAGGAAGAGGAGGCTGCCGAGGCCGCTAAAGCGCGCAAGGTCAACCTGTACGAGAGGATGTTCGCGGACACTGGATCTTCTTTCAGGGAGTGGTTCCTGTGATCGTCAAGGGCGAGAATCACGAGGCCGACCCCGCCGTGAATAGGTATCTTACGGAGGGTTGCTGCCCCAACCGTCACGGCCCGCTTTTCCGGGCGGCCAGGTACGTGGCCGCGTGCAAGTCGTGTGCGTTTACGTGGCGTTCGCGCCGAATCGAGAACATCTTTCCATCGAGAGACGGCAAACACTAGGTGCGACATGGTGAAGCTGCTTTTGCTCGCGGTCGTCCTGCTGGGGGGCTGCAACTACGCCAAGCTGAGTCACCGGGACCTGGAGGCGGCCTATCCGGCATCGAGCGCCTTCGGCTTGCCGGAAGTGGCAAGCGCCTCCTGTCGTGTCCTGTCCCCAAGCGGGTCGAGCGGGTCCGGCGTTTGCTTTCAGGCCGGGCGGTCGTATGCGCTGGTGATTACCGCCAATCATGTCGTGGACGAGGGGGACGAGGCCAGCATTTCGCCGGAGAACGGCACCGTTCACAAGGCCCTCGTGGTTTGGCGGGACGCCGCCGAGGACCTGGCGGTTCTGCGCGTTCCCGGGCGGGGCGTGTTCGGTCGCGCCGCGTCCATGGCCGCCCGGGACCTGGGATACCGATGGGACCCCGTGCTGGTGTACGGATTCCCCGCTGGCGTGAAGCCCAACGGGCACCCCACCTTCGGGCTGGTCGCGGCCGAGGATGACGTCCTGGAACTCCACGAGCCGACGCCGAACGGCACGTTCAACCACACCCGAACCGTCATCAAGTGGCGGATCACGGCTCCAATCTTCTTCGGCAACTCCGGGGGCGGCGTATTCGTGTCGGAGGGCGGCGAGTGGCGGCTCGCTGGCGTGGCCCAGTTGGTGGCGGGGTCCGGCTTCGGTGGGGTGGCCACCCACGTCGGGTGGAGTTCCCCGGTGTTCCGCACCAGGACGGCGGTCGAGGCTGGCCGCAGGGCCGGGGAGGACCACAAGTGAGCGAACCCTACGTGTCCGCCATGGTCCTGGCCGACGTCGTGATCTGCGACGTCTTTTCTGACAAGTGGTCGTTGGTTGGAATCTTCTCCAAGGCCTGGGCCCACAAGTTTCCCGTCATCATCCCGAGAATCTGCTGCTATGCGTGCTTGTCTGATGTCAGCGGCGAGATAAACCCCAGCTTCAGGATTCTGGACCCGGATCTTAACGTTGTCCGTCAATGTCCGGTTCCAACCTTGACGGCCAGGCGCGAGGACGAACAGGAAATCGGCTGCGTGTTCCCGGAGGTGCTGATGGCCCGTCCGGGCAGGTACTCGGTTGAGCTTTTGCTTGACGGGTGCATGGTGCAGTCTGTACGCTTGGATGTAGTCGATGTGCCCACCCCGATCCCGGAGCAGTAACCCATGAGCCTTCCCTTCATGATCCGCCAGTCCGTATCCAAGGAACTGTACGGACACCAGTACGCCTCGCTGATTTGGGCGGGGCGGGCCCACGACCAGTCCCTCGCCCTGTCCAGGGACCCGGCCGTCTACGAGAAGCTGCGCCTGGACGCCACCATTTCCCACCTGATGCAGATTCGCAAACACATGGTCGCGGGGAGCAGGTGGCAGCTTGAACCCGCATCGAACCGGGACGTGGACAAGCGCGGCGCGGAGGTGATGGAGAGGCTGCTTGACATCGGCCTCAAGAGGTTCGCCACGGCACGGTTCAACCTGGCCGAGGCCGTATTTACCGGCTCGGCGTACGCCCGGATCAACGGCCACCACAAGTGGATCACGGTTTTCGACGGCGTGCCCCGGCAGTTTTGGGTGGCCACGGACCTGGCGGACGTAGACCGCCGCCGCTTCGACAAGATGTACGTTCGGCTGAACGAGGGGACGCCCGACGAGCAGGTGACCATCCAGTGGCGGATGTTCAACGTCCAGAAGAACGACTGGGAGGTGTGGGACCACCCCGAGTGGTACGTCAAGAACATCTACAACGACCAGGAAGAGTCGCTGGGCTACGGGCAGGGCCTTATCGACTCCATGTACTTCTACTGGAGGGCCAAGGAGATCCTGTGGAAGGCGGGATTGCAGGGCGCGGAGCGGTGGGCCCTGGGCATGATGATCGCCAAGGTTGACAACGCCCGCAGCGCCTCCACCGGCAAGACCAACGCGGCTCTCGTCAACTCCTTCATTTCTGAGCTGGAACGTCAGCGGTCCCAGCACTACTTCGTCATGGACAAGGTGGACGAACTGGAAATGATGGACGGCCCGCAGACCGGCTCCGAGATCGTGGAGCGGTTGATTCAGTATTGCGACCGTCAGCTTCGGCTGCTTATCCTTGGGTCTAACCTGCCCACCGAGGCTACCGGCGGCGGGTCGTACAACCTGGCCGAGGTGCAGCAGGGCACCACGGACACGCTCATCAAGTACGACCGGGCTCTGGTGGCTGAGGCTTTGACCCAGGACTTGCTGAACCTGCTGTGGCTCGTCAACCGCCCGGTGCTGTTCGGCATGGGCCTGGGGTCGGCTGAAATGCCCCGCATGGTCATCCTGGACGAGCGTCGGAGCGACCCGAAGATGATGGCGGATGTTACCAAGACCATTCTTGAGGCTGGCATCCCGCTCAAGGCCGACGAGACCTACGAGTTGCTTGGTCGCACGCAGCCCGGACCCGGGGACGAACTGATCGAGCCGATGGCCCGTCAGCAGTTTGATCCAGGCGGGGAGTTCCGACAGGACGTCAACCCGCTGGATACGCCCGAGACCGTCAATCCCACAGGATCAGACAAGAAGGAGTCACAGACCAATGGTGCCTGATTTCGACGCCAAGGCCATTCGAGTCCGCCGCCGGATTCCACCCGGAGAGCCCGTTGAGGACAAGGTGTATTTGGCCCTCCAACTGGACGCCCCGTTGTCCGCCGAGTTGCCCAGCCGTTGCGCCATCGAGGACGTAGAGCGCACCGTGGAGGAGCGGGACGTCTCCTTCGACGCCAAGACCGGCAGGCGCAGGGAGAAGGTCAACGTCCGCAAGGTGGTCAGCCCGTCCCAGGTGTTCCGCTTCACGGAACGTGAGGACAGCCATTGGCATGGCGGGTCCATCCGGGCCGCCAGGGGCGATTTCCTCGTCAAGGACGGGGATACGTTCTTCGTCGTGCCAGAAGTCATCAAGGCCACGAAACAGCCCGTGTTTTGGTCTAGGTTCGAGTTGGTCCGTTAGGAGAAACGCGCATGGACCGCCCGTGGATGTGGTACCTGGGGCTTGCCCCGGGCATCGACTGGATCGTCGCCTTCCAGTCCCAGGATGAAGTTCTAGGGTCGACGGCCGCCCGGCTGACGATCCGCCGCCTGTCGAAGGTGGTGGTCAACAAGGAGCGCAGGCTCCAGTGCATCCCGTGGTTCCCCCGCTTCTTCAACGTGATCGACGCGGCGTCGGCCATGGAGATCGAACGGTCCCTGTTCGTCTGGATGTCGGCCACGACCGAGGCTGCCGGGGCCGACTGGAACGAGGCGTGGGAGACGGACAAGCAGATTGTCGAGGTTACGGAGGGCGAGGCCGAGGCCGTCGTCCGGGACACCGCCGCCCTCGCCAAGGCCAAGGCGGAACTGGCGAATTCCCTCCGCAAGGGCAAGTTGGAACTGGTCAAGTGACGCTATCCGCACAGGACGAGTTCGAGCGCCTACAAGAGCGCAGCACGGCCGAGTTCACAGCGCGTGTTCTCGGCTTGATTGCTGCCCATGCACGCTCCGTGCCTGACTTGGCCGAGGTGCAGGGCGCTCGGACTCTCCTGGGCGAACTCATCGCTGGCACGTCCCTGGTCTCGAATATGCTCGGACGCCGCCGGGTGCGGCTGGAGGTCGGCAAGATAAAGAGCGGCGCGGCCTCGTACGACGCCATGCAGTACGCCGCCAGCGACCAGAATCTCCTGCCGAACGTGACGCCGGAACGTGCCGTCGAGGACATGGTGCGCCGCGAGCCTAAGCTGGCCGAGGGCTACCGCAAGGTCCAGGAGTTGTACTCCCGCGAGAGGGCCTTCGCCCTGGCCAAGTCCTCGGACGTCGCCGTCACGAACAAGGTGCAGTCCGTCATCGCGTCGGCCCTTCGTCGAGGGGATTTGCTGCCGACCGTGGACAAGATCATCGCGGAGTTGGGGGGCTGGGCCCGGGCATACGGGGAGACCGTGTTCCGCACGAACCTTAGCACCGCCTACGCCAATGGCCGGTTCATGGAGGCCATGGACCCGGACTTTGACGGGTTCATCGTCGGCCTTGAGAGGATGGAGATTCTCGACGCCCGCACCCGGGACAACCACCGCGCCGCCCACGGACTCACGGCGGCGCAGCGAGACCCCATCTGGCTGCGGCTCGGGCTTCCCGGGGGATACCAGTGTCGCGGCACGTACCGGCTCGTTGATGTCTACGAGGCCCGCCGTGGGAGCCTAATGGACGGATCGGTGATGCGTCGGGCCCAGTGGCCCACGGGGGCGTACAACGACGAGGGGTTTGACAACCGCGTATCGTTCAGCTTGATGGGTGCCTTCTAATGCCCGAGTCTCCCAGGATTTCCGTTCGCGTTCCCGAGAGGGAGTACAGGGACCTGCAGTACGTGGCCGCCGAGGAGGACAAGTCCGTGTCCGAGGTGGTCCTGTCCGCCCTTCGCAAGGCCCTGTATCCCGTATCTACCCAGCCGGACCTGTCAGACACTTCTAAATAGTCCGGCGCATTACCCCTAGCTTTCACACCCCCCGCTTCTGTCTAATGGATTTTATGACAGAAGCGATTGCGCTGCCCGACCTGATGTCCAAGCACGGGTACACCTACGCGGACTTCACCGAGGGCGAGCGCACCAGCATTTCCGACCAGATCGGCAAACTGGTCGCGGCGGGCTACGGCAGCGACCAGGCCCTGGCTCGCGCCGTCAAGCATTGTGCCCCGTCCCGGACCCCCGTGGGCACCCCGGCCAAGGTCGGCGGTCAGTACGTCTGGTCCCGGAACGGCGACGGGACGTACAACATCTTCGACGTGCCGGTGTTCGTCAAGCACACCCGCAAGCTGGGGATGCGGATGGTTGCCGACAAGGACGGGGAGCCCAAGGTCGTCGAGGAGACCATCGACATCGACGAGAAGTGGCTTAACCGCGCCTGCGAAGTCAACCAGCGCCGGTACTTCTCCGACAGCTATCTCGGGCCGCTGCACGTCCGTCACCACAAGCAGGACCCGAACGCCCAGGATCAGACCGAGGCGGCCGGTCACTTCCTGCTCAAGTACGTCAACGAGGTTTCGTACGACGGGGAGACGGTGCCCGTCCTGTTCGCAGACTTCTTGAGAATCCCGGCGGCCGTGTTCGAGCGGATCAAGGCCGGGCAACTCCCCTATCGCTCCATCGAGTCCCTCCCGCCCAAGTACGAGGAGATCGACTCCATCGCCCTCCTGGATACGGATACCCCGTGGTTCCGGCTGCCGCTGCTCGCGTTGGGCGCGGAGATCCAGCGGGAGGTGTACGCCGTCACGTCCGGTTCCAGCCTGGTTCGCGGATACGCCACGGCGGGCAAGGCGTGGGCCGCTCTTTGTTACGAGCACAGCGCGTCGTTCAGCGAGCGCAAGGACGAGGACGACGAGCCGGACAAGGATGAGGCTGGGGACAAGGGGGAGGCGGGCGACAAGGACAAGATGAACGCTGGTGCTGGGTCCGAGAGCGACGAGTCCGACGTGGACGGTCTTTCGGACGACATGACTGACGAGAACGTTGAAGCTACCCTCGGAGGAGACACGATGAGCAAGATTCTGGAAGCCCTCCAGTCCCTCGCCAAGACGAACGAGTTGATTCTGGCGAGACTGGGCGGCGCTGTTCAGCCCCCGACGCCGCAGGTTCCCGGGGCCCCCGTGGTCGAGACTGCCGGGGACAAGACCAAGACCGCCTCCTATGACGGTCGGCTGGCCGCCGTCGAGAGCATCCTCGCGGCCCAGCGCACGGAGGTCGATCTGCGCGGCAAGGTTAAGGCCCTGCTGGTGGACCTTGGCAAGCGGTTCAACCTCGGCTCGGACGCCGAGGAGCGCCTCTTCGCCAAGGCCCGCGAGTCCAAGGACCCGGACGCCGTTATCGCGGCGTACAAGGCCACCATCGAGGAGCACGGCACCCAGGTGCCTACCCCCTGGATTCCCGGGGTTCCTGCTTCCATCCTTCCCGCGTCCGGGACCGGACTGCCCGACGAGGTGAAGGAGTACCAGGCCAAGGGGCCGGAAGTCCTCGCCAAGGCGATCAAGGCCAACGCCGCGTACGACGAGGCTAAGAAGGTCGGCCTCGTCTCCGGCGGCGTCACCCGCAAGGACTTCATCAAGTACAACATCGACCGCGACTTCTCGGCGCTTGTGACCGGGTAGTTGGTAAAGGAGTAGAACATGGCGCTTTCCGCGAACGCAAACTACACGATCAAGGACCCGCGTACCTACGCCATCGAGGCCGTTGACGCGGCCGAGATCTACAACGGGTCGCTGCTCATGATGGGCAGCCGTAGCCACGGCACGGCCGGTGTCATCGGCCGCATCCGGGCGTGGAACGACGAGGTTGGGGCGATCCCGATGGGATTCTCGTCCCGCCGGACCACGGGCAATACGACCAACCAGGTGCTTGCCGAGGTTGATCTCCAGGCCCGCGTGCTGTCCAACGTCGCCGTGACCGGGCTGGCCGGTACCAATGCCGACCGGGGCCGCGTGGTCTACGCCACGGACGACAACACGTTCACCCTGACCCGGCCGACCCTCGGCCATCCGGTGGGCATCGTGGTCCGTGACCGCTCGGCCACGAACGCCGACGTGTACTTCTTCGACTTCGGGACGCTCTGCGCCATCGGCTTCGCCGGGGCGGGGCGGCACTCGTGGTTGGTCGGCATCGTGAACGGCGTCGTCTCCACGGGCAATCACGCGACAGGCATCGTGGCTCCTTGCCACGGACGCATCCTGTCCACCTACGGCATCGTGTTCGAGCCGCAGACGGACGGGGACGCCACCGGCACGATCAACCTTGAGATCGGCGGGACGAACGTTACCGGAGGCGTCATCACGTTCGCCACGGCGGACGCCCTGGGTGCCAATAAGGCTGGCACGGCGGTCACCGGAGCCAACGTGTTCCACGAGGGTGACCTTATCGACATCGAGTGTACGGAAGGCACGGCGGGCGCGGCTGCGGACGGCTACATGGCCGTTTACGCCGACGTCCTGATCGAGCCTGGGCTGTAATCTTGACGGTGAAGGAGTAGACTATGGCGCTCAATCCCATCCAGGCCAATCAGGTCCTCACCGCAGGACTACAGGCCAACTTCGCGCACACGTACGCGGCTTCGGCTCGTGCGAACCGCGAGAAGCTGGCCAAGGTCATGTCCATGGGCGAGGCTGCCGGGGCCAGGGTGACGCCGCTCGGCTATTTCCAGTCGGCGGTTTACCCGGAGCATTGGCCGTACGGCGATCCCATCCCCGAGGGGACGCACGACTCCGTGTCGTACAACGTCACGATCCGCCGCTGGGCCAAGCGGATCAAGTGGAACCGTGACGACGTTACGGACGAGCAGACGCATACCCTCAAGCAGCGTGCCCTCCAGCTTGGAGAGCACTTCGGAACCCTGCACGAGCGGGTGTTCTTCCAGCTTCTCCAGGCGACGGTGGACGCGGCCCTTCTCCCCGGTCCCCTCCCCAACGCCCCGGACGGCGCGGCGTTCTTCGCCACCGCGGCGGGGGGCGTCAACCGCTTCGGCGTTGCCAGCGGCAACCTCCTGACTGGGAACGGCGTGGCTGACATCGCCTCGATCCAGCGCGACTACTACAGGGCGATCACTCAGTTCACGCGAATGACGGACACCCAGGGCCAGCCCCTCCACAACCCCGGGGACTCCGACCGTGGCGTGTGCGTCATCTTCAACACGGCGAACAAGGAGATCTTCGAGAGGGCGTTCCACGGCTCCCTGGTCCAGGGCATCGCGGCCGGGATCTCCAACATTGTCCTCGACACCCGCAAGGGCGTGGACCTGTGGGAGACCCAGCGCGTCACGACCGACGACTGGTTCACGTTCATGACGGGCGATCCCCTCAAGGCCACGGCCCAGTTCGACAAGGAGGGCCTTGAGACGACCGAGGCCGACTGGTCGAACAGCGACGAGGCCCGGACGCTCGATCACGGGTACTTCCAGGCCAAGGCCCGATACGGGTACGTCATCAACCTTCCCTATCAGGCTCTCCAGGTCAACAACTAGGCGTGCGCGTTTCTGGCCCGCAGGATCACCTTGGGCGGCTGGTCCTGCGGGCCACCCGTTTGACGGTTTTAGGAGGCACCTAAATGAGCGAGACCAAGCCGCAGGGCAACCCCTACGATCTGCCCGTTTTCACAGAGCAGGAGGAGCGCAAGGCGTATTGGCTGGGCACTCTTCCCACGCTGCCCCAGTACAACTGCGCCATCGGCGGCATCCAGTTCCACCGCTTCACCGATCCACCCGTGGGCACGGACCCCGACTCTGGGGCCACCCAGCGGGCGTACGCCAAGGGCTGCGTCGAACTCCTGACCAGGCCCCAGGTGGATCACATCATGGCTTCGATGAAGGACTGCGTTGTCCGGTTCCACGGCAGTTCCGGGCGCGGCTCCATCCACAAGCGGTCGGCCCGATACTACACCCGCGAGCGCGAAGATCAGCCCATCGCCATGCACCTCTACATGACGCCTCTCTCCGAGGCCACGATGGTTCTCCGCGAGAACCCGAAGGCCGAGTATCCACCGTCCGTGTATTCGGCGGCGGGCGGCGTGGAGCGTCCCCGGGTTCCCGTCCGGGACCCCTGGGTCCCCGAGGTGGCACCGGGCATCGAGGATCTCGACCGCGAGCCGGTTCTTGCCGGGAAGGGACGCTAACGGTGATGCGTGGCCAGTCCCACTAGGGCCGAGGTCGAGACTCAGTGGAAGAACGCCACCGAACTCATTGAGGAAACCCGGAAGTTCGGGAACGTCAACGCCGAGAACTGGGTAAGCAAAGAGGACACCCTCGTCCAATCGGTGGAGAGCGATTGGGCCGACGACGCTCTGAGCGCCACGGCACGTTCGCGTGCCCTGCTCGCCTCCATCCTCACGAACGCCAACGCGGCCTCCATGCAGGTGCCCCACCTCCGGGCGTACGTGCGCCACGTCATCAACTCACCCGAGTTGACCGACCCACAGGCCATGTTCGACCGTCTGTATCTGTACATGCATGACAACGGCCTGACGGTGAATTCCAGGGGATTCACCTTCGGCAGCCCGGCGGCCGGTGGCGGGAACGCCGGAAACGGGACCATCCTGCGCCTCACAAAGGACGCCTACAACTACGACCTTGAGGCTCAGCACGCGGACGCCAAGACGGCGACGTGCGTAGACGACGCGAACACCCTTACCGCCCGGCACGAGGAGGCGTTCGAGTTCCGTGGGGGGGCTCCCGGCCGGGACGCCCTTCAGGTCACCGGGTCGAGTCGCGTGCAGCGGATTTCAGCCCTGTCCGCCCGCCAATCCCTGCTTCTCAACCCCAGCTTCAGCCAGATTTCCGGCACGATCTCCGCGCCCACGGACATCACGTCCTGGACGAGTTCGGTGACGGTGAACGGGACCAACTACACGCTTGACGAGACCAATTTCTACCGGGACTTCCAGGGGGACACGACTCCCCGGGCGCTGAACATCCGGGTCACCGCCAACCTGACCCAGCGAATCTCGGTCGGCAACTTCAAGCTGCGCCACGACGTCCCGTATATGTTGCGGGTGCCGTGGAACCGGCAGGTCGGGTCCGCGTCCGGCACGCTGCTTATTCGCCAGGGAGCGGTGAGCAACTCCGTTGCCGTCGCCGCACAGACGGGATGGCAGCTCCTCTACGTCGTCGCCTCACCGTCGCAGAACAACTGGTACCGACAGTTCGACGAGCAGAACTTGGACGTCGCCATCGAGTGGACGCGGACGGGCGGCGAATTGCTTATCGACGACGTGCTTCTCGTTCCGGCGACCAACTTCGACGGTTCCTGGTACTGGGTGCTCGGCGGGTCCACACCCTTCCTGCGGGACGACGTGTTCACTTGGTCCGACACCGAGGGCGGGGCCATTCTTCAGACCTGGTTCTGGCGGGCCTTCGGCCGCTACGCCCCCTCCAACAATGCCGGGGGGGAAACCTGGACCGACCCATAAAGGAAACGACATGGCCAGCCGCAGCAGATTCCTTCGCGTTGCTCCCGGGACCGCCTATACGGCGGGCCAGGACGTCGGGGGCAACCCCAATACGCTCACGCCCCGCCTCAACTGCGAATTGGACATCGAGGTGGCGGTCAGCGCCGCCACGATCCTGTACGAGCGGCTGAACTCGGTCAATCTGGAGTTGAACGACGGCGTGCCCCTCTCTGCGGATCGGGTGTACAGGTTCACCATCCTTGGGGGACCGGCGGATACCATTTCCTTCCGGTTCGCTGATTCGGTGACCCTCCGAAAGTTTGTGGTGGACGAGGTGTTTGAAGGGAGTGCGTCCTAATGGCTCTCCCCCAGGGCAACGGCAAGGTTCTCGACCTTCACGGGATGTCCCGCCTTCGTCAGACCATTGATGGCGAACTCGCGGCGTGGAACACGGTGGCCCAGCATGAGGCGTTTACCGTCACCGGGGTTGTTGAGGTGTTTAGCATCATCGACGTGACCGAGACGGTGGCGTCCGCCGGGGCGGCTGAAATCTCCTTCGGCCGCGAGGGGGACACGGATGCGTACGCGGCGGCCCAGGTGGTGACCGGCTTGACTGCCGGTCAGTTGGTAAATCCCGGCGGGACCGTCATCACGGCTCGCGGGTTGGACGCCTACCAGGCGGCAGGCGCGGCCCTGCCTATCCACCACGTCATCGCGGACCTGGACATCGGCTATGAGGTCACGGTGGCCGCGCTCAACAACGGCTTGATCGACTGGTATCTTTGGTGGAGGCCGCTATCCGACGATGGCCGGGTGGTCCTCGGCACGGGGGCGGCGTTCTAATGGCACTCGTAGGGTACACGCTCAGGTCGGACGGCCACAACATCGCCGCGCCCGGGGCGAACACGAACATCCTGACCACGGGGATCACCCCGAACCGGAACGGCAAGATGCGGGTGGCCGTGGTCCTGGCGACCACCAGCGTGTTCAACGTGACCTTCACCCGGGGAGCGACCACGTTCACCTGCGGGCTGAACGACAGCGTGGCCCTGCCTTCCGGGGACTTGAAGGAGTTCGAGTTCAGCGTTTCCACCTCGGACACCGTGAACTTCCAAGTGGAGACGGATGGCATCATCCGAAAGTTGCAGGTAGGTGAAGTCATCGACGGGGTTCAGGGCGCGTAATGGCCCTTATTGATCGCGTCCAGGAGCGCGTCTCCTCCTCGCTGCTCGAGGCCCTGACCAACCCCGACGAGCCAGAGACTTCCTCCGTGGATACGACCTACTTGCAGCGCGTGTGCGACGACGTGGAGGTGGGGGAGTTCGTCGCCTGGATGAACGAGTCCTACGACGAGGCCATCCGCCTCCACATCCTGGCGGCCATCGCCCTTGTCCGGCTGAAGCTGATCGAGTTCGGCGCGGCCCCGGGGTCGGCCGAGGAGAAGCTGGTCGCCCGCCTGGAAAAGACCGTCGAGCGGTACAGACACATCCGCGCCCGGGACCGGATCGCCCCGCAGTCGTCGTCGGAACTCACGCCCTCCGTCGAGGTGGAGCAGGGAGAAACCATACGCCCGGCGTTCGACGACCGATACTTCGAGGACATGACGCCGGAGGCCCCTCCTTTCCGAACAGAGTTGGACTAGTGGCGGCGGGCGACGGCGTTGAAGTCGTCAAGGGCTCTCGAATCCGGCTCATTGAGAACAGGCTGGCCGACCCGACCGTAATCCTCAAGCGCATCGGCGTCCTTGCAACTTCCCGGTCCCAGCGACGGATCAAGGACCAGGAGGACATCTACGGAAAGACCTGGCCCCCGAGAATGACGCCGGACATTCCCGGCATCCTCCGGGACATGGAGACCGGGAGCCGGATAAAGCCGTCCCGTTTGGTTTCGGGGGACGCGCTCAAGGACACCGGCCGGTTGTGGCAGTCGATAAGCTGGCAGGTCATCAGCAGAGACACGGTGGAGATCGGGACCAACATACCCTACGCCTCCCTTCACCAGTTCGGCATCCCCCACGCCGTGCCCGTGTCGTCCGCCGCCAAGATGAACCTGTCCGCGTGGCTGTCCACGACGGTCGGTCTACCGTTCCGGCCGATGTTCGAGTGGCTGCTGTTCGTGGATGAGTTCGAGATCACCCCGATCCAGCGGGAATTCATCGGCCTCTCTGACCAGGACGTGGCGGACATCCAGGCTATGATCCTGGACTCCCTGCTGGGCCGGAGGGCGTAGTGCAGGTCACCGTGGTCTTGATGGAGGATTGCCACGCCGATTGGCACGACGATTGTGCTGGATTTTTGCGGGACGATCTGGTAGTATACCTCTGCTATTGCCTCTGCCACGCCCATGTCGAAGCCGAACGTTCGTGACATCCTGACGGTTCCCGGGCGGCTGTCGGTAGGACCGACAGACCTGCTGGCCCCGTATCCCCATGGGGGCACGGCCCTGGGCATCGTCTTGGAAACCGTCCTGATTCTGGACGTTCCCTACCAGTCGATCATCGCTGAGGAATACGGCGAGCGCGTGGAGGGCATCGTGACCGGCCAGGGATGCGCCCTGGGGTTCCTCCTTCGCGGGTGGGACTTCGATACGCTTGACTTGATCTTCCCGAACGTCGCGGCTGGGGCGGCCAGCGGACGTGCCCGCATTTCCGCCCCGGGGACGATCCGTCCGGGAGAGCCCATGAGCAACCGCTCCGTCGTCCTTCTCTTCACCCCGGACGACATCGACCGCCACCCCATGTTCCTGATGCGCCGGGCTCTCCCGGCCGTCCGCGAGACGGCCGAGATCGCCCTTCGCCTGGACCAGGAGTACGGCGTCCCGGCCATCTTCGTGGGCATCCGGGACACCAGCGGCCGATTGTATGAGGTCGGCTTGGCCCACGACCTACAACCCGTGCTTGCATGATCTTCCTGTCCAAGTTCCAGTCTCCAGAGTTCGACGAGGCCGCCGTCCAGGCTATCGCCCGCGAAGTGGAGCGGTTCGTCCGGGCGGGCGGCACCTTCCTGCCTGAGCATTGGGACCGGATGTCCCCCGTGGAGCAGGAGGCCCTGATCCGGGCTCGCCGGGCCGTGGACGTGGAACGGGCCATCCTGTCGGCCCGGGTCCAGGCCGTGGAGTCGCCGGAGGATCTCCTGGGCGTGGTCCAGTCGGTGGACCCCGCGACGGCAGCCACGGCTCACCTGACCATGGCTACCCGCAAGGCGGTGGATCGGCTACAGCAGGCCCCCGTGCGATGAACAGTTATCAACTGTCCAAGCAGTTCCGGTACAAGCTGCGGGCCCTGGAGTGGCCTGACCAGGAATACTCCACGGGCGACGTCGTGTTCGGCTCGGTTCACGTCACGAACGGGGTCCCCGAGGAGCAGTATCCATTCATGAAGTTCCCGGCCATCCTGATCGCGGTCAATGAGGCTGATTCCGACGAGCAGAAGCCCGACTACCTCAAGCAGACGTTCACCCTTACGTACGTGGCCCAGGTGGCCGGGGATCTTCGTGGAGAGGGCGTCCTGCTCGGGGCCAATCGGGTCGGGGCCGCCCTGTCGTCCAAGGGCCGTGGCCTGCTTGAGATCGAGGAGGAGGTGTCCCGCCTGGTCCGCCAGATCCAGGAGGATACCGGCGTGAAGATCCTCTCCCGCCGCCGGTCCACGGTAGGCGTCGGCGTCATCGACAACATGGGTTACGTCGCGGCTCGCTCCATGGTGATTGAGGCCCGTTGCACGGACGCCCGATACTACCACCCGCCCCAGCGGGTGCGGCTCGCGTCCACCAAGGACAACCGGGTGACCGTCACCTGGGAGGACCCACCGGATAGATACGACGGGGTGGGACGATCCATCTACGTCCGGTATCTGGTGGGCGATACGCCCCCGACGTCCATCAACGATGGCCTGTCGGCCGGGTCTGTGGCCCGGGGCGTTCAATCTTTGGCCCACGATGCCGGGTCCGGCGTCCGAAGCTACTCCGTGTTCGCCGCCTATACGGATACCGGCGCGGCGGCGGATGAGCGCTACAGCGAGGGTCCCGTGACGGAGGATGGCGTCAGCGCCACGATTACGGTCTAATGGTCGTCCCCGCGCAAAACGAACTGTACATCCGCGTCCGGCTGGACGGGACGTCGGCCAAGAAGGAAATGGACAAGGTGGGCATGGAAGCCACCAAGATGGCCCGCGTCCTGCCCCGTATATTGGCGGCCACGCTTGGATATTTTTACGGGGGGATCGCCCAGGAAGCCGGAGCGGCCATGCAGCAGTTTGGGACGGCGGCTGGGCTTAGTTCCCCGCTTGGCCAGAACGCCGCCCAGTTTTGGCGCAAGTTCGGGGCTGAGGCCACGGCCACTGAACGTACGGTTGAAATGTTCGGCTACGCCGGGGCCAAGGCCGACAAGGGCCAGGTGCTTCAAGCCTACCACGTATTCCGTGAAATGGAGCAGCTTAGGGCCGCGTCCAAGACGAACGTGGAGTCCATTATCGGGGAATACCGGGTAGACGCCTCCCTCAAAGAGGCCATCATAAGCGGCAGCTACGCCACGAGAAACATTTGGTCCGTGCTTAAAGAACTCGGAAACTACGTACCGAGGTTTCGATAATGGCCGTCGTTCCCCGCGAAATCCTGATCGTGTACGGCTCCGTGGCCGTGGGTTCCGTCGCCGCCGCCTCCGGCGGCAACACGGAATACACCATGGAGGATACCAACGGGGACGGCACGGTTCCGTCCTGGATCGCTGCGGGGACGGAGATCAACTTTTACGCCAGCACCAACAGCGCGAACGACGGCACGTTCACGGTCGTTTCAGTGGCGGGTCTCGTGGTGACGGTGAACAACCCGGCGGGCGTCCTGGAAGCGGGATCGCCTGGATTGGCCGGATTCCCCGTCGCCGGACCCTCCAACTTCCATATGCACGACCGTCACCGCAAGGGCGCGGACTACCGCACCCGAACCTACGACTTCGACGTGGTGATTTCCAGCACGGGCGCTGACCCTGAAAACGATTTCAACGTCCGCACCCTGTCCATCGAGCGGGCCTTCCGGTCCATCCGCCAGCGGTTCCGGTACGTGTTCGACGGCTCCGTTCGGGACGACCTGAACCCGGCCGCCGCATCCGGCGGCAACACCGGCTTCAACCAGACTTCCCGGATCGAGAAGGTCGGGGACGACTTCGACACGGGCCGGTCCAGGAAATACCACGTCACCATCGAGGCCCAGCTTCCGGCGGACCACCCCGGGGTGTCCGGCAGGCAGGACTCCACGGTGGATCTCAGGTTCGAGGCGTCCCGTCGCCGGGTCGTTACCCTGAGCGGCCGGTATACCGCCCTTGGGGCCAACAACTCCCGGGCCCAGTACAACACGGCCATAGGCACGTACGTAACCGCCGTCCTGAACGGCCTCGGCGGCACCTACGAACTGGTGTCGGAAATGGCCGTGGCGGACGACCAGGACAAGAACCTGGACTTCCAGCGAACCTACGAGGAGATCATATACTCGCAGAGTTCCAGCACCTTCGATCATGCCTCCATCGTCCAGGGACGGTATACTTACAGCCGCCAGCAACTCGCCCCAGGGGATTCTGACTCCACCGCACGCCGCCTGGAAGTCTTGACGGTGGACTTCGACGCCTCCGTGGACAAGGACGTGACGGTTGACCTCGAGTCCTTGTGGACCGGCACCGTTCGTCCCTACCTGATAAGCCAGGCCCTCAGCCAGTTCCGCGCCGGGGCCGGGGCGCTGGTGGACATCCAGCCGAACCTGGACAGGTCCACGAACAGGATCTCGGCCAGGCTGACCCTTCACGTTGCCGCCGAGGGCGGCGGCGGCCTCGTCCAGGCCACCCAGGAAGTCCGGGTGGAGAACAACACCGGCAAGATCCTGGTGCCGGTATGGGACGGCAACGTCCTTGCCAAACACGTCTACGACGGCCCGGCCCGGGCGATACGGACCAAGCGTTCGACAAAGCTGTATCTCGGCTCCGTTGGGCTGGGATCGAACCCCGGCCCGAACTCCCCAAACGTCGGCCTGCCCGGGGCGTTTACCGGCGGCATCGGCGTGGGGGCCCAGGTGCAGTTCGTATTCGCCAACGGCTTTACCACGCAGATATTCGGCTCCAACTCGGGGGCCGCGCAAACGGCCCTCGTAAACGCGGCCATCAACGACATTGTTTCAGGACAGCCTACCGGCCTTACCGGGTGGGTCCTCATGATGGCCGTCATTACGGTTCGTCCGATCTTCCTGGGGCTTCCCGGACACCAACTGGAGTTGTCCGAGGTGGAAGTGGAGCAGACGGAAGAGTACGTGGCGGCCCCGTCCTAGCGTTTGTCCGCGATACGCCATGCGTTGCATTTTGGGCGGCGTTTCCTGCGATGCGGTCGGGCCGAACGGGTGGATCTTCACCACGGGCCCTCATCCCAACGTCCAGTCGTTTGAAATGGACAAGGACAAGGCCCATCGTCTCCTGGGCGGAAATCCAGTCGTGGAACTGGTCATCGAGGACGGGGGCCAGGCCAAGACCATTAAGAACCTGTACCTGATCGGGGAGGGACCCTCCTCCGCGCCCATGTTCGCCACCGTTCAGGCGGCGGACTTGCGCTGGCGGTGGCCCCGGACCCACGTCAAGGGGGCGTACAACATTCGCCGTCGAACGGGGGACAAGACCCTCCTCGTGGAGGCGAACAGCCTGGTGCAGTTGGCCCAGGTGGTGGACGACTTCCAGTTCGCCGCCTGGTCCCTGAACAGGGGCAAGAAGTGGCGGCCCCGGGAGATCATCCGGGACGTTTTCGAGAAACTTCAATCCGGCGGCCCGTTCCCCTTCACCATCGAGGACGACATCACCGACGAACTGGAAGTGAACGAGGTGGACGTCGATCTTCCTGGCCCGGAAGCCGTCGCCATGGTCTTGAACCACCTGCCGGGCGCATCCCTTTGGGTGGACGCCGAGGGCAAGGTCATCGTTCAATCCGCCATCGGCCTGGCGGAGGCGGATGTCATCCGGGCGGCCGGTCCCGAGATCGTCGGCGGCGGCCACGTATCCCAGGTCAGCTACCGTCTGACGCGGCCCGAAAAGATCGTCGTCTACTTCACCCGGGAACAGGAGATCCGGTTCGACTCCGTATTGGAGGGTGCGGCTCCGGCGTCCATCGACGACCGCTTCTGTCAGAACGTTGTCCTCGTAACCGACCCCCAGGTGCTTTTGACCGGCGTGGACGGGATCGTTTCCCAGGGAAGCTGGGCCACCTTCGATTCCATATTCGATTGGTGGAACTTCACGAAAGAGATTCCCAAGGCCCATGACGTGGATCACGACTTCATACAGGCGGCGTTCTTCGAGGACGCCCTGTACAACGTTCATGTGCCGTGGGGAAGCGACGAACCCCAGCCGGTTTGGATGGGTCGCATCGGGGCCATCAAGCGCGATTACCGGCAGACCTACAGGATCAACCGCTCGTGGATGGATCGTCTCCACAGGATTCTTCCGATCCGAGCGGCCATCCTTGATCAGGCCACGGGCCAGCGCGGCCGGGCCCAGGCGTATACGGATCATTGTGTGCGGTTGGCCACCCGGAATACGGAGAAGTCCACCACCAAGCAGCTTCTCTTCAAGAACGTGTCCGGGTATAGCGCGGAGTTGTCCAACGCCGAGGTATCCCCGGCCATTGTGCAGGTCCTTGACGATCAGGCGGGCATCTTCAGGCTGGACTACCACGTAGATCCTTACGGACTGTCCAAGGAGATATACCCGTCTCAAATGATAAACGTGCCCACCGCGAACGTGGGGGACAAGCGTCCTCGGGGGCTGTCCATCCGCGTCGGTATGTTTGGCGCGTTTCCCAAGTTGGCCCCGGATCATCGCATGGCCGTCGTGTTGACCTGCATCCCGGCGGCTCCCAACTCCAAGGCCCAATTCTACCCGGTGACGGTTACGCCGGAGGACGTGAAGGGGCTGGTTCCCGGCTTGGTCATCAACCCGTCCCTTGGTCCCCAGTGGGAGATCCGGGTGGACCCTGGGGTCGTCACGGCCAGGATCGCCTGGGCGGACGGCCATGCGGCGAGCGCCATCGAGCGTTCGCTTGGTGTCGGCGGGCAGAACCTCAACCCGATAGAGGCGGAACAGCAGGCCCAGCAGGACGCCAAGCTGCTGGACTCCCTGGTCGTCAACCGGGCTCACTTGGTCGCCGTGGCCCAGGCGTTGGCGGCCCAGCTTTGGTCCCTCATGACGGATCGCTCCATCGGCAGCAAAACCGTCCGAAACCTTGACGTCCGCATCCGGGGGTCCATCGAATCCGTCAGTCACACCATCGAGGTGGACGGGCGGGTGTTGACGACCATTGCCCTGCCTGAGAAACTCCGGGAGCGCAACATCTTCGCCCTGCTGCCGGAGGGGGTTCGCCGGGTGCTGTTGCGCGAGGTTCCCATCGGGAACGCATCCTAATGGCCTTCATCAGCGACATATCCAAGCGCGGCATCCGGCCCGCGCAGCACCACGACAATTCCTGGGAGATCCCCGTCCGCATCGTGGAGTACAGCGCCCGGATTCTTGGCCGGGACTCCTTCGGAAACTACCAGTTGGACGAGGAATCCGTAGGGGACGAGCTGTGCCACACGCTTTGGGAGCGCGGCAACAGGGACATTTCCGGGTGGGCCGCCATCTGGCCGTCCGTGGTCCAACGCGCCACCGGCCCTCGCGGCCTGGCGTCCGGGTCCGGCCCCGTTCTTGGTCCCAGCGTAGCTTCGGGAAACATATCCGTAAGCGGTGGGCGCAAGCCTTCCTGCGACTTCCTGTCCACCAGCAATATGTTCGTCCTGCCCATCTATGACGGCGGGACGGTCCCAGATCTTCGTTTCGCCCCGAAGCGGCCGATGGTCCCCAAGGACCGCGCCGGGCAGCCCATTTTCACCAAGATGCCGGTCGGCACGGTCGGCCTCATCACCTCGGCCACCTACGAATACGCCCAGGAGGATCTCTTCTTCCCCATCGAGCCCCGGCTGTTCGCGGTGAACATGGCCGGGGACGCTGACATGGGCTCCCTCGTGTGCGACTTGAACGAGGAGTTTGAGGTAGACAAGGACCGCCGCGCCCGGTTGCAGTCGATGTTGTGGGTCCTCAAGAAGCCGGTCGGCGGCGAGAACGCCCTGGCGTGGAACATCGGATTCTCCGGCTGCCAGGACACCTCCGGCGGATTCGTCATCGACGACGTGGGCGGCAACAAGGTCATCGCCAGGGTGTCCGTCAACCAGGGCGGGTTCCTGGACGTAGGCACGGGGGGCTGCAAGCATAAACTGGGCAAGGACGAGGACGATCACAACGTCATGTCCGCCCATATCTCCACGAAAGCCCTGTTCCGCAGGAACGACGTTGAGGATGGCCCGCTTCACTTCGAGGGGTTGTACGTGGAGCCCCCGAAAGCTCCTGAGTCCACGAGAGTACACCTGGAGTGGGCGGGCGGCGTCTGGAAGTGGCGGGCCGAGAGTCCCATCCGCCTTACCCCCTACACCTTCGACCCTAAACGCACAGGCCCGACCAAGCCGTCCCCCGCCAACCCAGTTAGGCCGATGCCCGGGGACGCGCCGACTACGGCCCCGGGAGATAGACCCACGGCGGCAGATGGTAGCCCCGGGACGCCCCCGCAAATCGTTGACGTGGGGGATCCCAGCCCCCTCGGTCCCGGTGAGACCTTCATCCCGGAAGAGGACGAGCCCGGCCTTGAGCCGGACGATCCGTTTGACGAGGCTGGGAACCGGATCAGGGAGCGGCGTCGGCGGTTGCGCCGTACCGGCGTCCTGCCTGCTTCTTCCGAGTCCACCCCCACCGTACGGCCTACCGGCATCGGGGACGCGGCGGGCAACACCCTGGCCTCCATGTCCATGGCCCTTGGAGTGTCGGGCCTGCTGGCCATCCCGCAGAACTACGCTACCGGCATGGCGGACCTGCGGTACGACAACTCCCCTTCGGCCGCCGACGTGGCCAAGGTCGTCAACACCACCCCGGTATCCGGGGGGCTGTCGTCCTACGGTGCCCAGGGCGGCGTGACGGCAACCGGCGGGTACGGAGACGAGGAAGTCGGCGGCGAGCATGATCCCTGGGGGTATACCCAGCGGCCGGGGGCTTCCCGATTCCGTGGCGGCACCGCACCCGGGGGCTGGGTGTTCCATCCGCCGGAGACCGGGCCGCAAGACCTTGACGACTACGGTATGGTCCCCCCGTCCATCGCCCGGTCGGCCGCCTACTTCGTGGCGGGTCCCGGGGCCTTCTTCGGGGCGGGCACGCCCGAGCTGGCCAACGGTGCCCTGCGGGACGGCTTCGTGTGGGGTGCGGATGAGTCCACTTTCGACTTGATCTTCAGTTCACACTCGGCGTCCGCCGCTGCGGTTACGGCCGTCCGGTTCGGCCGCACCAGCGGCAATATCTCGTGGAGAAGCGGCACATCATTTTGGGGGGAACTGGACCACGCCAACACGGTGGACCGCATCTACACCTTCCCCGACGCGAGCGGCACCATCCCGCTGGGAACGGGCACGGCCAACCAGGTAGCCTACTGGAGCGGGACGAACGCGCTTGCCGGGGACGGCGGGCTGACCTACGACGCGCCCACGGATGTCCTGACCGTGACGGGCGGGATCATCCTCTCGGCCCTCACCGCGTCACGCCTCATGGCTTCGGATGGAAGCAAGGCCCTGGTAAGCGTGGCGAACCTACAGTCCTGGATCGCCGGAACGTCGAACCAGATCATCACGGCGGACGACGGGGATGGCTCTATCACGCTCTCGCTGCCCCAGAACATCCATACCGGGGCAAGCCCGACGTTCTCAGGGCTCACCCTGACCGGGCTCACGGACGGAAGGGTGGTCTACACGGGGACGGGCGGGTTGCTGTCGGTTGCCAACGCCCTTCAATTCAACGCTGCGGGCGCTACTCTTCGGGTTGGAACGACCGGGCTGGAGGGGATCTTCCGCGTCTACGCGGACGACAACGCCAAGTACACACAGTACGGACTCGACGGCATCCAGCAGAACGCGAGCAGGCCCTTCCTGTTCGGGAGCAACGTTGCGGGCGTCGAGCTTGCCGCCGCGACGAACATGCTCACGTTCGCCGCGCTCGCCGTCAACCCCGGCACGGTCACGATGGCGGCCCTCACGGCGGTCCGCACCTGGACATTCCCGGACAGGAGCGGTACGGTCCTTCTGGATACCACGCCGTTGCCGCCAGGGCCTCAAGGAGAGCCGGGACAGGACGGTCAGGATGGTGCCCCTGGTCCGGCGGGTGCCGGGGGAGTGCCTGGATCTGCGGGGGCAACCGGGGCCCAAGGCCCCGTGGGGCCCGCCGTGTTTCTGGAGGCGGACCCCGGAGAGGAAGGACAGCCCGGACCCCGGGGCGTTGGAGGGCCGCAAGGAGCACAAGGTCCCCAAGGCGCGACCGGGGCCCAA
>Ga0187892_10001619_pt1 | contig 50209 bp, 49 predicted proteins | sample MA1701073metaG_FD_139345 | JGI IMG/M metagenome (GOLD analysis project Ga0187892, IMG submission 139345) | Bio-ooze microbial communities from a basaltic lava cave in the Kipuka Kanohina Cave System on the Island of Hawaii, USA - MA170107-3 metaG ...
CGTCCTCGGCGTCGTGTCCTGGACCGACTTCTCCAACAGATCGCGATTCTCGGGCGCGCTCTTGCGCGTTCCGAAATCTCCAAGAAGGGCCAAAAACGTCGCGCTTAAGTTGACAGGCATGGTAGAAACCGGTTTCTGGCAAAACGAATCCTGCTGGATACTGGGGACTCCCGGGGCTACATTCGCGCCTGCGGCCGTCCACCCGAGGTGTTCCTACAAACTACGGAAGGCTCTCAAGACCTCGGCCAAACGAATAAGGATGTCTTCAGGACTAGCCCGCTCTGCTTCCAACAGGCTAATGAGGCAGGGCTGAAGCCGTTCATTGACCTCAAGTGCACGGCTTCCAGGAATGGACTGACCTTCGTACTCGTCGGCAAGGGGTTCTAGTAAGAGAGGGAGGGTTCCGTATATAACGGGTTGCCTTTCAAATGATTCACCACAAAGAACGATCAGCCGACGAAGATTGTCCGCATGTAGACCTTGACGGACCAATCTCAGCATTTCTTCCATAGACTAGCCGGAGATGAGTGCCTTCAAGTCGCTCAGGGTGAGCAGAGCGTCAAGCGATGTTCCACAGTTCTCGATATTGGCCCTGCCTCCAGATTCCTCGCGATCGACAATTACGACTACCTTGACAACTTCCAGACCCGCGTCGCGAATCTTCGCGACAGCGTCGATGGTAGATTTTCCGCTCGTTACGACGTCATCGACCACCAGCACCTTATCAGCGGGCCGCACATCGCCTTCGATATGTTTCTTGAGTCCGTGACCCTTCGGTTGCTTGCGGACCACGAGGGCACGCAGGTTCTTCCCGTGTTTCCTGAACATCGCGTCCGAAACGGCAACAGCAATCGGATACGCTCCAAGCTCCATGCCGCCAACGGCGTCGACTTCGGTCAGGTGAATCCGATCGGCGATCAGCTCGCCGATTAGTTCCCTCGCTTCAGGATGTGACAAGGCCATCTTACAGTCGATGTAGTACTGGCTCATGATGCCCGATGCGAGCGGAAAGCTCGGTTCCTTGCTGTGGCGGAACGAGGTGTCAAAGATGATCCGAGCGAGACGGTCTGCCTTCTGCGTCATCGTCGCCATCTGGTTAGGCATAGCTCCCCTCTCCGAATTCAGCTTACTGAAAGGGGCCGCGCAAAATAACCCAAAATTGCGTGGCCTACAAGCACAATTAATCTTTCTTCTTGCCCAACGTCAGCAGCCTATCTTCTGGCCTCAGCAGGTTTCGTAAAGCCTCGGAAAGGAGTTCCCCCGCAACTGTACCTGGCTTGGTGCCGTAGGTTCCCTTATCCACAAGTTGGTGCAGCAGTCGCGCGATCTCAGGGGGGAGAACGGCCCTGACGATAACGCTTGGCTCCTTCCCCTTTTTGCCGGCCACCACGTTACAGAATAGCGGAGTGATGTTGACATAATCAAGCCATTTTTATGCTCTAATTGTGTCATGCTCCCAGAAAGGCAGATTCCCATATCGTTGCCGCTCCCGAGCGAAGCGAGGGCGGGTTTTCGCCAGGCGCGAGCCCGGCGACCCGATCGAGGCCGAAGTCGAGAGACCGTTCGAGAAGTCGCCTGCGGGGAAAGTGAACGCCCTGCCACGCGTTTTAGCGAGCGATGCGTAGACTACTTCGTGTCCTGCTTTCTCCTGAAGGGGCAGGCATCAGCGTTGCCGCACTTCTTGCAGGAAAGTGGGACCTTAAGTGTCGCTTCCTTCCCCGCCCTCTCGATCGTCACATCAACGATGTCCCCCGGCATGGCATCGTCCCATCTCTCCATGACCTCGAACGCGGCTTTCTCGCTCCCGAGGTAGTGGCGTTTCTGTTCCAGAGATGGACGTTTCACTACGTCGCCCGCTCGAAGGCCTGCCCGGTAGGCGGTGGATCTTTCGTCGACGACTTCGACCGATGGGAGAGAGGTGGCGTCGATCGTGTAGGTGGCGGGTTTCTGCATGACCCAACCGACGCCTAGCGATGGGACGTGCTCAGGCTTTTCAGCTTGGACCGCAGCGGCGAGTGCAAACGCAACCCGTTCGCTGTCTCTACGGGCCTTCTCGCGCGGATAGAGTAGCCGTCCGAAAATCGTCACCTTGCCGGTGCTACGGCACGTCGGGCAGTCCGCTCCCTTGGAGAGCCCATACAGAATCTCAAGTCCACGACATTCGGGACAACTCACCATGTCCACCGTGGAGGCGACTACTAGGAAGGTGATCAGTAGGACTGCGGCGATAGCGAGCCCGGCGACAGCTATGCCGTTTCCGACTCGAGATGCGCTCGTGTTGCTCTTCTCCTCGTTCATGAACTCGTCCTTTCTGCGATCGGCCCTTCTATGGACGGTTTATTGGACACTACGACTAGTGTGGATGAAGTATAGCGCCCTCTCAATACTCAGGGGGCGATGGGTGCGGATAAAAGGTCGATCGCCAAGGCCATTGGTGAAAACGTCCGGCGTGAACGCCTTCGACGCGGCCTATCCCAGGAAAAGCTGGCATTCGCGGCCGACCTTCACCCTAACTACATAGGGTTTGTTGAGCGCGGAGAACGGAGCATCACTGTGGTCAACCTGGTCAAGCTGGCGAAGGCGCTGAAGGTGCCAGCGTTCAGGTTGTTCAAGGGCGTGGTTTGACGTCAGGAATCGTCTGTAGGTAAGAAAGAAGGCCCCGGAAGGCCCTGCTGGACCTTCCGGGGCGTGAAGTGCCTTCGCCTAGACTCCCGCCGCCGCGTGCTCCACTTTGGCGGCGCTCTTCTCAGGCGTCTCCTCCAGGAGTGCCACCACCTTGCCCTGGACCTGGCCTGTACGGTTCACGATGGCCGAGAGGTGTGACGCCTGTTGCGTCCAGACCTGCTCGTGAGCCTTGCGCTCCCGCTTCTGGATCTCCTCAAGCTCGGTCGCCGCGTCGACGATGCTTTGCATGGAGGCCCGGAACGACGTACCGCGAAGGTACTCGTAGAGGGCCTTCGACTTCTCGACGCGCTGCCCCGTGGAGAGTCCCCGGCGCTCCATCTCGATCAGAGAGCCGCGGAGAACTTCGACGAACGCGAGCGCACCTGTGGGGACGACGATGGGAACGCCTTTGAGCATAGCGAAGCCCTTGGCTTTTTTCGGGAACGCCGTCGAGACGATGATGGCGTGCTCCGTGTCCAGGCGCTCCGCGCCGCGCTTGGCTTGCCCGATGAAGCTGTTGCTCCACTCCTTGACGTTCTTGCACTCCAAAGCGAGGGTCCCGCAGGGCCTCCCGCGGTAGCGGACCTCCTGAGCGATGTCCGCTCCGCCGTCGCCCTTGGGGAGCCTCACGATCTTGTCCTCGGGGAACGCCCGGCTGAGAGCATCGTGGAGGTCCTGTTCCGACCAGTCGCCGAACTCGTCGGAGGTCTTGCGGGAAAGCTCGCGCTGGAGGACGGCGATCTGCTTCTCGGCCCTTTCGAGTGACCGCCTGCCCTCGCGCTTTCCTACCTCGACACCTTCCTCGTGCGTCGCGTCCTGAGCGTCCCGGAGGCGATCGACCTGAGCACGGAGAGAGGCGGTCGCCTGTTTCACCTGGTCCTTGGCCCAGGAGCGAGCCTCGGCCCTCGTCGCCTGACGATCGCGCCGGAGAGCGTCGCGCTCCTGCTGGACCTTCTTGCGCTCGACCGCAAGTTCCTTATCGAGCCGGGACCGAAGTTCCCGTTCGACTTTCGCACGAACCTTCTCGTACTCCGCATGGCTGACCTTGTGACCGCAGTAGGGGCAACGTTCGTTCTTCAGCATGGCTTTCGTTCTCCATCAATAAGAGGCAAATGTGAGGCACCCACCTCTCGTGGGAGACGTCGTACAACCCTTGTTACTTCGCTTCGGGCTTCGGCAGCACTGGCCGCTTCGCCATCCGCACCCTCTCAGGCTTGGGGAGGTCAAGCTTCGCTGCCGCGTCATTCGCGGCGACTGCTGCCGCCTGAACCTCGTGGACCAGTTTCTCAGCCTGGACCGCCATCAGGTCAAGGAGGGCCGGAAGGTGCTTCGCCATCAGAATGCGATTCTCGCGGGATAGTTCGGCGATGCCCTGGGTAACCCCGTCGGGGCCGCCATCACTATCCGACTCGATGTAGAGGCCCCACTCGTTGTTAGATTTACCGAGCCGCTTGGCGTACCCGAGGTAAATCTTCCAGTGGAGCTTATTGCACTCGTCGATCCACTCGTCTTCCTCATGCACGGGATCTTGAAGCTGCGCCTCGATCCCGAGCCCAAGGGACTTGAGCGCCTGCTCGACCAGCTTGAGGGAGTTGGTGAGGGCGTCCGACTCGCGGTTGAGCGCCTCAGCCGCAGAGCGGAGCCGGGCAGGGAGTTGGGGAGTGCCGGAAGATGGGTCCATACAGGACTCCTTTCTGGTGACCCAACAGGCCACCGTAAGAGAACCAAACAGGTCCTTGCACCACGCGCCTTCCGACGCGATGGGTGCCTCATGTGCAGTATACGGCGTCGATTCTGTAACATCAACTGGAATCGTTCATCATTGGATCGTTCGCTAGACCGGCCGGGGTCCCAGCGGCTCCAACGTTTCAGAAACGGTCTTTCGATCTTTGAGCCGTTGATGAACGGTACCGATCGAGCAGCCGAGCGCGCGAGCGATCCGGCGCAGCCCGAAGCCTCGCGCTCTCATTTCCTCAAGCAGCCTCCAGTCAATCGTCACGGGCTTCCTACCGAGACGCTCTCCCGCCGCGCGCTTTCGCGCGAAGGCGGCCTTGACCCTTTCGCTCTTGCGGGCGGATTCTTGCTCTGCATTCCACCCGGCCAGGAAGACGAGCAGTTCTCCCATCGGGCCGTCCGTATCGGCCCACGGCTCCTTGCAGGAGACAAGCCGGACGCCGGAGGTTTTGAGACGCTTGACGATCTCGAAGAGATCCGTCTTTCGAGCGATCCGGTCCAGCGCCCATACGACGAGCGTGTAGCCCTTGAGAAGTCCCGCTTCCGCGTCGCGCAAGAGTCGATCGCGCTGAGGAAGCCTCGGACGTTCGACCCACGCGGAGCCCGTATCGGCGCAGTCGTAGCGTGGATCAAGCTCGAGGGTGAGGCGGGCGATCATGTCGGCCGTGTCTTTGTCCTGGTTCTGGATCTTCTCCGACGGATCGCTGACCCGCCGATACCTAGCCGCCTGCATGACTACTCCTTCAGTTTCTTTCGCCTCCCCGGCGCTGGACACGTCAGCCGAATCTCTCGCGCAAGTTCCTTCACTGCCCGGGCGACTCGCTGGCCGACGATCTTCCGGGCCTCGCGCTCGAGGTCGGCTTTGTGAGGAAGCAAGGGCGTGGACTTCGCCCGCTGGTAGACCTTGCCCAGGTGGTCGAGTGCCGCGTCGCTCATCGGCTCCGAGATCGTCCCCCGATCGGCCATTTCCTGCGCGATCTCGTCCGCGGGGACGCACCGGTCGCGCTTGCCGTGCAGAGCGCGGGGCAACCGATTCCGCCACTCCTCGGCCGTCATCCCGCCGGGAAAGCAGACGCCGCCCCGGTCCCGAACGTCCCGTACAACCGCTCGGTCGGGCTGCGTCGCCGCACGGTGCTCAGCGCGAATCTCCCGTACAAGTTCGGCCTCTGCTCCTTCTGGACACAAGAGCGCGACGCGCTTGAGTTCGCGCTCGGCCGCCCGGCGTCCGTTCTTCTTCATCGTCCTTCGCCTCCCGCGCCCGACAGCTCGGGCGGCGTTGTCTCGCGCGGCGCCGGCGCGGATCCGCCGCCCACCTGACACGCGGGCTTCATGGCGTCCAGGCGTTGCTCTGCCTTCTCGATCCGCGCCAGGAGGGGCGCTTGTGCTTCCGGCGAAAGGCGAAGCGCGGCCTCACGAGCCCCGACGATCGCAGCCTCGAGGGAGGCGCGCTCCGCGCACTGGATGGAGAGCTTGGCGAGTGCCTCGGTCGTCTTGGTCCTGAACTTCCCGACGCTCTTCTCGAGGCGCGAGATTCGCCCGCGAGCGAGCGCCTCCGAGAAAATGGGGATCGAGCCAAGGTTGGCCTCGGCCATCTTGCTGTCGCCCATGCTCTCGCCCATCTTCGTGTCGCCCATCTGGTCGTTCATCGGTTCCTCCTGTCCTATGCTTTCACGATCCTGCCCTTGCAGACCTTCTCGGACTCCTCGATAGCCTTCCGGACGCTCGCCAGTCGCTCCTCGAGGCGCGCCTTCTGTTCTGGCACCTTCACTCGGGAGACGACCCCCTCGGCTTCCGTGAGACGGGCGCGAGCTTCCTCGAGGTCCCCGCAGCGGTGGACGAGTTCGCCGAGTGCCCGGCGCGCACCGGTGAGCGCCTCACGGGCGGCAGCCTCGGCCTCGTCGACCCGGCGTTCGCGTTCGATCTGACCGCGAAGCCGGACCGCCGCGAGGGGATCAGACTTTTTCTCACGTTCCATTTCGCTCATGGCTTGACCCTCCGAATCGTTCCGACGTACCGGTTCATCAAGGTCCCTTTCCGGGTGAAGAACTCGAAACTGACGTAGGAGGTAGCCCCCCGACGTCGAACACGAAAGCGTCCTGCGGCTGCCGCACCACGCCGGGCGACGAGGATTTCCCGGCCTACTTCGTCAACAAGCCGGAGTGTCGAACCAAGTACGATGCTGCCAGCCTTTTCCTCTAGCACGATTTCCCTGAGCACGTCCTGAGCCCTTCCTTGGCTTCGATTCCTCTAGGTCTACTGGCGTCGGCGTCCTGGTAGTCGATTCAGGAGCTTCTGTACTTCTCGGCAGGGAACGGGAAAGTACCCAACGTACTCCCGATCGAGCCAGACGTGGCCGCACTCAGGCTCGCGGCCATGTGCGCGTACCGGTGATTCCGAGTTGTGTACCGGTAGGTTGGGGTTCGTCGGCGTCTTCATGTACTCCTCCTTCTTGGCCTCTGGGCGCCGGGGGCGAAGCCCCCGGCGCGGACAGCTCCGAAAAGCCGTCACCTCGCCGCCGCACGCCCCTTCCGTCGTCCCTCAGTGGCCTCGTAAGAGCGGCTCGACTTCTCGAACGTGGCCTCCTCGGCCTGTGCCACGAGCACAGCGTCGGGCTGCTCCACGAGCGCAGTGTTGCAGCCAGACGGGCAGCGGAAGAGATGGAGGGGGTCGAGCCTTCGGAGTGCCGCGAGGTGTGCGTGGGCCGCCATGTATGCCTCGAGCGACCAGCGGCAGTCGCTACACCACAGGGCCACCAGACCTTCGCCGCACGCGCGGCATGAGATCCATCGCGCCTTCTGGCCGAAGCGCCTCACGGTCACGAGCTTCAAGCCGATCGCGCGAAGGACTGCGCCGTTCCTGTACCAGTTCGGGAGGGCCTTCATGATGTTGCCTCGCCGTTGTCCGCCTGGATGACCGCGCTTTCGGCGGGCTTGTCGCTGGGTCCAGCCGGAGCCTGAGGACATGACGACGACGACGGATTCCCAGGAGATTTCTCGTCGTCGTCAGATGTGGTGTGCGTCCGGACCGAGACCTGAACTGCGCGGTAGACGCTCCGCCGACCTTCCTTGCGGGCCAAGACCGATCCCTCCTCGACCAGCCGCTCCAGGATGCTCTGGACCGTCGTCCGGCGGATTCCGGTATGGCCCGCGATGTCGGTAGTGGACAGGTCACCCTTGACCCCCCAGAGGGCCTCGACCACGCGATGGTAGTTCCCCTGGCCCCGGGCCCGACCCGTCCTGCACTGGCCGCTGCTCGCCAACGACCCGACCACTTCGAGCCGCATCGTGGGCCAGTCGACCCGGTACTCGACGATCCGGCCCACATCTCCACCCCACCGGCACTTCGCGGCGCGGACCCGGAGGGCATCGCCCTGACGGGACAGGAGGAGAGCCACGTCCGCAACCTGCTCGATGAGGCCGGATTCTCGGTAGTGGACCAGCTCCGGCCCTCCCTCGGAACGCGCAGCGGCTCGGGACAACTGCGCCGCCATGACCAGCACGGCTCCCGTTCGGATGGCGACGGCCTGGAGGCGCTCGCAGGCGGAGGCGACCTCTCGCTCCCGGGAACCAACCTCGGGTACAGTGACCCGCTGGGCGTAGTCGAGGAGCACCGCGCACCGACGGCCGGGTCTGTCTGCTGCCCACGACCCGATGTGCTCGGCCAGGGTACCGGCGTCCGTCGATTCGACGGCGAGAACATCGAGCGCACCAGGGCCCGGATAGGACGTGGCGGATGGGGGCAGCATCGGAAGCGTCCGCATGGCGAATCCCACTGCGCCGATCTCCAGAGAGCAGACTAGGACATCCACGTCGCTGGCGGGAAGCGACCGTGCCATCCTCGCCAGGATGGAGGTCTTGGCCACGCCAGCGTAGCCGCCGATCGCCACCGTCCACCCTGGCCGGACACCTCCACCTAGAGCTTCGTCGATACCCGGGAGCCCGAGCGGGATGCGTGGTGAGCTGTCGACGGTCCGGGCCTCGCTCAGGTATTCGGCGAGGGGACGGTAGCAGCGGTCGGGGCGTGACGACGACGAAGTTTGACTGGTATGCGCTTCGTCGTCGTCACGCTTTCGACGCTCGGTGGGAGACTTCGCGGTCTGAGTCATTTCTGCACCGGTTCGCGCATCGCGCGATCAGGGACGACTCGGCGTGCCTCGAGAAACTTCTTCACTTCGGAGATGTGGACGCGGTACTCGCTTCGCTCAGCGCCGAGGCTGAGATCTACTGCGGGAAGAAGACCAGCCTTAACGACCTTCCTGACGAAACTCAGGCTGACATTGAGCCGATGGGCGACCTGAACTGTGTTCAACCACTCGGAGGGTGCTTGCTCGGCTTCCGCCATAGGGCTTCTCCGGTTTGCCCGGACGCCCTAAGGCTCCCCCGGGGAGGGGGTTACTCCACCACCAGTGTATCAGGCTGGCGCGCCTGGTCAAGCAGTATGCGCGCCCACTTCGCGTTGAGGCAGTTCTCGCTCTCGAAGCGTTCCATCTCACGGCCGAACGCTGCGTCCACCTGGTGTTGCGCGTAGTGGCGACCCCAGCCGTTCGCCTTCATCGCCCGCTGGATCTTCGCCTCGCGCTCTTGCGTCTTATTCTCTTCCAGTGCAGCCAAGTCCGGCCAGAACGTCACGGCAAACACCTTCCTTTCTACTGCGGCATCGCGTGAATCGTAGCGTCCTGGGCGTTCGTGGGCAAGAGCGAGCGTGGCGCGCCGCGCCGGAGCGCGCGCTGATCCGCGTACCAGCGAAGAAGTGTCGACGTGCTCGAAGGCGAGTGCCCAATGTATGCCCCGAGCCGCTCGATCTCCAGATGCTGAGGCCCCGGCGCGGCGTGCTCCGAGCAGAAGAAATGTCTTGTGTCGTAGAGCACTATCGTCACGCCTTCGGGGACGAGCCTCTGGAACTGGCGGGAGACCGTCGTGACATTTCTCCTCTTGCCGTCGCCATCGTGGAACAACGGATAGGTCTTGTCGAAGAGCTGCTCTTTCCGTTCGCCGAGGATCCGGGCCGCGACTTCGTTGAGTTCGATGGTCCGGTTCGACCATTTTGATTTCGGAGACCACTCGCCCCAGGGCTGGATCGTGAGGAGTTTTTCCCGAAAATCGACACCGCGCGCGGCCAGGAGTTCCTGCGGGCGCATCCCGGTCTCGATGAGCACCGTGATGTAGTCCTGGAGCCACAGGAGACCCTTCATCGCTCGGATCACGCTCTTGACCGTCTCCGGTTCGGGTGCTGGCTTGGTCACGCCGTCATCCTTCGGGAGGTCGATCCCTCGAACGGCGTCCAGGTCCACGGCGTTCTTGTGCTTTTTGTCGATCCAGCGGAGGAAAGCGCGGACCCGCGCGAACTCGTTTCGGATCGTGTAGGGCGACCAGCCTTCACGAGCGTCGATGAAAGACTGAACGTGCTTTTGGATGACGACGCCCGTATCGTTGTCGCCCCCGACGGTATCCACGAAGTCCTCGATGGTCGGGAGCGTACGCTTCGCCCCCGACGCCTTCTTGTGCTTCCGGTACCACGTCTCATACTCCTCCAAGGCTTGATCCAGGGTGAGTTTCGAGGGTGGGGGCGTCGGCTTCGGGAAGATCGTGTGCGGGTTGGCGAGGGCCGCTGCCTCTCCGATCATCTTCATGGCGGTCCCGTAGTCGGGTGTCCCAAGGGCGCGCCGTTCTTGCGTTCCGTGGACGCACGTCTCCATGTAGAAGTGCTCGCCCCGCTTGACGAGATAGAGGCCCTTGCGTATCTTGACGCGCGTGAGCTTATCCGCCATGTCGTACCTCCCTGCGCTTGGAGGGAGTATAGCACACTTAGTACAATCTAGTACAAAGAAAAATAAAATGCCATAAAACACGCGCCTGGGTGGCGGAATTGGCAGACGCGTCGGTTTCAAAAACCGATGGCCGCAAGGTCGTGGGGGTTCGACTCCCCCCCCAGGCATTCACGCACTTCGGTCGCCGACGGCCACTTTCACGAAAATCTTGGCGGCCCCGCGCATTTCTTTGGTAGGTCTCGCCGACACCCAGGGAATCAAGAAAGGGACAGGAGGAGGGTTCGTCCGGTCCGGAGCTTCAGGGTCGGAGGAAAGCTTCATGCGTCGTGAACGCCGTTCCCAAGAGCCGGTGAGGCTCGTCGGTAGGAATCGCGGGCTTTGGCTCTCGCGGGGAGTCGCGATCTGGATGGCGTGCACGTCGGGATGCGCGTCTCGCCCGCCGAACGTTTCGACGACCGTGGTTTCGGTCAGCCCCCGCGACGGAGCCAAAGACGTCGACGTTCAACGGCCCGTGCAGATCCACTTTTCAAACGGGCTGACGCTGAGGACGATCACGCCGGAGTCCGTCCGCCTGCTCGCCCCCGCGGGCATCCCCGTACCTGCCCAGCTGGGCTCCGACCTCGAAGGCGACGTCGTCAACATCCAACCCGGCAAGCGGCTGATGCCTCGGACCCGGTACACGCTCGAGGTCAACCCGAAGCTCCTCGATAAAGAGGGAGCCCCGGTCGTGCGATTCAGTTCGTCGTTCACCACCGGAGAGGACTCCCCCCCGCCGGTTCGAGGGGAGGGCTTCCAGTACGTGAAAACGAGGGTCGATGAGGAGACGGGACCGACCGCCATTGCGGTGGGCCCGGACGGCCATGTCTACGTCTCGACCTATACCGGGACTCTCTATCGCCTCCGGATTGATCCGGAGACGGGCCAGTCCAACGGTAAGGAAAAACTGCTCACGCTTGCCGGGAAAAAGATCCTGGGACTGGCCTTCGACCCCGCGGCCACCGCCGCCGATCTCGTCGCATGGATCACGTACGACGACCGCAAGGCGGAGAACGTCGACGTGGGAACTTTCAGCGGAGTCGTCTCCAAGGTCGTCATCCCGGCCGCCGGCCGGACAGGAGGCGCGACCGAAACTCAACACATCATCGGTTTGCCTTCGGGGTGGCATCCGCTGAACGGCTGCACCTTCGGCCCCGATCGCCGCCTGTATGTCTCCGTCGGCAGCATGAACCGCCTGGGGCACGATCCGGTCCGGCCCGAAACGCCTCTGAGCGCCGCGCTCCTGGTGGCCGACGTCCGAAGCACTGGGTTCAACGGGGGACGCCTTCCCGTCAACGCGCAGACTACAGCGCCGGTCCACTACGACCCGTACGCGGCCGCCGCCCCGGTCCGACTCTACGCGACCGGATTCCGCGAGATGTACCGCGTCTGCTGGCACTCGAACGGGAATCTCTACGGAGGCGTGAACCAGAACGACGGCACAGGCCGGGCCGATACCCCGAGCTGTCCGGGCGTGCCTTCGCTCCGCGCGGTCTTCCCGGATGAAGATCTCGTCAGGATCGTCGAGGGAGGATATTACGGCCATCCCAATCCCTCCCGGAAACAGTTCGTGCTCCTGGGAGGGAATCCGACCAGTGGCGTCGACCCCTGGGAAGTCCCCGAATACCCGGTCGGCGTTCAACCGGACCCTGCGTTTGATCCCGCCAACTTGATTTTCAATCTGAAGTCCATCAACGGGACGAGCGCGAACGGCTGCGCCGAGTACACCCTGCCGGGTCCTTTGAACGGTCGCCTGCTCGTGTGCCTTTTCGAGGGGACTCATACCCTTCACACCTTCGCTTTCAATTCCACCGGAACAGCCGTCACGGACAACCGGCCCCTCCTCGATGAGAAAAACGAAAGCCTGAAGTTTACCCAACCCCTCGACGTCGCCGTCCACCCGAGCGGCCGGATTTACGTGGCCGATTTCGGGGCTTGGAGCAGCTTCGGAGGAGGGGGCGTGATCTGGGTCCTTCGTCCCGTCCGGTCACGGTAAACCCCGCTGACCGATTCTGAGTAGGGTTTCGGCTCCCCCGGGGAATAGTCTCCACAGGGGAATTGACGCACATGGACCACCAGCGATTCCTGGCCCGGTTTGTAGCGAACGAGCGGTTGCTCATCGGCTACCTGCTCGCCGCCACCGGGGACATCCACGAGGCGGAGGACATCCTCCAGGAAGTCTCCGTGGCCCTCTGGGAGAGCTTCGCCCGCTACGATGAGTCCCTTCCCTTCGGACCGTGGGCCCTGGGGATCGCGCGGCACAAAGTCATGAAGTGGAGAGAGCGCCGGGGGCGGACGGAGAAAATCCTTCCGTTGGACACTCTGGAAGCCGTCGCAAAAGCCTCGGTCGACCAGTCTGCCGAGCTCGCCGAACGGGGAAAACTCCTGCAGCGGTGCCTTGAGAAGCTCCCCGAGCACTCCCGGAGCGTCACCCGCCTCAGGTACGGAGACGGCCTTTCCGTCCCTGAGATGGCCGCCCGCCTAGGGCGGTCCGTGTCGGCCATGGAAGTGATGCTCGTCCGCCTCCGCCGGGTCCTGCGCGACTGCATCGAGCGACTGGAGAAACCCGCCGCGGGGGCGATCGGATGACGGACGACCTCGACCTCCTCGTGGAACGGTACCTGGCGGGATCGGCCCAGCCGGAAGACGTGCGGCGGCTGGGAGATCTCCTCCGGCGGGACGCCGAAGCGCTCCGCCGGTTCGTCCTGGCGATCGGCGAGGACGCCTGGCTGCGCCGGCTGTCGTCGGAGGCCCCATCCCCGGCCGTCCCCGAGCGGAGGCGGGCGACGCGGCGCGCGACGTATCGTCGGCTTTCGCGCGGCAACCGCCCCACCTGGCTGACGGCAACGCTGGTCGCGGCAGGCGCGCTCATCGTCCTTGCGCTCGCGTTCGCCCTTTCCCCGTCCTCTCCGTCTCCCGAGAAATCCGCGGGGAAGCGCGGCACACCCGTCCCGGACCCTCCCGTTGCCTCGTCTCCCGAGCCCGAAGCGCTTCGGCCGCTCGAGAACAGGATCCAGGAGATCGAGCGCGAGCGGCAGAAGCTGGTCACGGTCCGCGACCACGCCCGGGAGGACGAGGCGCGGCGCCGGGCGGAGGCGGAGCTGGAAAAAATCGCGGCCGATTACCGCGCGGCGGTCGCCAGGCTCGAGGAAGAGCGCCGCCGCGCCCAGGCGTCCACTCCCGAAAAGCCTCCCGCCCGGGAGCCGCCGAGGCCGCCCACGGTGGCTACCGTCGCCACGATCGACCCGGTCGACGGACAAGTTGAGGTGGTGGCGGCGGACGGCTCCAGGACGCCCGCCCGACCGGGCCAAGCACTGCTGGCGGGCCAGGGGCTTCTCAGCGTCGGCGCCGACGGCGTCGCGCGGCTCGCGTTCGGCGACGGGACGCGGGTCGAGCTGGGAGGCGATTCCGAAATCCGCGACGTTCAAGACCAGGAGGCGGTCGGAAAGGGCGCGCGAGGCAAGCGGCTCTTTGTTGCGAAGGGAAGAATCTCGGCGGAAGTGAGAAAACAGGCCGCGGACCGGCCGATGGTGTTCGTGACGCCGCATGGCGAGGCCACGGTGCTGGGGACGACGCTCCGGATCGTCGTGGACACCACGGGAACGGGCTCGACGCGGCTCGACGTCATCGAGGGCGTCGTGCGGCTGAAACGCCTGGCCGACGGCAAGCCGGTCGACGTCGCCGGCGGACACACCGCCGTGGCGGCGGTGGGAGTCGAGCTGAGCTCGAAACCTCTGCCCATCGAAAACATCCTCCTCACGATCAAGGACGGGCGATGGGGCGGCGACTGGAGACGGGTCGATGACGCGGGGGCGTCGACCGGCGCGGCGTTGGAGGCGGAGGGACCCAAGAACGCCGACTCGCCCGGTCGAATCAAAGCCCAGACCTTGGGCTACGTCGAATTCACGTTCTCGGCGGACGCCAGGAAAGACTACTTCATCTGGATCCGCGGCTTCAGCCCGGGGATTCAGTCCTACAACGCGATCGCACTCTACTCCCCTCTGGCCCAGTTCAACCCTCTCGATTCCGAACTGAGCAGGGTGGCCGGCCTATCCCTGTCGTTGTTCAGCGACTTTTCCGTGCAAGGGTATACGTGGATCGGTGGGGGGGCCCCGCAGGGGGCGGGCGGCGCCGAGAAGAACGGCGGGCCGACCACGGTTCGTTTCACCCAGTCCGGCAAGCAGAGGTTGAGAATCTATCCGATCGACACCTCCGTGCGTATGGATGCGCTCTGGCTGTCAGCCACGCAGAAGACGCGTCCGGCCGCCCACGAGCACGGTCCGCGAGCCGCCGCGAAGTAGGGGCAAAGGGGCGAAAAAGGAAATCCCATGATGATCTCAGGGTCTGTCTATCGCTGCGTGCAGGCGGCGCTGGTCGCCGCGGCGTGCGGATCCGTTCGCGCCGCCGCGGCGGCCGATGAGCAGGAGTACACGATCAGGGCCACGGCAGGGCCTGTGACCGATAGGCCGGGACTCCGGTGCGAAGGAACCGCCGATCTCCCGGACTTCTCCGTCCTCTCGCTGCAGGTGTACTTCGGCGCCGCCAGTCGCGACCGGGAGCTCCAGTCTCGCGCCGTCACGGTCGAGAAAGGGCGGTTCTCCAGGGAACTGCTCGTCTTCCCCGAGCGAAACCTTTCGGGCACTTATGTCCTCCGAGTCGGATTCAATCCCGCCATCCAGGCCGCGACGGTTCGAAAAGCCTTGGGTTCGCAAACCGGCCCTCTTCGGACAGAACTGCACTTCCAGCTCGGAAGCCGCTCCGATTTTAAGGAGGAGCGCCGTCGCATCTCCGACCGCTTGGCGGGTGAAATCCGCGCGACCGCCCCCTTGGCGGATGAACTCGCCCGGCACTTCGAGGCCGGCGGTTCCGAGAAAACGTTGCCCGAGAGACTCCGTCGCGCCTTGAGGCACGTCGACTCCGGCCAGAGGGCGCTCGAATACAAGGCCCTCGGGCTGGAGGAGATTGCCGGTCCCGGCTTGAGGCGTCTTCGGGACATGGCGCTTCGAGTCGCGCAAGGCGCCGAGAAGAGGGAGACGCTCTCCCTCGCGACCCGCCGGTACCTGGATCGCCTGACCCCGGAGGACGCCTTGGTGCGCGCGGCGAACGAGCTGCGGACGATCTTAGGTGAAGCGCTGCGCTCGGCGGGCGACGAACGGGCCCGCGCCCGAAAGAAGTTCACCGAAGGGCTGCTGGCCCTGGACTCGCGGCTGCCTCGAACGCTCCACGGTGACCTGGTGCGTCTGGCCGCCGCGTCGCGCGCCTTCTTTGACGCGGACCCGCGCGAGGCGGAGAGACTCCGCGCGGACCTCGACCGCGAACTCGAAAAACTGATCGACGACATCAACGACCTTTAAGGAATTCGCCATGTTGAGAACGAACCGCCTGCTGCCGGCGTGGGTTTGGGCGTGCGCGGTGATCGCGGCCATGGCACCCTCGGTGTGGGGCCAGGCCGCTCGCACGGCGGATGAAGAGTTGAGCACCTTCACCGTGAAACCGGGCTATCGTGTGGAGCTGGTGGCCGCCGAGCCTCTGGTCCGCGACCCCATCGGCATGGCGTTCGATGCCGACGGGCGCCTCTGGGTCGTGGAATTGCAAAACTACATGACGGATGTCAACGACTCGGGAGGGAATGACGCCCTCGGGACAATCTCCGTTCTGGAGGACGTCAACGGGGACGGCCGCATGGACCGCCGCACCGAGTTCCTGAGAGGGTTGAGGCAGCCCCGCGCCGTCGCTTTCGTGGAAGACGGGGTCCTGGTCGTCGACGCTCCGGACCTCTGGTTCTGCCGTGACACCAACGGGGACCTGGTCTGCGACGAAAGGACGTGGGTCGCGAACTACGGCCCCAGCAGCGGGGATCCCGAGAACAACGTCGGCAGCCTGACGCCGGCCCTCGACAATTGGATCTACAGCGCCAATTGGGGAACGCGGATCCGTCGCCAAGGCGGTCAGTGGGTCCTCGAAGCGGCTCCCGCGCGCGGCCAGTGGGGAATGAGCCAGGACGACCGGGGCCGGCTCTTCACTTCTACGAATCGCCAGTTCATCGTCAGCGACCGTGGAGGCATGATGCCGCCGTGGGAGAAGGTATCGGACAGCTGGCCGTTGGACGGCTATGTCGTGTGGCCGGGACACCCGACTCCTCGGATCAATCGATTCTACTGGCCGGGGGCCCTGCGCGCCGACGGGAGCATGATCTCCTCCACGGCCACGTGCGGCCCCGTCATCTACCGGGGCGACAATTTCCCCGCGGACGCCCGGGGGAACGCCTTTTCGTGCGAACCCGCGGGCAATCTGGTTCGAAGGATGATCCTCGACGACGCGCAGAATCTGGCCTTGAACGCATATTCCGAGTCGGAATTTCTCGTCTCTACCGATGAACGCTTCCGGCCCGTCAATACCTCCAACGGTCCGGACGGCTGTCTTTACGTCGTCGACATGTATAAGGGGGTCCTCCAGCATCTCTTCGCCTTGTCCAACGAACTGCGCACCGAAATCATCAACTACGGACTGGAACAGCCTCTCCACCTGGGGCGCATCTGGAGGGTCGTGAGCACCGGCAATCCTCCTAGTCCCGTGCCCCGGTTGCAATCCGCCGGCTCCGCGACGCTCGTCGGCTACCTCTCGCACGCGAACGGTCACCTTCGGGACACGGCTCAGCGGCTTCTGGTGGAGCGGTCGGACGCCTCCGTCGTCCCGCAGCTCCAGCAGCTCGCCGCGTCGGGTTCTTTCCCCGCCGACCTCCACGCGCAGGCCGTGCTTGACGGGATGGGGCCCGGTGTCCGGCCGCCGCCCCGAGGGAATGACGTCCTCCTGGTCTACGGATATCTCGACGCCACGCCCACCCTGGCCCCCGGCGACGTGGCCGTCAAGAACCGCCTCGAAAGCATGGGGTACGCCGTGGAGCTGAAGGAAGCGCCTCAATCGCAGACTTCGGACGCCAACGGCAAGGTCCTCGTCCTCATCTCATCGACGGTCGGCTCGGACGATGTGAGCACGAAGTTCCGGGACGTGGCGGTCCCCGTCATCATCTGCGAACACGCCGTCTTCGACGACATGCTCATGACCGGACCGACCTACTGGACCGACTTCGGCTACGATGAGAACGATCCGGGTCTCTTGACCATCGTCGATCCCTCCAGTCCGCTGGCGGGTGGGCTCTCGGGGAACGCGCAAGTGATCGGGCCGCCGGGCGGAATCGAGTTCTCGAACACCCTCGTCTGGGCCACCACCCCCTCCGGCAGCGCGATGTGGATCGCCGCGCACGGCGGCGAGCCGAACAAGGCCGCGATTTTCGCCTACGAAGCCGGGGCGCCGATGGTCGGGATGAACGCTCCCGCTCGACGGGTCGGCTTCTTTTTCTATAGAAACACGGCGGCGATCGCCACGTCCGCGGGGTGGGCCCTCTTCGACGCCGCGGTCGCCTGGGCGGCCAACAGCCAAGTCCCGCCGCCGCCTCCGCCGCCCCCCCCGCCGCCGGGCAACGCCCCGCCGTGGGTCGCGATCGACGCGCCCCTCGACGGCGATACGTTCATGACTTCCCCGGGCACTCCGGTGGACATCGTGGTGTCCGGCCGGACCACTGACCCGGACGGCGCGGTCATGAGAGTCGAGTTTTACAACGGGCCGGATTACGTCGGATACGTACAAATCCATTTCGAGCCCCCTGGTTACATTACTGACTGGAGCTTTACCTTTGCCGGGGTCGTTCCCGGAGATCACACGCTCAGCGCCGTGGCGATCGATAACTCCGGGGCCAGATCATCCACCGCCGTCGCGATCCGCGTCACGGATGGCGCGCCCCCTCCGCCGGCCAGCAACGGGTTTACCGCGGAGTACTACGGGGGCATTGATTTCGCGAACCTGATCCGGACGCAGACCGACCCTTCGATCGACTTCATGTGGAGCTCGCCGGCGCCGGAGGAATTCTCGGTGATCTGGACGGGCTTTCTCGAGCCGCTTTACTCGGAAGACTACACCTTCAGGACGCTGACGGACGACGGAGTGCGTCTCTGGGTGGACGGCCAGCTTCTCATCGACCACTGGGAGGATCACTCTCCGGCGTGGGATTCGGGGACGATCGCGCTCACGGCGGGTCAGAGGGTGGCGATCCGGATGGAGTATTACAAGAACGGCTATGCCGGGGAGGCGCACCTCTACTGGTCGAGCGCGAGCCAGCCCGAGGAAGTGATTCCCCCGACCCGGGTTTTCGGGAGCCTCCAGGCGGCGCCGGCGGGCCCCGCCGGGGGAGCCTCCGGCGGAGACGGCGGCAGCTGCGGCGCCACGGGCATGGAAGCGGCTGTGCTCCTGGGTCTCTTGGGACTCTTCAGGCGCCGGAATCGGCCGAACGGTCCACTCCCATAAGTGGGGACCGTTCTGCTCCCAGGCACAACCGGGCCCTTGCGCGGGCGGGAGTGGCGTGTTACCTTTTAGGAGATGAAACGGCTGGTGGCCTGTCTTTCCACCCTCGCCCTCCTCGCGTCCACCGCCGTCCCGTCGAGCGGCGGGGACCTGTCCGAAGCGGTCGGCGATCACGACCGCCACCCGGGCCTCGGCCATCCGACGGAAGGCGATGCCCACCATCGCCACGGGGATGCCGACGACCACCACGAAACGCCCGACAGTCCCTGCCACCATCACGATACCCATACGTGCTGCAGCCAGGGGCCGACCCTCGCGCTGACCGGTGAATCGCCGGTGCGCGAGACCCCCTCGACCTGCCTCCTGTCGTTGACGGCGGATAAAGCCCACGATCAGCCCTCGGTGCACGAACTCTTCCACGTCCCGCTCGCATAATCCATCTGCTTCCAGCCCCCTTGTCGACGGAGTGAGTCCGTCCGCACGGCTGTAATCTGTCCCCCTCGATCGATTTCGTTCGCAGGTGAGGCATGAGAAAGATCGCTTTGGCCCTTTTCCTCGCGACCGGGTGCGACTTCAAGCATCCGCACGGTCCCGCCACGGCCCGGGAAGAAGAGACGAAGGCGAGAGTCACCGCGTGGGGCAACCGGTTCGAGATCTTCCTCGAACATAAGCCCATCGTCGCCAACGTGCCGACGACCTTCGTCACGCACCTCACGGACCTCAAGACGTCGCTCCCCCGTCGCGAGGGAAAGGTTGCCTTCATCCTCGCGCCGGTCACGGGGCCCGAAATCGTCCATGTCGAGGATGCTCCCCAAAAGGTCGGCATCTACGAGCCCGCCCTCACGTTCCCGGAAGCCGGCGAATGGACCGTCACCCTGCGCCTTGCCGTCGACGGGTCCGAGGTCGTGGAAGTCCTCCCGCATTTCCACGTGTACGCGAAGCCTGAAGATGCCGGCAAGGGCCACGGCCACGAGCACGACGAGGCCGAAGGGATTCCGTTCAGCAAAGAACGGCAGTGGAAACTTCTGACGAAAACCGAGCCCGCGACGAGGCGCCGCATGGTGGAAAGGGTCCGGCTTCCGGGCGTCGTCTCGGCCAAGCCCGGCTCGCGCGCGGCCGTCGTCCCGCCCCTTTCCGGGAGACTGCTCCCGCCCGCCGGCGCGCCGCTGCCTTCCCTCGGACACCGCGTCGAGGCCGGTCAAACCCTGGCCCTGCTCCAGCCTCCCGTCTCGGACCTGGTCACGAAGGTCGTAGAGGCCGATGCGCAAGTCGCCCGCATGAAGCTCGCGCTCTCACAGGCCGAGCTCGCGCACGGCCGGATCCAGAAGCTGGCCGCCGGCGAAGCCAAGACGGCGCGCGAGCTAGAGGAGTCCGAATTCGCCCTGCGCGGTGCCAAGTCCGCCTACGAGGCGGCGCTCGCACTCCGAAGGGCGTACGAAAAAACCGGGATCGCCCTCAAGGAGGAGTACGGCGCCGTGCCGGTCGTCGACCTGAAGGCCCCAATCGGCGGGACCGTCATCCAGGTCGGCGCGGCGGTCGGCGAGCAGGTCCAAGCCGACCGCGCGGTCTTCACGATTCTTTCGACGGAGTCAGTCTATATCGAAGCCAAGATCCCGGAGGCCGACCTCCCGCGCGTGGCCCGCTCCAGGGGCGCGGTCTATGAGACCTCGGACGCCAAGGGGCGATTCCTGCCGATCTCCGAAGAAACGGGCGGACAGCCGGTTTTCCTGGGGCCCGAAGTCGATGCCGCGACGCGGACCGTGCCCCTTGTCTACGAGGTCCGAAACCCCGACGGCGCCCTTCGGGTCGGGATGGCGCTCTCGGTGTACGTCGAGACGGAAAGGGCGGAGGAGGCGCTCGCGATACCCGGAAGCGCGCTCGTCGACGAGGAAGGACGCTGGGTGGCCTTCGTCCAGGTCTCGGGGGAGACCTTCCAGAAGCGCGACCTCACGCTGGGAATTCGGGATTCCGGCTTCGCTCAGGTGATTTCCGGAATCGAGCCCGACGAACGGGTGGTCACGAAGGGAGCGTACGCGGTCCGGTTGGCGTCCCTGTCGACGTCCCTCCCGGCCCACGGGCATGCGCACTAGGAGGGCAGGATGACCACACTCATTCGCTGGTCCCTCGAGAATCGCGCGGCCGTCCTCGCCCTGGCGTGCCTCCTCGTCGCGGTGGGCACGGCCGTGGCGTTCACGATGCCCGTCGACGTCTTCCCGGACCTGACCGCGCCGACGGTCACCGTCCTCACGGAAGCTCACGGCATGGCCCCGACCGAAGTAGAGAGCCAGATCACGTTTCCGATCGAAGCGGCCATGAACGGCGCGCCGGGGGTCCGGCGGGTCCGCTCCTCTACGGCCGTGGGGCTTTCCGTCGTCTGGGTCGAGTTCGATTGGGATACCGAGATCGCCGCCGCTCGCCAGGTCGTCGCCGAAAAGCTCGGCCTCGTCGCCGCCGCGCTCCCGCCCGAGGTTGAGCGTCCCATCGTTGCCCCCACGTCCTCGATCATGGGCGAGATCATGTTCATCGCCATGACGTCGGAACGGCACGGCCCTCTCGAGCTCCGAACGGAGGCCGAGTCCGTCGTCCGGCGCCGACTTCTGGCGGTCCCGGGCGTGTCTCAGGTGACGGCGCTCGGCGGGGAGGCCCGTCAGGTTCAGGTCGTCCTCTCGCCGGCCGCGCTGCGCACCTACGAAATCTCGATGGACGAAGTCGGCCGGGCCCTCACCGCCTCGAACGAGAACCTGTCGGCGGGCTTCATCAACCACGCGGGCTCCGAATACCTGGTCACCGGCATGGGACGCCTTAGAACGACGGCCGATATCGGGGACACCGTCGTGCGGATGCGGAACGGCCTTCCGGTCCGCGTGTCGGACGTCGCGGAAGTCCGGGTCGCCGGGGCCCCCAAGCGGGGAGAGGGTTCGGCCAACGGCCGGCCTGCCGTCATCCTGGCTGTCCAGAAGCAGCCCGGGGCCAATACGCTCGCCCTGACGCGCGAGATCGACAAGGTCCTGGGCGACGTCGCGAAGAAACTTCCCGCCGGCATGAAGGTCGACGGCCGGATCTTCCGACAGGCGGACTTCATCGAGGTCTCGGTCCGGAACGTGCTTCACGCGCTCCGCGACGGCGCGGTCCTGGTCGTCCTCATCGTCCTTTTCTTTCTCGCGAACGTGCGGGCGACGCTCATCACGCTGACGGCGATGCCCGTCTCTCTCCTGGCCACCATCCTGACGCTCCGGGCCTTCGGGGCCACGATCAACACGATGACCCTGGGCGGGATGGCGATCGCCATCGGCGCCCTCGTCGACGACGCGGTCATCGACGTGGAGAACGTCTTTCGACGGTTGAGGGAAAACGGCGCCCTGCCCGCGGAAAAACGACGGCCGAGCCTCGCGGTCGTGTACGAGGCGAGCGTAGAGATCCGGGGCTCGATCCTCTTCGCCACGCTCGTCATCGTCCTGGTGTTCGTGCCCCTCTTTTTCCTGTCGGGCGTGGAAGGCCGCCTCCTGCGACCTCTGGGGATCGCCTATACGGTGTCCCTCTTCGCGTCTCTGGTCGTCGCCGTGACGCTCACCCCCGCCCTCTGCCACCTGCTCCTGCCCCGCTCCCGGGCGGTGCGGGAAGGGCGGGAGCCGAAGGTCGTGCACGCCCTCAAGGCGGCGTACGGCAGGGTCCTGGCTCCGACGCTCGGCCGCCCCTGGCTTGTGGCCCTCCCGGCGGTGGCCCTCTTCGTCGTCGCGGCGGCGGGTTTTCTCAAAATGGGACGCGCGTTCCTGCCGGACTTCAACGAAGGGTCGCTCACGATCGGCGCGGTAACCCTTCCGGGTACCTCGCTCCCGGAGTCGGACGCTCTCGGTCGCGCCCTTGAAGAAACGCTGCTCTCCCACCCGGAGGTGGTGAGCGTCGGGCGCCGCACCGGCCGCGCCGAACAGGACGAGCACGCCCAGGGCGTCGAGGCCGCGGAGCTGGACGTGACGCTCTCCATGAAGAAGCGGTCCAAGGACGAATTCCTCGCGGCCCTGCGAAAGGACCTGGGCCTCGTGCCGGGAATGAACATCACGATCGGCCAGCCGATCTCGCACCGCATCGACCACATCCTCTCCGGGACGCGCGCCTCCATCGCGGTCAAGATTTTCGGCGAGGACCTCGCGAAACTCCGCGCCATCGCGGAGCAGGCGCGGCAGTCCATGTCGACCGTCGAGGGCGTGGTCGACCTTTCCGTCGAACAGCAGGCCGAGATCCCGATCCTGAACGTCCGCTTCGACCGGGCGGCGATGGCGCGGCACGGCCTGGTCATGGAGGAGATGACCCACACGCTCGAGGCGTCCGTTCAGGGGCATGCCGTGACGCAGATCCTCCAGGGCCGGAACGTCATCGACGTGGTCCTTAAAATCGGCGGCGAGGAAGGCTGGAGCCTGAACACTGTGGAGGACTTGCCGGTCCATACGCCCTCCGGCGCCAAGGTCCCCCTGAAAACCCTGGCGGAGCTGCGGAAGGAAACGGGTCCCAACGCGATCAACCGCGAGGGGGTGGAACGGAAGATCGTCGTCATGGCGAACGTGGCCGGGCGGGACGTCGCGTCCGTGGTGCGGGACATCCGGGAGAAGGTCGACCGGGGGATGCCCGCCGGATACCGCGTCGAGTACGGGGGACAGTTCGAGGCGGCCGAGGAGGCCGGCCGTCTGCTTTCGTTCCTGGGGGCGGGGGTCGTCGCGGGGATCGCGCTCCTCCTGTACATGGCCTTTCGATCCGCCCGCGACGCCTTCCTGGTGATGCTCAACCTGCCGCTCGCTCTGATCGGAGGGGTCGCGGGAGTTTTCGTTTCGGGCGGCGTCCTTTCCATCGCTTCGATCATCGGGTTCATCACGGTTTTCGGGATCGGGACGCGAAACGGCATCATGCTCGTTTCTCACATCCGCCACCTCCAGGAGAAGGAAGGCGTGACGGACCTGCGCGAGGCCGTCTTCCGGGGAGCGCTCGAACGCCTGGCGCCGATCCTCATGACGGCGCTCGCGGCGGCGCTGGCCCTCGTCCCCCTTGCCTTGGGAGGGGGAAAGCCCGGGAACGAGATCCAAACCCCCATGGCCATCGTCATCCTCTTCGGGCTTTCGACCTCGATGCTGCTCAACATGCTGGTGGTCCCGGCGATCTACCTTCGGTTCGGAAGGCCGCTCGCGCGTACGGAAGGAGGCAACTCATGAAGCGCCACGTTTTCGTTCTCGCGGCGTTCCTCTCGGGATGCGCTTCGCCGGCCGAACGTCCCCTTCCGGCACTCGCCCCGCGGGAGGGAAGGGCCACGACCGTCCCGCCCGTCGCGCTCGGGGCGCTGAAAGGTCTCTCGCTCGAGAGGGCCCTGGCGCTGGCCGAGGGAGGCCACCCGGACCTGGCCGCGGCGCGCGCCCGCGTCGAGGCGGCCCGCGGGAGGGCCCTCCAGGCGGGACTCTTTCCCAACCCGGAACTCGTCGCCCGCGTGGAGGTCGCCCCGATCCGGGGCGGCACCGCGGACGAAGCCGAAGTCGTGGCGGGGATCAGCCAGCGGGTCCCTTCGGGCGGCCGGCTGGGCGCGGCCGTGCGCGTCGAGGAGCTGGAGGGCCGGAGGTTCGAACACGAAGCGGAGGCGCGCACGCGGGAGGTCCGGGCGAAAGTCCACGCGGCGTTTGCGACGGCCCTCTACGCGGAAGAGGTCGTCCTGCTTCAGGCCGACGCGCTCCGGCTCGCGGAACGGGGCGTCGCGGTGACGAAAGCGCGCCGGGACGCGGGGGACGCCCTGGCCGAAGAAGTCGCCCGCGCGGAGATCGAGGAGGTTCGCTCCCGGCTCGAGCACGAGCGCGCCCGATCCCTTCGAAAGGTCGCCTTCCTGGGGCTCGCGTCGGCCATGGGCTCGCCGGAGGCGGACGTCGAATCCCTGGAGGGTAGCCTCGAAACGGCGCTCGAGACGCCGGCCCTCGAAGACCTGGTCGTCCGCCTGGACGGCACCCCCTGGGCTGCGGCTGCGGAGGCCGAAGTCGCGGCGGAGCGGGCCCGCGCGGAACTGGCGCGGGCGGAGCGCGTCCCCGACGTCCGGCTCGATCTTTTCTATCGCAGGCAGCAGGCGACCGAGACCGACGCCTTCGACGCGGGGTTGGGCGTCGCGATTCCTCTTTTTGACCGGAACCAGGGCCGGATCCGGGAAGCCGAAGCGGGCTCCCAGGTCGCCTCCGCCCGAGCGCGAGCCGTGCGCCACGATCTTCTCGTAAGGATGCGTGAAGCGCACGAGAAGCTCTCGCGAGCCCTGGCGCAGGCCAGGCGGATCCGGGAGGAGATTCTCCCGCGTGCGGAAACCGTTCTCAAGGGCGCCGAGGTGCGCTATTCGGGAGGCGATCTCCGTCTGCCGGACCTCCTGCCCGTGCGGAGAGACCGGTCCGCGCTGAGGCTGTCCTATCTCGACTCGCTCCGGGAGATCATGGAGGCCTGGGCCGTCCTCAAGCAGTTCGCGGGCTAGGGGCGAAAAGCTTGTAGAGGGTCCCCCGGCGGGATAAAGTAGCGGCCGCGCGACGTTCCAGAATGGGACTTTGGGTTTCTTGTTCAGAAGGGAGGTCAGGGTGTTGCATCGCACGATTCTTCCGTCGGCGCTCGCGCTGGGCGTCCTGATCGGGGCCGCGCCCCAGGGCGACAAGCAGGCCGACAAGCCCAAGGCGATCAAGGACGTGATGGCCCTTCACAAAGGCAAGGATTCCTTCCTCAGCAAAGTCACCGGCGCCAAGAGCACCGAGGACGAAAACAAGAAGCTTCTGGCCTTCTACGAAGTCCTGGCGACCCTGAAGCCGCCCCAGGGCGAGGAGAAGAGCTGGAAGGACAAGACCGACGCCCTCGTCGCCGCCGCGAAGGAGGTCATCGAGAAGAAGGAAGGCGCGGTGGACAAGCTGAAAAAGGCCACCAACTGCAAGGCTTGTCACGACGTCCATAAGCCGAAGTAAGCGAAAATCAAGCCGACGACCGGCCGGGGAAGCCTGGCCGGTCGTTTTTTTTCGCCGGCGGCACGTCACAACGCCGGAAGGCCCCGCGGATCTACCGTATTAGGTGAGCCTGTCATCACGCCGGCTCCCCGGGTTCATCCCGGAGGTTGAGTATGCTGAAGGGACTCAAAATTGCTCTTTCGAACGGGGTCTTCGCGTCGGCCCGTGATCGCGTGGCGGGGTTCGTCGTCGGCACCGTCAAGAATGCCGTCGACGAGATCCTCGACTGGCTGATCAAGCACGGGATCCGCTTCGGGGTAGCCGCGGCTGCGCTCATCACGGCGCTCGTCCTGGTCATCACCGCCGCGAAGGAAGGAATCGTCGCCCTGGGGGCGCCGCCCGCTCTGGTGTCGCTGGGGCTGGGACTGGTGTGCGCGCTGGTCGGCTACATTTTTCTGAAATCCGGCCCGCGCCGGCCCCGCAAGGAATCCGAAAGCGAGCCGTACCCCGGACTGTCCATCCGTATCTCCGGGCGCCCCCGCCCCGTGCGCCGTCGCCGGAGCCGACGCCGTACCTACGACGTCCATCGCGGGGGCGACGGTTGGGAAGTCTCGGGGCGCGACCGCTCCCGGGGCCGCACCTTCTCCTCCAAGAGCGCCGCCGTCCGCGCGGCGGAGCGCAGCGCGGCACGCGCCCACGGCCGCGTCGTCGTCCGCCGGTCGGACGGGACGGTCCAGGAGTCGGAAGATGCCCGGGGGTGAACGTGGCGCGTCATAAAGGCCGCCGGGGAATCCTCCGCCTCCTCCGATCGACCTTCTCCGGCTGGAGCGAGGACCGTGCCCCCAAGATGGCGGCCGCCCTCGCCTACTACACGGCATTCGCCGTCGCCCCGCTCCTCCTCATCGCGATCGCCCTGGCGGGATTCTTCTTCGGGGCCGACGCCGCCCGGGGCGCCGTCGTCCACCAGATCGCCGGCCTCGTCGGCCAGCAAGGCGCCGAAACGATCCAGGAAATTCTCGCCCGCGCCTGGCAACCGAAGACGGGCATCCTCGCCACCGTGATCGGAGTGGTCGCGCTCCTCATCGCGTCGAGCGGCGTCTTCGGCGAGCTGCAGGATTCCCTCAACCTGATCTGGAAGGTCAAGAAGCGCCCCGGCCGCGGGATCCTGGGCACGATCAGTGACCGCTTCCTGTCCTTCTCCATGGTTGTGGGGGTCGGCTTCCTCCTCCTGGTCTCGCTGGTCGCCAGCGCGGCGCTAGAGGCTCTGGCAGGTTACATGACCGACTGGGCGGGCGGGGGCCTCCTCATCCGGGCCCTCAATTTCGCGATCTCGTTCGGCATCATCACCGCCCTCTTCGCCGCCCTCTTCAAGGTCCTGCCGGACGCGCGGAGCCGCTGGCGCGACGTCTGGGTCGGGGCCGCGTTCACCGCGTTCCTGTTTACGGTGGGCAAGCTCCTGATCGGCCTTTACCTGGGTCGCAGCACCGTAGGGACGACCTACGGCGCGGCAGGTTCGTTCGTCGTCTTCCTCCTCTGGATCAACTACTCCGCCCAGATCGTCTTCCTCGGCGCCGAATTCACCAAGACCTACGCCGACCTGTACGGCAGGCCACCCGCCCCCGACCGCGACGCCATGCGCGTCGCCAATCCCCTCGAGACGGTGACCGTTCGGGGCGCCAACAGGTAACAATAAGGGGTCCCGGGACACCCGTACCATAAGAGGACACCCGTGATGCCCTGCCTGAAACGCGCCGCCGTTTGGGTCGTCTTATTGAGCTCGATCTCGGCCCCTCAAGAGCCTGCCCGGGCGCCGTTCACCCGCGAGCAGGCCGAGAAACGTTTCCCTCCCCTCCAGCTTCCGTCCGGATTCAAGGCTGCCCTTTTCGCGTGCGACCCCCTGATCGAGTACCCGTCCGTGATCGCCCTGGGGCCGCGCGTGGGGTCCGCCTTCGTGCCCTACGACTACATGACCGGCCTGGGCACGGAAATCGTCCGGCGCGACGAGGTCAAGCTCGTCGAGGACACCGACGGCGACGGCTTCGCCGACCGAGCCACGTTTTACGCCGGCGGATTCAACTCGATTCAAGGCCTTGCGTTCCACGACGGCACCGTTTACGTGATGCACGCCCCGTACCTCACCGCGCTGCGCGACACGAACGGGGACGGCGCCGGCGACGAGCGACGCGACCTCTTCAAAGGCCTGGGCTGGGAGCCCGAGAAGGCCCCCGACCGCCTCCACATGGCCAACGGCGTCACCGTGGGCCACGACGGGTGGCTCTATCTGTCGCTCGGAGACCGCGGCGTGGACACGGTGCGGCCCGAAGGAGACCGCCTGGTCCTGAACAGCGGCGGGATCCTGCGCTGCCGACCCGACGGCAAGGACCTTCACGTCTTTTCTTACGGGCTCCGGAACATCTACGACGTCGCGCTCGACGAAGAGCTCAACGTGTTCGTCCGTGACAACGAGAACGACGGCGGGACGTACATGATCCGCGTGTGCCTGAGCGTCTTCGGCGCCGACCACGGGTATCCTTACCTCTACGAAGAGCACGCAGACGAGCTTTTGACCCCCCTCGCCGACCTGGCCCGCGGCTCTTCCGCCGGCGGCGCGTGCTACCTTGAACCCTCGTTCCCGCCCGAATACCAGGGCGACCTCTTCTTCTGCGAGTGGGGCCGCTCGGTCGTGCGCTACCGCCGCGAACGGTCGGGCGCGACGTTCGGGACGCCGCGCGAGATCGAGTTCGCCTCGGGGGCGCCTTCCGACCCGTACGGGTTCAAGCCCACGGACGTGATCGTCGACCGCGACGGATCCCTCCTCGTGTCGGATTGGTGCGACGGCCAGCGTCCCCGGCGCGGACGCGGACGCATCTACCGGATCTCGTATCCCGGCGCGCCGCCGCCCGCCGCCGCGTCGCTCGACTCCAAGAGCTACGCGCAACGCTGCGAGGCCCAGGCCGAGATCGAGAGGCGGAACGCCCCGGTCGAGCCGGCCAAGCTCGGCGCCCTGGGACGGATGCACGCGGTCTGGATCCTCGCGCGCCGCAGCGACAAGGAGGCTCTCTTCGGTCTTGCGGAGAGCGACCCCGACCCGCGCGTGCGCGCCCAGGCCGTGCGCGCGCTTGCCGACCTCACCGACCCGGTCCTTGTGACGGACCGCCTGGACGCGGCCCCCGGCGACGCCGCCGCGGCGAAGCGTCTGGCCGCCCTCGGACGCGGTCAGGACTCTCGCGTGGCTCTCGAAGTCGTTCTCGCCCTGGGTCGCCTCCGCTGGCCGGAGACTCCCGAATGGCTCCGCTCGAACCTTCCTCCGCTCGATCCCGCGGTGGCCCACGCGGCGCAGCAGGCCCTTCGCGCGTCGGCCAACTGGCCGGCGATCCTGAACCTCCTTGAGGAGAAAGCGCCGATTCGCGCAGTCGCCCTTCGCGCGCTCGCGTGGCAAACCCAGCCCGCCGTTGTGGACGGCCTGGCGGATCGCCTCAAGCGCGAGTCTGATCCGCGGCGGCGCCGGGAGTACGTCGACGTGCTGGCCCGCGCCTACAAGAAACCCGCCCCGTGGACCTACTGGGGATTCCGCCCGGCCCCTCGACCGCCGCACACGATGGCCTGGGACCGCACGGAGGCGATCGAGCGGGCGCTCGACGGGGCGCTTACGGACGCGGACGTCGACGTCCGGCGCGCGACGCTCAAGCGGATGAAGCGGGAAGGCGTCTCCGCGCGCGCGGAAACCCTCGTCCCGTGGCTCCGCTCCGAGCGCGAGGCCGAGACCGTCTCCGCCATCCTGGAGGCGATGCGGTCATCCCCCGCGGGACCCGTCCGCGAGGCCCTCGCGGAAGTCGTTCGCGACGGGACGCACGCCGCGCGGAATCGAGTCGCGGCCCTCGATGTTTTCGTTCGCGGGCTCGACGCGTCCCCGGAAGCCCGCCTTCTCGACCTGGCGGGGTCGATCGAAGATTCCCCGGTGGCAGCCGAAGTCTTCCGGCAGCTCGGGCTTCGGCCGAAGGTGGACGCGGTACCGCTCTTGCGCGGAAAACTTTCCTCCCCCGTTCCGGAAGTGCGCGTCGCGGCCCTCGAGGCTTTGGCCGAACTCCGGGCCGAAGGGGTGGGCGAATCCGTCCTCGCCCTGTTGCGTGACCCCGACCTGAGGGTGCGCCTCGCGGCGGTGACGGGCTGCTCCAAACTCGGCACACGCCAGGCCATCGACACGATCCTCCAGTACGCGACCGATCCCAACCCCGAGATTCGGCGCCGCAGTCTGCAGGCGCTCGGAAAGTTCAGGGAGGCGCGCGCCGCTACGGTCTCGACCGCCGCGCTTCACGACCGCGAGACGGAGCTCGCCGCGCTGGAGTGCCTGGCCGCGGTCGGGGGTCCCGAGCATGCGTCGGCCCTCGCGGAATTCGCGGCGAAGAACGGGTCGCTCTCCGTGCTCGAAATCGCCGCGCGGACGTTGGCGCGCTGGAAGAACGAACGGGCGATCGCGGACGTTCAGGGAGCCGGCGGCAGCCTCATTTTCTGGAAGCTGCTCGGACCGCTCGAGGAAGAGGCCGCGATCAAAGTCGCGGAAACGGGCGCCGTCCCCTCCGGGGCAAGGGACGTGTTCGCGACCGGGCCCGAATCGCGGATCGTCGCGTCGGAAAAGCCGTCGGACGGATCCTCCTGGCTGGCCTTCACCGAAGCCGCGGTCTCGGAGCCCACGCGCGTGCAGCTGCTGGCCTCGAGCGGCGGCGCGTTCGACGTCTGGCTCAACGGCCGCCGCGCCTACCGCAGGGCGGACAAGTCCGCGTTCCGCGCGGACTCGGACCGATTCGAGGCGGAGCTCGTCGCCGGCCTGAACCGCATCGCCGTCCGCGTCTCCGGCCCGGCCGAGTTCCACGTCCGGTTCCGCCGGCAGGCGTCGACGGCGGAGCGGGAGCGTTTTGCGCAGCTCGCCCTGACCGGCAAGGGGGACGTCAAGCGCGGCCGCGATATCTTCTTGAACGTGAAGAAATCGAATTGCTTGACGTGCCACCGCCTGGGGGACCAGGGGGGCGCGATCGGGCCCGAGCTCAACGGGGTTGGCCGCAGATTCTCCCGAGCGTACCTGATCGAATCGATCCTGGAGCCCAGCCGGGCCATTGCCCCCAGCTACCAGAACTGGGCGCTCAAGCTCAAGGACGGCCGGGTGCTCAACGGCGTCCGCCTCGCGGAGAATGAATCGTCCTTCACGCTCGGCGACCAGCAAGGCGCCAAGCATGTCTTCGCCAAGGGCGACATCGAGCAGCAGCAGATGCTTTCGCTCAGCCTCATGCCGGAGGGCCTCGAAAAGGGCCTGTCGGAGCAGGAATTCCTCGACCTCGTGACGTTCCTGACCGAGCAGAAATGATCGGCCGGGCAATCGCCCGCATAACACCCGAGCTTCCAAGAGGATCCGACTTATGGAGGCCGGAGTCTGGCCGCGTCTTCGGCACCGAAGGAGGAATCCATGCAGCGAGCTGTCGGTATAGCCCTTCTGGTGGTGGCCGCCCTGCTGATCGTTTGGGGGATCAACTCCGGAGACTCCCTGAGCTCGGAACTTTCCGAAACCTTCCGAGGCACGCCGAGCGACCGCACGGTGTGGTTCTACGTCGGCGGCGCCATCGCCGCGATCCTGGGCCTGTTCCTTACGTTCTCGCCCCCGCGCCATCCGCGGGCGAGCACTTAAACAAGGTGTAACCCGGACAACCCCGGAGACGGGGCACCCGCGGAGGAGAGTCTTCTTCTCCGTGAACTCGTCGTCTCCGGGGTGAACTCCCGGGTCAAAGCCCAAAGAGATATCGGGCGGCCAGCAGGGAGACCGTCCCGGCGAGCCCGACGCCGACGATGACCCAGGCCTCCAGACGCGCGGCACGTTTCCCGGACGACGCAACGTTTTCCATGCCCTGCGACAGCGCAATTCCCGTGCCATAAAGATGCGTTCGGGTGGGACGGGGTAACCGGGGCGCCGGAACTCCCATCATTCCCGCCGTCACCGTCGAGTGCCTCACATTTTTGTCGTTCTCCCGGCCTCCCGATCTCCTAAGATGAACGCCGCCATGGACCCTGGAATATTCCCGGAGCCGTCCGATCCCCGGCGTTCCGCGCTGAAAGGCATCCTCGCCTGCGTCCTGATTTCGTTGTTGCTGTTGCTCGGCTATGCGGGCTTGCAGATGCGGCGGTTGGCGCGCGAGCGCGACCACGAGCGTGCTCGCGTCGATGAGCTCGTGGCGCTTCTCAGGAAATCCCCTTCCCCGTCGATCTCGTCCGGAACCTCCTCGGCGGCGGGCGGGCTTGGCCCGGAGGCGCGGGGCGGCACGGCTCTCCCGTCCGACGTTTCGCCTTCGCCCTCTTCAGCGCGCGCTCCGGACGTGCGCGTCCTTCCCCCGACGGCCCGGGAGGTGGTGGAGGAGCGGCTCAGACTGGGGATGGCCGACCTGCGCGCCGGCCGTCACCCCCAGGCGGAACTTCATTTCTTCCGCGCGCTTCCGGACGGGTACCCATATCTGGTTCTCACGAGTCTGGGCAGAGGGGACTATGCCGAGGCCGCCTCGTTCCTGGCCCGTGCCGCGGCGGCGGACCCCGCGTGGTTCCGTGCCCTTCGGCCGCGGGACCTCCTTGCGGAAGCCGACTACGCGCGACTCCTGGCGGCCCTCGAGGCGCGGGTCCGGGAGAACCCGTTGGACGCGGGAGCCAAGACGCTTCTGGCTTACCTCCACTTCCACGAAAAAGGTCCGGCGTACGCCAAGGCGCTCCTCATCGAGGTCACGACCCTCCAGCCGGACAACGCGGAAGCCAGGCAATTCCTCGAAGCATTGGACAAGTAGGCGCCTGCATATTGACAAGTTCCGGAAGGCACCCCTATAATCGCCCCCAAACCGGCTGACGATGCCAACCTACGACTACGCCTGCGCCGCGTGCCGTCACCGGTTTGAGCGGTTCGAGCCGATCGGCGACGACGGGCCCAAGGAATGTCCCCGGTGTCGGAAGAAGAAGGCCCGGCGCCTCCTCGGCACGGGAGCGGGGCTGATTTTCAAGGGCAGCGGCTTCTATACCACGGACTACAAGAAGACCGCTTCGAGCGACCCGGACGCCCCCCCCAAGGAACCCGCGAAGAAAGACGAGCCCGCGAAGAAAGAGAAAAAGAAAGAGGATAAGGAGCCCAAGAAATGAGAGAGCTCAAGGGGGACTGGAGGGATCTCTTCAACGGGTTCATGGTCGCCCTGGACCTGCGGAAGTGCTTCCTGGCCCTCTGCGGCATCGTCGTCACGATCATCCTCTGCGGCGGGCTGACCATCACGCTCGGGCACACGCTCGACAAGCCCACCGTCAACGCCCCACGCGACCTCGTGCTCCACAAGTGGTGGGGCGCGCAGATGTCCGCGTGGGACGTGATCTACGACGGCGCGTACGCGGCGGACGGGTCCCGCTTGCCCAACACCCTCGTCGCGATCGCCTACACGATCGTCTTCGCCCTGCTCTTCATCGCCATCTGGTCCTATTTTGGCGGCGCGATCGCGCGGATCGCGGCTTACGAGATTGCCAAGGACGGCGAGCGCATCGAGACCCGAAAGGCGCTTCAATTCTCGCGCAAGAAATTCTGGTCGTTCTTCTGGGCGCCGCTCATCTGTGTCATCGGGTTCCTGTTCTTCGCGCTGTGCAACTGGGTGGGCGGCCTGATCGGCCGCGTCCTCGACCTGGCGTGGATCGGCGCGCCGCTCGTCGCGCTCCTCCTCCCCTTGGCGATCCTTTCCGGCTTCATCATGACCCTGATCGCCGTCGGGACGTTCGCGGGCTTTCCCCTGTTCGCCCCGGCGGTCGCGGCCGAAGGCACGGACAGCTTTGATGCCGTCAGCCGCGGGTTCAGCTACGTGTATTCGCGCCCCTGGCACTATCTCTGGTACCAGGTCGTCACCTCGGCTTACGGCTACCTGTGCATCGGGTTCGTCATCCTGTTCGCCGTGACGATGTGTTACCTGGGGCTCGAAGCGGGACGCGAGGGGTTTGAGCTCTCCGGCCTCTGGAAGGCCCGCGAGGGGGACAGTTCGTTCGGCGACGTCGCCAACGCGTCCTGGCACCTGATCCTGTCGGACCAGCACCATGCCGGCTCCTACCGCTGGGACCCCACGTCGATCGCGACGGGGCCTCACCCGTACGGGCGCCTCCAGGTCCTTTCGAATGCCATCGTCGGGGTAAACCACCAGTCCCTCGGCGACTTGAAAGGCAGCCACGCCGTCGCGGGATTCCTTGTGACCCTATGGCTGGCGATCACCCTGGGGCTAGCCCTGGGTTACGTCGTGAGCTACTTCATCTCTCAGCAGACGATGATCTACTTCATCCTCCGCAAGAAAGTGGACGGCATCGAAATGAACGAGGTCTTCGAGGAATCGGAAGAGGAGGCCAAGCCGGTGGAGGGCGGCCCGGCTCCCGAAACGGCCAAGCCTCCGGAAGGGGCAAAGGCCGAACCTAAACCCTCCGAGCCTCCCCAGGAAGAGAAGAAGTAGGCCTTTGGCCCTGGGCCTTAGCAGATTGTTCCCCCACCCCCTCGCCCCCTCCCTCGGCGGAGAGCGGGTGGGTTGCGTGATCGGGTCCGGGTAGGATTGTCTGTCATCCTGCTCGCGACGTCTGCAGCGGTGCCCAAATCCGCGTCAACGATCGTAGCGGTGGTCGCCTTCGCCGCGCTTCTCGTCTCGCTTGTGCTATTGGCTCTAATGATGATGTTCTCACCTGTTTGGCGATCCTGGTGGCGAAGGCGGTACCTTAGGGAGACAGGGTACCCTCTCCTTGGGCGGGCACTGAGGCCCCTTAACCCGAAAGAAGAGGAGTTGCGGTCTGCAATCGAAGCGATGAAATCCCTCGGCTTGGGGGGTGTAGCGCCGAATCGTGGGTCCAATTGAGCCGAAGTGAAAGGAGATAGGGAGATGTCTGGAGATGGGGAGATGGGAGTCTTGATCTCCCCATCTCCAGACATCTCCCGATCCCCTTTCGTTCCAAACGCTCGCGTGCCTATGCACGAATTGGAGCTACACCCCGGCTTGGGTGCTGCACGATTCCTTGTTGCGGGAACCTTGCAACAAGCGGCGGCGCCCCCGAAGGAACCTGCGGACCCAGGAAATGAGTGCTGCTGAAGAACCTTTTGGGAGTTGGGAGTTCATTGGGAGTTGGGTGTTGGGAGTTGGGAGTTCCCGCAGGGCCTTTCCCACCAGCGGTGGAGCACCGTCCCGCCCCAAAGCGCCACCGGCAGGAGGGCCGCCGAAGCCAACACGTCCACCAGGTAGTGATACCTCAGAGCCACCGTGGCGATGACGCACCCGAGCGCCGGTCCGGCCACCGCCCGGAACGTCCAACGGTCGTACCGCCAAGCCAGGCAGATCACCAGCATCGACATGAGGGCATGACCGCTGGGGAAGGCGTCCGGCATCCGCCACTCGAGAGTCATGAGCGCCGCGTGCGTATGCCGGCCCACGGCCCAGCCGTCGAGGGCCGGCGGACGCTCCGGATAGAAATGGTGCGGCCCGATCGCCGGCACGAGCAGGTATCCCAGGTAGGACAGGTAGAATCCCGCCATGAGGACCGTCACGTACTCCCGCAGGCTTTCCCACCGTTCCCGCGCGTAGAGAACCCCTCCGGCGATCAACATGGACGCGAAGTAGAACCAGTAGCAAAGGTGCAGCAGATCGACGGCGAGGGGAGCCGCCGCCGCCGCCGAGAGGAGGGCCCCGTCGATGTCTCCGAACCACCGCCGGTCCAGCGACGCCAGCACGCGGTCGAAACGCCCGTCGTCGAACGGGTGCACCGCGGGAACCAGGTAGTGAAGCTCACGGAATGCCGCCAGGACCACGAGGATCACGTACCAGTGTCGGCAGAACGTCCAAAAGCGCCCCCCGAACCGCCGGTGCGCGTACGAGAGCATGAAAATCATGAGGACCACGAGGGCGTGGTAGCCCAGGTAGATCGCCGTCCCTTCGGGGCGGGCCGCGACGACGATGGCGCTGAGGACCGTCAGGTATCCCAGGATGACCAGGTCGAAGGCGTACAGTTTCTTCATGACAGCAGGCGCGCCGCGGCGACGACCGCCGCCGTCTCGATCCGCAGCGTCGTGGGTCCCAGGGACGCACGCCGCGCGAACCGTGCCTCCTCTTCGGGAGTGAGCCCCCCTTCCGGGCCCACCACCACCGCCTCCCCGCCGGCGGGCAGGGGGTTCGCGGCCGCAGGACTGGCCAGCCAGAACCCTGGCGGGAGTTCCGCCGCCCCCCGCTCGGGTCCCACGGCCATGACCGGAGCCCCCGATTGCTTGGCGGCAGCGAGGGCGACCTTCTCGAGGCGCCGGCGCTTCGCCTCCCCCAGCGGCGCCACGCTTCGCGCGAAGCGCACGGGGATGAATTCCGCCACGCCCAACTCCGCCAGCTTCTCGACCATCCAATCGAGCCGGCTTCCTTTGGGCACCGCCGCCGCCACGGTGACCCGCTGAACCCGGACCGCGGGCAGCCGCTCGCGCAGGCGGACCCGCACCCGGCCGTCGACGGACTCGATTTCTCCGCTCCAGGTCTCGAGCCCGTCGAACAGCGTCACGGCGTCCCCCACCGACAGACGCAGCGCGCGGACCGCGTGCCGGGACTCCTGTACGGAGAGGATGGCCGGGTTGCCGATCTTTTCCACGAAGAAACGCGGCATGGATCGCGAATTCTAGGAGGCTCCGCGCGCAACGTCAAGCGCGCCTTCGAGAGCAGCAGCCCTGAAGGGGTGCGCGCGCGGGATTGGAGTCGAAAGGTCGCTTCCGCTATAATCGCGGTTCCCTCGGCCGGTGTAATAAAGTAGGGGTAAGAGGGCCTCACGTGTAAGGATGGAAATGAAGGCCGCAGCCGTTCTCTTGTCCGTAGCGCTCGTCGCGCCGGCATTCGCCGACGAGGTCATCCTGAACAACGGCGCTGCCTTCACCGGCCTCGTCCGTGAGGAACGGGACCGTATCGTCGTCGAAGTGGACTTCGGCACGATGACCTTCAAGCGCTCGGACATCCGGTCCATTCGGAAGTCGGACGATCCGATCCGCGAATACGAGCAGCGCCTCAAGGCCGCCACCGACGTGAAAGGCTACTACGATCTGTCGGTCTGGTGCCGGGACAAGGGTTTGACGTCGCGCGCCACGGAGCTGCTCAAAAAGGTCATCTTTCTCGACCCCGACCACGAGGAGGCGCGCAAGGCTCTGGGCTACGAGAAGGTCGACGGCCGGTGGCTCGAGGGAGAGGACCTCAAGATCGCCCGCGGATACGTCAAGCACGGCGGCCGCTGGCTCAAGAAAGACACCGCGGAACGCTTCCAGGAGCAGGACAAGCTTCATCAGATCGAGTCGGAGCGCCTGGCTTCCGCGGAGCGGATCGCCCGGCTTCAAGCCGACGTAGAGCGCGCGCGGATCGCGTTGCAGCGCGAGCGGGTGGAGCTGGAGCGTGAACGCGCCTCGTATCTTCCGTGGTGGGCGCCGGGGTTCGTGATCGGCGGGGCGCGTTCGCCCTCCCCCGGGATCCCCGCGGTCCCGTGCGCCGGCTGCGGCGTGGCGCCGTGCAGGTGCGCGACGCCTCGGCCCGCCGTAACGCAGCTGCCGCCCCTGCCGCAGCGGCTGCCTCCCCCGCCGCCGTTGCCGGCGCCGATCACGGGACGGCCTTGAGACTTCGAAATATTCGGTTTTACGGAGGACGAATCATGTGGGTCAGGACGGCGGTGGTCGCGCTGGTGCTCGCCCTGGCGGCGCAGGCGCAAGACGCCAAGAAGGACGGGGAAGAGGAAGCCAAGAACAAGCTCGCGGAGTTCAAGAAGGAGCTTAAGAACGTCAAGACCGACCAGGACCTCGCGAAGGCGATCGAGCGCCTGGGATCCCTGCAGCATCCCAAGGTCATGGCCGAGCTGAAGGCGTGGCTCTCCAAGCCCAGCTTCGACGTGGCCGTCGCCGCGGCCGAGCAGATCTCCAAGTACAAGAAGGACAAAGACGCGGCCGAGACCCTCGTCAATGCCGCGGGGAACCGGAAGGACAAGGAAGGCATCGTGAAATGCCTCCGGTACTCGGGGGACGTGGAATTCAAGCCCATCACGTCCAAGCTCACGGGCTTCTTCAAGCACAAGGAGACGGAAGTTGCCCGGGAGGCGGTGGACTCGTGCGGCAAGCTCAAGAGCAAGGAGGCGATCGATCCTCTTCTGACCCTCCTCCGGGAGCTCGAAAACATTCGGGACGACAAGATCAACGGCGGCGGGGGTGGCCTGGGCGGCTTGGGCGGAGGCGGGCTGGGGGGAGGAGTCCAGCAGGAGCAGCAGAAGCGAAAACAGGACCTGACTCCAGCCGTGACCTCCGCGCTCAGCCAGATCACCGGCGAGAACCACAAGACCTTCAAGGACTGGAACGACTGGTGGCGCAAGGCCAAGGGGACCTTCAAGGAAACCGACTAGGCCAGGGCGAGCGAAACCTTCGTCCCGCCGCGCGTGTTGGTAGAAGGGGTTCGATCCCCGGTCGCGGAGGGTCCGGCGATGATGACGGCGTTCCTGCTCCTGACGCTTTTCGGAAGCGACGAAAAGGAAGCGGACGAGGCGATCGCGCGGTTCAAAACGGCCTACCGGAATCCGTCCGCCCCGGCGCGGGTCGCGGCGGTGGCGGAGCTCTCCAGGACCCGGCACGAAAAAGTCCTGAAGCAGCTGGCCGTCCTGTTGACGGGGGACGCCGCGATCGTGCGGGCGGAGGCGGCCAAGGGACTGGGCACGTTCGTCGATTTCAAGAAGCACGCGACCCCGCTCCTGATCGCGGGTCTGGGCGGGCCGAACTCCAAGGAACCCGACGTCCAAGCGGCCATCTACGAGGCGCTCGGCGCTCTCGACGACGACGCGGCGCTCCCGACCATCCATAAGGGTTTCGAGGAGAAGGATTCGAAAGTCGCCAAGGGGGCTCTGGCGGCGGCCGGCATGATCCGCCACGTGAGCTCGATCGATCTGATCGTCGACCTCATGAAGAAGCTCGAGAAGTTCAACGAGGCCAGCAGCGGCGGAGGAGGCCTCGGGAATTTCGGGGGCGGCAACGACCCGAACAAGAAGCGGGCCAAGGAAGTCCTTCCCGCCTGCATCAAGGCGCTGCAGGCCATCACCAAGGAGAAGTGGAGCACGTCCAAAGAATGGGAGATCTGGTGGGAGAGGCGCAAGGCGACCTTCAAGATTGAGAACTAGTCGCCCTTCCCCTATAGTAGTCCGGGATGGGCATTCGGCGGCGAATCCTCCTGTCCTTTCTCCTGATCTTCGTCGTCGTCTTCGCGGCCACGGCCCTGATCTCCCCGTTCCTCATCGAAGGCGCCGTCGAGGATTACCTGGAAAGCCAGACCCGGAACCTCGCCGGGGTCTTCGCGCGGAACCCGGACTTTGAGAATTCCGTCCACATCCGCGACGCCGTGCGCCAGGTGTGGGGCGCGGAGACCGTTTCGATCGGGCCGGAGGGAATGCATCCCGCGGGTCCCCGCATCTTCCGCGCCCCCACGACCCCCGGGCGGGAGCTCGTCCTGGTCTATAGTCCCGGCTATGTTTCACGCCAGAAGTCCGAAATGGTCCAGGTTTTCGCCGTCGTGGCGGGTGCGGGCCTCCTCCTGGTCGTGGGGCTCGGGTACGTCACGGCCCACGCCGTTTCCCGGCCGCTGGAGCGGCTGGCCGGGCAGGCGCGTTCGCTTCCGGCCGGCGAAGTCAAACCCGTGGGCGGCGGCCCGGAGCTCGACCAGCTGGTGGAAGCCCTGAACCGCATGCTCGCGGAGGTGCGCCGCGCGGAGCGTCTGGCGGTGATGGGGCAGATGGCGGCCGGCGTCGCGCATGAAATCCGGAACCCGCTGTCGTCGATCAAGATGACCGTCCAGATGCTCCGCGAGAACGCGTCCAAACCGGAACCCTACGACCTCGTCCTTCGCGAGATCGAACGACTGGAGCTGACGGCGGCGGAGCTCGTCGGGGTGTCGCAGCCGCTCCGGAAGGAGCCGGTGAAGCTGGACGCGATCGTCGACGAGGTGCTGGATCTCATGCGCCGGAGGCTGGAACACCTGGCCGTCCACGTCGACCGGCATTACGCCGCGACGCCGACCGTTCAGGTCGACGTCGCGCGCTTCAAACGCTGCGTCATGAACCTCGTCCTGAACGGCGCCCAGGCGATGCCGTCGGGCGGGTCGCTCGCCGTGGACCTAGCGCCGCGCGACGGGCGCGTGCGACTGGCCTTCACGGACGGGGGTGCCGGCGTGGCTGCCGAAGTGCGGGAGCGCATCTTCGAGCCTTTCGTCACCACCAAGCAGGACGGGGTGGGGCTGGGCCTGGCGCTCACGAAGCGCATCGTCGAGGACCACGGAGGGGAGATCGGCTACGAAGCCGCCGCGCGCGGGACCACGTTCTGGATCGAGCTGCCCCATGGGTAAAGTGTTGGTCGTCGACGATGAGGAATCGATCGTCTGGGTATTCCGCCAGCTCATCGAGGGGATGGGGCACGGGTTCCTCTGCTCCGCCACCGCCGAACGCGCGATCGAGATCGCCCGGTCCGAGCAGCCCGACCTCGTCTTCATGGACGTCAAGCTCCCGGGCATGGACGGGTTGACCGCGCTGGAGGACGTCCGGCGGGTCTGCGCGCGGGCCAAGTTCGTGGTCATCACCGCTCACGGCTCTCTCGACACGGCCGTCCGCGCCGTCAGGCTCGGCGCCGTGGAGTACCTGGCCAAACCGATCGATCTCGAACGCGCCCGTACCCTCGTCGAGGTCACCCTCAAAGGTGTGGCCGTCAACCGGGAGGTGGAGAAGCTCCGGGGCGCCTCGGGAGGGCTGGGGGGAATCATCGGAAAAAGTCCGGTCATGCAGGATGTCTTCCAGAAGGTGGCGGCCGTCGCCGGAAGCGACGCCAGCGTCCTCCTCATGGGGGAGAGCGGAACCGGCAAGGAGCTTCTAGCCCGCGCGATCCACTACAACGGCACGCGCGCCAGCGGCCCTTTCGAAGCGATCAACTGCGCCTCCATTCCGGAGACCCTCCTGGAGAGCGAACTTTACGGCCACGAGCGCGGCGCTTTTACCGGGGCGGTCCGGCAGAAACCGGGCAAGTTCGAGGTGGCGGACGGGGGCACGGTCTTTCTGGATGAAATCGGCGAGATCGCCCTGTCCGCGCAGGTCAAGCTCCTGCGCTTCCTCGAAGTACGCCAGTTCGAGCGCGTGGGTGGCACGGAGGTCGTGGCCGTGGACGTCCGCATCGTGGCGGCCACGAACCAGCACCTGGAGGAGCGTGTCCGCGAGGGGCGGTTTCGGGAAGACCTCTACTTCCGTCTGAACGTGGTCAAGATCGAGGTCCCCCCGCTTCGCGAGCGGCGGGAAGACATTCCGGTCCTTGTCGCCTACTTGCTGGACCTGGCCCGGGGGCCGGGCATCACCAGCGAAGCCCTCGACCTTCTCAAGAACTACGCGTGGCCCGGAAACGTCCGGGAACTCAAGAACGCCATCGAGCGGGGCGTCGTCCTCGCCCGGGGGGGCCCGATCCGGCCGGAGCACCTTCCCGAGACGGTCGTCTCCCCCCGTCCCCCGGGCGAGTCGGACGTGGAGGCCCGCGTGCGCGAGCTCGTGGAGAAACTGGTCGGCGGCGGCACCCCGGGGCAGCTGTTCCGGCAGGTCGAAGCCCGGTGGGAAAAGGCGCTCCTCCGTCGTGTTTTGGAAACGACCGGCGGGAACCAGGTGAAGGCGTCGGAGCTCCTGGGGATCAACCGGATGACCCTGCGGAAGAAAATCGAGCAGTACGGCCTCTAGGCGACTGGCACCGGCGCTCTGCTTCGAGTCCCTTGTCCCTTCGCATCTTTCTCAGGGGGCCAGGACCCGGATTCCGCCGGGCACGATCTCGAACTCGGCCGGCAGATGTCCTCCGGGGTCGCCGTCGACCTGGACCGGCACGGCGTGCTCGTCGGTCGGCAGGAGTTTCACCCGCCGCGCGCGATGAAAGGTCACGTCCGGCATCCGGTATTCCATCCGGAAGAAGTAGTTCAGGATGGCTGCCCAGAACATCCTCAGAATGTCGCGACGCCTCCGGGCGTGCTGAACCATGACCTCGAACGTCCCGTCGTCGGGGCGGGCGCGAGGCGTGAACACCAGCGGCCCGCCGTACGTCGGGACGTTGGAGACCTGTACCCAGGCGGCTTCCGACGTGACGTGTCGCCCGTCCAGGTCCACCGTGATGCGCGGGATTCGATACCCGATGATGCTCTTCAGGCCCCAGAGGACGTACAGCCACATGTTCCACAGGGCGTACTGCCACATACGGACCGGTTTCCGGCGCGCCTCGTGAAAGAGATGGACGACGTGCGCGTCGTAACCGGCGGTACCGAACAGGAGAAATTTTCGCCCGGTAACGCGGTCGATGCCGAGGTCCCAGCGCACTTCGCGGCCGTCGGTCAGAAGCCTGACCAGTTCCCCGACCGACCGGGGAAGCCTGAGCTCCTTGGCGAGCACATTGGCGGTGCCGCTGGGGACCATGCCCAGGGGCGGAGCGTCGGGCCCGGGGAGACCGTTCACCACCTCGTTGACCGTCCCGTCTCCCCCGACGCATACGATGGCCGAGAACCCGTCCACCCGCGCGGCGCTCCTGCGGCCGTCCCCGGCCTGCCGGGTCTCCTCGAGTTCGACGTGGCAGCCCCTCTCACGGAGCGCTTCGGTGACTTGCCGGGCGAGCCGCCCCGCCCGGCCACCGCCGGAAAAGGGGTTGGCAATGACTTTGATCCTCTGTCGCACGGTCCCGATTCTAGCTCAGGCGTTCGGCGCGTGACTACCCTGAATCATCGCGTCCGGCCGCGGGACGGCCTAACCGTTCCCGTACCGGCCGCGATCGGATATAATCCGGCCGATGAACTGCTCCAAGTGCGCCACGGCCATTCCGGACGGGAGCGCGTTCTGCAACAAGTGCGGTGCGCCGACGTCGCCGGCCGCGGCCATACCCGTCCCGCGCCCGCAAGCTTCTTCGGAGCCGGAGGAAGAACTCTGGCGGGGCCGCGTCTCGGCGAAAGTCCAGGCGCATTGGGTCTTCCTGTGGATGCTGGCGAGCGCCGCCGTGGGCTACGTGTGGCTCGCCGTCCTCGAGCCCGACATGCGTGCCAAACGGGTCGTGCAGTACGCCTGCATCGCGGTGGTCGGGATTCCCCTGCTCATGATCTTCTGGAGCGTGATGGTCGACAAGCTCTCCACGCGGTACCGCCTGACCACCCACCGGCTCTTCAAGGAAACCGGGATCATCGCGCGCCATCACAACGAGATCGAGCTCATCCGTGTGGACGACGTGGCCGTGCGCCAAAACCTGCTCCAGCGGATCTTCAACGTCGGCGTGATCACGGTGATCGCCCCGTCCGACCAGACCGAACCGCGGCTCGAACTCCTGGGGATCGAGAATCCCATCGAAATCAAGGAGCAGATCCGGGCCCAGGTCCGCAAGCGGCGCGACCGGTCGCTCCACGTGGAGTCGTTGTAGTGCCGGCCCCGCGGAACCGGACGCTCGTTCTCGAACCTCGCGACCGTCTCGATCCCGTCCCCTCCCTCTCCGGCGACGCGGAGCCCGATCGGGTTTACTGCGCCGACGCGGTCGAGGGGCTCCGGCGATCTCCGCCGGCAGACCTGGTGTTTGCCGATCCGCCCTACGACCAGGCGCCGGAATGGCACGCGCGATGGATCGCCGAATGCGCTCGCATCCTCAAGCCGGGCGGGTCGATCTACGTCTGTTGCGATTGGAAGGTATCGGGGGCGATCCAGGAGTTCCTGGGGCGCTCCTTCACCGTGCGCAACCGGATCACGTGGCGCCGCGAAAAGGGGCGGGGCGCTCGGCGGAACTGGAAGCAGAACATGGAGGACATCTGGTTTGCCACCCGGGGGGACGACTACACGTTCAATCTGGTAAAGTGGAAGAAGAAGGTCATTGCCCCGTACCGGCGCGACGGGAAGCCCAAGGACTGGGTGGAGGAGAACGGGGACCGCTTCCGGATGACCTGTCCGTCCAATATCTGGATCGACCTGTGCGTTCCCTTCTGGTCCATGCCGGAGAACACCCCGCACCCCAACCAGAAGCCGGAGAAACTCCTGGACCGCGTCATTCAGGCGTCCAGCAACGCCGGCGACCTCGTGCTGGACCCCTTCCTCGGGTCGGGGACGACGGCCGTCGTGGCGCGCCGGTTGGGTCGAAAATTCATCGGCTTCGAAATCGAGCCCGGGTGGGTGCGCCTCGCCCTCAAACGTCTCCGAGAACGGCCTTGAACCCCTGATGCGCGCTCTCCTCGCTCTCGTCTTGGGGCTGCTTGGCGCGTCCTCTCGGGGGACTCCCGCCGCCCCTTGGAAACGCCACGCGATCGACGACACGGCCAAAGGCGCCGACGGGATCCGGTTCGCGGACGTGAACGGGGACGGGTTTCCGGACGCGGTCACGGCATGGGAGGAAGGCGGCGTCGTCCGGGCCTACCTCCACCCGGGACGCGTGAACGTGAGGGACCGGTGGCCCGCGGTGACCGTGGGCCGGGTGGCGTCGGGCGAGGACGCGGTGTTCGCCGACCTGGACGCCGACGGGGCGAGCGAGGTCGTCAGTTCCTGCGAGGGATCGACTCGCGCGGTTTACGTGCACTGGGCCCCGCGGGCCAGGACCGACTTTCTGAACGCGGCCGCGTGGAAAACGGAGCCGATTCCCGCGACCCGCGGCAAACGGTGGATGTTCTGCCTCCCCTTACAGGTCGACGGAAAGTTCGGTCTGGACCTCGTATTGGGGTCGAAGGACGCGGGAGCCGACATCGGATGGCTCGAGGCTCCGGCCGACCCGCGCGACCTTTCGGCCTGGAAATGGCATGCGATGTACGGGGCGGGCTGGGTCATGTCCTTGTTCGCGGTCGACGTGGACAAGGACGGGGACCTCGATATCCTGGCGTCGGACCGGAAGGGCAAGAAGACCGGCTGCCTCTGGCTCGAGAATCCTGGCCCGGGTGATGCGCAAGCAGGGCTATGGGCGGAGCACCGGATCGGGGGCCGCCGGGAAACGATGTTCGTGATGCCGTTCGATCTCGACGGCGACGGGCGGCTGGATGTTCTGGCGGCATCTCCCGACGGCCTGTTCTTCATCCGGTGCTCGTCTTCCGCGCCCCTCGTCTGGGAGGAGTTCCCGATCGACTTGCCTCCCGACACCGGCAGCGGCAAGGCGGTGGCGGCCGGGGATCTGGACCTGGACGGGAAACCCGACCTCGTTTTCTCCTGCGAGAACGCGTCCGGAAAGACGGGCCTGGGCTGGCTTTCCGTCGGCCGAGCCTTTACGGACCGGGCCTGGAACGCCCGCGAGCTCTCCGTTCGGGAAGGCATCAAGTTCGACTTGGTCTGTTTGCTCGACCTCGACGGCGACGGCGACCTGGACGTCGCGACGACGGAGGAACGGGCGGCCCTCGGCGTCGTCTGGTACGAAAACCCCGCACGGTAGGACACTTCGCCATGCCCGCCGGCGAACGCCTCGAACGCCTGCGGGAGCTCTTCCGCAGCGCGCCGGCCGACGTGACCGGGCTTCTGGGCGAATGGTTCACGACGTATCACGCAGACCTCTACGCTCACGGAGTCTCGTTCGACGTCTACGTCGAGAAAGCGATGGCCATCCGCCGGGATCTCGGGTCAGCCCGTCGCGTGCTCGACCTGGGGGCCGGCTTCGGCGTCTACGCCGCGCTCTTGAGAGAATCGGGAATCCCGCAGGTGGTCGCCCTCGACTACCACGCCGAGAAGGCACGGATCGCCGCTCGGCTTCACGGACACCTCGGCCTGGACGGCGTGCAGGTGCTTCGAGGAGACGCCACCGCCCTTCCCTTCCCGGCACGGTCCTTCGACGCGGCGGTCGCGCTCGCGTCGCTCTCCCACATCCGGGACCCGGAGCGGGCGCTGGATGAAGTGGCGCGGGTCCTCCGGCCGGGCGGGCGGCTCTTCGTGTTCGAGGATAACAACACTGCTTACCCCGGCTACTGGAAAAACATGTCCCGGGTGTGGGAAGGGGCGGAAACGGGTCGCTATTCCGACGATCTCCCTCCCGAGCGTCATCGGAACGAGTCCTACATCGAGATCCGGAAGTCGATGATCCGCGAGCGTTTCCCGGACCTGTCTCCCGAAGCCCTTGACTCTTGCGCGCGGGCGACACGCGGGCTGTACGGGAAGGGGATCTTTCGCGCCGTGGAGGAGTACCGCTCGCGGGGGTCGATCACCAATCCTCGGCGGCGCCTCGTCTGCCACCCCGTCTCCGGAGAGTTCGAGGAGTATCCGCTGAACCCCTCCCTCGTGCGCCGCTTCCTGACACGGGCGGGCTTCAAGAGTCGGCTGCGCTGCCCGCTCACGGGTCCCTACCGTGGACGCCGGGGCGCCCTCGTCTGGATCGCTTCGCGGATCCTGACGGTTTGGCCCTCCCTCGTCGCCCGGACCAGCCCGGTCTTTTCCGTGCTGGCGAACTTGCCCGTGCCGTCAAAAGGTCCGCCCGGATCCGAAAGCCGTCGGACCTAGGCGGCCGGCGACGCCCTCTTCAGGCCTAGCAGGCACGCGCGCAGCCCGGATTCGAGCGCTTCGAGCTGCTGCCGCAAACTCTCGCGGAGCTCGACCCGCACGCGATCCATCCGAGGCGATAGGCGATCCAGGGCAGCACGAAGCTTGTCGGCAAGCCGCGCACTCATCTGTGCCGTCTGGTTCGGTTTCCGATGGACCGAGCGGTGAGTCCAGCGGCGGACGCAGCAGTTGAGCTCGACGGGGCTCATTTCGCCCAACGTTTTGCGAACGCCTGCTCCCGGGACTTTAAGGACGCTTTGCGGACGGAGCTTCTTCAGAAACCGCGTCGGCAGTTCTGCGATTCGGTACAGTTTGCTAAGTCCGAGGACGGCAAGCTTTTCGAAGGTCTCGGGCTGGTTCTCATGAAACTGAGCCAGGGCGATCAGGTTAGCGGCGGTTCGAAGGGAGAAGCGGACCTGTTGCCTGACCCATGCCGTCCATTCCCCCTCGGCCAGCAGACGCCGGGCGTCCTTCAGCCTTTTCCCCATGGCCAGTGCGCTTTCGACCTGTCGCGTGTGTTCTCGCCGCCTCAGTTCATTGATTTCGCGGGCGATGCGTTCCAGTTCAGACTCCATGGGTTCATCCTCGGCTTGAGATGCAACGTTGCATCTCACCACCTGACCCGTGCCGGCAGGTTTTCGGCGGAGGAACCACATCGTCCCTCCACCCGGGAGTGGGGGCTCGGAGGAAAAAGTCGACACGAAAACTGAATGGCCTGCGGATTGCTAACGGACTCCGACGCGCCGGCAGGAAGGCCGGACGGGGCAGGCGTCGCAGCGCGGGCCCAGCGGGCGGCAAAGCGCTTTGCCGTGGGCGACCAGCACCTCGTTCAGGATGGGCCAGAGCCGGCGGGGAACCAGGCGGGCCAGGGCTTGCTCGGTCTGCTCCGGCGTCCGCGTCCGGACCCATCCCAGGCGGTTGGAAATGCGGTGGACGTGAGTGTCGACGGGAATTGCCTTCTGGCCGAACGCGTAAACGAGGATGCAGTTGGCCACCTTGCGGCCGACGCCGGGAAATTCGAGGAGTCCTTCCAACGTCCGGGGAACCCCGCTCCGGAGCACTCTCTTGGCAGCCTCCGTGACGTAGAGCGCTTTGGTGCGATAGAAGCCGATCGGCCTGAGAATGCGTTGGACCGCGCGACGGTCCGCCCGGGCCATGGAACGGGGCGTCGGGAAGCGGCGGAAAAGCGCGTCGGTCACCCGGTCGGTCATTTCGTCGCGCGACCGGGCCGAGAGGATGGTTCCGATCAGGTGGCGGAAGGGGGGCTCGTCGTCCGCTTTCCAGCCCCCGAGCATCGTGAGCGGGTAGCGCCCGGAAAGCGTGCGGAGGACCCGGCCGACCGTGGACCGCACGGTCAGGTCTTGAGCTCCCGCCCCGTCAGGATCCGGTAGGCCTCGAGGTACTTTTCGCTCGTCTTGCGGGCGATGTCCTCGGGCAGGCTCGGGCCGGGCGGTTTCTTGTTGAACTCGATGGATTCCAGATAGTCGCGGACGAACTGCTTGTCGAAGGACGGCGGGGAAATGCCCACCCGGTACTCGTTCCGGGGCCAATAGCGGGAGGAGTCGGGAGTGAGGACCTCGTCAATGAGGGTAATCTGGCCGTTCACGAGCCCGAACTCGAACTTCGTGTCGGCCAGGATGAGGCCCTTCGTTTCCGCATAGTCCGCCGCTCGACGGTAGATCGAAAGCGTCAAGTCGCGGAGTTTCTCGGCCGTGGCGAGGCCCACGGCCTTGACGACTTCGTCGAAGCCGATATTCTCGTCGTGGCCGGTCTGCGCCTTGGTGGCGGGCGTGAAGATCGGCCGCCCGAGCTTCGAGGCCTGCTGGAGTCCCTTGGGCAGCGCGATGCCGCACACGGCGCCGGTCGCCTGGTAGTCCTTCCACCCGCTCCCGATGAGATACCCGCGCGCGACGCACTCGACGGGGAAGGGGGTCGCCTTTTGGACGAGCATGGATCGGTCCCGGAGCACCTCCTCGTGGCGCCGGACTTCGGGCGGCATGCGGTCCGGTTCGCAGGTGATCATGTGATGGGCGACGCCGAGGAAATTGAACCAGAATTCCGAGAGCCGGTTGAGCACCTTTCCCTTGTGGGGGATCCCATTCGCCATCACCACGTCGAAGGCGCTGATGCGGTCGGTCGTGACGATCAGCAGGGTCTCCCCCAGGTCGTACATGTCGCGGACTTTGCCGCGGGAGACCAGCTTCAGGCCGGAAAGTTCGGAACGGACGAGCACGGCTTCGGTCATGGGCATGTCCCACCCCTCCCGCAAGAATCGCTCGGACGCGTCAGTCGCTCGCGCCCGTACTATAACACCGCGACGGTGGGGTGTCTACTGCCGGACGATCAGCCGCGCGACCTCGCGCGGGTGCCCCGGCACGGACCCCAGATGGACTTCGAAGCACGGGCACTCCAGACGGCCGTGCGTGGCCGCGCGCACGGGCTCGCCCGGCCCCGGCCGGAGAAAGTACGCCGCCGCCAACGCGGCCGGGCCGCGCAGGACGCGTGCCCGTCCCAGGAGCGTGTGGGGGTCCACGAGCGCGCGCGCATCGCGCGAGGAGACCAGTCGCGCGACAAACTCGTGGCCGCGCTCCGGCGTCAGCGCCTGAAGAGAACGGCGCGGGTCGTTGCGAAGCGCCTCCTCGAACACTCGCGAGGCGACCGGTTCGGCCGCATCGAGGACGGCCGGCGTGGGGTCCGGAACGTTTTCGAACTTTGCGAAGAGGAACTTCGCCGCGTATCCCGGGTAGCTTTCCACGAAGGACGTCCGGACGTAGGCGCCCTTCTCGAGTCCGTGAAGCCTCCCCCGCCGATCGACGGCGACCCATCCGTCGCCCAGGAAGCGCGCCTCGGGAAGCTCAAGCAGCCCCCACCCGGGGGTCGGGTGGATGACTTCCTTGGGATAGACCAGGAGCAGGCCGCGGTCGCCGAGCGCGACGCCGGCCCCATGATAGAGGTCCGCTTCCGCGACCACCCTCGACCGCAATGCCTCAAGGGCGCAGGCCCGGAGGTCCCCGTAGTAAGACGTGTTGAACACGTAGACCTCGTTTCGCGCCGCGGAGACGTACGACGCCTCGGGTTCCGGGCCGACGTGGATGACGGCGTAAACGGAGATCTCCGGCTCGCGCGGCACGAGTGCACCCGTACGGGAGCGCCACTCCGCCTCCGTCCACCAGTTGTCGCGCCAGAAGTCGGCCAGGTGGTGGGAGTTGGAGTAGAGGCGCACGCGACGGCCGAAGATTACCGCGTCGTGGATGAACGCTTCGCGACCTTCCAGGGCGCGGAGCGCGTGCGTGTACAGGCGTTCCCGCAGTCCGGGCGCCGTATCCGGGTCCGCTCCACGCGCGACCCGGGTCGGGGATGCCGTCCGGACGTTCGACAGGCCGATCAGCGTTGCGGCGAACTCGCTCATAGTCGGTTGATGTGACACAGGGCCAGGGCGATGGCGTCCGCCGCGTCGGGGGGCGGGAGGTCGCGCAATCCCAGCTGGAGCTGCACCATCCTCTGCACCCCGAGCTTCGCGGTCAAGCCGTTCCCGCTGCCCGACTTTTTGACTTGGGCTGGCGCGTAGTCGAATACCGGAATCCGGCGCGCCGCCGCCGCGAGCAGGCACACTCCCCGCGCCGCGCCCAAGGTCATCGCGTCCCGCCGATTCTTCCCCACGAATGGGCGTTCGAGGATCACCTGGCGGGGCCGCAGGCGCCGGAGCAACCGGTCGAGCTCGCGGTGCACGTGGAGCAGCTTCTCGGACAGGTCCTTCCCGCGGACGAAGACCGTGCCGCAGGTGACGAACGTGTACGACGGACGGTCCACGTCAAAGATGGCGTACCCGGTCCGGCGGGTACCGGGGTCGATGGCGAGGACCTTCACCCGGCGCCCCCCTCGCCGTTCAGTCGGAGGTACAGGCGGTGGTGTTCGTCCCACATCTCCGGAGGCAGCCGGTTTTCAAACTTTCCGCAGAATTGGGCCTGGTCCTCCAGCTCGCGCTCCCAGGCTTGCCGATCGACCGAGCGGAGGCGCTCAAGAACCGTCCGGGACAGTTCCAGACCGGAGAGGTCCAGCGAATCCGGCGTGGGGAGGGTGCCGATGGCCGTGCGGGCGCCGTCCGCCTCGCCGCGGCAGCGTCCCAGAATCCAGCGCAGGACCCGGAGGTTTTCTCCGAAGCCGGGCCACAGGAAGC
>Ga0187892_10001621_pt1 | contig 50198 bp, 47 predicted proteins | sample MA1701073metaG_FD_139345 | JGI IMG/M metagenome (GOLD analysis project Ga0187892, IMG submission 139345) | Bio-ooze microbial communities from a basaltic lava cave in the Kipuka Kanohina Cave System on the Island of Hawaii, USA - MA170107-3 metaG ...
ACCTCGAACAGGCCACCCACGGTCCAAGCCGGCCTCGCGGCTCCCGCTACAATGAAGCACGGCGCACCTCGAACAGGCCACCCACGGTCCAAGCCGGCCTCGCGGCTCCCGCTACAATGAAGCCGCGCCTGTTCTACCGGCCCGGCTGATCGTCCTGCGCCAAGACGCGGGAGCTGCTCGTGTCTTGGGGGATCGAGTTCGATCCCGTCGACGTCCAGGCCGTCCCGGCGGCGGCCGAGGAGTTGCGGCGTCTCGGTGTGCCGCGGGTGCCGGCGGTGGCCGTGGGCGACAGCGCCGTGCATGGCTGGAACCCGCCGGGGTACGCGCAGCTGCTGGGCGTGGCCTATCAGCCCGCGGCCACGATGCCCCCAGGGGAGCTAGCCCGGCGACTGGACCGCGTGCTGGCCTGCGGCGAGCGGCTGATCCGCAGCCTGCCTGACGGGGTCCTGGACCAGAAGCCGCCCGAACGGAATCGGAGCATCCGCGACCTCGGCTATCACCTCTTCCGCGTCGCTCTGAGCTTCGTCGACGCCATGGATCGCGGAGAGCTTCCGGAAGCCTGGTTCGATGAGACGGCGCCGCCGGAAATGCGCGAAGCGGCGGCCGTGGCCAGCTACGGTTCGCTGGTGCGGGGACGGCTTCAGGGCTGGTTCGAGGGTGTCGCGGACGACGAGTTCACGCGCGTCGTCGCCGTCTACTACGGGCCGCAGTCGGGCCACGACCTGCTCGAGCGCACGACCTGGCATGCTGCCCAGCATCTGCGCCAACTCTACGAGCTGGCCGGAAGACTGGGCGTCATGCCACCGCTGCCCCTGCCTCTCGAGGAGTTCCTGGGCCTTCCCTTACCAGAAGCCGTCTGGTAGTCGGGCGCCGTTCGAGCGCCGGCTTTGCCGGCGCAATCCTTTTCTAGGGGGAGGCAGGGAGGAGCGTGCCGTGAGGCGCGCGACGACCGTCGGAAGGGGGACGAAGTCCCCCTCCGAGTATTAATCATCCTCGGCCCAGGCCGTGGCCATCCGGCGGGCCAGCGTGCGATGCCCAGTATAGAAGTACCCGAGCATCGAAGCCGCCGCCAGCAGGTTGCCCACGAAGATCGTCCAGACGGGCAGCTCGTCCAGCACCCACCGGGCGCCGATGACGATCGCCGCGAAGAAGAAGACCTCGAAGGCCGTGAAGAGGATGACCAGCGCGAAGACGAACATCGGCTCGCGCTCGGCTCCGGCGATGAGCACGGAGGTCAGGAAGCCGAACAGCACGAACGCCAATCCGTGCACGACTGTGTAGAGCACGACGGCGGGCGCTCCCGGCGGCGCCCGGAGAAAGGCGACGGCGAGCACGTGCGGCGTCCGGAGCGGCTCGCCCTGGATGCTGTCGATCACCAGGAACCACACGGCGACGACGGCGGCCCCGAGCAGCCCGGCCACCAGACCCTCCCGCAGCACGCCGGCCCAGGAGCCGACGAGCACGCCGGGCAGCGCCCGGTGGCGGAGCAGGAAGTACCAGAGCATGACCGTGGCGGCCAAGAAGTTGGCGATGAGGATCCCCCACCAGGAGAGCGCGTCGGCGATGGCGCGGCCGAGCACGCTCACCACGCCCAGGAAGAACGTCTCGAAGGCGGCGAACAGGATCACCACCGCGATGAGCAGCGTGGGCTCGCGCTCGCTGGCCGCGACGACGCTGGCGGCGATGACGCCGAAGGCCACGAAGGCCAGCACGTGCACGATCGTGTAGCCGATGACGAGGCCGCTCGAGATCTCGAGGCCGATCGGCGTGTTGACGCCGTAGAAGACGGCGGCGCCGAGGAGCGCGGGCGTGAGCAGGGGCTTGCCGCGGGCGACGTCGAAGACCAGGAACCACAGGGCCACGACGCCTGCGCCGAGCACGCCGGCCACGATGCCCTCTCGCAGGATGGAGGCGCCCGCCCGCGCCATGGCTGGATTCTATCTCAGTCGGAGGGGGCCTCGCGGGCGAAGCCCGCGCTCGAACCGGGCTCAATCGCGGGCGAGGCGCAGCCCGTAGTCGGAGTAGCGCAGATGCGGCGGCAGCGACGACCGATGGGCCACCGCACTCCAGGGATCGGCGTGCCGCCAGGCCCCGCCGCGGCTGGCGCGACGCGTGCCGGTGGCGGGTCCGCGGGGATTCGACGCCGGCGAGCGCGTGTAGTACGCCTCGTCGTACCAGTCGGCGCACCACTCGTGGCACACGCCGGAGAGATCGGTCAAGCCCAGGGGGTTGGCCGGCGTGGCGCCGACCTCGGGCAGGCCGGCCGGGCGGCTCGACGGTCGGGTATCGCCCCACGGATAGCGGGCGCCGTCGCGTCCGCCCCGAGCAGCCTTCTCCCACTCCGCCTCGGTGGGCAGGCGGGCGCCGGCCCAGGCCGCGTAAGCCACGGCCTCGTCCCAGGAGACGCCGACGACGGGCTGGCACGCGTGGCCGAAGCCGGGCCGGTCCCAGAGCGCCGGCGCCGACGCTCCGGTGGCGACGAGATAGGCGGCGTACTCCGCATTCGTGACCGGCGTGCGCGCAATAAGGAACTCCGCCACCCACACAAGGTGGACGGGACGCTCGCTCGGGTGGCCCTCTGTCCAGCCCATGGCGAAGGGGCCGGCGGCGACGCGGACGAACTCCATACCATATAATCCACGCGACACGATCACCGAGAGGAGCGCCATGGATTTCGCCCCGCGGATGGCCCGACTCGGCACCGAATCGGCCTTCGAGGTCCTCGCCCGCGCCCGGGCGCTGGAGCGGCAGGGCCGGTCGATCATCCACCTGGAGATCGGCGAGCCCGACTTCGACACGCCGGCTCACATCAAAGAGGCGGCCAAGCAGGCGCTCGACGCCGGCTGGACGCACTACGGCCCGTCGGCCGGGCTGCCCGAGCTGCGTGAGGCCATCGCCAAGCACGTGGCCGAGACGCGCGGCGTCCCGGTGTCCCCGGACGAGGTGGTGGTGACCCCGGGCGCCAAGCCCATCATGTTCTTCACCATCCTGAGCCTGGTCGGTCCCGGCGACGAAGTGATCTACCCCAATCCGGGCTTTCCCATCTACGAGTCGGTGATCAACTTCGCGGGCGGGGTGCCGGTGCCGATTCCGCTGCGCGAGCGGACGGGCTTCGGATTGGACCTGCCGATGTTCGAGCGCCGGGTCTCCGATCGGACGCGCCTCATCATCATCAACTCGCCCGAGAACCCCACCGGCGGCGTCCTCGATCGCGCCCAGATCGAGCGCATCGCGGCCATCGCGGCGGCCCGGCGCATCCCCGTGCTGGCCGACGAGATCTACCGGCAGTTCCTCTACGAGGGCGAATTCGTCTCCATCCTCGGCCTGCCCGGCATGCGCGAGCTGGCGATCCTCCTCGACGGCTTCTCGAAGTCGTACGCGATGACGGGCTGGCGCCTGGGCTACGGCGTCATGCCCGGACCGCTGGCCGAGCAGGTGACGCGGCTGATGGTGAACTCGGCCTCCTGTACCGCCTCGTTCGTGCAGATGGCGGGCATCGCCGCGCTCCAAGGCGACCAGACGCCGGTGACGCAGATGGTCGCGGAGTTCAAGCGGCGGCGCGACCTCATCGTGGACGGCCTCAACCGCCTGCCCGGCGTGAGCTGCGCGCGACCGCGCGGGGCCTTCTACGTGTTTCCCAATATCACCGGCACCGGGCGTGCCTCGGCGGAGGTCGCCGAGCGGCTCCTCAACGAGGCCGGCGTGGCGGCGCTGGCCGGTACCGCCTTCGGCGAGTACGGCGAGGGGTACCTGCGCTTTTCCTACGCCGCTTCCGAGGCACACCTCCGCGTGGCGCTCGAGCGGATGCGCCCGGTCTTCGAGCAACTGGCGAAGTAGCCGGCCGATGGCGGGTCGCACCGTCGCCGACGCCGTCGCCGACGGCCTCCTCGCCGCCGGCGCCGCCCGCGTGTTCGCGGCGCGCTCGGCCGGCGCCGAGATCATCGCCGCCGCGCGGCGGCGCGGCCTCGACGTCGTCGACGTGACCGCGGACTCCGTCGCCGCCACGATGGCAGCCATCACCGGTGAGTTGAGTGACGGCCCGGGTGTGCTCGTCCTCGGAGCCGCCGCCGCCGAGGCTGCGGCGGGGCTCGTCTATGCCTTCGCGACCGGCGCCCCGATGCTCGTGGTGAGTGAGACCACGCTCGAGCCCAGCCTGGTGCCCGCGGTGAAGGCGAGCGTGGAGGTGTCCCCGCAGTCGGCCGCGTCGATCGCCGCGGGCGCCGCGTGGCTCGCCCGAACGGAGCCGTGCGGCCCCGTCCACCTGATTCTGCGGCCGGAGGTGGCGCAGCAGCCGGCCGGCATCGGCGGCGCGGCGCGCCCGGCTCCGACGCTGGCGCCTGATTCGGCCGCGCTCGACGAAGCGGCCGAGCGCCTGAAGCGCGCCGCGCGCCCCGTGCTGATCGCGGGCTCGCAGTGCCGATCGGGTCTCGCTGCCAGGTGGATCCGGGCGCTCGCCGAGGCGATGCCGGCCCCGGTTCTCGTCACCGCCAAGGCCCGAGGCGTGCTGCCTGATCCCCACCCGCTCGCGCTGGGCGGCGACGGGGACGCAGCGTCGCTGCTGGGCCGGGCCGACCTCGTCGTCGTGATCGGTCTCGATGCGCGAGAGGCGGCGCCGCCCGTGCCGGCGACGACACCGTTTCTCTACTTCGCCGCGACTCCTCCGCTGACCGGCTGGACGCCCGCCACCACGGTGCTCGGCGACGTAGGGCTCGTCATCGAAGAGCTGGCGCCGCGCTTACGCGGTCGCGGCCGGGCGGACTGGGACGTCGCCGAGCTGGACCGGCTCAAGCGCGCATCGAGCGCCCGGGCGGCGCGCGCCGTAAAGCCGGCCGGGCGCGTGGTCACGATCGTCCGCGAGCTGACGCCAGCGGGGACGATCGCGACCGCCGACGGCGAGACGTGCGGCCCGGCGATGGCGGCCTGGCTGGCCGCCGGCCCGAACGAGCTGCTGACCGCGGCGCCGGGGCCGCCGGCTTTCGCGCCGGCCGCAGCGGTCGCCGCTCGGCTCGCGCTTGCCGACCGCCTCGCCGTCGCCTTCACCGATGCCGCCGGCCTGGCGGCTGCCGACGCTGCACTCGAAACGGCCGCCCGGCTCCGCGTCGGTATCCTGATTATCGCGCTGGGCGAGGCCGGGCCGGATGTCGCACCCGTCATCCTCGCCGAGCGGCATGGAATAGCCGGCGTGGCGGCCCCCACTGGGGAGGCGCTCGCCCGCGCGGTCACTCGTGCTCTGGCCACGAACGCTCCGTGCCTCATCGACGCCCGCGCCGGACGCGCCGCGGGTTCGCCGGTATAATCGGGGCCATGGGCTTTCTGACCACGCAGAACGAGGCGGGCGTCCGCAAGGCTTTCGACACCCTCCGCGATCCTGTGAAGCTCGTCGTCTTCTCCCAGTCGCTGGCCGCGGCCGACCTCTGCTTGCAGAACGAGCAGCTCGTGCGCGAGGTGGCGTCGCTCAGTGAGAAGATCACCGTCGAGGTGCTGAACCTGGCCATCGACCGCGAGCGCGCCGAGGGCTACGGGGTCGACCAGGTGCCGGCGATCGTGGTGGAAGGGGCCCGGGACTACGGGCTCAGGTTCTACGGTGTCCCGCACGGCCGCGAGTTCCAGAACTTCGTCGAGGCGATCGTGCTTGCCTCCAACGGCGAGCCGGCGCTGACGGAGGAGACCCGGACCGCCCTGGCTGGCCTTGGCACTGACGTCGAGATCAAGGTCTTCTCTACTCCGACCTGACCGTACTGTGCTCAGGCCGTGCGCCTGGCCCAGCATATGGCGGTGGCGTCGGAGCGGGTGCGGGCGACGGCGATCGAGGCGACCCAGTTCCCCGAACTGAGCCAAGCCTACCAGGTGATGGCCGTGCCCAAGGTCGTGATCAACGACCGCGTGCAGTTCGAAGGCGCGTTGCCTGAGCCAGAATTCCTGGGCGCTGTGCTTCAGGCTGCCGGAAGCGACACCGCGCGCTGAAGAAAGCGGGGCGCAGGGCGGCGCGGGGTCCGGCGACCACGCGGTCGGGCGCGAGGGGCCGCGACGCCGCGTTCCAAACCACCCGCGTGTCGCGGTCCGAGGCGGCGCGAACGGGTCGGCGGACCCCGCGCCGCCCTGCGCCCCTCCTCTTTGCGTACGGGACCCTCATGCGGCGAGGATCGAGGCACAGGATTCTGGATGGGGCCGCGAGCTTTGTGGGAGCGGCCAGCGTTGAGGGATGCTTGCTGTCGCTCGGCAGCTATCCCGGTCTGGTCGACGGGCAGGGGAGGGTGAGCGGGGAGTTGTTTCGGCTGGACGATCTCCAAGTTCTCGGCGCGGTCGATCGCGAGGAAGGGTACAATTTCGAGCGCCGTCTCAGCCGGGTGACGCGCGACGACGGGCGCCGCGCGCGCGCCTGGATCTATTGGTACCGCGGTCCGCGGACACGCGCGCTCCCGATACCCGAGGGCGATTGGAGGACCCGATGGCGCTGACTGCCGCCGAGCTCATCAAGGCCGACCAGGAGCACCTGATCCACCCGCTCCACCACCCCGTCGACGCCGCCGAGCCCATGATCTACGTGCGGGGCCGAGGCTCCACCGTCGTCGACATCGCGGGACGGGAGTACATCGACGGGCTCAGCGGGCTCTGGAACGTCAACGTGGGCCACGGGCGCGCCGAGTTGGCCGAGGCGGCCGCGCAGCAGATGAAGGAGCTGGCGTACTTCTCGGGCTACGTCGGCTCCTCCAGCATCCCGGCCATCACGCTGGCCGGCCGGCTCATCGAGCTCAGCGGTGACGACATGCAGGCCGTGTTCCTCACCTGCGGCGGCGCCGAAGCGAACGAGTCAGCCTTCAAGACGGCCCGCTTCTACTGGAAGGCCAAGGGGAAGCCCGACAAGGTGAAGGTCATCGCGCGGCAGCAGGGTTACCACGGCGTCACGCTGCAGGCCATGAGCGCCACCGGGATGGCCAACTACTGGAAGATGTTCGAGCCGCGGGTCCCGGGATTCGTCCACATCCAGACGTGCTACCCCTACCGCTATCAGGGCGCCCGGCCGGGAGAGACGGTGGGGCAGGCCGCGGCCCGCGAACTGGAGGAGACGATCCTCCGCGAAGGGCCGGACACGGTGGCGGCGTTCATCGCCGAGCCCATCCATGGCGGCGGCGGCGTGATCTATCCCACCGACGACTACTTCCCGCGCGTGCGGGAGATCTGCACGCGCCACCAGGTGCTGTTCATCGCCGACGAGGTGATCACCGGGTTCTGCCGGACCGGCCGCTGGTTCGCGACGGGCCACTGGCAGGTGAAGCCCGACATCCGCTCCTTCGCCAAGGGGGTGACCTCCGGCTACCTTCCGCTCGGCGGAATCATGGTCAGCCGCGCCATCAAGGACGCCATGGACGGCGTCAAGCCCGAGGACCGGTGGATGCACGCCTACACCTACTCCGGGCATCCCACCTGCTGCGCGGTGGCCCTCAAGAATCTCGACATCATGGAGCGCGAGCGGCTGTGGGAGAACGCGGCCCGGATGGGCAGCCGCCTCCACGAGGGTCTCAAGACGCTCGGCGATCACCCGCACGTGGGCGACGTCCGCGGGGGCAAAGGGCTGCTGGCCGCGCTCGAGCTGGTCGAGGACCGCGGTACCAAGAAGAACTTCCCGGCCGACCGCAAGGTGGCCGGGCGGCTGCAGGCGGAGATGATGAAGCGCGGGCTGGTGACGCGGGTGCGCCCGGTGGCCGGGCCGCACCCGGCGCCCGGCGACGCCATCTACTACGCGCCACCGCTGGTGATCACGGCGACCGAGGTGGACCGCATCGTCGAAGCCACCCGCGACGCGCTCAAGGCCGTGCTGGGCGCGTAGGCGGAAGGCCGGGTGCGCCTCATCACCGCTCACCGCATCCTCATCGGGTCGGGCATCGCGTTCTTTCTCTTCTACGCGGCCTGGCGGGTGCGCCACTACCTCGACGGTGGGCCGGGCTCTGACCTGGTGCAGTCCCTGGTCTCCGCCGCAGTGGCGATTGGCCTCCTCGTCTACTACCGGACGCTGCGTGGCTGGGGACGCCCGAGATAACCGCGAGGCGGTCGGCACGGCGGTCCTGATCTACGATGGCGACTGCGCGCTGTGCCGGAGCAGCGCGCTGTGGATCATGCGTCGCGCGATGGCTGGCGGTGCCAGCGAGTTCGAGCTCCTGCCTTGCCGCTCCTCCGCGCGCCTCCAGCGCTTCCCCCAGGTCCGCGAGGAGACCTGCCTGGCCGCCATGCAACTCGTGCTGCCCGACGGCCGGGTGCTGGGTGGCGCCGACGCGGTGCCCGAGATTCTGCTCCGCATTCCCCGCTGGCGCTGGCTCGCCCGATTCTTCGCGCTCCCCGGCGTTCGCCCCGTCGCGCGGCGAATCTACGCCTGGATCGCTCGCAACCGCATGCGGCTCAGCTGCGCCGTGAACGGCGGCCGATAGCGAGTCGGGCGCTGGTGGACGCAGTCTGCCCGCGATTCGCGCATCGGTCGACCCGTTGCCTCCGTCGCGGGCAGGCGCGAGTGTCCGCAAACCGCCGCCTGGCCAGCCGGCTCACCCCTAACTAGCGGTTTCCTCGACGGTCGAACCGGAACGCGCATCCTTCAGGCGGCCGGGCACGCGCGTTGCTTTGGTCCCACGCGGGCGAGTACGGTGGACAGGGCAACGGCGCCGCGAGAGCGCCGTTGCCCGTTTCCGCGGGCCGGCGCGACCGGCATGAGGCGATGGACGGCTGGTGGAGCGAGATCGATCAGGAGATCTGCGACGGCGTGGCGCGCCACGGATCTGTCGCGCCGGTCGACCTGGCGCGGCAGCTCGGTCTGTCGGAGAGCGCGCTGGCCTCGCTGCTCTCGCTGCTGGTGCCGCAGGGCCGACTGCGGATCATTCGGGTCGAGCTGCCGCCCAGCGCGCCGACGCCGGCCTGAAGGTGCATGGGACGTCACCACAAGCGAGGAGGCGACGATGCCGGAGGGCCGCAGCGCGACACGTGGTGCGACACACTCGGCGTAGAGAAAGGACTGAGCATGACGGCGACGATATCCCCAACTCGCAAGTCCCGTACCTGCAGGTTGAGCCTCGTGCTGCTGGCGAGTGTTGCTATCGCCTTTTTGGGAACCACCAGCGACGCTGCTGAGGTCGGCGGCATCTACACCGAACCCACCACCAAGGACCTTGGGGAGCTCACGAACATCGACGTGCTCAAGGGCATCAAGTTCCGGGGATGGATCGACACTTACTTGGTCGGCAACTTCAACGACCCCCGGCGATCCACGGTGAACGCCAATCAGGGCGCCTCGGTTATCAAGTCTCGGGACCTCACCATTGAGGGCCGCACCTTCGACGTCCATGACCTGTCATTCAGCGTCTCGCTGGCGGAGCTTGAGGTGGAGCGCGTACCGGAGAAGGGGGGCGTCGGTTTCAAGGTCGACCTGGCGTTCGGGGACACCCAGGACATCATGGTGGATACGATCAGCGCGGCCAGCGGCGCCTCCAGCGTCGCCGATTGGGACCGCTACCTGCAGCATGCGTCGGTTAGTTACGTGGCCCCGATCGGTAGCGGTCTCCGCTTCGACGTCGGCAAGTTCGTCACCCACATCGGCGGCGAAACGATCGAGACGATCAAGAATCACAACTACTCCCATGCTTTCTTTTACACCTATGCGATCCCGTTCCAGGACACCGGGCTTCGCGTGCGCTATGACTGGGCGGAGACGTTCTACACCGAGTTCTACGTCCTGAATGGCTGGAACGTGACCTCCGATAACAACAAGGCCAAGACTTTCGGCCCCTCCATCGGGTGGGCACCCTCGCCGAAGTTCTCGGTGTACGCCAACTACCTCGTGGGCAACGAGCAGACGGACAACGACAAGCTCTTCGACAACCTCCGGCACCTGTTCGACCTCCAGGTGAATTTCGCGCCCACCGAGCGGCTGAACTTCCACGTCAACGCGGACTACGTGACCGAGGATGACGCCATCGGCGGCACCCGGGGCGCCCAGTGGTACGGCGTGACCGGGTGGGTGCGCTACCGCCTGACCGACGCCCTTGAGCCGTCGTTCCGGGCGGAGTGGTATCGCGACGACGACGGCTTCACCACCGGCGTGCGGCAGACGCTGGTCGGCCTCACCTTCACTCTCGGCTACAAGCTCGGCCTAGGGAAAGGCGTTCAGATGCTGCTCCGGCCGGAGTATCGCGTCGACTTCTCGAACAAGGACTTTTTCACGAAGGAAAGCAATTTCCGATCGGAGAAGACGCAGCACACCTTGGGGATCGGCGCGGTCGTCTACTTCTGATCCCCTCGCGCGTGTGTTGAGTTAGCCCATCATCCCGCCCATTCCGCCACCGCCCATCATTTCCATCATGCGCGTCATGCCGAGCATGACGTCGCCGTTGCCCATGCGCCGGGCCATCTCCATCATGTTGGCCATCGCCTGCGGAGCCCGGTCTGACTGCATGAACTCACGCATGGCCTTCCGGCCTTCCTCGGTGACGCCGGCGCCCTGCATCATGTCCATGCAGGCGGCGGTCGGATCGTGCTTCGCACCGCCGGACTTCGTCTCCTGTGCCAGCCCGAGCGTGGTCCCGAGGGCGAGTCCGAGCCCGAGGGCCGTGATCGTCACGAGCGGGATACGCCGCAGATGCCTTTGCCTCCTAAGAATTTGTGCCCCCCCGGAGACCATCTCCTGGGCGGTGTTCAGATGCTGTTTACGCGGAAGCGCCGGGCTAGACGAGCGGGGGCGAGCGCGGAGCGAGCGGGGCGACCGGGCGATCGGGGCAAAGCGTGATGCCGGAAGCCGTCACCAAGACAGGCGCGACCGCAGGCGCCGGGACCCGGTCCACCGCCGGCAGGGCGGAGCCGGGAATCGCGAGGAGCCGTGCGGCCGGCGCCCCGCACCCACTCTGCTCACTGCACATCGCGCAGTCGGCCGGGATACTGGGCGCGAGTGCGCCCTGGGCGACGTCGCCAACGCAAAGCACGGCGAGCGCGGCAAGGACGGCGGCGGCGAGCGACTTCAAACCGAGCGCCGGTCGAACGCGGGATCGCATTCGCCCTCAGCGTGCGCCGGCGGGCTGGGAGATGCAACGTAAGCCCGGCCCCGGCAGGCGCCTCGTCAGCGCGGGTGACCCGAAGGCCGGCGCTCGCCTCCGAAGTACAATAGCGCTCGCATGGTGGAGCGTCCTCTCCGCGTGCTCGTCGCCAAGGTCGGCCTCGACGGCCACGACCGCGGTGTGCGGGTCGTCGCGCGGGCCCTTCGCGACGGTGGCATGGACGTCATCTACACCGGCCTGCACCGCACGCCCGAAGAGGTGGTGGCCGCCGCCCTGCAGGAGGACGTGGACGTCCTGGGCGTGAGCCTGCTGTCCGGCGCCCACATGACCCTGGTCCCTCGGATCCTCGACCTGCTGGGCGAGGCGCGCGCGCGTGACATCGCGGTGGTCGTGGGCGGCGTCATCCCCGATGAAGACGTCCCCGCGCTCCGCGCCCTCGGGATTCGCGACGTCGTCCTGCAGGACACGCCGCCCGACGAGGTGGTACGCCGCGTGCGCGAGGCGGCGGCGTCACGGCTGTGACCATGATCGACCTCGACACCATCGCCCGCACGCGCGGCGTGGACCTGCGCGTGTGGCCCCCGCGCTATGACCCCGGGTATCGCCCCCCGGCCGGCGCCGAGCACTGGCTCCCGGAGGTCGAGTGCGCCGACCCCCGCGCGCGCGACGAGCTGATCCTGGCCAAGCTCCGGCGGCAGCTCCGCTACGCCTGGGACCGCAGCCCGTTCTACCGGCGGCGGTGGGAAGCCGCCGGCCTCAGCCCCGACAGCCTCAAAGACCTCGTCGACCTGGCGCGCTTCCCCGTGGTCGGCAAGGACGAGCTGCGGGCCGCGCAGGCAGCGGCGCCGCCGTTCGGCGACTACCTCTGCATCGAGCCGCGGGCGGTGGCTCGCCTCCACGGCACCAGCGGCACGACCGGGCGCCCCACGGTGTTCGGGATCGGCGCGGAGGACTGGGAGCGGATCGGCGAGGCCCACGCGCGCATTCTGTGGGGCGCCGGGCTCCGCCCGGATGACCGCATCATGATCTGCTCCTTCTTCAGTCTCTATCTCGGCTCCTGGGGCGCGCTCAAGGGCGGCGAGCGACTGGGTGCGACCATGTTCCCCTTCGGCGCCGGCGCCCCCGGCCAGACACTCATGGCGGTGGGCTGGGCCCGGGACCTCAATCCGACCGCGTTCTACTCGACGCCCTCGTACGCGCTGCACTTCGCCGAGACGGCCCGGCGCGAGGGCATCGATCCCAAGAGCTTCGGGTTCCGAATCCTGTTCTTCTCCGGCGAACCGGGAGCGGGCATCCCGGCCACCAAGCGGCAGATCGAGGAGACGTTCGGTAGCATCTGCGTGGACATGGGCTCGATGGCCGAGATGACACCGTGGATGACCAACGGCGAATGTCGCCACCGCACGGGCATGCACCTCTGGCAGGACCTGGTCTACACCGAGGTGTGCGATCCGGAGACGTTCCGGCCCGTGCCCTACGGGGCGGAAGGCACGCCGGTGTATACCCACCTCGAGCGGACGTCCCAGCCCATGATCCGCCTGGTGTCCGGCGACCTCGCCCGATGGACCGACGGGCCCTGCCCGTGCGGGCGCACGTACCCCCGCCTGCCCGACGGCCTCTACGGCCGCATCGACGACATGATCATCGTGCGGGGCGAGAACATCTATCCGAGCGCGATCGAAGACGTATTGCGTTCCACCGAGGGCTTCGGGGGCGAGTTCAGCGTGATCGTCTCCCGCCGCGAGGCGATGGACGAGCTGCTGGTCCGGGCCGAGTGCGCGCCGAGCCACGCCGCCCCCGCGGCGCGCGCGCGCCTGCAAGCGGCGCTGGGGGAGCGCCTGCGGGCCCGCCTGGGGGTGCGTCCCATGATCGAGCTGGTGCCGCAGGGCACGATCGCCCGCACGGAATTCAAGGCGCGGCGGGTGGTCGACGACCGCGATCTCTACCGAAAGGGAACGAGCCATGTTTGACGAGGAGGCCATCGCGCGCATCGCGGCCCTGCGCCGCGACTGGGAGGCCGAAGAGCTGCGCGAGTTCCTGGCCCGGCAGCCGGAGGCCGGCGCTGGAGATCGGACGGCTTCGGGGCTGCCGCGTAAGCGCGTCTACACGCCGGAGGACATCGCCGACACCCCGTTCGAGGACATCGGCCTGCCCGGCCGGTACCCGTTCACGCGGGGCCCGTACCCGACCATGTACCGCGGGCGTCTGTGGACGATGCGCCAGATCGCCGGGTACGGGACGGGCAGCGACACGAATCGCCGCTTCCGATACTTGATCGATCAAGGCCAGACGGGGCTATCGGTGGACTTCGACATGCCGACGCTGATGGGCTACGACTCCGACCACCCGCGGGCCCTGGGCGAGGTGGGACGGGAAGGGGTGGCCGTCGACACCCTGGACGACGTGGCGGCGCTGTTCGAGGGGATCGACCTCGAGCGGATCTCGGTGTCGATGACCATCAACCCCACGGCCTGGATCTTGTTATCCATGTACGTGGCGCTGGCCCAGGAGCGCGGCCTGGACCTCAACCGGCTGTCCGGCACCTGCCAGACCGACATCCTCAAGGAGTACATGGCCCAGAAGGAGTGGATCTTCCCCATCCGGCCGTCCTTGAGACTGGTGAGGGACATGATCGTCTTCGCCGCCGAGCGGATGGCGCGCTACAACCCCATCAACATCAGCGGCTACCACATTTCGGAGGCCGGGGCGACGTCCGTGCAGGAAGTGGCCTTCACGATGGCCAGCGCCATCGCTTATGTGGAAGAGGTCACGCGGGCCGGCGTTCCGGTGGACGCCTTCGCGCCGCGCCTGGCCTTCTACTTCATCGCCCAGGCCGACCTCTTCGAGGAGGTGGCCAAGTTCCGGGCGGCCCGGCGCATCTGGGCCCAGATGATGAAGGAGCGCTTCGGGGCGACACGGCCGGAGTCCATGCGGCTCAGGTTTCACTGCCAGACGGCCGCCGCCACGCTGACCAAGGCCCAGCCGGTGAACAACATCGTCCGCACCGCGTTCCAGGCGCTGGCCGCCGTGCTCGGCGGCGCCCAGTCGCTGCACACCAACGGCTTCGACGAAGCCTACGCCATTCCCTCGGAGCAGGCCATGAAAGTCGCGCTCCGCAGCCAGCAGATCCTCGCCGAGGAGACGGGCGTTCCCGGCGTGGTGGACCCGCTGGGCGGCTCGTACTATGTGGAGGCCCTCACCAACGAATTCCAGCGGGCCGTGATGGAGATCCTGGGCAAGATCGACGCCATGGGCGGGACGGTGCAGGCCGTCGAGGACGGCTGGTTCCAGCGCGAGATCGCCGAGTCGGCCTACGCCGCGGCCCGGCGCCGAGCCTCCGGCGAGCAGACCGTCATCGGCGTGAACAAGCACGTGGAGCCGTCTGAGCCGGCCACATTCGAGATCCACCGCATCGACGCCGACGTCGAGGCGCGCCAGGTCGCGAACCTGCGCGCGCTCCGGGCCCGCCGGGACGGAGCGCGGGTGGCGGCGCTCCTCGACCGCCTGGACGTCGAGGCCCGCGACCCGGCGATCAACCTTCTGCCGGTGACGATCGAGCTGGTGCGGGCCCGCGCCACCCTTGGGGAGATCGTGGCCCGGCTACGCAACATCTGGGGGTCCTATGTGGAGCGGCCCGTGATTTAGAGTCGGTCCGAGAGCGCATCCGCTCCTGCGGGTTTCCCGCAGGCCCCCTGCTATTCTGGGAACATCGTGGCGCAGCTCGACAGCGTGCAGGCCCTGCAGGAGCGGCTGGCCTACGAGCAGAAGCTCGTGGCCCTCGTCGACCGCATCCACGCCGCCAAGAGCCTCGACACCATCTTCCTGGAGCTGACGTCCGACATCCTGGGGCTCATCGACGCCGACCGCATGACGCTCTACGCCGTCGAGGGGGACAAGAAGGAGCTGTACTCCCGGCACCTGGCCCCCGGCGAGATGGGCGAGGTGCGGGAGATCCGCCTGCCGATCAGCGAGCGCAGCATCACCGGCTACGTGGCGACGGCCAAGCGCATGGTCAACATCGCCGATGCCTACGATCGGGCCGAGCTCACGCGGGTCTCTTCCTCGCTCGTCTTCGACTCCACGTGGGACCAGAAAACCGGCTTCCGGACCAAGCAGGTCCTGACCATGCCCATCGTGCACGACACCCGCGTGGTGGGCGTCATCCAGCTCCTCAACAAAAAGCGGGGGCCGCGCTTCACCAAAGACGACGAGAACAGCGTGTCCCGCATCGCCAAGACGCTGGGCATCGCCTTCAACAACATCCAGCAGGCCCAGAAGCGCGGCGGGAAGTTCGACTACCTGCTGGCCCAGCAGGTGATCACCCAGGACGAGCTCAACCAGGCCGTGGCCGAGGCCCGCCGGCGGCAGAGCGACGTGGAGTCGATCCTCCTCGAGCGCTACAAGGTACCCAAAGGCGAGCTGGGCACGGCGCTCAGCCAGTTCTATCGCGTGCCCTTCATCGAGTTCGACGACAAGATCATCCCGCCCCCCGAGCTGATGCGGGAGCTGAAGCTCGAGTACCTCAAGAAGGCGCTCTGGTTGCCGCTCCGGCGCGACGACCGCGGGCTGACGGTCCTGGTCGACAACCCCCAGGACATCCAGAAGATCGACGCCATTCAGAGCCTGCTGCCGCGCCAGAAGATCAACCTGGCGGTGGGGCTGCGCAAGGACATCCTGCAGTACCTGGGCGGCGTCGGCGGCGAGACCGCCAAGGGCTCCCTGGGCGACATCCTCACCGACCTCAAGGTCGAGGAGCAGGGGGAGCGAGATGAAGCCGCCGGCCTCGAGGTCGACGAGAACGACAGCGCCATCATCCGCCTGGCCAACCAGGTCATCGTGGACGCCTACCGGGCGCGGGCCTCCGACATCCACATCGAACCGTACGGATCCCAGCGCGACACCGTGATCCGCATCCGGGTGGACGGCTCCTGCACGGAGTATCAGCGAATCCCCGGGACCTATCGGCGGGCGATCGTGGCTCGCCTCAAGATCATGGCCCAGCTCGACATCGCCGAGCGGCGCAAGCCCCAGGACGGCAAGATCAAGTTCAAGCTTCCCGACAACCGAGAGATCGAGCTGCGCGTGGCCACCGTGCCCACGGCGTCGGGCAACGAGGACGTCGTGATGCGCCTCCTGGCCTCCAACGAGCCCATCCCCGTCGACAAGCTGGGCATGACCGAGCGCAACCTGCGCGAGCTCAAGCAGATCGCCGCGAAGCCCTACGGGCTCATCCTCTGTGTGGGTCCCACCGGCTCGGGCAAGACCACCACGCTGCACTCCATCCTCGGCTACATCAACAAGCCGGAGCGCAAGATCTGGACGGCCGAGGATCCCGTGGAGATCACGCAGTACGGGCTCCGCCAGGTGCAGGTGAATCCCAAGATCGGCTTCACCTTCGCCAACGCCATGCGCTCTTTCCTGCGCGCCGACCCCGACGTCATCATGGTCGGTGAGATGCGCGACCAGGAGACGGCCGAGACCGGCATCGAGGCGTCGCTGACCGGCCACCTGGTGTTCAGCACGCTGCACACCAACAGCGCCGTGGAGACCATCGTCCGCCTGCTCGACATGGGCCTCGACCCCTTCAACTTCGCCGACGCGCTGCTCGGCGTGCTGGCCCAGCGCCTGGTCAAGCGGATCTGCGAGAGCTGCAAGGAGAAGTACCGCCCGGACCAGGCGGAGTACGAGGCTCTGGTCCAGGGCTACGGCAAGGAGGAGTTCGAGGCCCTGGGCCACCGGAACGACGACCGCTTTACCCTCTACCGGGCCCGCGGCTGCGCACAATGCAACAACTCGGGTTACCGGGGCCGGGCCGCCATCCACGAACTGCTGGTCGCCACCGACGAGATCAAGCGCCTCGTCCAGACCAAGGCCCGCGTGGCCGAGATCTTCACCCAGGCCAAGGCCGAGGGGATGAGCACGCTGGTCCAGGACGGCATCCTCAAGTCCCTCAGCGGGCTTACCGACTTCCGTCAAGTCAAGGCCGTCGCGATCAAGTAGCGGGCCTCGGCCGGGGGCGGGGGATGCCCTTGTTCGACCACGCAGCCGGCGGACATCAGGCCGGTTGCGGCTGGGCTCCACCTCACGGAAGGCGGCCCTTCGGGAGGCGGCGGGAACGGGTCTCAGCAAGGGCATCCCCCGCCCCCGCCCGAGCCCCGCTACTTGTCGTTCCTGTCATGCATTGGGTTCGGCCGCCTCCCGCGGACTCAACTCGCGTCGTCGGGCAGCTTGATGTGACGGAAGGTGAACCAGAGTAGGACGTCGTAGACGATCTTCAGACCGCCTCCCAGAACGAAGGGCAAGCCGGGCGCCACGGCGTGCATGGCCCATCCCGTCAAGGCCGGCGTCACCGACTGGGCCACGGTCCGCGCCAGATTCGTCGTGCTGGCGGCTGCTTCGCGCTCGCGGTCCTCGACCACCGCCATCACGAAGGCCTGGCGCGTCGGCACGTCCATCTGGGAGAAGAGCTGACGGGTGAGTAGCAGGACCACCGCCACCCCCGCCGTCGGCGCGAAGGCGATGGCGATGAGGACGACGTTGGAGACGAGATGGGACACGACCATGGTGGGCAGGAGCCCGAACCGGCCCGCCAGCGGTGCTGCGAGCAGCAGCGACGCCGCGGTGAGGAGCTGGGCCGCGAAGAACGTGAGCCCGAGGTCGGCCAGGTCCAGCCCGAACCGCGTGTGCAGGAAATAGGCGACCAGTGACTGCAGCACGAAACCGCCGGCGAACGAGTCGAGCGCGAAGAGCAGGGCCATGCGCCGGATGAGCGGCGCGGACGCGAGCGGCTCACGGCGGTGCCGGGGCTCGCGGAGGGCGAAGGCGGGCAGGCCCCAGTAGGCGAGCGCTTGCGCGGCGGCGCCGGCCAGGAAGACGAGGAAGAGCCAGTCGTACCCTCCGGCGATCCCGACGGCAACCGCGCCCAGCGCGGCGGCGCCATAGCCGAGGAGGTTGTAGACGCTGAGCAGCGTCGTTCGGCGGGGACCGCTCATCGCTCGCGCGATCACGACCTGCTCGATGGTCAGAAACGGGCCGGTCTCGCCGCTGCCCACGGCGACATTGCCGATCATCGCGGCGGCGATCACGAGCCAGGGATGGCGCGTCGTGAGCAGCAGGGCGGCGGCCAGGGCCGTCAGCGCGGCGAGGCCGAGCAGCGCCGGTCGCGGCCCATAGCGCTCGGCCGGGCGACGTACCGCCCACGTGAGGGCCGCGCTGGCCATGAGGGTGAGGGTGACCGCGGTACCGACACCAACGGCGCCCATGCCCAACTCGACCAGATAGACGGGGAGCACGACGCCGAGGAACCCATAGCAGAAGGTCCTGACTGTCTTGGCGGCGAACACCGGCGCCACGCCGTGCATGATCGTTGCACGCCTATACAGGAGCGTTTCGTCGCCCGCAACTCGGACTTGACAGATAGCTCATCATGTGATGAGTATATGGACCCGAGTGGGGGACCAGGAGGTGCGGATGAACCGGCTGGAGCAAGTCCTGAACGACGACGTGAGCCGCCTCCTCGATCGCCTGGCGGCCTCGGTGCCCGGCGGATGCCTGGCCACCCAGGATCCGGGGCTCAGGCGCCGGCTCGAGGAAACGGAATCCCAGATGGGGGCGGCCCGAGCCGCCATGCTGGAAGGGTACGGCCGCTGGCGCCGGGCACTGGAGGACGCCGAGAACTTATGGGCGCTCGCGGCCTGGAAGGCGGCGGGCGAAGAGGCGACGGAGCAGTCCCCCTCGATTGCCGCCTGACCGGTGCTGATCGGCGGCATAGGCGAGCCGGATCGCTTCGAAGCGCTGCCAGTAGTCCGGCAGCTCTCGGGCTAGCGCCACCTGGCCTGCCACCAGCCGCGCCACGGGGTCGGCACCAGTGCGGCCGGCGGCCTCGCGGACCCTGCGCTCCTGCTCGAGCGTGAGCGCGGGCTGGAGATCGGCCTGAAGCCGCTCCAGGAAGGCCCGCACGCCGCCCGTGAACTCCTGCCGGTCGCGGGCGCTGTCGGCCAAGGGCGCAGGCAGACCTTGCCGGCGGCGCCTGGCAACCATCACCTCGAGACTCACGTGATCGACGGCGTCCTCGATCCGCTCGCGCACCTCGCCTTCGATGAGCGCCAGGAGGTCGCGCGGCTGGCCAGCGCGGGTGCGGAATGGCACGGCGCTCGGCTCACTCCAGCATCCGGCGGATCCCCGTCGCCAGTCGCTGGGGCGTGAGGCCGAACATCGCGTAGAAGGGCGCCGGGTCGCCGACGTTGTCCTCCTCAAGCATCAGTAGCTGGTCCGGGGTGACCGGGAAGCCTGGCAGGGGGTGGAGCACCAGCGCCGCCGGCCGCATGAACCCTAGCGGAATGTGGAGCTTGCGTACGCGCCGGCGCCCGAGGGCGGCTCCGATCAGGTCCAAAAGCTCGATCATCGTCACCGCGTCCGGCCCGGCGATCTCGTAGGTGTGCTTCTCGGTGGCCGGCAGCGCCAGGGCCCGCGCAAAGCCCCCGGCGACGTGATCGACGGGCACCGGCTGCAGGTGCTGCCGGCCGCTGCCGATGACGGGCACCACCCGGTAGCGCGCGACCATGTTGGCCAGCATCGTGATGAACTGATCGCCGCGCCCGTAGATGATGGAGGGCCGGAAGATGGTCCAGCCGAGGCCACTGGCCCGCACGGCCTCCTCGGCCGCCCACTTCGTCCGGTGATACCGCGCGCGCGCGTCCGGACGCGTGCCCAGCGCGCTCATGTGCAGGTAGCGGCGCACGCCGGCCCGGGCGGCCGCCTCCACCACGTTCGTCGTGCCTTCGGTATGGACCCGCTCGAAGGTCGTGCCGGCGGCCAGGTGCTCGCGGATGATGCCAACGAGGTGGATGACAGCCTGGCAGCCGCTCATGTCCTCTTCCAGCCCGCGCCGGACGAGGATGTCGCCTTCCACCCGCTCGATCGCGCCGAGCCCGCGAAGGTCCCGCTCGGAGCCGCGCCGGACCAGGCAGCGCACGATGTAGCCGTCGGCGCGAAGAGCGTGGACCACCGCCCGTCCCACGAACCCCGTCGCTCCGGTCACGAACACCCGGTGCATCAGCGCCCTTACCCTAGCACAAGGATATCAATGCTAAGATCGCTGAGTGACTCCGGCTCCGTCCGCCCGGCCCCTGCTCTTCGTCCTCGTCCTCCTCTTCAGCCTGGCGGTTCCGGTCTTCGCCGCCGACGAGCCGGATCTCACCGGCGTGGACGAAGCGGCGCGCGATGCGGTGGGCTCCGGCGAAGTGCCCGGCGTCGTCGTGCTGATCGGTCGCGACGACGAAACGCTGCTGCACCGAGCGTGGGGATGGCGCACGCTCATCCCCGAGCCCCGCCCGATGACCACCGACACGATCTTCGACATTGCCTCGCTGACCAAGCCACTCGGCACGACGGTCGCCGTCATGGCGCTGGTGGAGCAGGGCGCCATCCGGCTCGACGACCCCCTCGGCCGCTATCTGCCCGAGTTCCGGGGCCGCGCCTTCCACCAGGTCACCATCGAGCGAATGCTCACGCACTCGGCGGGGTTCCCGGCGATCCCCCTCAACGAGACGCTGGCCGGAGGCTTCCCGGCGGCCTCCCGCGCGCTGGCGCGGCGGGGGCTCGAGTACCCACCGGGCACCGCCTTTCAGTACAGCGACACCGGGTTCATCCTCCTCGGCGAGGTCGTGCGCCGCGTCAGCGGCGACCCCCTCGACCGCTACCTCGAGCGCACCCTCTTCCAGCCCCTCGGCCTGAGCGACACCACGTTCCGCCCCGGCGCCGCCATGCGCCGGCGCATCGCGCCCACCGACTTCCAGAACGGCGCGTTGCTGCATGGGCAGGTGCACGACCCCCGGGCCCGGATGCTGGGTGGGGTGGCCGGGCACGCCGGGATGTTCTCGACGGCCGCCGACCTCGCTCGCATCTGCCGGATGCTGCTCAACGGCGGCGAGCTCGACGGGCGCCGTATTCTCAAGGCGGCCGCCGTCAGCCGGATGTGGGCCCGGGGGCCCGAGCACGACGGCGCACGCTCGCTGGGCTGGGACATCACCTCGCCCTACGCCAGCTCGATGGCGCCCTTCTTCCCGCCGGATTCCTTGGGCCATACCGGTTTCACCGGCACCTCCGTGTGGATCGACCCGGCCAGTCGGACGTACATGATCCTGCTCACCAACCGGGTCCATCCCAGCGGCGGCGGTGCCGCGCGCATCCGTGAGTTGCGGGGCCGCGTGGCGGCGGCCACGGGGGCCGCGCTCTTTCACACCGTGGGCAGCGCCGTCGAAGCGGCCCCCGCCGCCGACGGAGCCGCGTCCCAACCCTTCGGCGGGGCCGTCATGACGGTGTCCGCCCCTGCCGGCACCGTTCGTACCGGGCTCGACGTCATGGCCCAGCAGCTCTTTGCCCCGTTCCGCGGGCAGGCCGTGGGGCTCGTGACCAACCAGACCGGGATCGACGCCCACGGCCGGCGGGGCGCCGACCTGCTGGCTTCGGCGCCGGGCGTGCGCTTGCAGGCCATCTTCTCGCCCGAGCACGGCATCGCGGGCGACGCCATCACCGACGTGCCCCACGGGCGCGACACCGCCACCGGGGCGCCCATCTGGTCCCTCTACGGCGCCACGCGACGCCCCACGTCCGAGATGCTCCGCGGCGTCAGCGTGCTGGTCTTCGACATCCAGGACGTCGGCGTGCGCTACTACACGTACTTGACCACGCTGATCTACGTGCTGGAGGAAGCCGGTAAGCGCGGCATTCCCGTCGTGGTGCTCGACCGACCGAATCCCATCACCGGCCGCATCGTCGAGGGGCCGGTGATGGACTCTGACCTCAAGTCCTTCACGGCGCCCTATCCCATTCCCGTCCGCACCGGGCTCACTCTCGGAGAGTTCGCGCGACTGGTCGTCGCCGAACGCCGGTTGCCCGTCACCCTGACGGTCGTGCCCGTCGCGGGCTGGGAGCGGTCACGGTGGTACGACGAGACGGGTCTGCCCTGGGTGAACCCCTCGCCCAACATCCGGTCGGTGACGCAGGCGCTGCTCTACTCCGGGGTCGGGCTGCTGGAGAGCACGAACCTTTCGGTCGGACGCGGCACGGACACGCCTTTCGAGGTGGTGGGGGCGCCCTGGATCGAACCCCAGATGCTGGCTGACGCCATGAACGCCCGGCGGCTGGCCGGCGTGCGCTTCGAGCCGGTCATGTTCATGCCCGCCCTGGACAAGTACGCCTTCACCACGTGCTGGGGTGTTCGGCTCGTGGTGACGGACCGCGTGGCGATCCGGCCTGTTGCCGCGGCCCTCGCGCTGGCCGCCGCCTTACGGGCTCAGCATCGCGAGCAATTCAGGCCGGAGAACATCCAGAGCCTTCTCGTTCATCGGCCGACCATGTGGGCCTTCCTTAGGGGGGAACCGCTCGAGCGCCTGCTCAACTGGGCCGAGATGGAGCGGGCCACGTTCTTAAATCGGCGAGCGTCGTACCTCATTTACCCGTAGTTCAGTCGGAGGGGGCCTCGACGGCCCCCTCCGAGGCCTCCCCCAGGATCGATTGCGCCGGCGGAGCCGGCGCTCGAACCCGCCGACCCATCGCGTCTGCCTTCTTTATCGTCGAGGTGCCGGCCCGGCGCGAGGGCGTCTCCTCGGGCACCATGAGCGCCGCGGACGGCGGCGCGGAGAGATGTACGGCCGGGCCGACGCGATCCTGGGCAGCGGGCGCGTGGTGCCGCAGATCCTGCTCGGGAAGAGCGGGCCCGGCTTAGCGCTCGACGAGACGAAGTCCGGACGGTAGCGGCGAGCGAACGCGCGCGCGCCAGGTGCCGGGCAGCGCGATCGTCGCCGGATCGCCGTCGCTCACGAACCGCTCGCCGGCGTTCTGCTCGAAGTAGGCGAGCCAGGTGACCAGGTCACGCTCGACCGCCTGGATCCGCGGCAGTCGGGTGGGGTCGAAGGCCCGCGAAAACGGCGACGGCGCCGGCCCTCCCGCCACCATCAGAATGGCGTCGTGCTTGTAGGACGCGCCCTTCGCGGTCCCGCTCAGGACCCAGCGCGGATCCCGCGGGTAGACGCCGTGCGGGAGCGCGAGGGTCCGGGGCCGGTAGTCGGGGACGTGGCGCTGGATCCACACCTGGGCTTCGGCCACCTGGGCCCGCACCACATTCTCATCGTACTTGCCGAGGTTCGCGTGCCAGAGCGTGTGGTTGCCGATCTCGTAGCCCTGCGACGCCAGGTAGCGCAGCTTGCGCCCCTCGTGCTCCGGCTGGTTGAAGAGGCGGTTCGGGCGGCTGGCGCCCGGCAACACGTAGAACGTGGCTGCGCGGCCGAAGTCGGGCCGCTCCCGGATGAACGATTCCAACACGCCGATGCCCGACTTGGGGTCGATCTCCAGATCGCCGTTGCGTTGTAGATAGCGGAACTGGCCCGGCGAGGAGTCGTCGAAGGTCAGCACGACCGGCGTGGTGCCGGCGGGCAGCGTGATTCGGCCGTCCAGCAGGTCGTTCAGCGCCAGCAGCCGGTAGCCGCGGGCGTAGAGCGTCTCGAGATCGCGCCTGAAGTTCTCGGGCGTGCGGGTCCAGCGCTCCTCGGGGTAGTCGATCTTGTGGTACTCGAGAATCATGACGCGGCCGAGCTCGTTGGGGCGGAGCCCCTCGCCGGCGGCCGCCGCGGCAAAGAAGACGGCGAGCCCGAGCAGAATGGCGAGCGCGAGCAGGGCGCGCGCGGCGAGACCGGCGAGCAGGCGGATCACCGGGCGGCGACCGGGCCCTTGGCCCGCAGGGCGGCGGCGGTGTACTCGTTGCGGGGGTTCCAGAGCATCCAGCCGACGCCACCGGCGTCGTCCGCTCCCCGGATCTGAGCGCGGATCTCTTCCACGCCGAAAAAACGCTTGTCGAAGGCGTAATCGCGGAAGTCCTGCAGCCAGGGCCGTACGCGCACGGGCTGGCTGCCCGTGCGCCGGCGGATCAGGCGCACGCTCTCGTGGACCACCTGGTATGGAAAGAGGACCGGGTTGCGATAGCCGGGGATACCGAGGTGGTAGCCGGAGGGGTAGACCATCGGGCAGATGTAGTCCAGATGCTGGGCTAGGTCCTCGATTCGCTGGCCGATGTCGGTGTCGCTGTCGTTGAAGGCCGTGTAGCCGAAGATGTCCGCGGCGACGAAGACGCCCATGGCACCCAGCTCGCGGCGGGCCCGGCCCAGGAACCCGCCGATGGCGCGAAGCCGCGTCTCCCGGGTGACCGGCCGGGAGTAGCGGGTGGCCGAGAGGCGGCCGTCGGTAGGGAAGCGGACGTAATCGAACTGGATCTCGTCGAACCCCTTGCGTGCCGCCTCCTTGGCGATCTCGAGGTTGTAGGTCCAGACCTCCTCGCGGAAGGGGTCCACCCAGGCCAGCTGCTCGTTGTCCACCCAGGGTTCGCCGGTGCGCGTGTCGATGACCGCGACGTCGGGCCGGGCGCGGGCCAGGACGTTGTCCTTGAAGGTGACGATGCGGGCGATGGTGTACACGCCGCGGGCTTTGAGGTCCCTGATCATCCGCTCGAAGTCGCGGATCATTACCGGGCCCTGGGCGCCGACCGAGCGCGCTGCCCGCACGTCGGTACGGTAGGGGATCCAACCCCGGTCCCCCTTGACGTCGATGACGACGGCGTTCAGCTCGGTATGGGCGAGGAGGTCGAAGACCCGCCCCCGGATGCCGCGATCGCTCACGCCGTAGTAGGTGAGGTACGCGGCCTTGACGACGTGCGGCCGCAGGACGACCTCGATCGGCCTGGAGGTCGGCTCGATGGCGACCTTCTCGTAGCCGGGCAGCTTTACCACCACGACCGTGTCGGGCGGAAGGTCCTCAAGCACGAAGCGCCCTTCGGCGTCAGGCTGCACCTCCCGGCCGTCGGCGGCGATGCTCACTCCGGCAACCGGCTGGCGCTCGGGACCCAGGACGCGCCCCTCGACACGCAGAGGCCAGGGGCGAGGCGTCCGTTCGGTGATCGCCGCCGTGGGCGCGGGGGCGGGTGCTATCTCCCCGGCTGGCGAGGCGATCCGCGGCGCGCTGTCCTCAGCCGGCGGCGTGCTGGCGGGAAGCGTGGCGGGGGCGAGAAACCAGTGACCGAACACCACGGCGACGACGAGCAGACCCAGCGCGTAGCCGCCATCGAGAAGATGGCGGCGCGTAGAATGTGCGGGGAGCTCGTCCGCCATGGCTTACTTCCGACCCTACTGAACTCTCGACACGCGACCCAAGAAAAATTTTTCTGCGTGCGGGCGTTGGCTACAATCGCGCGGTGACGACGCGACCCTTCGGCTGCGAAGCGGCGCGAAGCCGCTGGCTCGAGGTGGACGGCCTCCGGCTGCACGCGCTCGAGTGGGGCGAACCCGGCCGGCCGGCGCTCTGCTTCCTGCACGGCGGATCGGCCCACGCCCACTGGTTCGATAGCGTCGCCGCAGCGTTCGCCGGGCGGTACCACGTGATCTCTCTCGACCAGCGGGGCCACGGGGAGAGCGACTGGCCGCGCCCGCCCGCCTACGGCACCGAGCACTTCGCGGCCGACCTGCGCGGTGTGATGGACGGCCTGGGCTGGACCCGGGCGGTGGTGGCCGGACACTCGATGGGTGGCCACAACGCCATGGCCTTCACGGCCTGGCACCCCGAGCGCGTGCGGGCGCTCGTCATCGTCGACTCGCGTCCCTCGATCCCCGAGGACCGTCTGCACCGTCTGCGCCGGCGCGGCCACCGCGCTCTCCGCCTGCACCCGACGCTCGAGGCCGCCGTCGCGGCGTTCCGGCTCCTGCCGCCCGACACCGCCGCCGATCCAGCGCTGCTGGCCCACCTGGCCCGGGCCGGCGTCGTCCAGCGCGACGGAGGGTGGATCTACCGGTTCGACCCCGACGGCAATCGGCTCTGCCGGCCCGCCGACACCTGGAAGCTCCTGCCGCGGATCGCCGCTCCCACGCTGATCGTCCGCGGCCAGTGGAGCCCCATCCTGCCGCGCGATATGGCCGAGCAGATGCGCGAAGCCATCGTCCGCGCCCGGCTCGAGGAGATCCCGGGGACGTATCACCACCTGGTGCTCGACGCCCCGGAGGCCTTCGTCGGCGTGCTGGACCGCTTCCTCCGCCTCCTGGACTGAGCGGCCTCAGGCCCGGCCGACGTGAAGGGCGACGGTACCGAGGCCGAGGGTGCGCCAGGTGACGTTCCTGAGCCCGGCTTCCTCCATCGCCCGCGCCAGCTCTGCCGGTACGAGGAAACGGTCGACTGATCGGGGCAGGTAGGTGTAGGCCTGCCGGTCGCCGGCGACCAGCGCACCGAGGACCGGCACGACGCGGTGGAAGTAGAGACCGAAGAGAACGCCCCAGGCCGGCGGCGACGGGCGCACGATCTCCAACGCCACGACGAGACCGCCCGGCCGGGTGACCCGCCGCATCTCGCCCAGCCCCCGCCCGAGGTCTTCCAGGTTGCGCAGGAGAAAGGCCGACGCCACCGCGGCGAACGCGTGGTCGCTGAACGGCAGGCGGAGGGCGTCGGCGGCGACGAGCGGCACGCGCATCCGGCGACCGGCGAGCTTGAGGCGAGCCGCGCCCAGCATCCCCTCCGAGAAGTCGGCGGCGACGACGATGCGATCGGGGGCGAGGGCCTGCACGGCCAGGGCGAGGTCGGCGGTTCCAGTCGCGAGGTCGAGCACGGAACCGGACGGCGCGGCGGCGACCGCCTGGGCGACGGCCCGGCGCCAGGCGTGATGGCGCCCCGCCGTCATGAGGGTGTTCATGAGGTCGTAGCGCCCGGCGATGCGCGTGAACATCGCGCGGACGTCGGCGGCTTTGGCGTCGGTCACGCGCGTCTGGTGACCGTCCGCGGGCTCACCCGGCGGGCGGCCGGGACAGGCGCAGGGCTACTTGCTTCGCTCGAACCGCTCTCTGAGGTCTTTGATAACCAGGGACGCGGCGGCATCGACCGGATCGGCGGTCGCCTTGTCTTTGGGCCCGACGCGGGACACCGGCCAGAACCAGACGATCGGAATCGCGATGCCGATGATGATGACGCCCACGAGCATCACGTGCTGGAGATCCATCGCCACCCCCACTCGGCGCCATTGCACCAGGGGGATTTCGCTCCGTCAATGTCGCAGTCTGGATACAGGTCACCACCAGAGGCCACCGATGACGGCGACGAGCGCGACCACCGCGATGTAGCCGTTGACGTTGAAGAACGCGACGTTCAGGCGGGACAGGTCGCCGGGCCGCACCAGCGAGTGCTCCCAGGCCAGCAGCCCGACGATGGCGAGCCAGCCGGCCCAGTAGAGCGGCCCCAGGCCCATCATCCAACCCAGCGCGGCGAGCGCCACCGCCGTCAGCGCATGGTTGGCGCGCGCGACCTGAAGCGCGGCGGCCACGCCGAAGCGCGCGGGCACGGAGCGCACGCCGTGGGCGCGGTCGAAATCGACGTCCTGGCAGGCGTAGATGAGATCGAAGCCGGCGATCCAGACGGTCAGCGCGAACCACAGCACCAGCGCGGGCGCCTCGAAACGCCCGCTGACGGCGATCCAGCCGCCGCCGGCCGCGATCCCATCGGTGAAGCCGAGGATCCAGTGCGACGCCGAGGTGACGTACTTCGTGTACGAATAGCCGATGAGGAAGGCGAGGGCCACCGGGGCCAGGGCCAGGCACAGCGGGTTCAGCATCGCCGCAGCGAGCAGCATCAGGGCCGCGCCGGCCGCGGCCAGCGTTTTCAGCTCCCACGCGTGCAGGATGCCGCGCGGCAGATGGCGCCCCGCCGTCCGCGGATTCTGAGCGTCGATGATGCGATCGATCACCCGGTTGGCGGCCATGGCGCAGGTACGGCCGCCGGCCATCGCCACGGTGACCCACACGACGGTCCACCAGCCCGGCCATCCGCCGGCAGCCAGCACCATGGCGATGTAGGCGAAGGGCAGCGCGAACACGGTGTGCTCGAACTTGATGGCGTCGAGCACGTGGCCGACCTTGGTCAGGCCCACCCTCAGAAACCGTACTCCTTCCAGCGCCGGCTCACCAGCGCCCGCACCTCGTCGCTCATCACGATCTCGTCGGGCCAGGACTGGGCCACCTCGTCGAGCGGGCCCTTCTCGGTGGCGTCGACGCCGAGCTTTCCCCCGTACCGGTGGCGCAGGGCCGCGTGGTCGAGGTCGTCCATAGGCCCTTCCAGGATCGTGAGGTCGCGCCGGGGGTCGATATTGCCGGTGGCACGCCAGGCCACCTCCGACAGGTCGTGGACGTCCACCCGGTCGCTCACCACGATGATGGTCTTGGCCAGAGCCATGAGTCCCATGCCCCAGAGCGCCGTCATCACCTTCTGCGCGTGGCCCGGATAGCGCTTGCGGATCGAGACGATGACCAGATTGTGGAAGACCCCCTCGGCCGGCATGTTCATATCCACGACCTCGGGCAGCATCATGCGGATGATCGGCAGGAAGAGCCGCTCGGTGGCCTTGCCGAGCCAGTAGTCCTCCTGGGGCGGGCGGCCTACGATCGTCGTGGCGTAGATCGGCCGGGCCCGCCGCGTGACCGCAGAGAGATGAAAGACGGGATAGTCGCGCGCGAGCGAGTAGTAGCCGGTGTGGTCGCCGAACGGACCCTCCTGACGTCGCTCCCGCGGGTCGACCCAACCCTCCAGCACGATCTCGGCCTGCGCCGGCACCTCGAGATCAACCGCCCGGCAGCGCGTCATCTCTACGCCGTGGCCGCGGAGCCAGCCGGCGAAGACCACCTCGTCCACGCCGGGCGGCAGCGGCGCCGAAGCGGCGTAGATCATCGCGGGGTCGGCCCCCAACGCGATGGCGACGGGCATAGGCGCCGGCTCCGTCACCGCTTCTTCCGCGCGGCGGTGGTGCTCGGCGCTGCCCTTGTGAGTCTGCCAGTGCATGCCGAGCGTGCGCTCGTCGAAGACCTGCAGCCGATACATGCCCACGTTGCGGGCGCCGGTGCGGGGATCGCGGGTGAACACGCAGGGCAGCGTGATGAAGCGGCCGGCGTCGCCCGGCCAGCACTGGAGCACGGGGATGCCGGCCAGCGAGGGGTGCGCCGTCTCCACCACCTCCTGGCAGGGCGCCGGGTCCAGTCGCCGCGGCGCCGCCCGCACGACGTCGATCAGCGTGCCCAGCTTGGCCAGCCGCTCCGCGAACGTGCCGGGCATGCGCAGGTCCAGCAGCTTGGTCGCGCGCTCGCCCAGCTCGTCGAGTCGCTCGACGCCCAGTGCCCAGGCCATGCGCTCGGCCGAGCCGAAGGCGTTGATGAGCACCGGCACGTCGAATCCCTCGACGCGCTCGAAGAGCAGCGCCACGTTGTCGCCGGCCGGGCCCTTGGACACGCGGTCGGTGATCTCGGTGATCTCGAGGTCGCGCGAGACGGGAACGCTCACCCGGTGCAGGCGGCCGCGCCGTTCGAGGTGCTCCACGAACTCCTGGAGGTCGCGCCAGGCCATCGCCGGCGGCCCGCCTCAGTCGCGGTAGAGCACGGCGACCAGCCAGCCGGCCAGCACCGGAAAGAGGAGGCTGGGCAGGACGCGCACGATGACGAAGTGCCAGCCCATCAGCGGCGCCTCCCAGGCAATGATGCGTTGCATGCCGAAGAGCGACCACGACGTCATGTAGGCCACCAGTGGCGGCAGGGCCATGCCCGAGTTGGCCAGGGCCACCATGAACGGCACGCTGACCATCGGCCCGCCCGGCGTCACCACGCCGGCGGCCGAGGCCAGCACGATCGCCCGCAGCCCGCCCTGCCGGCCGAAGTAACGCGCCACCACCTCCTGCGGCACCAGCACCTGCAAGAGGCCGGCGAGGATCAGCGCCGGCACGAGGCGGGGCAAGATGAACCACAGCATCGAAAAGCCGGTCCGCGCGCCGAGCCACGGCAACCCCGGGTCCTTGAGGTAGGCCACGAACCCGAGGATGAGCGCTAGCACGACGAGCACCATCATTGAGGGATCGAGCGCAGCCCGCATCGCGGCTCCTTCCGGGGAATTTCGGCCGCGGACATTATCACACGCTATATTCGGGAAGATGCACCGCGCGCTCCGTCACGCGTGGTCTACGCTCACCGGACGTCGCCGTCACACCACCGACCCCGGCCGCGCCGACCATCTCCTGGCCAGCCTGGCCGATACGATCGAGGGAGCGCTCGTCGTCGTCGATCCCACCCTGGCCGTCGTCCACTGGAACACCGCCATGGAACGCTTGACCGGCATCGAACGCGCGGCCGCCTGCGGGCGACCCGTCGCCCGCCTCGCTCCGATGCTCGACGCCATCGCGTTGCCCCAGTACGTCGAGCGCGCCCTCGGCGGCGAAGTGCGCTTCACCGCGGAGACGGGGACGAGCTGGCTGGAGGCGCGCTGCGTACCGCTCTGGGACGACGGGGGCCGTCTAGCCGGCGTGGCCGCCGTCCTCACCGACGTCTCCGAGCGACGGCGCCGCGCGCTGCTCCTGCGGGCGATGGAGGCGGTGGCCCGCTCGCTCACCTCGTCGCTCGACCTCAACGAGGCGCTCGACACCATCGTGACCAAGGCCGTCGAAGTGATGGCGGCCGACTCGGCGCTGGTCGTCTCCTGGGACGGCAAGGCGCCGAACTGCCGCGTGCTGCGCGCGGCCGGCCCGCTCAGCGAACGCTACACCGCCGCGGCCATCCCCTTGGGTGGCGGCCCCATCAGCCGCGCCGTACAGGAGGCCCGCCCCGTCGCCACTCGCAACGTCCTCGCCGACCCGCGGCTCCGGCTGACGCCGGAGCGGCGGGCCTGGATCGAACGCGAAGGCTTCAAGGCGGTGGCGGCCGCGCCGCTCGCCTCCAAAGGGCGCGTGCACGGCGCCCTCGTCGTCTACTACTGGACGGAACGCGCCGTGAGCAGCGAGGAGCTGAGCGTGCTCTCGCTCCTGGCCGAACATGCGTCGGTGGCCATCGACAATGCCCGGATCTATGCCGAAGCCACGCGGCGCGCCGAACGGCTGAGAGAGCTCGCCGAGGTGGACCGGCTGCTGGCGTCGTCGCTGGATCTCGACGAGGTGCTCCGCAGCATCGCCGAGGCCACGGCGCGGCTCGTGGGCGCGCCCCTCGTCCACCTCTGGACCGTGGAGCCCGGCACGCAGCGCCTGCGCCTGCTCGGCGCCAGCATCACCCCCGGCCTGCCCGACGTCCACATGCCAGACACCCTGGCGTTCGGTGAGGGCATCACGGGCCTGGCCGCCGAATCCCGCCAGACCGTGTTCGTCGCCGACGCGCGAGAGGACTCTCGCGTACGGCATCCGGCCTGGGCGCGGGAGGCCGGGCTCAATACCATCCTGGCCATCCCCATGATCGCCAACGACTCGCTGGTGGGCGTGCTCACCGTGCGGGCTCCCACCGGCGCCCTGGCCGCCGATGACGACGGCGCGCTCGTGGCCTCGTTGGCCGGGCGGGCGGCGCTGGCCATTCAGAACGCGCGTGCCTACGCCGACGCGGTACGGCGGGGCCGGCGACTGCGCCAACTAGCCTCGGTGAGCCAGTCCATCACCGCCTCGCTCGACACCGGGGACGTCATGCGCCGGATCGCCGAGGCCGCAGCCGCCATGGCTCCCGGTGCCCTGGCCTCCGTGCACGCCTTCGACGCCGCCCGCAGCGTGCTGCGCTTCGCCGCCCGGTCGAGCGACGAGTTGCGGGAACTCCCGGACGAGCTGCCGGCGGAAGCCGGGCTGCCCGGTCTCGTCTTCGAGCGCCGCCAGCCCGTGCTGGTCATCGCGCCGAGCGAGCATCCCCGCACGCTGGCTCCGGCGTGGTGGCGGGCGCGACCGGCCGCGACCTACCACGGCGTGCCCATCATGGTGGGCGAGACGTTCGTGGGCGTACTCGACTACATCATGCCGGAGGGGTTGCCGGATCTAGAAATCCAGGAGGCGCTCCGGCTGCTGGCCGCCTACGCCGGCATCGCCATCGGCAACGCCTCGCTCTATCAAGCCGAGCGTACGCAGGCTGAGCGGGTGAGTGCCCTGGCCTCGATCAACCAGCGCATCTCGAGCGCGCTCGATCTCGACGAGCTGCTCAGGACGATCGCCGAATCGGCGGCCGCTCTGACCCGCGTCAAGTACGCGGGCTTCTGGCTCGCCGACGAAGAACACCGCACGGTCACGTTCAAGAGTGCCTCGGCCCCGGGTTTGGCCGAAGACTTCCCCCAGCGTGTACTCCCGTACGGTGTCGGCGGCGAGGGCCGGGTGGCCTGGCACCGGGCGCCGCTGCGCGTCGACCACACCTTCACCGACGAGCGGATCGCTCACCGGGACTGGTGGCGCCGCTGGGGCGTGAGCGCCTTCGCCGGCTACCCCGTCCTGGCCGGCGAGGAGCTGCTGGCCGTCCTCGTCCTCTGCCACGCCGAGCCCATCCGGTTCACCGACGAGATCCGCGACGTCGTGAACATGTTCATCGCCCAGGCCAGCGTGGCCATTCAGAACGCCCGCCTCTTCCTGGAGGCCCAGCGCCGTCGCGAGGTGGCCGAAGCCCTGGCCCGCCTGGGCCGCGATTTGACCGGCACTCTCGACCTCGAGCCCATCGCCGATCTGGTGGCGCGCGGCATGCTGGAGCTACTGGGAGGGCGGGGCTCGGCCGTTTTCCGGTACAACCCCGAGGACGGCACGCTCCACGCCATCGCCGCCTCCGGCGAGACGGCGCCCATCAAGGGTGTGGTGCTGCAGGCTGGCGACGGCGTGGTGGGCCGGGCCGTAGCCGAGCGCCGCGTCGTGGCCACGCGCGACGTGCTGGCCGAACCTGAGATCCCTCTCTCTCCCGAGCTGCGCCAGCTCTCCGAGCAGCAGGGCTTGCGGGCGATGGTCGGCGTGCCGCTGGTGGCGCGCGACCGGGTGGTGGGCGCTCTGGCGCTGGCCGCCGACGCCGGCCGGACCTTCCGCGGGGACGACCTCAAGCTGCTGCAGGCCTTCGCCGACCAGGCGGCGCTGGCTTTCGAGAACGCCTCGCTCTACGCCAGCGCTCGCGACAGCCTGGCCCGTCTCAAGGAAACGCAGGCCCAGCTCGTGCATGCCGGGAAGATGTCGGCCCTGGGCCAGCTCGTGTCGGGCGTGGCCCACGAGCTGAACAACCCGCTCAGCGTCATCATCGGCTACGGCCAGCTTCTGCTGAACCGCGGCGTGCCGGAGGCGCTCCGGCGCCCTGTCGAGCTGATGGTGCAGCAGTCGGACCGGATGGCGAGGATCGTGCGCAACCTGCTCTACTTCGCCCGCCAGCGCACGCCCGAGCGGGCTCCCGTGGATCTGCACCAGATCGTCGAGCAGACGCTGGCGCTCCGGTTCAATCAGCTCACGCTCCGCCAGATCACCGTCGAGCGCGACTTCGCCCCCGCCCTGCCGCCGGTCACCGGCGATGGCCCGCAGCTCCAGCAGGTGTTCCTCAACCTCCTGCTCAACGCCGAGCAGGCCATCGGCGACCAGCCCAACGGGCGGATCGGCTTCCGCACGCGCGTGCTCGACGGCGGCCGTACGGTGCGGGCCGACGTCATCGACAATGGCCCCGGTATCCCGCCCGACAATCTGCCCCGCGTCTTCGAGCCGTTCTTCACCACGAAGGAGGTGGGCGCTGGCACCGGGCTCGGGCTCTCCGTGTCCTACGGCATCGTGCAGGAGCACGGGGGCCGCCTGGCCGTCGAGAGCGAGCCCGGCCAGACGGTCTTCATGCTGGAGCTGCCGGTGGCGCCGGCGGCGGTGTCCGGATCGCCCGCGGCCCCCGCAGCGCGGCCGACGGTGGCCGGCAACGGGCGCGTGGCCCTCGTCGTGGAGGACGAGCCCAGCATCGTGGAATTCGTCGTCACGCTGCTGCGGGAGACGGGCTGGCGCGTGGACGTGGCGGCGGGCGGCCGGCCCGGCCTGGACCGCGTGCGGGCTCAACACTACGACCTGGTCGTCACCGACATCCGCATGCCCGACGGCGACGGCGAGGAGTTCTACCGCCTCGCGTTGGCCGTCGATCCGCGCCTGGCCGGCCGGTTCCTCTTCGTCACCGGCGACACCGCCAACCAGCGGGCCTGGGCCTTCCTCAAGGGCGCCGACCTGCCGGTGCTCGAGAAGCCCTTTCCCCCCGACGCCTTCCTCGACGCGGTGCGCCGCGTCGTCTCGGCATTGACAGCCACGGGTCAGCGCGCGTAGTACAGGGGGGTGACCAAGGCCGAGCTCGTGACCGTCATGGCCCGGGCCTCCGGGGGGTCCAAGGCCGCGGCCGAGCGGGGGATGACCGCGTTCCTCGTCGGCGTTGTGGATTCGCTCCGCAAGGGGCGCCGGGTGACGATCAGCGGCTTCGGGACCTTCGTGGTCTCCCGGCGCGCCGCCCGCAACGGCCGCAACCCGCGCACGGGCAGCGCCATCATGATCCCGCCCGCGCGGGTGCCGCGCTTTCGCCCGAGCCGCGCCCTCAAGGGCGCCGTGCGTTGACTCGCCGTCAGGCCATGTGGTCTAATCCGATGCGGTACTTGGTGGTGGGGGATCGTCTAGTGGTAGGACGCGTGGCTCTGGACCACGTAGCGGGGGTTCGAATCCTCCTCCCCCAGCCAATTCCCTTCGCCGGCCCCATCGTCTAGAGGCCCAGGACACGGCCCTCTCAAGGCTGAAACACGGGTTCGAATCCCGTTGGGGCCACCACCGGACTTACATTAAATTAGGTCCGCGAAAAGTTTCGACAGCGACGCCTCGCCAGTGAATTCGTAGACGAGGCGAGCCCTTCTCCCGGGCCCCTTCACCGGCGGCCGGTCGGGCGGCCGCGGGACCGGCCAGAACACGATGCGGTGCACCTCCGCATAGGGAGCGATCTCCGGTTTCGATCCTGGCGAGCTCGACGTTGAGCTCATCGCGGCGCGCGGTGGTCGCGGGGTCTGCCTGCAACAGCTGTTCGAGGGTGATGGCGAAGGCGATTGGATGCTCCCTGGCGGTGCCGTCGGGAGCGATGGTCGTCAGCGATTCGGTCACGACCCCGACGGAACGATAGGCGCGCGGCCCCGTCGCTGTTACCCACGCCGTGGGAGCGAAAGCCGTTGCGGCGCCGCGGGCCGGACGCTTGACGGATGCCCTGATTCTGGCTGACTCCCTCCTGGATGACTCGCCGCGCGTCCGTCTTCTCGTCGACCAAGGAGCAGTTGACGACGGGCGCTGATTCTTAGTGATGCCCTATTTCGCCAGATACCCGCGCGCGTGTGTCAGCTCCGGCCGCTCGGTGTCGGCTCGCTCGCTGAGCGTCACGAGCTTCGCGTAGAGCGCCCGGGCCTTGCCGGCGTCGCCCAAGAGCTCGGCCGCGCGAGCGGCTCCGAACAGACTGCGGAAGCGATTCGGCTCGGCGACCAGCGTGGTCTCGAACTCGTGCAGCGCTGGTCCCGGCTGGTTGAGGTCGAGCAGCAGGTCGCCGAGCAGCTCCCGCGCGGGCACGACGGGGGCAGGAGTGACGGGATGCTTGTCCATCGAGCTCTCGAGATCGGCGGCGGAGCGCAGCAGGCTCAGTGCTTCCTGCTCCTGGCCCTGCGCCCGGGCCAGGAGGCCAGCAGCCGCCCGGCGCTGGACCTCAACCTGATCGGCCCAGTATCGGTTCTTTGCTGTCACCAGGGCATCGCGGAGCGACGCGAGCCTGTCGACTTCCCGTCGGGCGCTCGCGATGTCGGCGGTCCGCGCGGCGCCCATGGCCCGGGCGAATGACGTGATGGCCTCGCCCCATGGGAAGCGGCTCCAAGGAAAAGGTGTCGGGGGAGCGGTGAGGGACGCGGCCTCCGCCCACTGACGCCGCTCGAGGGCAAAGCGCGCTGGAATCGCCGCGAGGGCGTACGCGGCGGGCAGGCTCTCGGGCTCGGCCTTCCGCACGGTCAACAGCTCATCAACCACGCGTCTGGCCTCGCGGTCGCGGGCCCCCTGAAGGTACGCGTAGACGAGATAGTCCATGGCGTGAAGGGTCTGATCCCAGACCGCGCTCCAGCCGTTCTTCGCGAAGTACGCTTTGCCCGAATCTGCCGAGGCGCGGTTGGAGCCAATCGAATCCTGCCAGAGTCCGAGCCGGGTGAAGATGTGGGCCGGCATGTGCAGCGCGTGGGGCGCCGACGGCGCAATCTTCGCGTAGTGCTGGGCCGCACGCAGCGCCCGCTGGGCCAGCGGCGGATAGTCGTAGCTGTGGATCAGGTAGTGCGCGACTCCGGGATGATCCGGTTGCTCCGCGAACACCTTCTCCAGGATGGCGGCGGCTTTGAGCTGGTTGGCGTAGCCCTTGTCCGTCGGCAGGGCCGTCGCGTTCAGCGCCAGCGCGTAGAAGATCGCCGCCTCGCGGTCGGTCGGATTGTTGACGTAGACGCGCTCCATGGCTCGCTCGTACGCCAGCGCGCGGGTGCGATGATCGAGCTTGTCCGAGTCCTTGTAGAAGCTCTCGAGCGCCTCGATGTAGGCCCTTTCGCGCGCGGTCGTTGCGCCCAGTACCTTGGCCCGTTCGATGGTGGCCGCGCCCTTCTTAAGCGTCGCCTCGCTGGGGGGTACCAAAGCGGGTAGTAGATGCTCATGGCCAGGCCCCAGTAGCCCATGGCGCACGAGGTGTCCGCCGTGGTGATGTCCGTGAACGCCTTGACGGTCTCCTCGTACCAGAACGAGTGCAGCAGCGCGACGGCACGCTCGAAGCGAGCCTGAACGGCCGGAGTGCACGACGTCGGGAAATGGACCGTTCCCAGTTTTTCGGCTTGGTCCCGCGTCGCTTGCGCCGCGACCGCGGAGGCGTTTGCCAGGATCGTGAGACTGAGGATCGCGAGAGCCCTGGTCCAGTTCACGGTGCACCTTCCTTTCCGCGCGACGGGCTTGCCACAGTCGGTGTTCTGTGCAAAGAACATATGGGCTTCCCGGGGAGAAGTCATGAGCAAGCCCTCAGGGTTTGCTCGGGAGATTCTGCGGAGGGAGCGGGCCGAAAGTGCAGGGCAATCAGCTATTTACATTCGGTCCCTACCGGCTGGACGCCCGGCGCGGCCTGTGGCGCGGCAAGCGGGAGGTGAGACTCCAGCCTAGGGCCCTAGCGCTGTTGGGGTTCCTGCTCCAGCGACCTGGTGAGCTCATCACAAAGGAGGAGGTGTTCCGCGCGGTGTGGCCGGAGACCGTCGTCAGCGACGGCGCCCTCACGTCCTGCATCCGGGAGCTTCGCAAGGCGCTCCAGGACGACGCCCAGCAGCCGCGCTACATCGAGACGCTGCATCGAAGGGGCTACCGTTTCATCGCTCGGCTTTCGTTCTCTTCGCCGAAGACAACATCGTCTGGCGCAGGCCGGTCAACGGCCGCTCTCCCACCGGCCCCTGAGCTCCTGGTCGGCCGTGAATCCGAGCTTCGGGAGTTCCACCGGTGGTTGGCCCGGGCATGCGAGGGAGAGCGTCAGATCGTCTTCGTTACGGGCGAGCCGGGGATCGGCAAGACGACCATGGTCGAAGCGTTCCTGGCTCAGGCCGGGGCGACCGGCTCGGCCTGGATCGGTCGCGGGCAGTGCGTCGAACATTACGGCGCGGGCGAGGCATACCTGCCGGTCCTCGATGCGCTGACGCGACTCTGCCGGGAGCCGGACGGTGACGCCGTTATCCAAGCGCTCGCCCGCCACGCGCCGACCTGGCTGGTGCAGATGCCGTCCCTGGTCGGCACCGGCGAACTGAGGGGGCTTGAGCGCCGAGCGCAGGCGGCCACCCGCCAGCGGATGCTTCGCGAGCTGACCGAGGCCGTGGAGGTGCTCACGCTCGACGCGCCGGTGACGCTGCGGCTCGAGGACCTTCACTGGAGCGATGTGTCGACCCTGGACTGGCTGGCGTTCCTCGGTCGGCGCCCGGAGCGGGCCCGGCTGTTGGTGATCTGCACGTACCGGCCGGCGGAGGTGCTGGCGAGAGAGCATCCGCTCCGGGCGGTCAAGGACGAGCTGCAGCTTCACCGGCTGTGCCGAGAGATGTTCCTGAACCGTCTCGATGCAGCGGCCGTCGAGGAGTATCTCGTCCGGAGATTTCCCGTCCGCCCCGGGCAGGCTGCGACTGTGAGAAGCCTGGCCCGCGACGTCCATGCGCGCAGCGACGGCAACCCGCTGTTCATGGTCAACATCGCGGACGACCTAGTCGCGCGTGGCGTCTTCGTCGAGCGCGAACGATGGTGGGAGCTGGGAGCACCGCCGGGGACCGTGACGATCAACGTGCCGGCCGATGTCCGCTCAATGATCGAGCGGCAGTTTGAGCGGCTCGATCCGACCGAGCGTCGCGTCCTGGAGGTGGCGAGTGTGGCCGGAACGGAGTTCGCGGCGCCGGCGGTGGCGGCCGGCGTCGAACTGACCGACGCTGAGGTCGAGGCGTCCTGTACGGGTTTGGCGCGGCGCGAGCAGTTCGTCAGGACAAGCGGCATGGAGGAGTGGCCCGATGGGAGGATCGTGGCGCGCTACACGTTTCGCCACGCGCTCTATCGTGAGGTGCTCTACGAAGGCATCCCTCCGGGACGGAAGGCCGAGCTCCACACCCGAATCGGCGGGCGCCTCGAAGCCAGCTACGGCGAGCGGTCGACAGAGATTGCGGCGGCTCTCGCGATGCACTTCGAGCGCGGGCGCGACACTGATCGAGCGATCAGGTACCTGCACGAGGCCGGCCAGAACGCCGTCCGCCGCAATGCCCCCAGGGAAGCCATCGTCCACTTGGAGAGGGCGATCGCTCTCCTCCATCCTCTCCCGGGCACTCCCGGGCCCGCCCAGCAGGAGTTCGCACTGCAGATCGCGCTCGGCAGCCAGCTGATGGCCATCTATGGCTGGGGTGCTCCCGAGGTCGAGCGGGCCTATGCTCGCGCGCACGCCCTCGGACGGGAGGTGGGCGACGCGCCGCAGCTCTTCCCCGCGCTCTGGGGTCTCTGGCTGTACTACTGGGGACGCGGGGAACTGGCGCAGGCGCGCCCGCTGGCTGAGAACCTACTGGGGCGGGCCGAGCGGGCCGGCGATCGGGGCCTCCTGCTGGAGGCGCATCACGCCCTGTGGCCCACGCTGCTCTCGCACGGGGAGCTGCGGAGAGCCGTGGAGCATTCGTCGCGGGGGATCGCCCTGTACGAGTCCGAGGCGCACAGTGCGCTCGCCCCGCTCTACGGGAACCATGATGCCGGCGCCTGCGCACGCTGGTTCGGGGCCTGGGCGCTGGCCCTGCTCGGCCTGCCCGATCGCGCGGTCGAGATGAGCCGAGCGGCGGTGGGGCTGGCCCAGCAGTTGGGCCACCCCTTCAGCCAGGCCTTGTCGCTGTTCTTCGCCGCTGCCGTGCACCAGTGTCGGGGCGAGGGCCCCGCCGTTCGAGAGCGGGCCGAGGCGGCCTTGGTCCTCGCCCGGACCCACGGCTTCAGCCTCGCCTTGGCCTGGGCCACCACGCTCCTGGGGTGGGCGATGGCCCGGGACGGCCAGACGGAGGAGGGCATCTCGACGATCCGTCGGGGGACGGAGGCCGCGCGGGCGAACGGATTGGCGTTCCAGCCGTACTTCCTGGCGTTGCTGGCCGAGGCGTGCGGGACGGCGGGAAGGACGGCTGACGGGCTCACCGCCGTGGCGGAAGCGCTGGCCACGGCCGCAAGGACGGGGGAGCATTTTTACCGAGCGGAGCTCTATCGGCTCAAGGGGGAGCTGCTCCGTCGCTTCGAGGACGGGACGCTGCCGGTTGCGCTCGGTCCCGGAGACGCGCCCGATGGCCCTGGCGCTGCCGAAGAGTGCCTGCTGACGGCGATCAAGATCGCGCGGGAGCAGCGAGCTCGATCACTCGAGCTTCGAGCCGTCATGAGTCTGGGCCGCCTCTGGCGTGAGCACGGCCGCGCGGCGGACGCGCGGCGGGCGCTGATTGCCGCGTGCGGGGGGTTCATGGAAGGACTCGACATCGTCGACCTCCGCGAGGCGCGGGCGCTGCTGGACGCGATGCCCGCCTCACCCTGATCGGTCCTTTGACCTCATCGAGCGGCCGGGCCGACTTGCGACCAAGGACTGGCGGTTCCCGGGTGGTGCGGTCGGCTACGGTGATCATCGGCGTGCAATGAAATCGCGCACTTGAATTATGTAAGTTCGATCGAATCCTGTTGGGGCCACCAGATTTTCTTCCGCAAAGTTAGCTACTTACTGGGTTTCAGTTCCCCGGGAGCACGCGAATCAGAATTTTCGTCTCCCTCCTCGATAAGTACCCGGAAGTTCGAGGTGTTTCTCGGCATCGACGAAGGCGAAAGCGCAGAAAGGGACTAAAACACGACGCGTCGGCAGCCGACCAAAGGTTGGTGCGCTCATTGTCGCGGTGCCGCTGCATGGCTCGGGGACGACGCCGAACGCGCGGAGAAGGTCGAAAACATGACGCATCGAGCGGACTAAAACCCGACGCGTCGAGAGAGGACGAAAAGTCCTACCGTCGAGAGCCTTCACCGCCTCCGCGAGTTCGTCGGGCAGCAGCCTCGCGTAGACCGTCGTGCTCTGAATGTCGCGGTGGCGCAGGTGCTGCTGGACGGCTCGGAGATTCTTCGTTCGCTTCAGTAGCTCGACCGCGCACGCGTGTCGGAGCGCGTGAGGGTGGAGCCCCGTGATGCCGGACTGCTCTCCGAGGTCGCGCACGAGCGCCCACACGCGCCGGCCGCCGATCCGCCTCACGATCACCTTGCTCGCGACGGTGGGATAGCTGACGACGAAGAGCGGTTCGGAGGCGCCCGCGTCAGGACGATCGGACCTGAGGAGGCCACGAAGGTCGCCATGATGAGCGCCGTCAGCGGCATCCTCATGGCCATCCAGACCGGCGCGCTCGTGTTCCTCGTCCCGCTATTTCTCGCCGACCGGGCACGCCTGGCGCCGGCGCGGGTTGGCATGCTGGTTGGTCTCACGGCGGCCGGCCGCCTTCCCGCTCTTTGGATCGGCGGCGTGCTGTCGGACCGATGGAGGCGGGTGCGGGTGCTCGCGCCTGCGGCGGCGCTCGCTGTCTGGAGCCTGGCGTCCGGCGGTGTGACGGGCATCGTGGCGCCGTTGCCGACGGCACTCGTCGGCGAACTCGTGCCGCCCGAACTGCTCGGCATCGCGGTCGGCTGGCTGCGCACAGGAACGGACGTGGGCCACGTTCTCGGGCCACTCGGCCTGGGCGCGCTCGCCGATGCGGTCGATCTGAGCGCGCCCTTCTTTGCCGGGGCGGCGATCCTGATCGTCCTCGCGTGGCGGTGTCGGAGGCACGCCGCGCCCCCCAGGGTTGGCTGATGGCGCCGGGCGCCGCACCTCCGACCGCCGCCGCCACCGGCGGCACACGGGTCCTCGTGGCGACGGCGCATCCCGACGATGCCGACATCATGGCCGGCGGGACCCTCGCGCGCTGGCTCGACGAGGGGTACGCCGTGCACTCGGTCGTGTTCACGCGGGGCGAGAGGGGGCACGACGATCCGACCATGACACCCGAGGCACTCGGCGCGCTGCGCGAGGCCGAGCAGCGGGAGGCCGCCGCCATGCTGGGCGGGTTACGCCTGACGTTCCTCGATTTCCCGGATGGCGAGCTCGCGTGGGCCGGCCGGGATCTCGCGGAGGTCGCGACCCGCCTCGTGCGGGCCGAGCGCCCGGACATCGTCGTCACGCACGACCCGTTCGCGGGCGCTCCCGGATACCGGGTGCCGCAGCTTCATCCCGACCATCGCGCCGTCGGGCTGGCCGTCGTCGAGGCATGTTACTTCCGGGCCCCGGGGCTGCTGTACCACCCGACCCAGAGGACGGCGGGCCTAGCTCCCCACCGCGTCCGGGAGGTGCTCCTGATCATGAGCGACTACGCGGACCACGTCGTCGACATCGGCGCCGTGTTCGAGCGAAAGGTCCGCGCGGTCCGCGCTCACACCAGCCAGTTCGGAAGCCATGAGGACCTGGAGGGCTTCCTGCGGCGCCTGGCGGAGCGGGCGGCAGCCGGATCGTCGGCCGCGCTGGGGGAGGCGTTCAAGCGGCTCCCGGTCTCCTGACGCTCCGCGGCTTGGCGCCGGCAACTCTGTGGCACTGGCGGGCCGGCTCAGAGTGTCACCGGACCGTACACCGGCGCCTTGCCCCAGGTGAAGAGGCGGTAGCCCTTGCGCAAGCCGTGGCGGAAATAGGGGTCGCCCTCGCACAAAGGGACCGCCTCTTCCCGGGTTGCGACGTCGAGCACCCAGAGACCGCCGCAGTACCACTCATCGGGAGCCGGTCGGAGGCCGCCCGCGATCAGCATCGCATCGCGATGAGCCGCAAGATAGTTGAAGTGTCCTTCGGAGTGGTCTTTCCGGACGAAGTCGGCCGACGGGTCATCCTCGAAGATCGCGATCCATCGCATGGGCTCCCCCATCCCTTCACGGGTTCCTGGACTTCCAGGCGTGTCGGCTGATCGCGTACCACACCACGGGGACGTCGGGATTCCGCCAGGTGCGCGTTCCCTGGTAGGTGAGCCCGGCCTTCTCCATCACCCGACGCGCGGCGGCGTGCGAGGCGGCCGTCACGCTGATGATGCGCTCGAGGCCGCGCTGTTCAAAGCCGAACCGGAGCGCGGCCACTGCTCCCTCGGTAGCGAGGCCGCGCCCCCACCACTCCTTGTGGAGCTCGAACCCGACCTCGATCTTGTGAGCACCCGGCCAGTCCTCGAGCTCGTCGAGGCCGATCTTGCCGATCCAGCGGCCGCTCGCCTTGTCAATCGCCGCCCACGGGCCGAAGCCGTTCACCCGCCATTGTCGCAGGCTCCACTCGGCGAACCTGGCGATGCGCGCCGGCGGAAAATGGCGATCGCCCCTGACCGCCGGATCGCTCAGGAGCCGCTCGAGCTCGGCGTGATCCGCCTCACTCCAGGGCCGCAGGACGAGCCGCTCCGTCTCCACCATCATTTCCCTGTCCTCTTCATGTGCCTGTCGGGACGAGACTCACGATGGCTCCGGTGTTCGGAGCGGGGGGCGCGTGCGACGTCACGATCTCCTCCACTGGATCGGCGGCACGCGGCCTGCCCGGGCGCTCACGCCCACCCGCCCATCATGTCTAGTCCGCGGTGACGTCAGATCCACTGCTCGGCGGCGACCGTCCGCTCGCTCCGGACGTTGCCGGTGTTGACGGTCGTCTTCGGCTCGAGGAGGACGACGTGGACCTCCTCCGTGAGGGCGAGCGGACAGTGCTCCACGCCGCGCGGGACGATGATGAACTGGCCCGGTCCCACTTCCCGGCTCTCGTGGCGGAATTGCATGCGTAGCCGGCCGTCCACGACGAGGAACAGTTCGTCCTCCGCCTCGTGATGGTGCCACACAAACTCGCCCCGCAACTTGACCACCTTGACGTAGGCGTCGTTCAGCTCACCGACGATCTTGGGACTCCAGGCGTCCGAGAACCGGCTGAACTTCTCTCGCAGGTTGATCGTCTCCATGACTCCCCCCTCCGGTCTCGCCGACCGTCAGTCCAGCGCCCGCGACTTCCGTAGTAAGGCCCGGAGCGACCCATCGAGCGCTTTCTTCCGACCGCGCCGCCGCTACGCTAAGGTGATCTCGATCGGGACTCCAGCCGGGAAACTGAGGATCACCGAAGGCACGCGAACCCCCGGCTCCGTCTCGTAGGTGACGCAGAGGGCAAGCCAGTCGACCTCGGGGCCGGCGACCAGCCCGGCGAGCGCATCGAGCCGGGCGGCGGCCGCATCGGAGACGGTCCTCGTCGCATTCACCTCACGCCCCAGCCCCCAGTAATCCCACGGCAGCATCTCGCGCTTGTTGAGAGCGGCGAGGTCACGGATCACGCTCGCCGCCACGAACCAGGCGCCAGCGATGCCGATGAAGGAGACCCCGCACGTCATCGGATCGAGCAGGCCCGCACGAACGGCCTGCCAGACCCGACCCGCGGTGAGGAACCGATCGCGCGGCACGTCCCAGGGGGCGAAGTCGATGCCGTACGTGGTGCGCGCCTCGCCGTCGAGTTCGGCGTCGAGGAGCCGCCAGCGCCCTCCTTCCCAGTACTCGCAGAGCCAGTGATCTTCGTAGAAGCCCGACACGAAGTAGGTTGCGAAGCCGACCCGCACCCTGGTGGGGACACCCTTCTCGCGGAAGATGCTGCACGCCAGCAATGCGTAATCCCGGCAGGTACCGACGAACCGCTGTTCGTAGGCGCGGCGGACGCTGAGCGGGCGGGAGTCTCGGGAGAGAACCCGCCTCAGGACGGCGCGGACGGTCCGGCTCTGGGCGTCGTCGGCGCTCTCGGGACGACATACCACTCGCCGGCGGGTGACGAACACGGGGTGCAGGACCAAGCCGGAGACGGCGTCGGCGAGCGCCTCTGGGTTCGCCGGCAGGGCCCGCAGGAGCTCGGCCAGCTCGCCGGGGTCGGACGTGGCGCTGTGAGCCGAGTAGAATTCGCGCTCGGCCGGCGTGAGAGAGGCCATCGGCTCTCGGCGGGCCGTTCCCGGATGGATCTCGTCTCTCCGATCCATCGATGCCTCGTAGCTATGGCGCTGCCTGGGCGTCGGGCCTCAGGCGTTTGCCGAACCACTCCAGGATCAGGCGCAAGCGCTCGAGCCGGTGCCGGGAGCGCCAAGCGGTGAGCCCGTGGCTCTCGTCGGGAACCCGCACGAGCACCACCTCCCGCCGGAGCTTCTTGAGCGCCACGAACATCTGCTCGGCCTGTTCGATCGGACACCGGAGGTCGTGCTCGGCATGGATGAGCAGCAGCGGTGTCGTCACGTTCTTCGCATAAGTCAGCGGCGAGTGCTGGACGTACCACTGCGGGTCCTCCCAAGGGAGGACGCGGCCAGCCTCCGAGGGGTTCCAGGCGGGCCCGATGTCGCTCGTGCCGAACTGCGTATGGACGTTGCTGATCGAGCCCTCGGCGCAGGCTGCCTTGAAGCGGTCGGTGTGGCCGATGATCCAGTTCGTCATGTAGCCGCCGTAACTGATGCCCATGACGCCGAGGCGATCAGGGTCGATCCAGGGATAGCGCCTTGGCGCCTCATCGAGCCCCGCCATGATGTCTTCGTAGTCGCCGCCGCCCCAGTCGGCGACCACGGCGCGGCTGAATGCCTCGCCGTAGCCCTGGCTCCCGCGCGGGTTCGTGTAGACCACGGCGTAGCCGGCCGCGGCGTACACCTGCGCCTCATGCCAGAAGGCGTGGGAGAACGCCCGGTGGGGTCCGCCGTGGATCCAGAGAAGCGCCGGGTAGCGTCTGTCGGGGTCGAAGGCGGCCGGCCTCATCACCCAAGCATCGATCGAGAAGCCGTCGCGCCGAAGCGTGAACCGCTCCGGAGGGGAGAGGGCGACCTCCGACTTCCAGCGGCCGTTCAGGTCGGTGAGGGCGCGCTCGTCAGTCCCGTCACCGCGACACGTGAAGACTTCTGCCGGGGACAGGGGATCGGTCGCGGCGAAGGCGATGCGGCTCCCGTCCGCCGACACCGAGAAGGCGAACACAGCCCGGGCGCCGCCGATGACCTGCTCGGGTTCCCCGCCCTCGACGGGGACGCGCCAGACCCCACAGTCCGCCTGGTCCTGCACCTCGACGAGGATCGAGAGGCCATCGGCCGCCCAGACGGGCTTCGTGACGAGATAGGGGGATCCGATGAAGCCGCAGCGTCGGTCGAACCGCTCCGTGAGGCAGATCGGCTTGCCGCCGTCGAGCGGCACCGCGAAGAGGCGGATGTTGCGCCCGTCGTCGCACGGGTAGCGGTGACCGAGGTAGGCGATGGCACGGCCGTCCGGCGAGAACGCGGGAAGGGCGACGGGGCCACTCGTGTCCGTCAGCGCGCGGGGCTCGCCACCCTCGGCCGGTACGACCCAGATGTCCCCGGCCCAGTCGTCGTCACGCGTCTCGTGCCGGGCCGACGCGAAGGCGATCAGCCGGCCGTCAGGCGACCAGCAGGGGTCCCAGTGGACGAAGTCACCCTGGGTGATCTGACGCGGCTCGCCCCCGTCGGCCGAGACGACGAAGACGTGCGGGCGGCGGTCGTACGTGAAGCCTTCGCCGTCCTGCTTGTAGCGGAGCGAAGTGATGACACGCACCGGTTTCGACTTCCGCCGCTCCTCCTCCCGCTCGGGCTCCTGCCAGCCGCCGACCCGCGACATGAAGACGAGACGCTGACCGTCGGGCGACCAGACCGGGCCCCAGACACCGTTCTTGAGGTTGGTCAGACGGATCGCCTCGCCGCCATCCGACGGCATCACATAGAGCTGGGCTGGCTTCCCGGGCTCACGCTCGGAGACGAACGCCAGGCGCCTGCCATCCGGCGCCCAGCGGGGCGCGGTGTCCCTCGTGCCCGTCGTGAAGCGCCGGGGCGCGCCGCCGACGGTGTCGATCATCCAGATGGTCGAGAGGTGCTCATCGCGCTCCTCCGAGAGGGTCGTGGCGACGAAGGCGACCCGGAGGCCGTCGGGGGAGATCTGAGGATCGCTGATCTGCTGGATGCGGACGAGGTCCTCGGGCGTGAGGGGGCGGCGGGCGGTCGTGCTAGCAGGCGTGCTCATCCCATCCTCCCGAGCCGCGGCCTGATGGCCAGGTGCGGAGTGGAATTGTACCGCGCCTGCGTCAGCGCGCCGCGTACAACGCGTCGGCCTCCGTCGCGTCCGGGCTGCCTGTATCTAATTCGCCTCACCCACATCGCCGAATAGCCCGAAATACGGGCACTGCTGTAGTCAGCGCGGCCAAGAGCTTCCTGGGATTGATTGCGATCCTTAGCACAGGAACGCGCAGCCTGAGAGAGGCAAAGTGCGGTAGTCTTTGGGTCAGGGAGGGTATCGGTGTTCGACCGCATAACATTCGACCCGAAGATCATGGGCGGCCGGGCCTGCATTCGGGGTCTGCGGATTCCCGTGTCGGTGATCGTGAGCCAGGTCGCGCACGGGGCCACGACTGAGGACATTCTCCATGGCTATCCCGAGCTCGAGCCAGCCGACATCCAGCAGGCCCTCCAGTACGCCGCCTGGCTGACGCGCGAGGAAGTCCGCACTCCATAGATCCTGCCCGTGCGATTCCTTGCGGACATGGGCGTCGACGTGCGGGTCGTCGAGTGGCTGCGTGCCCAGGGACACGACGCGATCCACCTCCGCGAGGAAGGGCTGCACCGTGCTCCGGATGAGGAGGTCTTCGGCAAGGCGCTCGCCGAAGACCGGATCGTCCTCACGTTCGACCTCGACTTCAGTGATCTGGCCGCACTCACGAGGGAACGACCCGGACGGGTCGTTCTCTTTCGGCTCGAGAACGCGCGAGCGTCGAATGTCATCGCCCGGCTGGCGGCAGTCCTGGCAGCCTCGGAGGAGGCTCTGGCCCGCCCGGTGATCGTGATCGTCGAGGACGCTCGCCACCGGGTCAGGTACCTCCCGATCGGCGGGCCGGATCGCTAGTCACCTTCGATCCCGCGCAGGTCAGCGTCGAACTGCTCATCGAGGCGGTGAACCGCATCGGGTTCAAGGTCTCACGGAAACCCTTCGCCGTCAGAGGCCTTCGGCGTCATGCGACTCATGGGACGAGGGTCGCCTCGATCTCGTCGACCGGAAGATTGGTCGCGACCGCTAACCTGACCACGTGCGCGTCGATTGGGACCCAGAATCGATTGGCATCGAGCTCGAGCTTGCGGATCGGGTCGACTAGCTCGTGCGCCGCCGACAGCGCCTCCACGACTCGGCGCAGTTCGCGCTCCACGTCGGGAAATCGCCGGCGGTTGACCTCCAACACCAGCTCGATCGCGCGCACCTCCCGTCCAGCCCACTCGGGGATCGGCATCTGCCCGCTCCGAAACGCCGACCAGCGGATGGCCGGGACGCGCCGGAGCTCGCCCGTCGCGTCGTCGACCACGAAGTGCCAGACCGTGCATGCCATGACCGGCGCTACCTAGCAGGTCCGAATCCGCCGCCGGCAGCGCTCAACCGCCAAGGTCACCCCCCGAACTCGAGCCGACCTGCACGTTTAAGGACTGGCCGGTGTCCCGTGCACGAGACACCCCCTCGCTGCGCGACGGAGCGCATGAGGGCGAAGGTCAGGCGGCTCGCCGCGCGTTTTAGAGGACGAATTGGCCTGCACGTTTAAGGACTGCCCTCTTTTCCGTGCGCTAAACACGCTCCAACTGCGCGACAGCGCTGGCGAAAGCGCGGCAGCGCCCAAACACGGGTTCGAATCCCGTTGGGGCCACCATTTCGATTTCGTTTACTTTTTTCGTCCCATGTTTTAGGAACATCGAAATGTTCCTCGAACACGGAACGCATTCACGTCCTCACTCGCTCAACATTTTCGCTGCTCGCTCCTCGTAGAACGCCACCGCACGCTTGAGTTGCGGAGGCCGGATGCGCGCGTAGATCTGCGTCGTATCGATCCGCTCGTGGCCGAGCAGCTCGCGGACCGGCTCGAGGTCCTGACGCTCCTCGTAGACTTCCATCGCGACGCCGTGCCGCAGATCGTGCGGCTTCAGCTCCGGGTAGCCGATCATCCGTCCGTACACCTTGCAGAGCCGCCAGATGTTCTTCCCGGTCATCGGCGCCGACGTCTTGCCGACGTTCCGGCGTCCCCACGTCGACCAGAACAACGGCGTATCGCCGCTCACGTTTACAACGCGCTGCTTCAGCACGTGCTCGACGTACGCCATCAGGTACTTCATCACCATCGACGGCAGCGGAATGTTCCGGGTCTTGCCTCCTTTCACGAGCACGCCTCGCAGGCCCCACGCCGGGTCCAGGTGATGAACGCGAAGCGTTGCCACGGATTCGCGCCTCATCCCGCCGTAACGGAGGATCAGAAAGATCGCCACGTCACGTGGGCGGCGGCGCCCCTTCGCGGCCTCTACCAGCGCGTCCATGATCGACGAGCCGGGGACTTGCTTCGGTGGTTCCCGACGCTCAGGCGGCCTGTCCAGCTTGGCGACGGGATTGGCGTCCAGAAGCTCTCGCTTCACAAGCCACTGACACAAGCTCGACAGTGTCGACTGCCGAACCCGCATGGTCGAGAGCGCGAGATCGGCCCCCGCCATGTCGTCCATCCAGGCTGGATCGTCCCTGGCGTCAGGTCGGTCACGCGGGCCGGCCGGCCGTGCTGCCTACGGAAGAAGCTCAAGAACTGCTCCAGGTTCCATCGATACGTTCGAACGCCTCCGTCAGTCTTTCCTCGCTGCTTTCGCTGAAAGTTACAGAACTGCTCCACCAGCTCGCTCAAGTGCTGCGTCATGGTCTCGGTCCTCCGGCCCGAGCCACGAGCGCTTTTTCGCTGATGGGCAGTATCGGGACGGACGACCCAGTCGTCAACTGAGCGCGATACGGCCGGACCAGTGGAATGGTCGTCGCTTGCGGCCGGAGTCGATTGCGACGCCGGCAAGGAAGGGACCTCTTGCTGCTGTCGGAAGCGGATGCTCATCTGTCGTGAGCAAACCGCACTTCGCCGATGAACGCGAAGTTACTGTTTTGGCCGCTTTCGCCGGCTGGCGTTTCGGGTGGAATGTCGGCGTGCAGAGTGACGCTGGATGGCCGCCGTCACGCGCGAAACGGTCAGCTTCTTCGCGAGATGAGGGAGCTCGAAGCGGACGATTTCGGTGATGTCTTGCCGTAACCGGACCGGATAGAGCCCGGGCCCTGGTTCACGCCCGATGCGTCGGTGCGGTCTCACTCGGTAGAAGGGCCGCAGGTACTCGTACAGGGCCGGCACGGCGTACTGAGTGATGAGCCGCCAACCTTCCGGCGGGTAGTTCGATCGCCACTGACGTCCGACGCGGACACTCATCACCCTGGGAAAGTGCTTCTTCAGCAGCTCGAGGATCGTGCGGTCAACGTGGTCTGGATCGATCCACGGAATGCTCGCGTCCCATGCGGCCGGCTCGGAGACGATTGTCCGCGTTTCCAACGCCTTCCACGGCATTCGTCGTCCTCGTCGGACTCTTGCGTTCTGTTTGCCGTGCACGGTGATGCGGACGTGAGGCACCGAAACGTCTGGCCGATGCTCCGCCCGAAACTGGTCAGGAGAGACGTGTTCCACGGTGATGGCGCGGTCGGGGTGTGGCGCGGGGCGCGAGTTCAGCGCCGCGAGACACAGCTGAACGAGCTGGTGACGGATAAGGCTCGCATGCTGCCGACCTTCAACGCTTTCTTCGGATCGTCTGACTCTCCGCTCGATCGCGCGCACGCTTCCGCCTTTGAACGCGGTGGTTAGCCCGAAGTTCCCCCTCCCTCAAGAGGGTATGGCGTTGATTTTCTTGACGAAGGCATGTCTCGGTGCCCGAGCGTTCTGGCTACAGGATGAGGGAGACCCCGAGCAGATCGAGGGCGCGCTGCTG
>Ga0187892_10001623_pt1 | contig 50129 bp, 39 predicted proteins | sample MA1701073metaG_FD_139345 | JGI IMG/M metagenome (GOLD analysis project Ga0187892, IMG submission 139345) | Bio-ooze microbial communities from a basaltic lava cave in the Kipuka Kanohina Cave System on the Island of Hawaii, USA - MA170107-3 metaG ...
CAAAGGCCAAAGGTCGAAGGTTTACTGGGCCACGTTCGTGCCGAAGTAGCGTGCCCACCACTTCAGCTCTTCATTGTACCGGTGCACGGTATTCCAGGGCGTCCATCCCCCGTGGTACATGTCGGGGTACCTAACGAATCGGGCTGGTACTTTGCGCTTCCTGAGCGCGAGATACATCTGCTCGGCCTGCTCGATTGGTACGCGCAGGTCGGCTTCGCCGTGGATGAACATGGTCGGCGTCACGACTTTGTTGGCGTAGTACACAGGCGACTGGCGCTCCAGGAGTTTGCGTCCTTCGGGCTCCCACGGCGCGCCGTAGAATTCGCTCTCCTTCGTGCGCGGAATGTCAGAGGTGGCGTAGTCGCTGATCCAGTTGGAGATCCCCGCGCCAGTGATCGCCGCGGCGAAACGCGGCGTCTGCGTGATTACCCAGTTTGTGAGAAAGCCGCCGTACGAATAGCCGGTCACGCCTAACCGTTTCGCATCGATGCGGTGCGTCTTGGCAACGTAATCCACGCCGGCCATCACGTCTTCATAGTCCTTGATCCCCCAGCCGCCTCCCCAGGTCGCCCACAGGAATTGCTCGCCGTATCCAGTCGAGCCACGCGGATTCGTGTACAGCACGGCATAGCCGTTCGCCGCCCACAGTTGGAACTGGAAATTGAAGTCGGTGCCGTAGGCGCCGTGCGGGCCGCCGTGTATCGCGAGAATGAGCGGCACGGGCTGCGTCGTGTCGGCGCGCGGCGGCATGATGAGCCACCCCTCGACCGCGGCGCCATCCTTGCTCGGGAACGACACGCGCGACACCGGCCGCAGCACGCGCGAGCCCGTCAAGCGATCGTTGAAATTCGTTAGGCGACGCTCCTCGGTTCCGTCTGCAGCCGAGACGAATAGCTCGCCCGGGTGCGTCGCGTCGCTCGCCACATACGCGATCCTGTCGAAACGCGCCGTTGTACTGATGCCCGTTAGGCGGCGCGCTCCGCGCGTCATCTGCGTCACAGTGGCGCCACTCAGCACCAATCTGAAGAGATGCGATTCGCCGCCGACGCCGGCCTCGAACTCGACGGCGCTGCCGTCGGGGAGAAAGCGAGGTGCTCCGGGCAGCAGATCCCAGCGCGGCGTCAGGTTCTCTAACGCGCCGCCCGCGGCCGGTACGCGATAAACATCTACCGGTCCACCGTGGGCCTGCTTGGACGCAATGACGGCCGTGAGTCCTTGCTGGCGACGCAGCACGATGTGCCGTGCATCCGGACTCCAGGCCGGCGAATCGTGATCGTATCCATCGTTCGTTAGGCGCCGGATTGCGCCCTCGAGGCTCACTACGTAGAGATCTGCCCTCTCGTACACATATTCGTCGCGCTGGCTGGAATCGGCGACGAAGGCAAGCCGACGGCTATCCGGGCTCCAAGCGATGCCGCTCACGTCGAGCCCCAGCGAGGTGATCTTCCGCGGCGTCCCGCCTGTGCGTGACACGACGTACAGCTCGCGCGGCGGCGTGGCGCGCGGGTCCGTTGGGTCGGGGAGATAGCCGCGCCCGTCGAATCGGTAACTCACCCACTCGACCGCTTTCCCCGTAAAGCGCTCGGCAATCTTGCGCTCGGATTCACTAAGAACTGCCGCGTTAGGCGGACCTGCCGGCGGGGTGGGGCGTGTGAACGCTATCCATTGATTGTCCGGACTGAAGATCGGCATCTCGACAACGCCCGGAATCTGAAATGCCTCGCCTGGTCCGCTGTCGACACGAAGGAACCAAACAGAGCTCTCTGATCCCGCCTGCGGTGCTGCTCGGCGGCGCGATGAAAAGGCGAGGAGAGTGCCGTCTGGGCTCCAGCGCGGATCCGATGCGCTGAAGCCAGGCTGCGTCAGACGACGCGGCGGTTGCGATCCGTCCGCCGCTGCGAGCCACACCTCGCTATGACGCCGGTTCTCCTGCTCGACAATGGTCGAGCGCACGAACGCGACCCATTTGCCGTCGGGCGAAATCGCTGGGCTGCCGACCGACTCGATCTGGTAATAGTCGTCCAGCGTGAGCGGACGTCTCGCTTCCTGGGCGATGAGAGCGCAGGGCAAGCCGAGCGCGGCGAACGCGACGATCGTGTTGCGCATGGAGTGCTCCAACAGGCTAGGCGGGCAACAGTAATAGGGGACAAGGGACAAGGGACAGGGGACACGGGACACGGGATGCGGGACAGGGGTTGAGTGAGGGAGGTCCCTCAGCGAGAATCTCGCCGCCATGGTCTACGCGCGCATTCCGAGTCCAGTGGGCGACCTCCTCGCGGTGGCTGATCGAGGTGCGCTCGTCGAGCTGAGCTTCGACGCACGTCGCGCGCTGGCCCGGCGGCAGAAGATGGTGTCGGAGCCGCTGCGCGAGCTGCCGAGTGCGTTCTCGCGCCTTCGCAAACAACTGGCGGCGTATTTCGCTGGTGAGCTACGCGACTTCGAATTGCCGCTGGCGCCAGTCGGCGCGCCGTTCGAGCAGCGCGTGTGGCGCGTGCTGCAGACGATCCCATATGGGACGACGACGAGCTACGGCGCGATCGCGCGCGGTCTGGGCTCGCCTAACGCGGCGCGCGCGGTTGGCACGGCAAACGGACGCAACCCGGTCGCGATCGTGATCCCGTGTCATCGCGTGATCGGATCGACAGGAGGACTGACGGGTTACGGTGGTGGACTGGCGCGGAAGCGGCTGCTGCTGGATCTCGAGAGCCGACACAGCGGACTCTTCGAGCCCATTCCCAAACCTTAGGACACACGCATGAACCCCAAGCTGATTCTGTTGATCGCGTTAGGCTTGATCGTAGCGGTGTACGTCTTGTACTGGGCCCGTGAGGTGCGGCGCGCGGCGGCGACGGGCGCAGTCGCGCCGGGATTCTGGGGGCTATTCATTGGCTTTGTCACCAATTTCTTCGACACGCTCGGGATCGGATCCTTCGCGCCAACGACCTCGGCTTACAAGTTCTGGCGCATGGTGCCGGATGAACGGATACCGGGGACGCTCAACGTGGGGCATACGCTCCCTACAGTTGTGCAGGCGTTCATTTTCATAGCGCTGGTGCAGGTGGGTTTCGTCACACTTGTCGTTATGATCGCGGCCGCCGTGCTAGGCGCGTACGGCGGCGCAGGGATCGTCTGCCGCTGGCCTCGGCGAAACATTCAGATCGGAATGGGCCTGGCCCTACTTGTCGCGGCCACGCTTTTCACACTGACAAATCTCAACGTCTTCGCGAACATCGGCAGCGATGCGTTGTCGCTCTCCGGTACGAAGCTCGTTATCGGATTTGTGGGGAACTTTGCCCTGGGCGCGTTCATGACGCTCGGCATCGGCCTCTACGCGCCGTGCATGATCCTCGTAAGTCTGCTGGGCATGAATCCGACGACAGCGTTCCCCATAATGATGGGCTCGTGCGCCTTCCTCATGCCGATCGGCAGTATGCGCTTCATCAAGGAAGGACGCTACAGCCTGCGTCCCGCGTTAGGCCTCGCGCTGGGCGGGATTCCAGCCGTGTTGATCGCTGCGCTGATCGTCAAGTCGCTTCCGGTGGTGTGGGTGCGTTGGCTCGTCGTCGTCGTCGTGTTGTACGCATCGACAATGATGCTGCGCTCCGCGTTAGGTAAGGAACCGGAGCCAAGTCCGGCCGCAGCAGGAGACTAGGTAACCAAACCGTGACAAAGTGAGTCGCCGCCGCCTGCCGACCGTTAAGCGAAGCAGGCGGCCAGCCACCGCGCGCCGCCACTTCACTGGTGAGCGAAAGCAGCACGCTTGTCAGAAGATGTGACGCGAGCGCGTCGAGCGGGGTTGCAATCGTGAAGGCCCTGTGGTCCTCTCGATTATGAGATGACCGGATGCGTAAGTCGACGCGCGGATGCATATCGCTGCACCTCGCGGCGACCGCGACGCGACTACGAGGTGGCTCATGACAGCGACCATCCGTGAGACCCACCGCGCGCTGACCGTGAGCGCGATTGCTCTCGCAAGCGGAGTGCTCTTCTACTCGAGCACGGCTAGAGCCCAGGTAATCGCGGTCAAGACGCTGCCAATCGCTGACGGCGAGCAATTCTCGTTCTTTCCGTCGGCGAATCTCGGCATGGGAGGCGTCTCCATCGCCATCCGGGACCGCATCCACGATCTCTTTGTCAATCCGGCGAAGGGCGGGGCAGACGGAGCGGCCGGCCGCCTTGGGAGATCGTACTTCTTCGGCGCGCCGACATTCTTCTCCGTGTCACCGCGCGCCGGTGGCGGCAGCACGTTTCCGGCCGGGGTCGTGGCTCGATCCGGCTCTTCGTTCGCCGCGGCAGCGGTCGCGATTCAAACCGTTAAAGATGGCCGACGCTTTAATCCTGCCGTGTTCAGCTTCGACCTCAACGGACGCGGAGCGAGTGCCACGGACGACTCACACACAAATCGTTATGGCTTCGTGATGCTGGGCCGCACGTTCGGCGCATCGAAGCTTTCTATCGGCGCGAGCGCGTTATGGTCGGCACTCGGCGCCATCGACGGCGTGAATTTGCTCTACACACAAAGTCGCAGCGTCAGTCAGTCGGGCGGAAGCGCCGATTTACGACTGGGCCTGCTAAAGGAATGGAATGGGGGTCACTCGCTCGAAGCGATGGTCCTGCAACGCCGCGTCAGCATGAGCAATGATGTGACGTACGTCGATCTGTTCTGGGACGCAATTCGACGCCAAACGATCGAACGTCCGCGACTCGAGTACGACGGCGAGCGGACTCGCACCTCGGGGATACACCTCGGATACCAGCGCGCGCTGGCCGACTCTGCGTGGCGAATCGGCGCCGTCATCACGGCGAACCGTGTCAGCCAGCTGAATACACCGCAATACGAGATCACGAGTGTGCCCAGCGATGGTGGCCGTTCTTCGGCGTTCAACCTCGGAGTTGGGCTCGCAAGGACGCAAGGCGGAGCGACGCTCGCGATCGACGCGATCTACGAGCCAATCTGGAGCCGCATGTGGGTCGTCGCCGATAGCGAGACAACGACCGGCGCTTCGATCCGGACCGGTGCCACGGCAGTCGACAATCGGTGGCGCTTCTCGAACGCGCTGCTTCGCGTGGGACTCAGCCAGGACCTCGATCTGGAAAGCAAGACCACGACGTTCCGGTTCCAGCTCGGCATGCAGGCACGGTCGGTCTACTACACCGCCGACCAGCGAGACCTCGTGCGTGGCTCGACTCGTACTGGAGGGGACGACTGGATGGAATGGACGCGCAGTTGGGGGTTCGTACTGCGCAGGCCCGCTATCGAGATTCGTTATGGCGGGCGCCTAACGAGCGGCGCCGGACGGCCGGGAGTAATTGGTCCGGATCCGGTGCCCCCACGCCCGGGCCCGGCACTGGATCTCCCCATTGGACCGGGGGTCGTCGCCCCTTCGACGACGCTGAACAAAGTGCGCGTAACGATGCATCAGATATCAGTCTCATTGCCCATGCGATGAGGCACGGATCGCGAATCGGCAACTGGAAGCGGCAGTGGGAATGATCAATCCAAGAGCAGGCAGACGGAGGTCCATCGTGAACTACTCTGTTAAACGCGGCCCGGCTCGGCGTTGGCTCGAGGTCAGCGCGCTGGCATCGCTCCTAACGAGCATCCCTGGCTGCTACAATGAGCGGTCCACGTCCGAACCGCCGTTCGAGGCATCGCTGGACGTGCAGCTCCGCGAATCGCTTCAGAGATGGGGTTCGGTTCTGCCGATCGCGGAGATCCCGGTACAGAACGCGGCGCTTGTCGACTTGGGCCGCGCGCTCTTCTTCGACAAGACACTGAGCGGGAATCGCGATGTGTCCTGCGCGACATGCCACGATCTCGCAAGCCATACCACGGATGGTATGTCCCTGGCGGTCGGCACAGGTGGCATCGGCACCGGCGCCGCGCGAGTTCCAGGGCCGGGGCAGCAGTTCGTGCCGCGCAACGCGCCCTCACTGTTGAACCAGGCGCTCATGTTCCCCTATGTCTTCTGGGACGGACGCCTCGCCGAGTTCAACAGAGCCACGGACAGTTCGTTAGGCGTGAAGTTCCCACCCGGGCTGAGCGGCGTCATCGCGACGCAGGCAATGCTGCCCGTGCTCAATCGCACCGAGATGCGCGGCCAGCGTGGTGATCGCGACCGTTTCGGGAACCTGAACGAGCTTGCCGATTTGTCCGACAACGCCGCGACAGAGATCTGGGCGGCGGCGATGCGGCGCTTGCTCAGCATCAACGACTACGTAGCCAAGTTCAATGCCGCGTTCGCCGGCACGCCGACCGCGCAGCTCGGCTTCCAGCACGCCGCCAACGCCATCGCCGTTTTCGAGCTCAATGCGTTCAGCAAGACCGGTTCGCTGTTCGACCGATTCTTAAAGGGCGAGTCCCGCGCGATGAGCGATGAGGCCAAGCGCGGTGGCCTCCTCTTCTTCCGAAAAGCGCTCTGCGCGCAATGTCATAACGGGCCGCTGCTTGGCGGTCAGCAGTTCGCGAACATCGGGGTCCCGCAGCTCGGGCCCGGCGTGGGAAAGGCTGCTCCGCTGGACCGCGGCCGCGGCGAGCTGTTCGCCACGCCGCCCAACGTGATCGGACCATACCAGTTTGCCTTCCGTGTGCCGCCCCTGCGTAACGTGGAGCTCACGGCGCCGTACATGCACAACGGCGCCTACCCGACGCTCGAAGCGGTCGTTAGGCATTACAGCAATGCCGACTCGGCGCTCAGGAATTACGACGTCTCACAGCTCGCCTCGTCGCTTCGCGGGTCGTACCATGGCGATGCGGTGACGATCGCCGCGATTGCGCAGACGATGGACTTCAGGGTCCGTCAGGTGATCCGGCTGACGCCGCTCGAACAGCTGCAGCTCGTGGAGTTTCTCAAGTCGCTCACGGATCCCTCTGCGCACGACCTGAGCGCGATCGCGCCAACGTCGGTACCGAGCGGGCTTCCCGTGCGCGAGTAAGCTTCGCAGCTGAACGCACACAGCTTCGCGGCAGAGTTCCCTGATTGTGACCAGGCGCTCCCGGGCGCGCCGAACAGGTCATTCGTTAGGCACGGCGTGCTCGTTAGATGGTGACCTCTCGCGCTGTCAACCAAGGCGCGACGCGCCGCGAGAGCCCGCGCAGCATCACGTTGACAGTCACTCCAACGGCCGCGATCACGACGAGCGTCGCGAATAGCTCTTCCAGACGCAGCACTTGCCACGCGAGCCAAACCTCCGCACCAAGGCCGTTCTTTGCGGCAACCATTTCAACGGCAATCGCGGATAGGAATGCGATGTTGGCCGCCAGGCGCAGGCCGGAGAGCATCATCGGCACGCTTCCTGGTATGACAACGTGCCGGATCAGCTGGCGGCGCGACGCGCCGTACGTCCGCGCGGCATCGAAATGCACGCTCGCAATGTGCCTAACGCCTGCCATCGTGCTCAGCAGCATCGGGAAGAAGGCCGCGCTGCTGACCACAATCACCTTAGGCGTCTCGCCGAGACCGAAAAACACCATGAACAGTGGAAGAAGCGACAGCTTCGGGATCGGATGCACGCCCGCGACAAGCGGATTCAGGAGCCGGCTGAGCCGACGCGATGCTCCCATCAGTAAACCACACACTGCCCCGGCCAGACCGCCGATCAACAATCCTGAAGCCACGCGCAGCGTCGTGGCGCGCAGAGAGTCGAGTAGAGTCCCGCCCCACAACCCGAGCACGAGTTCACGCAGGATCTGGCTCGGGGCGGGCAGAAACATCCCCGAGACGACATGCGTGCGCACAGCGAGCTCCCACAAGATCGCAACAACGGTGACAATGATGAGGGCGCCCCAGCGGTAGATCGGCCGATCGTCGAGCGGCGGCAAGTATTGCGGCATCAGCGGGGAAGCGAGAGTTCGCGCCTAACGTCCGCCTCCAAAAGCTGCCAGATGTGCCGCGTGACTTCGTGGATGCGCGAGCGATCGAGCGACAGGTCGCGAGGTCGCGTGAGCGGAACCTGGATTTCGTCGAGGACCATGCCCGGGCGTCCGCTCAACACGATAACGCGATCCGCCAGCAACACGGCTTCATCAATGTCGTGCGTGATAAAGAGCACCAGCTTGCGGCTCGCCTGCCAGATCGCGAGCAACTCTTCCTGCAGCACCCGTCGAGTCTGTGCGTCGAGGGCGCCGAACGGTTCGTCCATCAATAGGAGTGGTGCGTCGGCGACGAATGCGCGACCGATGTCGACGCGCTGTCGCATGCCCACGGACAGTTCGCGCGGATAGTGATAGAGAAAACTGTTCAGGCCGAGACGCACGGCGACTTCCATGGCACGGGCGACCCGCTCGGCGCGCGGAACGGCGCACATTTCGAGGCCGAACGCGAGGTTATCGAGAACCGTTTTCCAGGGGAAAACGCCGGCCTCTTGAAACACGAGACCACATCGCGGCGGCTCGGCGCGCCCCTGCCATTCGAATGACACGCGGCCCGTCGTTGGCGGCTGAAGGCCAGCGATGATCCGAAGGAGCGTCGATTTGCCACACCCGCTCGGTCCCACGATGCTGACGACTTCCTGTCCTTGCGCCGCGAACGAAACGTTCTGCAGCGCGTGAATCGCTCCGCTGCGCGACTCATAGACACAGCCAACTTCGTCGCAACGAAAGCGAAGCATCGAAGCCGCGGACCCCGCAGCCTCTGGAACAGGCAGAGGACGAGTTCCCGCGTTCGGAGCTTCCGCGCCGGCGGGCATTACCACTGGACCTGCATCCCTCCCTCGAAGAGCCGCGGACTGCCAACGCGGACGAAGCCGCTGGCAGCGCGCGAGATCGCGTACTCGCGATCGAAAATGTTCTCTGCCGACGCGAAGAGCCTTGTTCTCGATGTAAGCTGGCGCGAGGCACGCACGTCACTCACGTAGAATGATTCGAGCTGGAGGCTGTTCAGGTCGTCGTCGAAGCGTCGCCCGACAAATCTCGTCGTTAGGCTCAGGTTCACGAGCGCCGGGTTGTGATAGGCGACGCTCGCTGACCACTGGTGCCGCGAGTTGCCACGCGCCGCCCTACCGACGAGCTGCGGCTGCGTCGGCGCCTTGGTGATCTCCGTGGGATTCCACGTATAGCTGCCACGCAGCGACAAGAAGCCATGTGGGCTCGCCTCCGCCTCCGCTTCGATGCCGTGTGTATAGAACGCGTCGAGGTTCTGGCGCTGACGGCATGCGCCGCCGGCGGCGACCTGCCCGCACGGCGCTATCACTCGCGGCGTGCTGCCCGCGAGCCCGATCGTGATCTCCTGGACGGGATCGTGAACGGTATTCCAGAAACTTGTTAGGCGCGCGGCGAATAGCGCGCTCGGAGAAAAGTCCACGCCGAGGTCTACGCCCCTGAGCGTTTCGGGGCGCAGATTCGCGTTCGCCTCGGTTACCACGTTGCCCGAGCTTGCGAAAGGCTTGTATAGCTCGTTCAACGTCGGCGTGCGGAACGATTCATACACGCTTCCGCGGAGAGACAGCATCCGTCCAGCGCGTTGCCGCACGCCCACGGAGTAGCTGACGTGCGCGTCCTCCGTTGGCACGTACGTCGAGTCCACCAGGACGCTGCCGTCGCTCAGATTGTGAATTACGCGCGAGGCGTCATCGTTGCGCCAACTGTCGCGCCGCAGTGCGCCGAACAGCAGTGTGGACGCGCCGAGCGAGATCGCGTCGGACACGTAAACGCCGAGCAGCTGCTGATGTCCGGCTACGCGCCGGCGCCGGGTGAACGCGCTCGTGGTTCTGCTGTAGCCGAGATCCTCGTTGACCTGGCCTTTGACGCTCGAGGCATCGACTCCGGCGGACAGCTGGTGCATTCCGAAGGCCGTCCGCGACCATTGCAGCTGTGCGCCAACTGCATCCGAGGGCACGTCGAACTGATTGAGATTCGGCGTCTCACTCTGCCTATCGAGCGCATCGCTGGACGAGCGTACAGCGAGGTCAGTGTGGCTTCCGTACACGCTCGCGTTGATCGCGCTCCCGCCGCCAGTGACCCAGCTCAGTCCACTGCTTACGTCGGAGACGCTGGAGCGGCTTCGCTTGAGCACTGATCCGTTGTGGCGCCAGTCGCCCATGTAATTGCCGGTCACGTGCAGTTGGATCAGCGGTGTTACGTCATAGACCCCCTTCGCGAAGAGCACATTGGCCCGCGAGTTGACCTCCTTGTCGATGGGTCCTCGGATGCTTTCCTGCACGTTGAGCCAACCGTCCATTCCCGTAAAGTCGCCGGCGAACAGAAACCCGACACGGTCTCGCCTAACGCTGCCGTGCCCGCTGGTATGCATCGCGCCGTAACTACCGGCAGACGCTTTGAGAGTCAGCGCGGTCTCTCGTGGCTCGATGGTGATGAGGTTGATCACTCCACCCATGGCTCGGTCGCCCCAGACGCCCGCGCTGCCACCGCGCACGACCTCCACTTGCTTGACGAGGCCGAGGGGTATGCGCGGCCAGTAGACCCATCCGGCGAACGGCTCGTTCATCGGGATGCCGTCGAGGAGCACGAGCGTTCTGCTGGCCGACGTTCCGCCGAGTCCGCGCAGCGAAGGTGCTGTGTTGGCCGGCGACGTGACCGTGCTGCTTTGATAGTCCTTGGTGGAGTAGCCAGGAATGACGCGCAGGAAGTCCGAGACGGACTTCGCGGCACTCTCCACCTTGTCGACGGGCTGCAAAATGACAACGCTCGCCGGGACGTCGCGAATTGTGCGCGCCGTTCGCGTGGCGGTGATCGTCGAGGTCTCCAGGAGTACGGCCCGCTTACCCGCGCCGGTCGTCGTGTCGGTCGTTTGCGCCTGTGCACCTAACGCGGATGCGCCGACGGCGACGAGGGCCGTCAGCGCCGAGCTAGTGGCACGTACTGCGTTTCGTCGTACACTCATGATCTCCCTTCACTCCCACGCCGTTGCAACACCGAGTCGGCGTACTCGAGAAAACTGGAGTCCCACATCTGTTCGGTTGTCGCTGGCACCGGCACGAGCCCCTTCCGTTGCAGCCAGCGTTGATACTCCTGTGTGCTTGTTAGGTCCACTCGGCCATCCGGACGCAGCGTCGGCCAGCACGCCTGCCTGATGAGTTCCGGCGTATCGCCCGTTTCCTTGGCCAGCAGCGCGACGTTTGCGGGCGTCTTCCCCTCTTGCAACTTCGCCACGCCGCGCCTGTAGCCGATCAGGAAACGCCTCCCGGCGTCGGGATCGTGTGTGAGGAGACTCGGTCCGAAGAAAATGAACCCGCTCTGCATATTGGGCAGCACCGATTCCACGCGGATCCAGATCTCCGCCTTCCCAGCGCTCACGGCCCGCGCGATCCACGGCTCACCGACGAATGCAGCGTCCAGAGTTCCTTTGCCTAACGCTTCCTGCTCCGGCAACGGGGGGACGATCTTGGTGTCGAGGCTGTCGATCGAGAGACCGACGCTCTCGAGCGACTTTTCGATCATGTACAGCATGCCGTGCTGTCGCTCGATCGAAATGCGCCTGACGATCCGCGGATTTGCTCGTGAGGCGGCTGCGCGTCCGGGCGGGACCGCGATTGCGACCGACGAGCACCCATTTGGGTTCAGGTAACCGCGGTCGGCAACCATGCGAACCGCAACTCCGCGAGCCATCGCGTTGAACAGGCCGGGATTCGCGGACGCGGGAAAAACATCGACGTCGCCCTTGAGCAACGCCGGTATCGCCTCGGTGGAGTTCGCGACCTTGATGAATTCGACGTCGAGTCCCTCCTCGGCGAAGAAGCTGTCGGCGTATGCGATGAGCACCGGGGCGTGAGCGAGGAAGGGCTGGATTGCCACGGTGATTTTCTTGCGCGCAGTATTGGCGCCGGCGTTTGCTCGTTCGTCGCCGTTCACACATGCCAGCAGCCCGACGACGACAGCGAGAAGCGGACGCAAAGCCGGTTGCGTGAAGGCCAGCACGCGTACGTGTCGTGTAAGCATCAGTCGCGCCGCGAGGGTGCCGATGAAGAGCCCACTGGTTCCCGCGATTTCAGTTGCAGCGGCAGCATCTTTCCCCGGTTCGTTAGGCGAGGCGCCTCACGACGCACACGGAACGTATTGGCTTGCTTCCACACTTCGCGCGACAGCTCCGCTGCTCCGCCGCGGCGGCGCAGCGCGGCCTGCATCTCCGCCACCACGGCTGCCTCGTCGGCGCCAGCGACCGTTGGGTTCACGAGAATCGTCAGGCGGGTGAATCCGCGCTCATCCTCCTCTTCGAGCAACTGATAGTCGAGCGGACTGCCGCCGAATTTCGCGGGCAGGTCTTCTTCGAGGATGCTCTCGACGTAACTCCCGACGAGCGTCACGCCTTCGCCGGTGAGCTTTCGGAAGCTGCGGATGTCACGGATCAGCGTGGTGAATCCGAGGTCGCCGAAGGGGCAGCCACAGCTGCGCGACTCGACTACGCCGAAGTCATCGGACTCGACGTTGAGCATGATCTTGGGAGCGCTCGGCAACAGCGTCGTGAAGTGGAATGACGGGACGGACAACTCGAACCCGGGTACCTCGCGCGGCGCCTGGATGAGGGCGAGGTGGTCCATGAACAGATGCTGCTCGTTAGGATCGCTCGACGTCGTGCAGGACAGCCCGACCGTACCCACCTCGGTGAAATGATACCCGGATCGGAACCGCGCGCCGGTGCTTTCGATCTGCGCGACCTTGGCGCGCGTCGGCGGCTCGCCACCGCCGGTCACGAACGAACCCGTTAGGTCGATTCCCGCCGCCTTCGCCGCCAGACAGACGCGAAGGGATTTGCTCACGTGTGCACGAATGACGCACGCGCCACCACGCTGCAGTGCTTCGCCCGCCCAGCGCGCGATCACGTCCGCGCGTTCGAGCGGGAGATACTCCGGCCAGGGCACCTTCGCGCCAGACACGCGGGCCACTGAGAGCGTCGCCATTGTCGCGGCGCGAGAGCGCCAACCAGCGCCGTCTCCACTCCCGCGAATCGGCGAGAACCAGCGCTCGGGAATGCTGCCGGTTGGAACACGTTGCAGCACACTGCCCAGCCCGCTCCCCGGTGGGATTTCGAACCACAACGCGGTGGGAAGACCGTGCGTGCCGTGGAACGTGTCGCCTAACAAGTGCATCGGCAGTCGCGCGTTCAAGTGTTCCAGATCGAGCAGCACGTTGCGCGCTCGTCCAGTGCTCCCGCCCGTCGTGACTGTGTGGTAGCGTGAGACATTTGGGTTGTCGAAGTCTTCCGGGCGAGCGGCGATTTCTTGACCGCCGCGCACGATCGGCCGCAGCCCCTTGAACTCATCGAATGCGACGTAAACGCCTGCTGCGCGTAGCGCCCGCAGCGTGCGCTCGAGACCATCGGCGGCGAGCATGGAACGTACGTCGCCAAACGTGCATTGCGCGGTATCCAGCAAGCGCCGATACGGGCTGCGCGAATTGCTGTAGACAAACAGCTCGAGCGAATTGAGGAACTGCTGCTCGCGGTCTCGCAGCCGTCTGCTCACGATCTCGCGAGCGAGCGGCTCCGTCATGCGCTGACGGACAAACGCCGGCAACCCGGCGAGGAATCCTGCGAAGCCTAGTACGTCCGATCGAAGGCCCAAGCTCGTCGTCTCTTGCAGGAATTACCGCCCGGCACGGCGACGGCAGGTCCAGCGATCCTCGGCAATTTCGCTGGAGATGCGACTGCCGCTGCAGAATCCGATCCAATTGGCCACCGCGCGGTGCTCGTACGTCGCGCGGCCCTAAGTTATTGGGTTGCAGCCGCTTCCGCCTCTGGGCGTCGCGCGTCGACGCCGAGGACATGAGCGATTGTCTGTTCAGCGAGCGTGTCACGTGCGGCGCGAACGCGACGCCGGCAAATGGCGATGGCTGTCCGCAACGCGCCTTCCTAACGCTGCCTAACTATTGACCGCGCACGGGGCGTGTCGCGCGGCTCGGTTCGTCAACCGCGCATTGCCTCGACACGGACGGGGTGGCGTGACGAGTGCAGGGGATAGCAATTTATAAGTCAGAGGGAGGTCGCTGTGTCGGTTGAGAGGGAAGGCAGTCCGGGGCACGGGAATGCACGACACCTGCGCGCTGATCAATTTGCCAGCGCGACGCTAGCAGTTGGCGCCGCCGCGTTAGGTCGCTGGCTGTTGGACCCGCTGATTGGGTTCAACCTCCCGTTCATCACGTTCTTTGCCGCGATCTTTCTCTGCGCCTGGTGGTTCGGCCTCTGGCCAACGCTTCTCGCCGTAGCGTTGAGTGTCGTCGCCGCTCAACTGCTCTTCTTCCCGCCGCTCGAATCGACGTCAAGAAACGAGCTCGTGGTAAATGTCGTCGCGATCGCGCTCTTTGTCCCGATCGGCGTCGCCGCGGCGGTGATTGGCGAGGGACGCCACCGTGCGCTGAGACGAGCCGAGCGCGAGGCAAGCGCCGCTCGTCAGGCACAAATTCTTGCGGGCGAGAAGGTTCAGGCAGCGACAGCCGCCGCGGAGCGAGCCGAAGAGGAAGCAGTGCGCGCCGTCAGCGCGCTCGCGAGCCTCGATGTCGCGCAGACGAAATCAGAGTGGTTGGCCAGCTTGCTAGAACAGACCCACGATGCAATCCTCGTCTGGCAGCTGGATGGCGCGATCACATACTGGAATCACGGCGCTGAATTGATGTACGGATGGTCACGCATCGAAGTCGTTGGAAAACGGCTGCAAGAGATTCTGCGGACTGTACCGCTGACAGAAGCTTCCTCCATGGCAAGTGTGCAACATCAAGTGCGCGACACGGGCGCGTGGACCGGAGAGCTGAAGCACACGACTCGCGATGGCCGCGTACTGACAGTGGAGAGCCGCAAGGTGCTGCTCGCGTCGGCGAGCGGTCCACGACTCGTTCTGGAAACGAACCGGGATGTGACGGACCGCAAGCGCATCGAATCGCAGTTGGAACACGCACAGCGTATCGATGCGATTGGACAGCTCGCTGGCGGCGTAGCACACGACTTCAACAACATTCTGACGGCGGTCAATGGCTACGCATCTTTTCTGCGCCAGAGCCTTCCCGTAGCCGACGCGCGTCGCGGGGATGTCGACGGCATTCTCGAGGCATCCGATCGTGCGGTGGCCCTCACACAGCAGCTACTAGCGTTCGGGCGCAAGCAAGTCATGCAGCCCGAACTGCTCGACGTGCGGGACACGCTCGACGCGACGGCGAGAATGCTCCGCCGTCTGATTGGTGAGCACATCGAGCTGGCCCTGGTCGTGGACCCGGAGTTGAGTCCAATCGTGGCTGACAGGGGACAGGTCAGTCAGATTCTCATCAATCTCGCGCTCAACGCGCGTGATGCAATGCCGCAGGGTGGTCGCCTAACGATCGAAGCACGCGACGTACCGATCTCCGAGGAGTACGCGGACACACACTTGGCCGTGCTGGCAGGACCATATGTGCTCATTGCGGTGAGCGACACGGGTGAAGGGATGACGCCAGAGGTCAAGGCTCGCGTGTTCGAGCCGTTCTTCACGACGAAGCCGCGCGGTAAGGGGACAGGGCTGGGGCTCTCGACCGTGTTCGGCATCGTAAAGCAGTCCGGTGGGCACATCTTTGTGTACTCCGAACCAGGTCATGGCACCACGATCAAGATTTATCTCCCTCGAGCGGAAGGGTCGGCCGTGGAATCGTTGGTAAGCGATGCCATCCCCGCTGCGATGGGAACGGAGACCATCCTTGTCGTGGAGGATGATGCGACGATCAGGGCCATAGCGCGCCGAGTCCTGGCGATGAAGGGGTACTCCGTGCTTGAAGCAGCCAGCCCGCGCGACGCGCTCGAGCTGTCGGCGCGACACGACGGGCGCATTGATCTTCTCCTCACCGATGTCGTGCTGCCCGAGATGGGCGGGCGACAGCTCGCCGAGGCGCTGGTGCGTAGTCGCCCAGAAGTATTGGTGTTGTACATGTCGGGGTACACGGACAACGCCATCGTGCATCACGGGCGCCTCGATGCGGGCACTGAGTTCCTGGCGAAGCCGTTCACCCCAGCCACGCTACTGCGGCGTGTGCGTGAAATCCTCGACCGACCGCAGTCGAATGGCGCCGGCGAGCTGGTAGCATCCACCTAACGCGAGCTCGCTGGACGCAGGCGTTGAACAATAGGACCTCCATCTCTAACGGCCAAGCGGCCTCAGATCCCTTCTGGCCTCGCCGACCCGATCTCATCCAGCCTGCGCTGTGGCATTTCACGCCGCCGGTTCTGGATCCCGGCGCACACAACGTTTGAGCTCCTTTGATCGCTTCGCTTGTAGTCGCGTGGAGCCAGGGAGACGTTCGCTTCGCGCTCCTCGTGGCGTTTGGCAGCCATGCTGCCATGCGCGTCTGGTCGGCGTTCGACTTTATCCCGAAGGCGTTGGCATTCGAGCGCGCCGAGCCGGCAACTATCGAGGTGAGCGCGGCGCGGCGCTGGAGCACGCGCAGTTCGGGTCGGCTGCCGCTCGACCTTGTTGCATGCGCAGCCATGCTCTCGGCGCTCGTGGCTTCCGCGCGGCTCGCCTAACGAGATGGCCACACGCGCAATCGCGCCCTCGGAGCGCAAGCGTGTCCTCGAGGTTCTTGCGCGTGTGGGGCGCGAGAACAGCGATGCCACGGTGCTCTTTCACTCGACGATCGCGAGTCTGATGGATTTGCATCCGACAGACTACAAAACGCTGGGCATCCTCGAGCGACTCGGAGCCATGAGCGCAGGGGAAATCGCGCGTCACTCCGGCCTCGCGACAGCATCTGTCAGCGACCTCATCGATCGCCTGGAGCGCAAGGGATTCGTGCGGCGAGCGCACGACCCAGCCGATCGGCGTCGCGTCCCGGTGGAGCCGGTGCTCGATCGCGTTGCCGCGAGCCGCGAGCTGTTCGCATCGACGCGCAGGTCGCTCGCGCTGCTCTTTGAACGCTACTCGAGCCGAGATCTCGCGGTCATCGCTTATTTGCTTGGCCGCAACGCGGAGCGGCTTCGCGAGGAGACGCGCAAGCTCTCAAGCGAATGAGAAGGCGTTAGCGGACAGCGGCCTCGAATCGCGGCGTTCTCATCATCTCGCTGTCGATTCCATCTCACCTGACTCGACGAACAATCATGCGCAAGATCATCAACTCGACATACATCACACTCGACGGCGCCGTTGAGAACCCGCACAAGTGGCCATCCTTCAAAGGCGCCGAAGAAGACAGTTACTGCATCCAGAATGCGCTGCTGCAGTCGTGCGACGCAGTTCTCATGGGGTCGCAGCACCTACGAAAGCTTCGCAACCGTATGGCATACGAGAACAGGCGATAGCTACTCGGATCGCATCAACGCGATGCCGAAATACGTCGTGTCGTCCACGCTCACCGAAGCCGGCCTGGAACAACACGACCGTCATAAGTAGGGCAGGACTTTCTGTTCACGGTGCTCAAGGTATCGAGTAGCAACACGCCGCAAGTGATGCCGACGAACGCGCGGATGATCATGACCAGCCGCTCGCTCATCCTCATGCTGCCTTCCGCCGAGCTACCGGCGATGAATCCCGGCGTGCGGTTTACAGCATTTTCGGCACGTCGGCGACTTCGGGCTGAATGGCGGTCCATGGGCGGGCGACGTTCAACGTCCGGTGACTCAGCCGTTGTTCACGGTGCCGATTCCCAGGTCGTAGCCTCGGCCCGCCCTATGCGTCCACCGCTTAGCGTCCAATTCAACGATGCTGCCTAACGCGACACGCTGCGGGGTTCGCTGTCTGTCTTAGCTCCCGAGGCAGGACTCGAACCTGCGACCCGGCGATTAACAGTCGCCTGCTCTACCAACTGAGCTACTCGGGAAGGGAGGGAGGGGAAACGTAGAAACCGCTGTCTATTGGGGCAAGCGGCGGCCATCACGCCTAGCGCTAAGGCGCGAAACCGGGCCAGCTTAGCTGCATGGTCGCCTCCAAGATCGCCGTCGTCACCGGAGCTTCGAGCGGCATTGGTGCCGAGCTCGCCGTGCTGCTGGCCGAGCGGGAGTACCACGTCTTCGCCGTGGCGCGGCGCGCCGACCGACTGTACGACCTGCGCGTGCGCATCTCGCGCAAAAGGGGCCAATGCACGGCGCTCCCGGCGGACCTCTCCGATTACGAGCAGCGCGAGCGGCTCATCGCGGCCCTGGCGCCTAACGCGGATGAGATCGACGTGCTCGTGAACAACGCAGGCTTCGGCACGCACGGCTACTTCACCGACACGGATCTGGATCGCGAGCTGGCGCTCATCGAGGTGAACTGCTCCGCCCTCGTTCACCTAACGAAGCGCATCCTGCCATGGATGCTGCAGCGCCAGGGCGGCTACATCCTCAATCTCGCCTCGATGGCGGCGTTTCAGCCCGGACCCGTCATGGCGATGTACTACGCGTCCAAGGCGTTCGTACTTTCGCTGTCTCAAGCGCTGAGTGAGGAATGTGCCGGAACGGGCGTGTCCGTCACAGCTCTGTGTCCCGGAACGATTTCCACCGAGTTTCAGGCGACAGCGGGTATCGCGAAGTCGGCGCGGCCGGCATACGCCAGCAACATGACGGCGCACGAAGCGGCGGAGATCGGGCTCGAAGCGATGTTCGCGCGCAAGCGCGTGGTCGTGACCGGCACGAAAAACAAGTTGGCGATCTTCATGAATCGATTCATGCCGCGGCGTATCATGGTACGCGCGGTGCGAAAGATTCAGGAAGCGAGACTGAACAGGTCTGAGGTCTGAGGTCTGCGGTCTGAGGAGCTGCCTAACGAATCGCCCTTTCGTCCCGCCTAACTGATCGCCCTCGCGCTTCAGGCTTTGTGCTTCGCGTTGGCACAGTCTCGGTGCCCAAAACCGTTCGGAGCCACTGTCCGGTGTGCGAACCGGCCACCTGCGCGATTTCCTCCGGACGCCCTGTCGCGATAACGCTTCCGCCGCCGTCACCGGCTTCGGGACCAAGATCCACGATCCAGTCGGCGCGCTTGATGACGTCGAGGTTGTGCTCGATCAGCACGACCGTGTGTCCCGCGTCGATGAGCCTGTCGAGCACGTCGCTGAGCCTGCGAATGTCCTCCAGGTGCAGGCCGGTCGTCGGCTCGTCCATGATGTAGAGCTTCTTTCCACCGCTCTTCGCAGCGTGCGTCAATTCGCGCGCGATCTTCACGCGCTGCGCTTCGCCGCCGCTCAGCGTCGTCGCCGGCTGGCCTAACGTGAGATAGCCGAGCCCGACCTGCTGCAGCTGCCAAAGGGCCTGACCGAGTTTGTCTTCGTAGGGGAAGAAACGAATGGCTTGGTCAACTGTGAGCTGGAGGATGTCATAGATGTTCTTTCCTCGCAGCGTGACCTCGAGAATCTCGGGCTTGAAGCGTCGCCCGGCACAATGGTCACACGGGATGAACACGTCGGCCATGAAGACCATTTCGATCTCCAGGTAGCCGGCGCCCTCACACGCCTCGCACCTCCCGCCGGGCACATTGAACGAAAACGTACTCGGCGTTAGGCGCCGCTGCCTGGCGAGCGGAAGATCGGCAAAGATGCGCCGGATCTCGTCGTATGCCTTGATGTAGGTGACCGGATTTGAGCGTGGCGTGCGTCCGATCGGGGATTGATCCACGAGCACGACACCGCCGAGCGCCTCCCAGCCGCTCATACTTTCGTATGCGCCCGGCTTCTCACCGAGATGCAACTTCGCCGTCGTGTCGCCGGTGAGCCGCTGTTCCAGCGCGCGATAGAGCACATCGTGCACGAGTGTGCTCTTGCCGCTGCCGGAGACTCCCGTGACCGCTGTGAGCGTGCCTAACGGGATCTGCACCTCGTCACCCTTGAGGTTATGCGCGCGAGCCCCAGTAAGCGTGAGCCATCGTGGCCCCAGTCGGCGTCGCTCGGCGGGCAGGGGGATTTGTTTCTCCCCGGTGACGTACTTGCCCGTCAGCGGACTCTCACCCGCGCGTGACGTGGGTCCCGAGAACACCACGGCGCCGCCGCGTTCGCCGCTTCCAGGCCCCAATTCGATCATGTGATCGGCGAGCCGAATGGCCTCGAGGTCGTGCTCCACGACGAGCACCGTATTTCCGCCATCGCGCAGACGAGCGAGCAACGTCAGCAGGCGCCCCATATCGCGCGGATGCAGGCCGATCGACGGCTCATCCAGCACGTAGAGCGTGTCGACGAGCTGAGTGCCTAACGCATTGGCCAGGGCGATTCGCTGCGCTTCGCCACCGGATAGGGTCCGCATCGCGCGATCCAGCGCGAGATAGCCTAGCCCAACATCGTTCAAGTAACGCACGCGATCCTTCGCCTCACGCAGCACGTGCTCGGCGACTTCGCCTTCGAAATCACTCAGCGCGAGCGTATTCAGCCAGCGCTCGAGCTGCGTGATAGAAAGTGCACTCACCGCGGCGATCGTCTCGCCCGCGATCTTCACGTCCAGCGCCTGCGTTTTGAGCCGCGCGCCATGACACGCGGGACATTCCCGAGCCGATTGATACTGGCGCAGGAAAACGCGGATGTACTGCTTGTAGCGCTTCTCCTCGAGCCCGCGCATGAACGGCAGGATGCCGGTGTATCCGCCGCGCCTGGCCGTCGCGGTGAGCAACATACTCCGCTGCGGCACGCTGAGCGAGCGCCAGGGGCGGTCCATGGGGATCTTCTCGCGCTTGGCGAATTCGGCGAGCGTCCGGCGGCGGCCGTCGTAGCGCGGCTTGGTCCAGGGATCGATGGCGCCGTCGCGCAGCGCGCGATCCACGTTAGGCACGATCAGCGCTTCATCGTACTCCAGCACGGCGCCGAACCCGTTGCACGTCTCGCAAGCACCGCGCGGTGAATTGAAGGAAAAGAGCTGCGGCGTCGGGGCAGGGGCGCGGTAGCCATCGTTAGGGCAGCGGAAGTGTTCGGTGAAGCGGCAACGCTTCTCCGCGGAGCCGTCGATTATCACCGCAACGCACTCCCCATCGCCGTGGTGGAAGGCCGACTCCACAGCATCGGCGATTCTCGCGCGATCGCTCGCGGCGCCGAGCCTGTCGACGACAACAACAAGCTCGGCAACCTTCGTGAGGTCGATGCGCGCGACGGTCAGTTCATCCAGATGCCGAGTCGTACCATCGACGTGCACGCGCACGAAGCCTTGCTCACGCAAGTTTTCCACGACTACGGCGTGCGTCACCTTCGCCGAGAGCGTGAGCACGAAGCCAATGAGAAACCGTGTGTCCTGGCCGAGCGCGGCGAGCGCGTCAGTCGTGGACGTGACGCTGTCGGGCTTGAGTTCGCGTCCGCATTTGGGGCAGTACGTGCGGCCGATGCGCGCCCAACAGAGCCGCAGATAGTCGTAGACTTCCGTGGCGGTGCCGACCGTTGAGCGCGACGACTTCGTTGGGTTCTTCTGCTCGATCGCGACGGCCGGCGCGATGCCTTCGATCAGATCAACGTCAGGCTTCTCGAGTCGCTCGAGAAATTGCCGAGCATACGCGGACAGCGATTCGACGTAGCGCCTTTGTCCTTCGGCGAAGACCGTGTCGAACGCGAGCGATGACTTGCCTGAACCGGATGGGCCAGTGACGACGGTGATCGCGCGTCGCGGGATGTCGACGTCGATGTTCTTGAGGTTGTGCTGCCGCGCGCCTCGAACTTTGATCGCATCCACATCACGAATCTAAGTCCCTGGCCTAGCGCGCCGACGGACCGTTTGAGTTCAGATCTGGAGCGCCTCCTAACGAGGAACTGACAACGCGACCGCGCCATTCACGTGACTTTCTGGGTAGGCAGCTGTTGCCGATTGGGCCTTGCAAGCGGCCGTGTGACGCGCGCGTGGCGGACTGGTCTAGTGCTTGCGACGCATTACGTTAGACCGCTAGTTTCCCGCCGCCGCCGAGCACTGTGAAATGGCGTGTGAAACGGGTATGCGCGTACGTCGCGCCGACGGAGACTAGTCCGACCAATCCCCACATGCCCTTCATCAATCTCCGCGATACACCGATTCGGCTGCCCGCGGGGCAGTTAAGAATTGGGCGGGGACGCGGCGTAGAAATCTCCCTTCCCGGAGCGCCAAGTCGCGCGGGAAAGGCCGCGGACGCGTCGCAGGGCACTGGCGCCGAAGGCCCTGACAGCGCCAGCCGGGAGGGGCACTTCGCTCTCCTCGTCGTCGATCCAAGCGGGTCCGCGACCCTGAGCTGCCTCTCGGAGCAAGCTCCGGTCTACATCAACTCGGTGCCAGCTGGCTTGGAACCGACTCCGCTCCTGCACGGCGATCGCGTCGAAATCGACGGCGTCGAGCTGCGTTTTTCGGATGACCGTCAGAGTGGCCAGACAGCCGAATTCCCCGCGCTCACGCCGGAACAGGCGGAGGTATTACCCGCGGCGACTTCCACGCCCGTCGGCGCGAATCGCGCCGCGAGCGGGCAGTCTGCAAGAGTGGGCTACCCCGTGAAGAACGGGCGTCTAATCTCGCTGCTGGACGGCCGCGAATACGCGGTGGGCGACGACGGGCTTTCCATTGGGCGCGACGCCGGCTGCGACGTGGTAGTTCCCGCGAATTCCGTGTCCCGGCGGCATGCGCGAATCGCCCTCGAGATCAAGGGTTACACGATCACGGATAGCAGCACGAACGGTATCGTGGTAAGCGGCGAGCGCATTCGCTCGACCCGCCTGCTTAAACGCGGCGACACGGTGCGCGTCGGTCCCGAGGAGTTTCGTTTTTACGAAGAGGAGGTCGAATCGGATCCGGCGCCTCCGGTTCCGGTTCCGCAGATACGGATCGAGACCTCGCCGCCGGCACCGGCCAAGCCAAAGGCGGCAGTTCTCGCGACTCTCGTCGTGGCGAACAGCGGCGCCAATCACGGCGATGTCTTCGAGATCACTTCGTTCCTTACGCACATTGGCCGGGGCGAGCATAACGACGTCATTCTGGCGGACGACTCAGTGTCTGACTCACATGCGAAAATCCAGCGACGAGACAATCGCTGGATTCTCATGGATCTTGACTCGACAAACGGAACGTACGTGGATGGGGGTCGCCTAACGGGCGAGACCGAGTTGCGCGGTGATACAGATGTGCGCTTCGGCGGCGCGAAGCTCGTGTTCAAGCCCGCGCGGCTCGTCAAAACGCCTTCGGGTGGCACCCGCGTCGTCGCAGCGTTCAAGAAGAAGCCCCACACGCCGAGCGATGCACCGGAGGCCGTTGCTGAAGAGCCAAAGGCGGTGACTGACGAAGATGGGCCGGACGAGTCGAAGCGATCGCTGGCTATTCTGTGGGTAGCGCTCCTGGGTGTTCTTGCCTTGACCCTTTCGGTTATTCTCCGAGCATTGTGGTAATGGATCTGACAGTCGCGGCGCGCACCGACGTCGGCATGATTCGGTCGGGGAACGAGGACTCGTTCTTCGCGCACGCGACGACTCAAGCGGGACTATTCATCGTCGCCGACGGGATGGGTGGCCACGCCGCTGGCGAAGTGGCGAGCGAGATGGCCGTCCAGATCGTCGCGCGTGAGCTGCAGAGCATAGCCGATTTGCACGGCGACGGCGTGCGTGATCGCGTTTCGCTGGCGCTGCGAGAGGCGAACCGCGCGATCTTCGAGCGCACGCTGGCTGAATCTGACAAGCAAGGGATGGGGACAACGGCTTCGGTGCTGATGTTGTCCGGCAAGCGCTATCTCATCGGGCAAGTCGGAGACTCACGCATCTACGTGCTGCGCGATGGCGGCTTGAAGCAGCTCACGAAGGACCACTCATATGTGCAGGAGCAGGTTGACGCGGGGCTGCTCACACCAGAACAGGCGCGCTACCACCCGTACAGCAACGTCATCACGCGCTGCGTGGGCGCCGGTGAATCGATCGAGCCGGACACGTTCGCAGGTGAAGTAAAGCCGGGTGACGTCTTCCTTGTTGCGAGCGACGGCCTAACGGGAATGGTCGACGATCGGCGTTTGCAGCAGTTGCTCCTGTCGCGCGCGACCGCGCGTCGCGTCGTCGATGCGCTGATCGCGGAAGCGAACTACCGCGGCGGGCTGGACAACATCACTGCCATCGTCGTGCAGGTGCAAAAAGTCGACGTGCAGCAAGACGAGGGAGAGGCGCCGACTGTCGAGGGACCGGCGCTGGACGAGCCTAACGAGGTATCGCCGGGTCAGGAGCACGCGGCGTGAGCGAACCCGAGGGAGAGACGCCCGAGAGCGTCGCATCCCTCGCCCAGATGTACCTCGGGAACATCCTCTTCGCGCTGGAACGCTGCGCGATGTCGCTCGACGCCGAGGGCAAGGCGCAGGACGCCGCGTTCTATCGCGCGATCGCGCGAAAACTGGCAGAGGCGCACGGTAGGGCGAGGCCGTAGGTCTGAGGTCTCAGGGGCTTAGCCCGCCACGAGCGCGAGCACGCGTGCCTTGGTGACCGTCGCCGGGCGGGCTGTGAAGATCCTTAGCCAGCGCGCCGACCGGTAGAGTTGCGCCGAGAGCTCGGGCAGGTGGATCACGCCGGGGAGGCCTTCGCTCGTTAGGCGCGACACAGCCCCTGAACGCAATTGGACCGGCAGGTCCAGATCCAGCATCTGCGTCTTCTCAGGATAATCCAGGAGTACTTCGCCGTCGCCGAGCCCCAGCTCCGATGCGAGGTCGCGCTCCGCAGAAGCCGTGCGGGCAGGATCGCTCGCGATCCATTCGCCGGCATCGTCAGGCAGCTCGGCAGCGGGACACTCGAACGCACGCTTGTACAGGCGCCGCTGCTTGAGACGCGTGAGCATCTCCGACGGCGCCACTTCCGCGAGGTGCTGCAACAGCTGCTCGTCTGTAAATGACGGGAGGCGGTTCACGTCCAACGCGCCGCCCGCGAGCGCATTGCCAACCGCGCGCTTGTACATCGCGGTCGCGCTGCGCACGGCGTGATGCCAATAGACATTCCTGTACATCTGGTACTTCGCGAAGAGGAGCGACTCGAGCGCCGACAGCCCCTTCTCGGTTATGCCGACGACAGCACGTGGGCGATCGCCCTCATCGAACCTAACCAGCGCGAGCGAGTTGATGAGGCGATCGACGTCGATCTCGCCGTACGGCACGCCGCACATATGGGCATCGCGCTTGAGGTACTCGATCTTGTCGAGATCGAGCGACCCGGAGACGAGTCCCTGCAGTGGGCTGCTGCTCTCCGAGCGAACCAGGGCCGCAACGCGAGCGGGAGCATCGGGCGCAATGTGTTGCACGAGAAGATCCGCGACGTCACCACTCGTTATGAGGGCGCGGCCGACTTCCTCGTGGTGCGGAGCGCCTATTTCCTCCAGCGCGTGCGCGAAGGGGTAGTGCCCGATGTCGTGCAGCAGCGCAGCCGCCAGCACCACGGCCGGCTCGTCTGTTGGGAGCGAACGCAGGTCGCCGCGATCCTGGAGGATGCCAAGCGTTAGGCGCGCTAGGTGATAGGTGCCGAGCGCGTGTTCGAAGCGCGTGTGGGTGGCGCCGGGGTAAACCAGGTGCGCCTGGCCGAGCTGCCGTACGTAGCGCAAGCGCTGCATGGCGCCCGTATCGACGAGCGCCAGAGCGAGCATGTCGAGCCGGATGTTATTCCAGAGGGGGTCGCGGACGATGTCCACGTTCCCGCGTTAGGCTCCCTTTGGTCCCGCGTCGCGAATACGCGAATCGACCTCGCCGAACTTCTCGAAGTTCTTGCGGAACATCTCAGCGAGCTTCCTCGCCTGGGCGTCGTACGCGCTCGCGTCGCTCCATGTGTCGCGCGGACGCAGGATTTCGTCCGGAATGCCCTGGACGTGCTCTGGGACCGCGAGCCCGAACGTCGGATCCGTTCGAGTGGCGACGCCGTCTAGCTGGCCGCCGAGCGCCGCGCGTACCAGCGCGCGCGTGAAGGAAAGCTTCATGCGCTTGCCGACGCCGTAGGCGCCACCGCTCCATCCTGTGTTCACCAACCAGACGCGCGAACCGTGCTGGTCGATGCGCTTGCCTAACATCTCGGCATAACGACGCGGATGCCACACGAGAAAGACGGCGCCGAAGCAGGACGAGAACGTCGCCTGCGGTTCGGTGACGCCACGTTCGGTCCCCGCCACCTTCGCGGTGTAGCCGGACATGAAGTAGTACATCGCCTGGTCGCGCGTTAGGCGCGCGATTGGCGGCAGCACGCCGAATGCGTCGGCCGACAGAAAGACGATGTTTTTCGGGTGCGCGCCGCGTCCGGACGGAACGTGGTTGCGGATGTACTGGATGGGGTATGATGCCCGCGTATTCTCGGTGATGGACTGATCCTCGAACTTGACGCGTCGCGTGACAGGATCGAGCACCACATTCTCGAGGATCGTGCCGAACATCTGCGTGGTCGCGAAGATGTCGGGCTCAGCGTCCGGCGAAAGGTTGATCACCTTCGCGTAGCAGCCGCCCTCGTAGTTGAAGATCCCGGTCTCGGACCAGCCATGTTCGTCGTCGCCGATCAGCGCGCGATCGGGATCTGCCGACAGCGTCGTTTTGCCTGTGCCTGACAAGCCAAAGAAGAGCGCCGTGTCGCCGCCTTTACCGACGTTGGCGGAGCAGTGCATCGAGAGGACGCCGTTCTTCGGCATGAGGTAGTTCATCACGGTGAACATCGATTTCTTGAGCTCACCGGCGTAGCGTGTGCCGCCGATCAGGATCATGCGGCGGCCGAGGTGCAGCACGATAAAGGTGCCGGTCCGAGTGCCGTGCCGTTCCGGGGTTGCCTGGAACTCGGGAGCATGCAGGACGGTGAAGTTCGGCGCGAATGTCGCCAGCGCCGCCATATCCGGGCGGATGAACATGTTGCGAACGAAGTTCGCATGCCACGCGTTAGGCGTCACGTAACGCACGCTCAAGCGATGGCTCGCATCCGCGCCGCAGTAAAGATCCTGCACGAACAGATCGCCAACGCCGTTGAGGTACTTCTTCGTGTCAGCCAGCAGCAGCTCGAACCTGTCTTCAGCCAGTGGCTGATTCACCTTCCCCCAATCCACGTCGCCTTCAGAGCTTGGCTCGCGCACGACGAACTTGTCGTTAGGTGAGCGGCCGGTGTGCGGGGCGGTGGCCCCGACGAAGGGTCCCATATCGGCCAGCTCGCCTTCGCCCCGCTTGATGGCGTGCTGCACGAGCTGCGGCGTGACGAGGTTCAGAAAAGCTTTACCCGTCGGGGCCAAGCCCTGCGCCGCGAGGGGGTGGCTAGGCCGCGGGGGTGGTTCGGGGTTCGAACGAGCGGGCTCTGTCTGAGTCGCCATGCGTCCAGGTCAAAAGACAAGGCCAGAGGCCAGAGGTCTGAGGCCAGAAGTGGCGCGACCGCGCAAACGGCGCGTCACGACGCTAAGGCGTCCTAATATCTGAGGTTAGCGGCGGGCGTTCAAGCGTTGCGGGCATCGGGAATTGGGGTTCGGACCTCGGGAATCGGAGGCGAGATATCCGCATGCCCGATTCCCGAAACCCGACTCCTGGTCCCCGAAGCCCGACGCCACTAGCCCTGGGCGTATCGCCGGAGTCTGCGGATCATCCGCCTATCCGTCTTCTCCGCATCGTCCAGCTTCGGCGTCTCGATGACCTTCGGGATGGCGACAAGGCGGTCATCGGTCATGATGCGGCGAAAGACACCCTCACCTAACGAGCCCTCGCCGATCAGCTCGTGGCGATCTCGGCGCGAACCACAGGGTGTCTTGGAATCGTTGAGGTGCAAGAGCCGCAGGCGCTCCATGCCAACGGCATCTCCGAAGCGGGTCCATACGCTGTCGTAGTCGTTGACGAGATCATACCCAGCGGCGAAGACGTGGCACGTGTCCACGCAGACACCGACACGCGCCCGAGCGGGCTCAGCCACGCGCGCTATGATTGCGGCCAACTCCTCGAAAGACGCGCCTAACGAGGTGCCCGTTCCTGCCGTGCTTTCCAGCAACAGAAGGGTGCGTCCGGGGACGAGCTCCTGTGCAATCGAGATCGCGTCTGCGTTGCGTGCGATGCCGCTCGCGCGATCATCCATATAGTTGCCGGGATGCGAGACGAGGAGATCGAGGCCGAGCGCGCGGCAGCGTTTGAGCTCGCAGACTAACGAGATGAGCGAGCGGGTCCAGAGGGCAGGATCGGGCGAAGCCAGGTTGATGAGATAGCTGTCGTGCGCGTTGGTGCTGCCTAACGGCATTTCACGCACCGACTGCTGAAAGCTCGTTCCTGTCGCGTCGTCGATGCGCGGCTCTTTCCACTGACTGCACTGCTTCGTGAAGATCTGCATCGCAGTGGCGCCAACGGCCTTGGCGCGCCGGAGTGAGCTGCTCACACCCCCCGCGGTGGAAACATGCGCCCCCAGCAGCACACTACTGCCCTTTCAACCAACTGAGCGGATCGACGGCGCGGCCCTTGGGCCGGAATTCGAAGTGCAAATGCGGCTCCATGTCCGGATCGGCGCGCCCGACGGCGCCGATGACCGAGCCCTTTCCCACTTCCATGCCCTTGCGCACGTTGGAGATGCTGAGCGAACCGTAGACCGAATAGTCGCCGCCGCCGTGCTGAATGATGATCGTGAGGCCGTACGTGCCTAACGCCTCGGACAGCATCACGCTACCCGCGGCGATGGCGCGCACCGGCGCGCCGTTAGGCGCCCCGATGCCGATGCCGTTCCAGCGCACCGCCGTGTTGTCCGGGCTCACGAGACGGCCGAAGCGATAGAGGATCCCGCCGCTCACCGGCCAATCGAGCTTGCCCGCGTCCGCCGCCTTGATTGAGGACGCCGATGGCGCGGCGTCAGCGGGGTCGTCGGCCGCAGCCTTACGACGCGCTTCCTCGAGCGACGCGATGAGGTTTGTCACGCGTTGCTCGTCGCGCGCGATGTTTGCCATGCGCCGCTGCACGTCTTCCTGCGTGCGCTGCACGTTGGCGAGTGTGCGCGACTGATAGCGCTCCAGCTGGCGAAGGCGCGTTTCCTCGCGCGCCTTTTCTTCACGGTTGCGCTCGAACTCGTCGCGAAGCCTAACGAGCAGCTGCCGCTGCTGCGCCACCTGGCGATAGAGCGCCTCGACGCGGCTCACCAGCGAGCGGTCCCACAGCGCCAATTCGTGCAGATACTTGTAGCGCCCCACCAAGTCGCCGAATGAGCGAGCGGACAAGAGCGCCTCCCACGTGTACAACGGACCGCGTTTGTAAATGTCGACAACGCGGCGCTGGAGGGCCGTCTTCTTCTTGTCGACGTCCTGCTCGGCGCGCGCGAGTCGAGCGTTCGTGCTGTCGACTTCGACGGTGATTGTATTCAGCTGAGCGTCAAGGGAGCGAACGAGCCGGGCGGTGGCTTCTGCCTGACGCCGGAGGTTGGAGACTTCCGCGGTGATGTCGCGTGCCTCGCCCTGCAACTCGTTGAGGCGACGCTGAAGATCGTCACGCTCGCGCCGGATGCGGTCGAGCTCATCGCGATTGGCGCGCAAGCGCTGCTCCGTCGTCTGCGCGCTGGAAACTGCGGGGAGACTCAATCCCATCACAAGCAAAACGGCCGCGACGCGCGCTAGCGACCTCATGCTAGATTTTTCTCAGGTGCCGGCCGACCGAGAGCGCGCTTCCCAGAACGCCGATCAAAGCGCCGCCGGCGACGCCTAACGCGGCGAGCGAAGCGGGAAAGAAGTCCGTCTGAATGAAAGCTCGGCTGATGAACGTGCTCGCGAGCCACGTGCACAGCAGCGCCAGCGTACCGCCCAGTATTCCCTTGAAGAAGCCCTCGATGAGAAACGGCCGGCGTATGAATCCGTCTGTCGCGCCCACCAGCCGCATGATTGATATCTCGCGGCTGCGCGCGAGCACGGCCATGCGAATCGTCGCGCCGATGATGATCACAGCGACGCCGGAGAAGGCGAGTCCCAGGACGACACCAGCCGCGGCGGCGATGTTTCGGATGCGATACAGCTTATCGACCCACTCCTCGCCATAACGCACGTCGTCGATGAAGCCGAACGTCGCCAACGTATCGGCGATGCGTTTGACAGTCACCGGATCGCGATACCCTTCACGAAGCCTGATGTCGAGCGAGCCTGGAAGGAAGTTCCCTTCGAATACATCCTGGAATTCGCCCATCTCCTTTCGCGCGCGCTCGAGCGCCTGCTCCGGGGACACGTACTCCACGCGCAGCACTTCCTTGTAGTTGCCGATGACACCCATCGCGTCGGCGACGGGCTCGACGGAGCTTCCTTCGGAGATGAACGCGCGGATCTCCACGCGCGACTCCACGTCGCGCAGTGTCTGACGGATGTTGTGCGCGACGAGAGAGAAGAGTCCGAACGCAAACAGCGAAAACCCGATCGTCGTTATGCTGAGCGCGCTCAGCAGCGGAGCGCGCCGAAATCCAATCATCGCTTCCCGCATTGCGAGCTTCATGGCACGTCCTCGAGCTGGAGTCGGCGCTCTTCAGCTGAGTCAAAGACGAGCGCCCCCTTGTTCACTTCGAGCACGCGGTAGTCGCCGGACCGTACAAGATCCATATCGTGAGTCGCCATGACGACTGCTGTGCCGGCGGCGTTGATGTCGCGCAGCAGTTGGTAGACACCGCGTGTCGCGCGCTCGTCGAGGTTGCCGGTCGGTTCGTCGGCGATGAGCACGAACGGGTCATTGACCATCGCACGCGCGACAGCGACGCGCTGCTGCTCACCGCCGCTCAATTCCTTGGGATAACTCGTGGCTTTACTCGAGAGGCCAACCTGCGCGAGTGAGCGACTGACCTTCCCGCGAATTGCCGATGTGGGTGCGCCAACGACTTCGAGCGCGAAGGCGATGTTCTCTTCTGCCGTGCGATCTTCGAGCAGGCCAAAATCCTGGAAGACGATGCCTAACTTGCGGCGCAGCTTAGCAACGTCCTTGCGCTTCACAGTCGTCGCGCGCGTGCCGCTGACCCACACCTCACCGCGCGTGGGCTGCTCTTCCATATAGATGAGCTTCAGGATCGTGCTTTTCCCCGCGCCTGAAGGGCCGGTGAGAAAAACAAACTCGCCCTTGTTCACCATGAACGAGACGTTGTTCAAGGCCAAACCAATGCGAGGGTATTCTTTGGAGACGTTGCTAAAGCGGATCACGATCTAGGTCTGAGGTCAGAGGTCTGAGGGGACCCGTGACAGTCTGGTACAACGTAATGACGATCGAAGTTCGCCATCGATTCGGGCTTCAGGCCTTAGACACTACGACATCCGGCCTCAGACCTCAGACCTACAGCGCCTGCTCCAGATCCGCGATTATATCTGTCGGATCCTCGATCCCGATGGAAAACCGCAGGAAACCGTCGGGAATGCCAATCGCTGCGCGCTCAGTGGCCTTGAGGTGGGAGTGCGAGGTGAAGCGAGGCTCGCACACTAGCGTATCCACGCCGCCGAGACTGGGCGCGTGCTTCACAAGCTTGAGCCGCCTGACGAATCGGTCGGCGCCCTTCCCGCCATCTTTGAGCTCGATCGCCATCATCGCGCCGTAACCGTCGAGCAGCTTCTTTGCGATGGCGTGATCCGGGTGTGACTCCAACCCTGGATAATGCACCTGCGCGATTTCCGGTCGCGACACGCACCACTCGGTAATGCGCTTCGCGTTCTCACTTGCGCGCCTGACGCGAACGTCGAGAGTCTTGAGCCCGCGCTCGAGCAACCAGCACGCGAAGGGATCCGGCGCCTGGCCCCACACGATCATCTTCTCGGTCACTTCATCGATGTATGATGCGGTGCCGACGACGACCCCGCCCAGCACGTCGTGATGCCCGTTCAAGAATTTCGTCGCAGAGTGAATGACGACGTCTGCGCCGTGCTCCAGCGGCCGCAGGTTGACCGGACTCGCGAAAGTCGAGTCGACGACGAGAGCCATCCCTGCTTCCTTCGTTAGGAAGGAAAGCGGCGCGAGGTCCAGCACTCGCGACGTTGGATTGACGGGCGTCTCCACGAAGATCGCGCGCGAGTTCTTGCGGAGCCGTTTGCGCCAACCGCGCGACTCCAGCGGATCGACGAGCGTGACCTCGATACCCATCATGGCAAACTCTTGCGTCAAGAGACGCAGCGTCCCGCCATACAACCAGGCGCTCGCGAGCAGGTGGTCGCCAGGTCGCAACAGCGCGAGCAGCGCGCACGCGGTTGCGCCCATTCCGCTCGCGAGGACGAGTCCTGCGTCGGCGCCTTCCAGCAACGCAATGCGTTTTTGCACAACTTCGGCGTTCGGCGAATTGCCGTAGCGCGGGTAGCGCAATCCTTCCTCGGTGCCGAACTCCTGAATGAAGTTGACCGATTGGACCATCGGCTGGACGACCGGGGCTCCGACGAGCGGAGCCTCGGAGCCGCCGTGGACCGCCAGCGTTGCGAGCTTGTTCGGTCCGGTGGGGCGTTTCATTTTCTCGTTAGGCTAGATCTGTTCGCCGCGGGCGGTCCATGTCCACCTTCGCCAGGCGGACCACGTCTGTCACGCTCAGGCCGACGATGTCGCGGGCGAAGATCCCGCCGCGCGGCACCTCGTCGTTGACGACCAGTTCGGCGACTTCGTTGCGTCGCGGCCCCTGCACCCACACCAACTCGCCGCTCTGCACCATGCGGAGCATGGCTTCCGCGCTGTTTACCTGCACTTGGGGTCCGCGCTCGGCGTCTCCTTTACGCGTCCCGGTGAAGTGCACGACCTGCAGCGGCGGGTTGTAACGCGACATTACATCCGACATTACATCATAGTATGCAGCGCGACGTACTCGTCGTCCGCCCTGAGCAGCAACCGACGCGTGCTCAGACTATCGAGCTGAGCCACGAGCTTCTCGCGCGGTCCGCCGACTTCGTGCAAGAGCTCGTCGGGGGCAGCGCGGCCGCGCGATTGCACCTCTTGCCAGGCGCGGCGGGAGTCGTCGTCTACAGGACCGACGATGCGCCCAGCGCCGTCGGAGTCGATGACGACGAGAGCGAGCCCGTAGCGTTCGAGGACCTGCTCGATAGCCTCGAGGTGGTGGTCGTCCGCGCCACGCACAAGGAAGTACGCCCCGGCCTGATCGTCGACGTAGTGCAGTAGCAGCTTGCCGACGACTTCATCGGCGCAAGAGAAGTCGAGGAGGCCGACTTCCGAGAAGTCGATAATCGTTAGGCTCGGGGCAGGGCGGTCGGCGAGTCGCTCCTCGATCGCGTGGCGCACGGCTTTGCCCGTTGGTCGCGTGACGAGGTTCGAATACAGGCCGCACAAGTTGCGCAATACGACGGCGCCGACATCCACATGTTGAATCATCGCGCCTCCGCCCGTTCTGGAATGGTGATCTGCACCTGCGCTCCAGGAAAACTCGGAAGATTCTCCGTAAGCGGCACGTCATCGTCCCAGCTCGGCACAATCGCGATCCGCGCGCTGCCACTGCGGACCGACAACTTGCCGTCCCACTTACCAACATAACGACGCACACCCGCGAGTCCCTGGCCTCGCCCGGGATCTCGAAAGCGACTCACACCGCGAATCACAGCATCCTCCAGCGCCATCGCATCGTCCCAACGATCGCTGAGCCTGCGGCCCTGCGCCGTTTCGAGTGATTTGCGAAATCCAATGCCAGCGTCGCAGACGGCGATCACAACAACTCGTCGCCCGAGCAGCCGCTGACGCCAACGATACGTCTGCACCGCAACCCAGCCGCGCGCGCCCGCGTGCTCCACGATGTTCTGGCACACTTCGCTCAACGTCATCGCGAAGCGCATCGTCGCCTGCGGGTCGAGGTTGAGTTCGTGCACAAGGATGTTTTGTGATTTCGTCTGAATGCGTTCGACCACGGCGTGGACATCGTCGCTCTTCTCGACGGGCGTGATCTCGAGCAAGACGTTGGAGTCAGTCGCGCCCTGTCGCGCGCGTGGTATCGTGCCGTGCAATTCAAAAAGCTCTTCTGCGTAGCGATAGAAACCCGCACGCTGCCAGTAGCTCGACGTGTCTTCTGCCTCAGGGCCCGTGAATCCAGCCGGCTCTGCAGCGCGCGCGTGTCCGAGAGCGAGCAGCGCAGTGAGACCGTAAGGCGAAGCCCATCGTGTGTGTCGTGCATCGATTAGCAGTTTTTCGTGATCCACCGCATGAACGAACTGCTCGAGAACTTGCTCGAAAGTATTGTCGTCGAGAGAGGGCGGAACGGTGATGACCGTGCTCACGACGGGCTGAGTTCTCCGCGGAGATGGAAAGCGAGATGAGTTGCGCCACGGTGCGCGTAATTCCGAGCAGCCGCGCGCAGCGCCAATTGTAAAGCGTCCGCAAAATTATCGCTACACAGAAGTCGCGAGAAATACGTCGCACCGAACACGTCGCCACAACCAGTCGGATCGCCGACCTTGACTTGTGAAGCGAACGCATGTAGCAACGCAGTACGAACCGTGCCGAGCGGTGCGTCGACGCGCGCATGGCGCGGCGGCGTCGAGTCCCAACGCTCGAATCCTGGCGCGGCGAAATACACAGCGCCGCGCGGACCGAGCGTAACGACGAGCGAGCGCACGCCGGCGTTCATCGCGATCGCGGCGAGCGCCATCGCGTCCGGCGCCATCAACGCCATCTCGGCCTCGTTGCATTGCACGTAATCGAAGCAACGCATCCACGCGCCCGCGTTAGGCAGCGGCCGTGGCGTGCGCAGGCCGTCCGGTTGAACGGCGAGCAGCAACGAGTGCATGTCGCAAAAAATGGGAGCGCGAAAGTGCTGCCTGACGAGTTGCGCGGTTTCCAGATCCAGCTCGAACCCGCTCACCAGATTGATGTACAGCGCGTCGAGATCGGCGAGCAGCGGGCGCAAGCCGAGCCAGGACCACGGCGGCACGCCGCCGCTCAGCACTTCCGTGCGCCTGTCGCCTTCGAAGTAGCGTAGCGTGACGCGATTGTTAGGCTGCTCGACGGCAATGGGCGCCGCGTCTGGCGCGATGTGTCGTAGCGAGCCGAGAAACTCCCTCGCCTGGCGCTCTAAGTCACTGCCCACCTTGATGATAGGCACGATTTCCCAGGCGTCGCAGAGCGCCGCGTCCATGCCGCCGAGCGCGTAGGTGATGCCGCCCCACTCCTCGATTGGATCGGTCCTGCTGTCGCGCCCGTAGATACGGTCCCAGACGAAGCTGCCGATGACTCCGACGCGGTGCCGCCGCCGGGTCACACGGCGCCTAACGCCTGCTGCTTAAACGTGGCGACGGCGCCGACGATACCGGCAGTGCCCGGAAGCGTGCCCGCAACGATGCGCGCGGCATCGACGGCGGCCTTGAACGCGCGGCGGCGGACTTCTCGCTCCAGCGGTTCGAAGAGAGCGTCACCGGCCTGCGTGACGCCGCCCGCGATGACCACGACGTCAGGGTTGAAAACGTTGAGGATGTTGGCCACGCCGGCGCCGAGGAAACGCGCGGTGTCGTGCACGACTTCGAGCGCCAGCATGTCGCCTTTCTTCGCCGCTTCATATACTAGCGCCGCCGTTAGGCTCTCGAGGTCGCCAGCCACCATGCGGTGCATGAGCGAATCGCTGTCCGCGGTCAGCGCCTCGCGCGCGCGCCGCGCGATCGCCGTGCCCGACGCGTACTGCTCCAGGCAGCCATAGTTGCCGCACTTGCACCAGCGCCCGGTCGAATCGATCGTCGTGTGACCGATCTCGCCGGCGACATCGGACGAGCCGTGATACAGCTGGCCATCGAGAATAAGTCCGCCGCCGATGCCGGTGCCGATCGTCATCCCGACGACGTTGCGTCCACCACGCGCCGCGCCTAACCACCACTCGCCTAACGTGGCGCAGTTGGCGTCGTTGTCCAGCGTGGCCTTGAGCCCCACGCGATCGGCGATGATGTCGCGCAGCGCCAGGTTGTGCCAGCCCAGGTTCGGCGCCACCAGCACGACGCCGCGCTCGCGATCCAATGGACCCGGAGCCCCGACTCCAACGCCAATAAATGCAGATCGCTTGGCGCCCGTCTCGGCAATCGTCTCCGCGATAGCGGTATCGATCATGCGCACCATGTGGTCGACAACTGCGTCCGACCCCTGATCCGCACGCGTTGGCTCACTACGAAGGCCGTGCGTGTTTGCGCCCGATTCGTCGAGCGCGGCAACGGCGATGTTGGTGCCGCCGACATCGACGCCGACGATGTAGCGAGTCTTCTTCCGCGTGGTCATGAGCTCTGTTGCGGTGCTGGTTGCGCGATGCGCGACGCGAATAATGTGCGCTGCGCGATCAAATATGCGCCGAGCACGAGAATGAGAATAGCGAAGGCCTGTTTGATTCGACGCTGAGGCACGTGTGGCAAGAGTCGTGTGCCCATAATCGCGCCTATCGCAGCGGTCACGCTGAACGATCCGATCAACGGCCAATCGATCGGCACTTGACCGATATACCCGAGAAAGCCGCTCAGCGCGTTGAGCGTGATGATGAGCAGAGAACTGCCGACTGCGGGCTTGATCGGGACGCCGGAGATCAGCACGAGCGCGGGAACGATCACGAAGCCGCCGCCAGCTCCAACAAGCGCCGTCAGCACCCCCACGCCGAGACCGTGCGGGATCAGCTTGGGCGAAAACTTCGCATTGTCTTCGCGAGGAGATGGTGGCGCAGGCGACTCTGGTTTCGCGGCGTCACGTAGCATCACGATTGCCGCAGTGAATGCGAAGATCGCGAAGAGCGCTAGTTGCACAGTAGCCGGCACGAAGCCTTCGAGTCGGGCGGTTACGAAAGCGCCGACCATTGCGCAGAGCCCGAACGGCACGGCGACGCGAAGAGCGACGGTCCCTTGCCGCCAGTGCGCCAGGAATCCGATGAAGGCGCTCAGTCCCACGACGGCGAGGCTCATCGCGATCGCGGGTTTCGGAGCGACGTGCAGAACGTAGAGGAAGATCGGCACGGCGAGGATCGATCCGCCGCCGCCTAACAAGCCGAGTGCGAAGCCGACAAGGAGCCCAAGTGTGAGTCCGAGTAACGTCATGTCAGGGCCGTGACGCGTGCGACGACTGTCTCGAGCGACAGGTCGCGCATGCAACGCCAATGGCCGAGCGGGCAGACCATGGGCCCATGCGGGTGACACGGGCGGCAATCGAGCGATCGATGTTCAGCAATCACGGACGCATCAGCCAGGGGGCCGAAGCCAAAAGCAGGGACTGTTGGCCCGAAGATGGCGATCGTTGGCGTGTTCATCGCCGAGGCCAGGTGCAACGGCGCGGAGTCGTTCGTGACTATGGCGCGGCAGCGGCCGATGAGCTCCGCTGATCCGAGCAGCGTTAGGCGTCCCGTTGCGTCGACGGCGTCGCCGCCGGTGGCACGCACGATTTCGGCGGCGAGCGGCGTGTCGTCGCCGCTGCCGACGATGACGCTGCGATGCGTCTGCTGCAGAGCGGCGGCGAGCTCGGCGTAGTAGGGCCAGCGTTTTGTGGCCCAGACGCTGCCTGGCGCGAGGGCGATGAGCGACCGGTCCTCGTTAGGTGCCGCGCCAAGCAATTGATCGACCGCTGTACGGTCCTCGGTTGACGGGTAGAGGTGCGGTCGCAGCGTGCCCAGCGGGATCTCGGCGTGCTCACCAAGTGAGAGCCGCAGGAGGCGCTCGGCGTGATGGCGGTCGCGGCGCAGGCGGACTCGGTGCGTATAGAGTACGCGGCCCGGCGACGTCTCGAAGCCGATGCGTTTGCCATAGCCGGCGAGACGAGCCAGGAGGCCACTGCGCAGGGAGCCTTGCGCAAGGTAGGCCGCCGCATCGCCACTCTCCGCGCGAACCAGACGTGCGATTCTGAGAAGACCAGAAACACCGCGGTCCTTCCCGCGTTTGTCGTATGCGAGCAGATGCCTAACGTGAGGGTTCCCGACAAGGACTGACGCTCCCAGCCGCGTAGCCACGACGTCCACCGGTCCGCGGGCGGCGAGGCTTGCTATTAGCGGGGTCGTTAGAACGACGTCACCGATGAATGAAGTCTGGATCACCAATGAGATCATCGCGTGGTGCTAGGCCTTGGTCCTTAGGCCTTAGTCCTTAGGCCTTAAGTCCGTAGAAGTGACTCGTAGCTGCGGCGCGCGAACAGCCGCGTGCGCGTGGGAAGGCTAAGCGGCATGTCGTAGCACCGCTCATCATTCGCGAAATGAAGCCCGGCGACCGGAATCCCTGGCGCGGTAGCTATCGCAATCTCCTCGTGTGGCAAAGAGCAATGCAGCTCGGCGTCTTAGTCTATACGCTATCGCGCACTCTTCCGACGCATGAGCGCTTCGAAATGGCCAGGCAAATGCGAACCGCAGTTTTCTCAATCGCTCTAAACATCGCCGAAGGCAAGGGACGACCAGGCCAAGCGGACTTCGCACGTTTCCTCGGCATGGCTCGTGGATCAGCGAACGAGCTGAATACCTGTTTTGATTACGCGCGCATGCTGGGCTACGTATCTGACAGTGAGTTGCTCGTTGCAGAAGGACTTCTCGAGGAAGTGGGACGAATGTTGACGAGTATGATGCGCCGGCTCGCACCACTTCCACGACGCCCTAAGGCCTAAGGCCTAAGGACTATGGACTAAGGCCTTGATACTCAGTCCACCTGCAGAACAGCTAGAAACGCCTCCTGAGGGATCTCCACCGAGCCAACCTGTTTCATCCTCTTCTTTCCTTCCTTCTGCTTCTCTAACAGTTTCCGCTTTCGCGTGATGTCGCCGCCGTAGCACTTCGCCAGCACGTCTTTTCGCAGCGGCTTCACGGTCGAGCGCGCGATCACTTTGGTACCGATGACTGCCTGAATGGCGACCTCGAACAACTGCCGCGGGATCAGCTCCTTCAGCTTGTCCGCGATCTTACGCCCCCAGTCGTACGCCTTGTCCTTGTGAATGATGACCGAGAACGCATCGACGGGATCGCCGTTGATCAACATGTCGAGCCTAACGAGCTCGCTCGCGCGGTAATCGCCAAGCTCATAGTCCAGGCTCGCGTACCCGCGGCTGATCGTCTTGAGGCGATCGTAGAAATCGATGATGATCTCGGCAAGCGGGAACTCCCAGTCGAACTCCACGCGCGTGGGATCGATGTACTTCATGCCGCCGTAGACGCCGCGGCGCTCGGTGCCTAACGTCATGATCGGGCCGATGTATTCGGCCGGCGCCACGACGCGCGCCTTCACATACGGCTCCTCGATCTTGTCGATGACGCCGGGCGCGGGAAGCTTCGCCGGATTCTCGACGAGCTCGCGCTCCCCATCGGTGCGCGTCACGTGGTACTCGACGTTGGGCACCGTCGTCACGAGGTCGAGATTGAATTCGCGCTCGAGCCGCTCCTGCACGATCTCCATGTGCAGGAGTCCCAGAAAGCCGCAGCGGAAGCCGAAGCCTAACGCGGTAGATGTCTCCGGCTCGTACTTGAGCGACGCGTCATTCAGCTGCAGCTTCGCCAGCGCGTCGCGCAGCTGCTCGTACTGCTGCGTGTCAGTCGGGTAAATCCCCGCGAACACCATCGAGTGCACTTCCTTGTAGCCGGGAAGCGCCTGCCCCGCGCGGCGCTGCGCATCGAAGATGGTGTCGCCGGCTCGCGTCTCCTGCACCGTGCGAACGTTGGCGACCACGTAGCCTACCTCGCCCGCGCCTAACGACTCGGCTTTCACCTGCCGCAGCTGTAAATAGCCCACTTCCGCCACCTCGTATGTCGATTCGTTCGCGCCGAACGAGATGGCCATCCCATGACGGATCTCGCCGTCCACCACGCGCACACTCGGGATAGCGCCGCGGTACTTGTCGTAGTACGAATCGAAGATCAGGGCGCGAAGCGGGGCGTCGGGCTTGCCCGTGGGCGGCGGCACGTGCCGCACGACAGCTTCGAGTACGGGCTCGATGCCGATCCCTTCCTTCGCGCTTACAGCCAAAATCTCGTCCGGATTGGCGCCGATCAGCTCGTGCAGCTCATTGCGCCGACGATCCGGATCCGCACCGGGCAGATCGATCTTGTTGAGCACCGGGATGATCTCGAGCCCAGCGTCGAGCGCGAGAAAGAGATTCGAGAGCGTCTGCGCCTGAATCCCCTGAGATGCGTCCACGACGAGAATGGCGCCCTCGCATGCGGCGAGTGACCGGGAGACTTCGTATGTGAAGTCGACGTGGCCTGGCGTGTCGATCAAGTTGAACTCGTACGACGCGCCGTCCTGCGCGACGTAGGTCATCCGCACCGCGTTCAGCTTGATCGTGATTCCGCGCTCACGCTCGAGATCCAGCGTGTCGAGAATCTGCTCCTTCATCGCGCGCTTCTCGATCGTGCGCGTCGCTTCTATCAGCCGGTCGGCGAGCGTTGACTTGCCGTGATCGATGTGCGCGACAATGCAGAAGTTGCGGATGTACTTGAGATCCATGCGGCCGGGAAGTTAACACGACGCCCCGCCGACTCTGTGAGCCAGCGGGGCGTTGCGGCGCGATTGACGCCGCAGCGAAAAATGCGTTACCGCGGCGGTTTGCGCTCGGCTTGTGCCTTTGCGTCCGTGCCCGTCTTTGTCTCCGTCACTTTCGCTGGCGGAGTAGGGGCGGGCGCTGGCGGTGGCGCGGGCGAGCTTACAGCGCCCGACGAAGGCGACGCTCCGCCCGTTGTTGTGCCGCGATCGATAGTGCCCGAAGTAACTGGGCGATCCCAACGTGGCGTCACCATCGTGCCGCCGCGATCATCGCGCCACACGGGCTCGGGGCGTGGCGGTTCGCGCACCGGTGGCATCGTGATCATGCCGCCATTGCGATCGGGCGCGTCGCCAGGGCGTGGCTCATCGAAGCGAATCCCTGTTCCAGGCGAGCGAATGAAGCCCTCGTCCCGCGTGTTGGAACGACCGATTCGCGATTGATCTCGCAGATCTTCCGAGCCGCGCCGCAGATGCGGAATCGAGATGGCGTCGTTCTCGTTGTCGGACATCCAGCGCGTCACGTTAGGCCCATCGCGCAGAGGCTCCATCGTGACGATGTGCGTTGTGCCGTTAGGTGCTGTCGGCTCAGGTTTACGATCGAGCAGCGGGTACGTATCGACGGGGCGCGCGATGATGCTGTCGATCATCGAGATGTTGACCTTGGGCGGCTCGGGCTGTGGCTGCCCGGATACCGGCGGCACCGGCCAGTTCCGGTCCCAATAGTCCCTGCAGTGCACATAGCCGGTGTAAAGCACAGTCCACGATGCGCAGCCGAATATGTAGAGACTATAGAATCCGCCGAAGCAGTCATCCCAGTACCCGTAGGGAGAACCCGTGACCCAGGAGACGTACGCGCGGGTCACATAAGGACTGGCACCGAACCAGCGATAGTTACAGCTCGCGTTGGCATATCGGCCGTGCCCGGAGACGTTGTAGAACGCGACGTCGTAGTCGAAGTCCGACTCTGGCGAGTACAGAATATCCTGCGTGATGCGATCGACAATGTGCCTAACGCCGCCGAGGTACGGCCGTTGGCCCGACACATTACGATAGTACGTGATGTCGTTGCGGTAACGACGGAAGGCTGTGAGATCAATGGGATCGTACGACGCGATCGCGATCACCATCCCGCTGGCAATCGAGTAATCCGCGTGAAACGCCGAGACGCTCGAGTACGGGCTCGTGATGCGATATTCCTGTCCCGGACGAGCGGCAGTCTGCAGACTAGTGCGCTGCGGCCAGAGCACGGTGAGCCGCCCCTCGCCATCGACGCGGAGCACGGCTACGTGCGACGCTTCGCTTACTTCGAAGCTGACCTGGACAGGCGCGCCGTAGTTAAGCGCCCACGTGCCGGGAATCCATACGCGCACCTGAGGTGCCTCACCCCGTTCAACGGGAGCCGGTCTTGCTCGCGGAGCCTGAGCGCCGGCGACCAGGGGCAAGGCAAGAACGAGAGCAGGAACAAACCGACGAGCAATCATATGATGTCCTCGGCTGCGAACTCGTGCTCGGAGCGCGCCTGGTCCTGACGGATACGACGACTCCCAACACAATGGCACGACTGAATATGTCCTCAAGGCGTCACGCCTGCCATGCCGCACCTTTGACCCTGTTCCTCACGCTGCCTACCTTCCGCGCCCGATGACCGATCCAAGCATCACTGCGGCCGCACCGCCTCCCGCCGGACCAACCCGCGCGGACCTGCTCGACCCTGCCCACCTCGCCTCCCTTGGCCGCATCGAAATCGTCGCGCGCTGGGTAGTCGAGGGGTTTCTGACCGGGCTACACCGATCCCCCCGAAAGGGTTTCTCAGTCGAGTTCGCGGAACACCGGCCGTATATGCCGGGTGACGACCTGCGCTACATGGACTGGAAAATCCTGGCGCGGGCAGACCGTTGGATGATCAAGCAGTTCGAAGAAGAGACGAACCTTCGCGCCGCGCTCGTGCTCGACGTCAGCAAGTCGATGGACTGGACCGGTTCGCCGGATCGCCTAACGAAGCTTTCGTACGCCGAACACCTCATCGCGGCGCTCGCCCATTTGCTGATCCGTCAGAAGGATGCCGTGGGCCTCGTGCGCTTCGATGACGAGCTCAAGTCGGTGCTCTCACCTCGCGCGCGCAGCGTGCACTTCTATCGCCTGGTGCGCACGCTGGCCGAACCTCACGGCGGGAAAGCCGCGCGAATCAGCGAGGCGCTTTTCCGCGCCGAGCGGATGATTCGGCGTCCGGGGATGATCATCGTCGTGAGTGACCTTTTGTTCGAGCCGAAGGACATCGATGGGCCGGTCAAGTCATTACGAGCGGCAGGGCACAACGTCGGCGTCTTGCAGATCATGGATCCCTCGGAGCGCGCCCTAACGAGCGCTGGCGAGGCGATTTTCTGCGATACAGAGAGCGACCTGCAAGTGAGCGTGTCGGTAGCCGACGTCGAAGACGCGTATCGCGAGACCGTTGAGCACGTTGTCGAGGAGTGGCGCACCCAGTTTTCCGGTGCCGGCGTCGAGTATGACGTTGTCACGACCGACACACCGTTCGGCGTACCGTTGCGCAAGGCGTTTCGCGTGCGCGAGAACCTGCCGTGAGTTTTCTCGCTCCGATCTGGCTGCTCTTAGTGGGCGCCGCGGCCGTGCCTCTATTGCTACATCTGCTCAAGCGCCGCATCGATCTGCGCATCGATTTTCCCGCTGTGCGATATCTCCTGCGCGCGAAGCAGGACCATCGGCAGCGGCTGCGCGTGCAGAATCTCATTCTGATGGCTCTCCGGATCATGGCGATTCTGCTGATCGCACTTGCTGCTGCGCGACCGATCGGCTGGTTAGGCGGAACCGGACACGTGCCGACTGCTCTCGCCATCGTGCTCGACAATTCGCTGAGCACGTCGGTAATCGTCGACGGCGCACCGCTCATCGAGCGGCTGCGCGAAGAGGCACGCGGGCTGGTGCGCGGCGCGAACAGCAGCGATCGGCTCTGGCTCGTTACAGCAGATGGTCGCGTGGTTAGCGGTGACCGCGGTACGGTCTTAGATGCGATAGACCGCAGCGACGTGTTCCCCGGCCGGGGTGATCTCCCGGCAGTGGTCACTCGCGCCGCGGCGCTCGTTCGCTCGGCGCAGCTTCCAGGCGAGCGCATCACCGTCCTCACAGACGGGCAAGCGACCGCGTGGCCGCGCGGCGTCGACGTCGGCAACATCCCGCTCAGCGCGTACATGCCATCTGGTGAGGCGCCGCCTAACAGGGCCGTCGTGCTCGCCGCCGCGCGTCCGGATCGCTGGACGCCGAACGGCACTGTCGTATTGCGAACCAACGGTTGGGGTCCCGGCGGAGACTCGGCCACGTACCGCGTCGCGTTAGGCGGCCGTACGCTCGCGCGCGGCACGATGCGCGCGAACGAAGAGGCGATCGTACGCGCGGCGCCGACGGAGCGCGGTTGGCAGCCGGGCTCCGTCGAGATCGCACCGGACGAACTACGCGGCGACGACGCGCGCTACTTCGCCGTGTGGCTTGGCAACCCGCCGAGTGTACGACTCGATGCAACGGCCGGTTCGTTCGTGCAGACGGCCGTGAGCGCGCTCGTGGGCAGTGGACGCGTCGCGTTAGGCGCGGACGTCGACGTCGCCAGTGCCGACGCGGCGATTAAGCTTCCGGCGCTGCTGACGGCGCCGTCGGATCCGGTGCGCATCGGCGCGGCAAACCGGCAGCTCGAACGACTCGGTGTGCCGTGGCGCTTTGGCGCGCGACGCGCGGGCGAGAGCGCCGCCCACGGCGACCGCATGGAAGGCGTGACCGTCGCGCTGCGTTACGTGCTCGAGCCCTCGGAGAGGCTCGGCGCCGACACGGTGGCTACTGTGGCGGGCGAGCCGTGGATCGTCGGCGGCGAGCGTTATGTGCTCATCGCGTCGCCGCTCATTCCAGCGGGCACGTCGCTGCCGATATCCGCCGCGTTCGTTCCCTGGTTAGGCGACGTCCTCGCGCAGCAGCTTGGCGGCGAGGCGGGCCGTGTGCTCGCTCTCGCGCCCGGCGCTGCGTTCCGCCCACCGCACGGAACGACTGGGTTGGAAGCGAACGACGGCCAGGTGCTGCCGTTCGATCCCGCGTCGGTACGCGCGCCGATGCGCCAGGGCGTGTATTTCCTGAGGCGCGGTCCCACTCGCGTTGGCGCCGTCATCGTGAACGCCGAGCCTGAAGAGTCCGATTTGCGCCGCTTGAGCGATGCCGCGCTCGCGGCGCGGATTCGCGGTCGCGACGTGTCGGTCCTGCGCGACGCCGGAGCGTGGCGCGCGGCGGCGTTCGCGGCGGGCAATCGACGCCCGTTAGGCACGTTGCTGCTCGTTCTTTTGCTGCTCGTCGTCGCGGCCGAAACATTCATCGCCCGCAGCGGCCTCCGGCGCATTCGTCGGACGTAATGTCCCTCCTAACTCTTCTAGATGCGCTCGAAGCAAGCAACGCGTTCGGGCGGCTCGCGGCGTCGCTACCGAACCCAGGCGCGCGACTTACGGTCGGTGGGCTGGTCGGGTCGTCGGATGCCGTCGCGATCGCGGCGCTGGCGCGCCGTCTTCCAACTCGAGTGATCATCGTCGTCGCCGATGCGATACCGGACGCGGAGCGCTGGTGGGCGGATCTCGGAGTCCTGCTCGACGAAGCACCCGTCGCGCTGTATCCGGCGCGCGAAGGCTTCGGTGAGGCGGAGCCGCACGCCGAAATAGCGGGCGAGCGCGTCGAGACGCTGGAGCGCCTAACGCGTGGCGAGGTGCGCATCCTGCTCACGACGGCGCGCGCCGTCCTGGAGCGCTCGCGCGTGCCGAAGCGGCTGGCGGCTTCGCGTCTGGAGCTGCGTCGCGGCGACACGCATCGCTTGAACGATCTGGCTCAGCACCTCGACGCCATCGGATTCGAGCGAGTTCTCATGGTGGATGACGTCGCGCAGTACGCCATACGCGGCGGCATCATCGACATCTATTCGTTCGGCATGGCCGAGCCCGTTAGGCTGGAGCTCGTCGGCGACGAGATCGACGACCTGCGCGCGTTCGACATCGTCACGCAGCGCTCCACTCGCGCGCTCGACTCCACGCTCATTCTCCCGGCAGAGATGGCGCCGAGCGACGACGAGGAGGCTGCGTCCGAGGAGCGTCTCTCGATTGTCGATCTCTGGCCGCCAGACTCGATCATCGTGTTGCCGCGCGGGGCGCATCCCGATCCGGAGTTCGAGCGCACCTGGAACGAGGCCGCCCACCACATCGATCTCGCGCGCCGTCGTGGTGAGGACGCTGCGCCTCGCGCTGATCTCTTCGTCGACCCGGCCGTCGCGCGCGTGCGCCTGCAGAGTTTCGCCACGCTGGTGCTCACGGAGTCGCACGAAGCAGATGTGCGCTTTCCGCTGCTGGCCCCCGAGTCGATCTCGCGCGACATCCGGCGCCTCCGACGCGTCGTGCGCGACGGAATGCCGACGATCATCCTCTGTGACAACGCGGGGCAGGCCGAGCGATTGGACGAGCTGCTGAATGAAGAGGAGTACCAACCCTCGCCGGCGGCGCTGTCCATCGGCGTCCTCGACGGCGGCTTCGTCATCCCGGCTGGAACAGCCATTGGCTCGTTAGGCCTTCGCATCCTCACGGATCACGAGATCTTCCGTCGCGAACGGCGTCTCCGGCGCGCTCGGCGCTACGCCACAGGCGCGATGCTCGAGACGATCACCGGCGTCAAGCCGGGTGACTTCGTCGTGCACCTGGAGCACGGCATTGGCATCTATCGCGGCATCCAACAGATCTTCGTCCACGAGAGCACGATCGAGGTCGCCGTCATCGAGTACGAGGGCGGAGATCGCCTCAACGTCCCGCTCTACCGAATCGACCAGATCGAACGCTATCGCTCAGCGCGCGACGTAGGCGAAGACGCACCGCCGCCCAAGTTGCACAAGTTAGGCGGTCGCCGTTGGAGTCAGCAGCGTGAGCGCACGCGCGCAGCGATCGAGGCGATGACACAGGAGCTGCTCGATTTGTACGCGCGGCGCCAAATCGCTGAACGTCCTCCGCACGCCGCCGACACGGCCTGGCAGCGTCAGCTCGAATCTTCCTTCCTCTTTGAAGACACGCCCGATCAAGTCAAGGCAACTTCGGATGTGAAGGCCGATCTGGAACAGCCGCGTCCGATGGATCGCTTGCTCGTCGGTGACGTCGGCTACGGCAAGACAGAGATCGCCGTACGCGCGGCCTTCAAGGCGATCCAGTCCGAGCGACAGGTCGCCGTTCTCGTGCCCACGACAATCCTCGCCGACCAGCACGCGCGCACGTTCGGCGAGCGTCTGGCGGATTTCCCGATACGAATCGCGGCGCTGAGCCGCTTTCAAACGCCGAAAGAGCAGGCCGAAATCGTTAGGCAGGTTGCGTCCAAGCAAATCGACGTGCTGATCGGCACGCACCGACTTCTCAGCGCGGATGTGCAGTTCGGCCGCCTCGGCCTCATCATCGTGGACGAAGAGCATCGCTTCGGCGTGAAGCACAAAGAAAAGTTGAAGCAACTTCGCCTGGAGACGGATGTCCTAACCCTAACGGCTACCCCTATTCCTCGTACACTGCACATGTCGCTCGCGGGACTGCGCGACATGACGCTCATGCAAACGCCGCCACGCGATCGCTCACCCGTACTCACCTTCGTGGAACCCTGGGACGACGGTCTCATCAGCGAAGGGATCGCGCGCGAGCTGGATCGCGGCGGGCAAGTGTTCTTCGTGCACAATCGCATCGAGACGATAGAAGCCGTCTCCGATCACGTTAGGCGGCTCGTGCCGCGCGCCCGCGTGGCGGTGGGTCATGGCCAGATGCGCGAGCGCGACCTCGAAGACGTCATGCACCGCTTCGCGCGTGGCGATATCGATGTCCTCGTCTCGACCATGATCGTCGAGTCCGGACTCGACGTTCCCAACGCGAACACGATGTTCGTGAACCGCGCCGACTATTTCGGCCTGGCGCAGCTCTATCAGCTGCGCGGCCGGGTGGGTCGTTCGCACCGACGGGCCTATTGTTACCTGATGGTCCCGGACCTCATCGACGAGGACGCCGAGCGGCGCCTGCGAGTGCTCGAGCACCATACGGAGCTTGGCTCCGGCTATCGCATCGCCCTCACTGACCTGGAGATGCGTGGGGCAGGGAACCTGCTTGGCGCGGAGCAATCGGGCTTTGTGCACGCCGTCGGCTTCGAGGTCTATCTGCGAATGCTCGACGACGCGGTGCGGCGGCTGCAGCTCAGCGAGGGTCAGGCTGACGCGGTTCGACTCCAGCCGTCGGACGTCTCACTCGATCAGCCGGCGTACTTCCCCGACGACTATATCCCTTCCCAAGAGGCCAAGCTCGACCTCTACAAGCGACTCAGCGGGGTCCAACGAGCAGAGGAGATCGAAGCGATGCGCGCCGAAGTGCGCGACAGATTCGGACCTCTGCCACAACAGGCCCGCCATGTCTTCACCGTAGCGGTGCTCCGGGTCGTCGGCGGCAGCCTCGGGATCGAGACGATCCTGGTGCATGGTGAGGAGGCCCGCATTACTTTTCGAGAGCACGCGGCCCCCCGGCTACGCGCGATTTCAGCAGCATTCGGCGAGGTGCAGTTCCGCGCCGATGTGCGAAGGGCGCATCCGCTATCGCTCAAGCTGACGCGACTGGGCGGCTCAGCTATGCTCGACGGGCTGGTTCGTGCCCTTCGTGAGATCGCCGGCGCGCCGTCCGGTCGGCAACTTGAGCGCCACGCACTCTAACGCCACTTACATGTCCAGAATTCGCTTTCGTCTAGCTCCCGCCATCGTCGCTGCAAGCACGCTCGCCATCGCAGCTTGCGACGGTCTCAAGTCGGCCTTCACCGCGCACGTCGATGTTGTCGCTCGCGCCGAAGGTGAAGAACTCTCAGTTACCCGCTTCGCCGAGATGTTAGGCAAGTCACGCGTGCCGCTGCAGAAGAACATCGCCGAGAACGTCGCCAACCTCTGGGTGAGCTATCACCTGCTCGGCAAGGCCGCGGCGAATAGTGACTCGATGAGCGCTCCCGCGCTGATCGATAAGGCGATGTGGGCAGCCCTCATGCAGCAGCGCTTGCAAAAATTCTCGCTGCGCGTCGACAGCACGATGCCGGCTATCGACACGAGCAACATGGCGGACAAGTACGCGAACAGCAGCGAGTTCTTCGCTGCGCGCCACATCCTGTTCATGTTCCCGAATCAGGACTCGACGAAGGCCGACTCGGTGCGTCGTAAGGCCGAGAGCGTTCGGGTCCAGGTCAACGCGAAGAACTTCGCCGACATGGCCAAGAAACACAGTCAAGACGGCAGCGCGGGGAACGGCGGCGATCTGGGTCTCTTCCCGACAGGGCAGATGGTCGCCTCGTTCGAGCAGGGCGTGCGCGCTCTCAAGCCCGGCGAAGTCTCGGGACTCGTGAGGTCGCAGTTCGGCTATCACATCATCAAGCGATCCGAGTACGCCGATGTGAAGGACATGTTCAATCAGTCCTACATCGGGAAACTGAAGCAGGCCGCGAACAGTCTGTACGTCGCGCGGGCGCAGGAAGCCGCGGCGATCAACATCAAGCCTAACGCGGGCAAGAACCTCAAGGAGCTCGCGGCCGATTTCGATGGTCATCGCAACGACCGCACGGTCATCGCGACGAGCAAAGCCGGCACCTTGACGTTGTCGCGTGTCGCGCAGTGGCTCAACGGCGTCCCGCAGCTCGATCAGATCCGCGTGCAGATGCAGCAGGCGCCGGATTCGATTCTCGCGACGTTCGCCAAGCAACTAGCGACGCAGGAGATTTTGCTGGAGAAGGCGGACAGCGCCAAAGTGCAGCTCGATTCCGCGCAGCTCGGTGAAGTTCGTCAGGCCTTCAAGTCTCTCGTGATGAATACGTGGGCCGGCCTCGGCGTCATGCCTAACGCGCTCGGCGATTCGCTCAAGACGGCGGCAGCACGGGAAGCGGAGGCGGCGAAGCGCGTGAACGACTACGTGCAGAAGCTGCTCAGGCAGGAGGCGGCGTTTGTGGACGTGCCGCACGTCCTGGCTGAAGCGCTGCGCGAGAAGTACGACGGCAAGGTGAATTCGGCGGCGATCGACCGCGCCCTCACCGAGGCGCAGAAGATCCGCTCCCAGGCCGATTCGACGATGCCGCCAAGCGCCGTTCCGATGCCTGGTGCAACCGCGCCCAAGGATTCGGGTAAGCAGTAACAATGAGGCCAGAGGCCAGAGGGGCAGAGGTCAGAAGTGTGACGAGAATTCTCGCGGTTGCGCTATTAGCAGCGACGACGACGCTCGGCGCTTCGGTGCGTGGCGCGGCGCAACAGCCGCGGCCCGCAGCATCTGCGCAGCCAACGCCGCGCGTCGCTCTCGACAGCATCGTCGCTGTCGTCGGCACCACGCCTATTCTGCTGAGCGATGTCTTCGAGGCGATCAATCAGCGACGGGCGGCGGGAGTGCAACTGCCGAACGATTCGGCGGGCCAGCTCGCGTTCGCGCGCGATGTTCTGAGCGGTCTGATCGACGAAGAGGTGTTGGTGCAGCGTGCGCTCGCCGACACCGGAGTAACTGTCGACGAGGCCGATATTCTCAACACCGTCGAGCAGGAGATGAAGCGGCAACGCTCTCGCTTCCAGACCGACGCGGAGTTCGCGGCGGCCTTACGTCAGAGCGGGTTCGGGCCGCCTGACGAGTACCGTCGCTGGTTAGGCGAGCAAGTGCGGCGCGGTGCGTTGCAACGTCGTCTTGTCGCCAAACTCCGTCAAACGGGAAAGGTCATTCCGGTTGGCGTGACAGACGCGGAAATCGCGGAAGCCGTCGAGAGAGAAAAGGAGCAGCTGGGCCGCAAGCCGCCCACCGTGACCTTCCGTCAGATCGTTGTGCCGACGCAAGCATCAGCCAAGGCGCTCGCGGCCGCACAAGCGAAAGCGGAGTCGCTGCACAAGGACATCCGTGGCGGCGCCGATTTCGAGTTGCTCGCGAAGCGCGAGTCGATGGACACCACGACAAACAAGAA